>Ga0326727_10023456_pt1 | contig 11765 bp, 9 predicted proteins | sample MB2enrmetagenome_FD_207643 | JGI IMG/M metagenome (GOLD analysis project Ga0326727, IMG submission 207643) | Lab enriched peat soil microbial communities from McLean, Ithaca, NY, United States - MB29MY | ecosystem: Environmental > Terrestrial > Soil > Wetlands > Peat | place: USA: New York... | reverse complement strand
CCAAATGTGATAAGCCACCCCCGCGGCCGCAACGAGCAGCGCCAAAAGCGAAACGAGAAGGACAATTAGAAGCCAACGCATGAGGCAAACTATCCCCAAGGATACCAGAGAGCGCCTGCGCCCCGGACGGCCTTGCGGCTCGCGGTGCGATTCACGCGAATTTGATTTCCGGCTCGCGCAGGCTGGCCGCGAGCCACGCAAGATAGGCATGGCTGCCGGCTTCGACGGCAAGCACCAGAAACTCCGGCGTCTGGTAGCTGTGAAGCTCGTTGAGGCGGGCTTCGAGAACCGTCAGCCGGGCGGTGACGGTTTTGAGCAGCAGCAGGCATTCGGCCGAGGACTCGATCTGATCCTTCCAGTGGTAGATGGAATTGACGGCGGGCAGCATGGTGGCGCAGGCAGCCAGCCGCTCCTCCACCAGCGTGCGGCCAAGACGCGCGGCTTCCTCGGGGCTGACGACGGTGGTCATCACAATGCGAGCGGACGAAGTGGATTCGAGCATGAGCCCCCTCCCCAAATGAGCATCCGACAAAAACGAAGCTCAGAAACACTGTAAGCCTAAATCTGGTTTGTGCAGCAAGAGGCTTTATTGGGAGTGACGGACGGAACAACTTCCGGTGCAAGGCGCCAGACCGGGCGGGGCACAAGGAGGCTCCTCCGTCCGGTTCGGCGAGGCTGCGCGGTTCCGGCTCAGTGAACCAGTTCGGCGACCACGAGGGGCATCATGCTCCGATCCGGCGCGTTTTGCGTCCTCGAAGCCGGTGATTGTATATGTAGGCCACTACAGCTTGCGCGGCTTGTCGAGGTCGGCGATGAGCTTTTGCGCAGTCGCAAGGTCCTCCGGCGGTGGCGCCGGGATGCTGGCCTATCTTGCAGAGGCGAGGTTCAGATTGATGCGATCGACGGGAATCTCGAGCGCGCCCATCTGATCGCCCTCCTTGTCGTGCACGCCGAGGCGCAAAAAGAAGTTGCCCTTCGCCGGAATGGCGATTTCCTTCTTCCTCTGGAGGCCGCTGACGAGCAGCTCACGGTATTGCTCGACGGTAAGGTCGAGCGTATCCGTCTCAAGGATCGAATTCACCTCTTCGCCGTCGCCGGTGTAGACAATCGCGGCCAGCTCGATGACGCCGTGCCGCATGCCGTCGGGGGTTCGAGAAAAACGGACCCGGTGCAGGTCGGCGCTGAAGAAGACGGTGTAGTTGCGGAAAGGCTTGTGCTGCCACCCCGGAGTGAGGAAGTTGCCCTGCGGCATGGCCGCATTCTTGTCGATCTTCGCGATGTTGGGATCAGGCTCAAGCCGGGCGGAAAAGACGATTTCGGTGGGCGGAATGCCGCCCAGGCCCATGGCCGCCTCGAAGCCGGCTTTCGAGTGGTGGATGGTAGCGCCCAGTTGCGCGTTATTTGCCGTTGCGTTGTCGTTTGGCGCGCCGGGTGACGGCTGGCTGGCTTCCGGACCGCCGCTCTCCTGCTGTTCCGCCTCTTCGGCCTTGCGCTTCTCTATCGCCGCAATCCCGTTCTGCTCCCGCTTGTCGAGGCTGGAGGCGATATAGCCTTCCTTATGCCGGAGCTCAAGATCGGGCTGGTCGACCGTGACCTTGATACGCCGCAGCTCTCCATACCATTTGGTGTTGGTGGTGGCGTAGGCAATGGTGTAGTAGCTGGAGCTGGTGCGGATTACATCTTCGATCACGCGCGTGAAATCGTTGGTGTTGTAATAAGCCTTGCCGCCGGTCTCCTTGGCGACCAGGTCCATATCCGCGTGGTCCGCGTAGCCTACGGTACGAATCGCCAGGCCGCGCGTATCCACTGGGTACACGGCGATGCGGCTCACGGTGAGCACGTCGGTGAGTTCGTGCGCTTCATCCGCGCTGTCTGTCACCGTCATTCCATCGTGGAACGGATTCCCGAAACCCATGCCCGTCCTCGTCATCGGCACCCGGCCGGTGAACCAGATGAGGCTCTTGCGTCCCGGATACCCGGCCAGATAGCGCCCTAACATCTGCATTCCACCGCGCAAATTCTCCATCAGGGTGCGCCGGTAGAGCGAATCGCCCGCGTAGGAGCGCGGCGCCGCAGTGGGCTTGGCCAGGGAGGGCATATCGCGCTTGCTCTGGGCGGCGGCAAGCAGAACCTTGGGGTCCGAGGTGAATCCCTGGATCAGGCGCATCTCGGTATCGAGCTGAAAGATCGCGATGGGCGGGCCGGGCTCCATGTGTCGGAGAAAGTCGATGAGTTGTTGGCGCATGGCCATCTGCGCTTCCACAGGCGAATCCATGGCGTCGAGCAGCAGAACAATGGAGGCGTTGGTGTTGCGCACCGGCGTGTAGTTGGTGAAGGTGTTCGGCGGCAGTTCCGGCGCCGACGCGAGCTTGCTCATCGCGGCCTCATCCATGGCGTGATGTTCGCTGACTCGCCGGATGACTTGCGCTTCTCCTTCTTCCGTCACGCTGAAGTCGGAGGCCTTGAGCCCGGTGACCGGCTGCCCGTTCTTGTCGCTGACCTGCACGTCGAGCAGAACCTCGCGGGCGGTGACGCGAAATGTGGGCGTACCCGCAGGCGCAGGAGCGGGCGCGGAAGATTGGCCGAGAGCAGTTCCCGCCGGGGCCGGCGGAGCTGGCGCGGATTGACCGAGGGCAAAGTTGGCGATCGTGAAAGTCATACAAGCGGCGATGGCGGAGAGATGCACGATACGCCTTACATAGAAAGAAGACATGAGGCGCCTCCTTATAAGCAGGAATGTACGCGAGCATTATACGGGCTCGACTGGAAACTGCAAGGCGATGGTTTCGCGCGCGTTTCCTGCAAAAGCGAGCCAGGAACAATAAGCCCGCTCGCCGATCCGGGCGGCCTCCCCGGGGTTGACAGCGGTGGTCAGGACGATGCGGGCTCGGGCGTAGGGGTCATGTATGGGCAGCTTTCGAGGCTGGCGTACGAGGCCCCGCTTGCGCCCTAAGAATCGGTCATCCGGCCAGGAGAGCCGCATAAAGCCTGAGCGCTTAAGCTACGCAGATTCTGTCGGAAGGCTGACCTTCTTCCGTACATACCTTAACCCTTCGATGGTGGGCTTTGCGAGAGTTTTTTCCGGTGGGACGGATGCGCCATCCTTGAGGTAGACACGGCCAGATTCGACACCGACAACCAGTCCAAGATCCGCGGGTAGGAGGCAAATCTTAATCAGGCCATTTTGGAGATGCTTCACCGTCTCAATAATCGGACTGGTACTGTCGAACCCGGGTAGCACTGCACCGCAAACTCCATTTATCTGATCAGCCGTGGCGTGTTCCAATCCCCACTCGGACACCAGCACCAAAAGCCTGCCGCGATAGGAGGTCGACTGCAGATAACTATCCATGTCATTGAGGATTTTCCGCAAACCTGGCAGATAGAGGTGCTTACCAGTTCTTTGCTTGACCTGAGACGACCCTATGTGCAGAACAACGACTCCCACATTCGCCTTACAGAGAATAGGCATCCACTTATCCTTATGTTGAGAACGATCATATTCCGTGTCTCCCACAATCACCAGTTCTGAGGAATCCTCAAACGAATTCTCCGACGAACCTGACTCAAATGCGATACACAGCCCTTGGCTGCTATTCTGCCTACCCGTTTCATCATGCACAGTGTTGAATCCTCTCACCCTCACCCTTCTATGCTGGGTTCCACTCGGGTACACCGGAATCAGTTCCTGTAGCTTGTCGTCGATTGGTTTGAATTCGAGGTTGAAGCCCGACAAATCTCCGAGCATTTTCGTGCACGCGGGGCTGGCGATCATGCGTGTCCGCTTTCCCGCCGCATGTCTGGAGGCCATAAACTCGAAAACCCCTCCCAAGTGATCCGGATGGTTGTGAGTAATGACACAGGTGTTCATATCCTGCCACGGCAGTCGAAGCTCAGTGAGCGCTCTCATGAACTGGAACCCAGGGTCAATCAATGCGACGGGCAAGCCACCCCGCGCTATGTCGTTCCTCTCAGTATTGGCAGCGCCGACAATCGCGTAGGCTCCGCCGATGACAGGGAAGATACTCGGATACCAGGAATTCCAGCGCCTTGCGACAACAAGAAGCGGCTCACGCGCATTGAGGAACCTCTTATCGACTTCGCCGACCGCCGAAAGTCGACGCTTCAACGATTCTTCCCTGCGCTTGACCATGTAGTCCAGCAATTCCTCACCGATCTCCGCCTTTGCCTGTAGCGGTGCCTTAGCAGCGACTATTTGCGCCACCTTTCCCAGGTCGTCCGGATCGTACGGCTTTTCGAGTACGTATGTCGCTCCCAGGTAAAAGCACTTGTGCCGGATGAACTCTTTAAGGTAAGCACTCAGGACAATGATGGGCGGGACGGCGAGGTGCTCATCCTGAATGCGTTCCAGCACCTCCTCTCCTGTCAGTTTAGGCATACGGAGATCCAGGACAATTACATCGTATTTAGAACCTCCCGACCGGATTTTATCCAAGGCCTCTTGCCCGTTCCCCGCTGTTTCGACAGTCCACCCTCGATTGGACAGAACCTTGGTAGTCTTTTCCCTTTGCACGTCATCGTCCTCTACCAAGAGCATCCTAAGCTCAGCCATCTTCACTCCTTCTCTTGTGTCTGACGTGGAAGATTGACAGAAAAAGTAGCGCCTCCGTGGTCGTTCGGGGAAACCAGCTTTATTCTGCCACCCATGTTGTTAACGAGGCGTAACACGAGGTAAAGCCCGATTCCCATACCTTCGCTCTTTGTTGTAAAGTACGGGGCGAATACAAAATTCCGAAGGTGCGGGGGTATGCCTAGTCCGGAGTCGCTCACCTCGATGACGAAGCGGTCGTCCTGATCAGGCCGCACAACAATTTCCACTGTACGAGCACGCTCAGTAGTGCCTGTGACAGCGTCGAAGGCGTTGTTGATTAGGTTGATAACGATCGACTGAACCTCACCGAGATTCAGGTGTACTGTATCGACGCCGAAATTGTGATACGAAACATCCACCAAATGATCCCTGAATCGCTCTCCAGAAAGCTGGAGAACGCTTTCTATTACCTCATCGAGCCTGATGTCTGCCGCGCCGCTCGAGGCCGTGCGCATAGAACTGAAAAGATTAATGACTTTGTTAGCTTGCCCGATATGGCTCATGATTTGGATCAGTTCTTGCCTCACATCCTGTTTCTCACATATGTCCAGCGCCAAGCGCGCTCCGCTGAGCATTCTTTGGAGGTAAGTATTGAATTGGTGGGAGATGCCCGCGGCAAGGTATCCGAGTTCAACATTTCTTGCCATTTGAAGCAAGTATTGTTCATTCACCCTCGTTTTTGCGTAACGTACGCCCACGGCGATCAGGCGCCCAATCAGGTCGAAAAGCCGCTCGTCACTTTCGGTGAAATAGTACGGCGGAATGTTCTTGTTCTCGACCTTGAAGACACCGATCGGTTCGTCGCCAATGACTAGAGGCACAGAGTAGAGTGACTTGAACAGCTCCGCCGGTCGACCCTCGTAGATAACCTCATCCCATTTCCCAAGATGGTGATTCTCGGAACGACCGCGCAAATCAGGGTAGCTTCGCACATTGAATGGAGTCTTCTTAGTAAGAATCCACGGTGTCAGGCCCTTGGCCTTTCGGTACTCTTCGTATCCGAAGCCACGCAGACGATCCTTTTTGTCCTGGGAGACACCAACAATACTTTCCAGCATAAGATTGGATTGCTCGTCAAGCAGAAACAGGGAGGCAATGTCTGCGCTTAAAATGCCTCGGCAGGTTTCGAGCAGCGGCTCGTACGAGGATGGCTTATCGAAGTGAGATACAAGCGCCGTGGAAATCACTGGCAGGATGCGGTCGTAGCGATTTCGCTCGATTCGCTGCGAAATGACTAGATTCGTCACGAGAGCTGCGATCATGTCGATCAGGCGCTCCTCCTTCTTGTCAAAATATGCCCCTGCCGCCCCCGAAGTCCGGTTCTCATACTTGATTACGCCAAGCGCCTGGTCGCCCGCCATGAGCGGCGCCATGTAGACACACTGGAACTTGGCTCTAGCGTTCTCCGACCCGCCATACATGGGACTGTCCCAATTGCCTTTCCAATGTCCTTCCGAATTAAACTGAAGCTCATCAAAGTTCCTAGCGTTGAATGGTTTGCGCCTGTGATAGACCCAAGGAGTGACGCCGCTGCCAGGGCCTGTGCGCCGCAGGTCGTAGGTGGCAATGTCCTTTAGTTTCTCAACGTTTACCTCGCCCGACACGCGCTCCAGAATTAGGCTCGTCGCAGGAACATCGGCAAGGAATAATGCGCACTTTTCGGCTTTCAGGATTTGCCGTGTATGGTCAAGAACATGTTGAAGAATATCTCTGCCCGCTGCTTCAGACTCATTCGTCCTGATGGATTCCGGGTCGAAGAAGGCAAGCCTGAGGCTTTGGGCGATCTCGGAAAACATTCGGTAGATGCGATCCTTTTCCGCGAAGAGCGGTGCTTCTGCGTCAGCAGTCTTCATATTATTAGACCCCCGGACATGGGAGAACACCATACACCTATCGGCGGACCTGGCGCAACAGTTCCGGTAACGTTCCGGTAACGTACCAGTGCTGCGGCCGCTTGCCGAACGGGGCTCAGTAGGGCAGTATGGAATCTGCGGCTGGTGGAGCTCTGTCGAGACGGAGAAGCGAGATGACCGTAGAATTTGGACCTGGAATCGAGTTTGGCACCTCCGGCTGGCGGGCGATTGTTGCGGACGAGTTTACGGTAGCCAATATCCGGCTGGCGGTGGGCGGCATTGCGGAGTATGTGAAGACGCTGCCGGCGCCGCACCGCGTGTTGGTGGGCCGAGATCCCCGCTTCCTCGGCGAAAGCTTTGTGGCCGAGGCGGCACGAGTGCTGGCCGCGGCGGGCGTTACGCCGATTGTGATTCCTGAAGCCGCGCCCACGCCGGCCATCGCACACGCGGTTCGCACGCTCAAGACTTCGGGCGCCATCAACTTTACCGCGTCGCACAATCCGCCGGAGTACAACGGCATCAAGTACTCGACGCCCGACGGCGCTCCGGCGCTGCCAGAGGTGACGAAGAAGATTGAGGCGGCGATCGACGGGCTTGGCGACGGTGGGAACATTCCCAACGTGAACGCTCCAGCGGGCGGCTTTGAGACGGCGGACGTGAAGCCGGCGTTCCTGAAGCGTTTGACGGAGCTGGTCGATCTTAAGGCGATTGCCAAGTCGGGCATCAAGGTGGTCTACGACCCGTTCTGGGGCGCGGGGAGGGGCTATGCCTCCGATCTGCTGCGCGAGGCGGGAGTGACGGTCGAATGCGTGCACGATTACCGCGACGTGCTCTTCGGCGGACACGCGCCGGAGCCCTCCGATGAACTGCTGGGCGACGCCAAGAAGAAAATGACAGAGATCGGCGCGGCGCTCGGGATCGCCACCGACGGCGATGCCGATCGCTTCGGCATTGTGGACCGCGACGGAACCTTCATCCAGCCGAATTACGTGATTGCATTGCTCTTCGACTACCTGGTGGAGACGCGCGGCTGGAAAAACGGCGTGGCCAAGAGCGTGGCGACGACGAACCTGATCAACGCGCTGGCCGATTATCACAAGGTGCCGCTCTACGAGACACCGGTGGGGTTCAAGTACATTGGAGCGCTCATCGATCAGGACAAGATCGCCATTGGCGGCGAGGAGTCGGCCGGACTGACCATCCGCGGCCACGTGCCGGAGAAGGACGGCGTCATCGCGGGTCTGCTGATTGCGGAGATGGTGGCCACGCGCCGCGCCAGCCTGGGCGCGCAATTGCAGGCGCTTTTTGCCAAGGTTGGTTCCTTCTACCCGGTTCGAGAGAACTTCCACTTGACCGCGGAGCAGAAAGCCGCGTTCACTGAGAAGTTGAAGGCCGATCCCAGCGAACTGGGCGGGCGCAAGGTTGCGAGTGTCGTGCGGACCGACGGGCTGAAGCTGATTCTGGACGATGGCTCGTGGGTGTGCTACAGACTTTCAGGAACCGAACCAGTGGTGCGGGCCTATACCGAGGCGCGCAACCTGAGCGAGATGCAAGCCCTGCGCGCGGCGGCCGAGAAGTTTGTTCTGAACTAATTGAGGTTCGATGCCGGAGGAAAAAGCACAGACGGAAACGAAAGTCCCCGGCCATGCGCGCATACCGCTCGGCCAGCGCGCCCTTCGCTGGGCGCAACGGCTGTGGCGGCCGGCGGGAACCGTGGTCGCCGTGGGATTGGCGCTGCTGGTGACCTGGCACGTGATCTACGGCAGGCACGGCATCTCGGTTTGGCAGCAGAAGCGCGCCGAAGACCGCGCCTTGCAGCAGGAGATCAAGAACCTGCAGCAGGAAAACGCCGCGATGCGCCAGCAGATCCAGCGGTTGCAGTCGGATCCGGAAGAGATTGAGCGCGAGGCGCGGGAGAAGCTCCACTACGCCAAGCCCGGCGAGGTGATTTACTCGCTGCCCGCGCAGCCGCAGGGGCAGCAACAACCGGCGAAGTAGCTTTCAACTTCTAGTGAGGAGTCCAGGAAGTTCGTTGCATAAAAGCGGAGGAGCAACCGCAGATCCTTCGACTTCGTTTGCCGCAAAAGGCGCGCCAAACTCCGCTCAGGATGACATCTGTATTCATGTTGCGAAAATCGGAGACAGGACACTCGCTGCTTGCTGCTTTCCCCTTGCTCAGTTGCCTGTCTTCTAGAAGTCGATGTGCGCGCGCACCGTCGTCACATAGACCGGTCCGCGGTCGATGTTATAGCCGGGATGAGCGATTTGCGTACCGCCTAACATGCCATAGAGCCCGTGCCAGAGATGGGCGTTGTAATACCACTCCGCAATATCTTCGCGCCCATAAGTCAGGTTCCCGTCGCCCAGCAGAAAGCCGAGCCCGCCGTAGTGAAGATAATTCTGATGGTCGCGCTTGATGGCGTTTGAAACGAACGCCACGCCGAATTTGTCGTTCGACCGGTGCCAGTCGCGGCCGGCGTAATCGCCGCCGAAGAGGACCGTCTGCGCAACCTCGGTGTAAACAAACGACTCCTTTCGATCGTCGTTCCAGCCGAAGCGCCCGAAGAGCCGAAGGCTGTCGGTTACTTCCTGTTCGGTGTTGAATCCGAAGCCATATTTCACGGCGCCGTTGCGTTCGCTCTGGGTGATGTCGGGCGTGCTCACCTTGCCGGCGAGATACTGCTGCACCGACTCGCGGTAGTCGCCCATGTGGGCATGATTCACATAGCCCAACACGCGCACCGCGCCTGCGCGCTTGGCATTGAGCCAAGGCGCGAAGAGCCCCTTGCGCAACTCGAACTCCCAATTCTGCCCGTTCGCGCGGCTCAAGGCCCAGTCCAGCGAGATGCCGTTGGCAACGGTCGGCATCGCCGCAATCCCGTAACGCGCCGACCATACTTTGTCGTCGTACTCCAAAATGCCCGCTACCGTGTAGCCGCGCGTATCGGCGGCGTAATCCCATGCGCCGTTGTTGTCGATGGTCCAGTTGGTGAACTGCAAGTGGCTGTCCGAGCCGACGGAGTTGCTGTCGAAAGAATCGGGAAAAGCCATCTTGCCGATGCGAATCTCGAAGCGGCGCACAGGGACTTTGGTCGCGAGCGCAAACGGCCCGCGGTCCTGGTCGGTCATCTCGCCGGTCAGGCCGATGATCTGATGAATCTCGCCGTGCGAAAGATAGGGAACAATGCTCAAGTTGGGGTTGCGAACTACATCGAGGTTTGTCTCGCCGGCCAGTCCCAGCGCCTGGGAGATGCCGCGCCCGCCGGCATTCTCAAAGTCGACAATCAGGTCGGTGTTGTAGCGCGTGTTAGGTCGCAGCTGATAACCCAGATAGAGCGTCGTCACCTCGGAGGCTTTGGTTTCAAAATCGTCAATCAGGCTGTTCGTTCCCTGGTAAGGCGAATGAAAGTGCCCGTGCATTTGCAAAATGCTGTTGGCCTGGCCGGAGACCCAGTAAGGGGCCGTGACCGAGTGCGGAAACATGGTGAGCGTTTGAGCTGCGGGGGGTGCGGTGGGCCCCGCGCTCGCGGCGCTGGCCTCCGTGGCCAGTTCGGTCGCTGCAAATTCAAAACGGATGGATCCGGTCGAAGGCGCCATGGACATACGCAGAGCCTGCTCCCCCGCGGCGCTCGACGCCGCACGCCGCGGATCGGGCGCGGACGGCAAGCCGCCGGGAACCTGCGCGGCGGCGATGGCGGCCGTGAGCAAGAAGGCACAAACCAGGCCGGGCATGGCAATCGAGAGCGGATTGGGGCGGCGGATGGGCATAGAATAGTGGGGAAGGAGCTATACCCCTACTGGGTTGATACCATACCCCAGGTGGGTATTGTCAAGACAAGAGGTCAAGCCATGCCGCATCAGGACCGGGAAAAGATAAAGCTGCTGCAACGCGTAAAGAAACTGCGCGGCCAAATGGACGCCGTGGAGCGCACGCTCTCGGGCAACGAGGACTGCGGAGATCAATTGATGCTGCTGGCCGCGGTGCGCGGCGGCGTCAACAGCCTGATGGCCGAGGTGCTGGAGACGCACATCCGCTTCCACCTGGTGGACGGCGCCAAGGAGCAGATCGCCCCCGATTTGGCCGAAGACCTGATCGATCTGGTGCGCGCTTATCTGAAGTGATGCGAACCGCGACATAGGCATGGCATGCCGGCGGGGCGCACTTCATGCGCGCTGCCGGGGCTGGTCCATGTCTATCGTAGCGGGCGGATCGCGACTCAAATGTGAACGCTGGTTGAATGCTTGCGGTCAATGAAAAATGAATTCGCGCTATTTGCGCGGATAGTTCCGCGTCTGGCCGGTGCGCGTGTTGGTTACGGAAAAATCTCCGTCGGGCAGAGCGACCACCTTCAACGCGTGCCCGTCTCCGTCGCCTTTGGGATTGGCAATCAGCGCCTCGGGACTGTTGTGCGCGGCGTCGGAATCTTCCGCCGTGTGCAGTTGCCACAGGTCGATGAGGCCGGGACTGTCGTGCACAATCTGCCAGGCCGCGGGTTTGCCGGCCTTGTGCGCCCCGTTGTTCATAATGGCCGCGCGGGGATGTATGGCATTCACGATGGCGCGTGAGTTCGACCAATCCATGCCGTGATGCGTGACGAGATAGAGATCGACGGTTCCGATGGGATTGCTGGGGCAGACGAGCGCCACTTCCTTCTTGCCTGTGAGGTCGCCGAGATCGAGGAACTTGAACTTGCCGAAGGTGACGAGAATGCCCGCCGAGCGCGCGTTCTCCGTGGCGTCGTCGGGCCACGCGTGCTCCGTGGCGCACCAGGGATTGGGCGCAGGCGCGATGCCGGGAACCGCGGCGATGTGCTCGCCATCGGCGGTGAGGACGACGACGCTCAGGCCGTCGATGGCGATGGTGTCTCCGGGATGCACGATGCGGCGGCGATGGCCGGCGATGGCGCGCAGATAGGCTGCGTAGTTGTTGCGCGTGTCGTCCGAGTCCTCGCGATTCTCGCCGTGGTCGAGAAACTCGCCCACTTCAACATGCGACACCAGCTCCGGCACGCCGCCCGCGTGGTCGACGTGATAGTGCGTAATGAGCGCGTGGTCGATGCGCTTGATGCCGGCGTCGTGCATGGCGGCGAGAATGCGCTCGGCGTCGCGGCCGTTGTTGCCGGGCCATCCAGCATCGACCAGCAGCGACTCGCCGGAGGGCGCGACGAGCAGCGTGGATTGGCCGCCTTCGACATCGATGGAGTAGATCAGCAGATGTGCGGCGGAAGGCGCGGCCTGCGCGCGTGCCGGTTGCGGCGCGAGCAGCCAACAGAGCGCGCAAACGGCGAGCAAAACGGTGA
>Ga0326727_10023455_pt1 | contig 11765 bp, 13 predicted proteins | sample MB2enrmetagenome_FD_207643 | JGI IMG/M metagenome (GOLD analysis project Ga0326727, IMG submission 207643) | Lab enriched peat soil microbial communities from McLean, Ithaca, NY, United States - MB29MY | ecosystem: Environmental > Terrestrial > Soil > Wetlands > Peat | place: USA: New York... | reverse complement strand
CAAGGCCTCGACGGAGGGCAAGTTGTCGACCCGCGCCGATGCCGCCAAGCATCAAGGTGAGTTCCGCAAGATCGTGCAAGGCGTCAACGAGATCCTGGACCTGGTCATCGCGCCCGTACTGGAAGCCGGGGGAGTGCTGCAAAAGGTTGCCGCTGGGGATCTGACGGCGCACGTCCAGGGCAACTACCAGGGTGACCATGCGCGCATCAAGGACGACATCAACACCATGGCGGACAAACTCTCGGGGAGCATGGGGCAGATCGGCAATAACGCGCAAACCCTGGCTTCTTCTTCCGAGGAGCTTTCCGCCGTCAGCGCGCAAATGAGTTCCAACGCGGAAGAGACTTCCAGTCAGGCCAATGTGGTCTCGGCGGCAAGTGAGCAGGTCTCGAAGAACATCCAGACGGTGGCGACCGCAACCGAAGAGATGAGTTCCAGCATCAAGGAGATCGCCAAAAGCGCCACGGAAGCGGCCAAGATCGCCACGGCCGCAGTGCGGACGGCGGAAAGCACCAACGCCACCGTGGGTAAGCTCGGTGAATCCAGCGCCGAAATCGGTCAGGTGATCAAGGTCATTACTTCCATCGCGCAACAGACGAATCTGTTGGCCTTGAACGCCACCATCGAGGCGGCCCGAGCCGGCGAAGCAGGTAAAGGCTTTGCGGTGGTTGCCAACGAGGTGAAGGAACTGGCTAAGGAGACCGCCAAGGCCACCGAGGACATCAGCCGGAAGATCGAGGCGATCCAGGGGGATACCAAGGGAGCCGTGGAGGCTATCGGTCAGATTACCACCATCATCAACCAACTGAACGATATCTCCAATACGATTGCCAGCGCGGTGGAGGAACAAACGGCCACCACCAACGAGATTACTCGCAATGTGGGTGAAGCTGCCAAGGGAAGCTCACAAATTGTGGAGAATATCGTATCGGTGGCCACCGCCGCGAAGAGCACCACCGAAGGGGCAACCAACACCCAGACGGCGGCACAGGAATTGGCTCGCATGGCGGCAGAACTCCAGCGGCTGGTGGGACAATTCAAGTTCGATGAGGCCGAAAGCGGTGCCGGGATGGCGGAAGTCCGCTCGACAACTAAACAGGTCCACGAGGCGCAATTGGCCAGCCGGGCCAAAACTCCGCCGGCAGTATCCACTCGCCTGCAGTAAGGAAACAACGTGGCCCTAACGGGCAGAGAGGGGTTCGGGAAGCTCGCAACAAATCTCGAACCCCTCTTGGCTTGTGAGTGGAGCTTGAAGAGATTATTCGTCTCCCGTGAGGAGATTAGAAGTGGCCTTCACGTTTTTCTTTCGCGATCAGCGCGTGCTGGACTCCATCGTGCAACACGTAGTACCAACGGTCCTGGACCGCAGCATCATCCGGGTATGGGACGCCGGTTGTGCCAGCGGCGAAGAAGCCTACTCTGTGGCGATGTTGTTATTTGAGAATTTGTGGCCCTTCGCCTGCGATAACCTGCGCATCGATGCCACGGACATCGAGGAAAACAGTCAGTTTGCGAATACAATTGCTACCGGGATTTACTCGACCGAGCTTTTGAAGGGCAGCCCTCATCAAGAATTACTGGCCAAGTATAGCGCCCCCGCGGCCCGCGCCGGCTATGTGGAGTTCGACGCCGCGCTTCGCCATTGCATCTTCTACCAGCGGCACGATCTGCTGTCACTCCGGCCCATTGGCAACAATTTCAGCGTGGTCGTATGCAAAAACGTCCTTTTGCATTTGACGTACGAGCAGCGCGTGGAAGTCATCAAAATGTTTCACGAGGCCCTCTCGCCTGGCGGTTATCTGGCGCTCGACGAGCTCCAGGAACTCCCCGCCGAAGTGGCGTCGCTGTTTGTCCGGGTCCTGGCCGATGGCAAGTTATGCCGAAAAGCCGAGAGTGCATGATGAGAATTACTCTCCTCCGCGGCAACCCGCAGAACTATTCCTGCAACGCCTACATGGTGCGCGGGGACTCCAATGAACCCGAGGATGTCAACACCCTGGTGGATGTGGGAATTGACGGTTCGATCTGCGACGAAATTGAAAACCTGTGCACCGGAATTGGGAAAAAGAAGGTGGCGCAGGTGGTATTAACGCATGGCCACTACGACCATGCCGCGGGCCTGGGTGTGGTCGCGGCGTGTTATCACCCGCAGGTATGTGCCTTTGCGCCGGGTAAGCATATCGATGCCTTATTGCTTGACGGCCAGGTTCTCCGCCTGGGCGACCGGGAGTTTGAGGTCCTGTATACTCCGGGACATTCGGAAGATTCAATTTGTTTGTACTGTGCCCGGGATCGAACCCTCTTCGCCGGAGACACGCCGCTCGATGTGAAGACGCCGGGAGGTTCCCATCCCGGGGAACTCCTGGCTTCGCTGGACAGAATCGCCAGCCGCGACGTGACGACAATTTATGCGGGGCATGCTAGCCCCTTGACCTCGGGGGTTCCGGAACTGCTCCGCAGGACGATCCGGAATATCCGCCAAAGCACCATCAGTTACGGCCACAGGAGCGGTGTCTCAAGACCTGAGTTACATCCTGGCGGGGTGGACTGAAATGAGCAGACAGCCGCCACCAATGAGATTGCTCGCAACGTGCAAGAAGCGGCGCGAGGTGGTTCCCAGGTGGCTGAAAACATTATCGCCGTGGCCCAAGCCGCCAAGAGCACGACGCAAGGCGCCAGCGATACGCAAACGGCGTCGGGCGAACTGGCACGCATGGCGGCGGAACTTCAGAAAATTGTCTCCCAGTTCAAGTACGAGGAAAGCGCTGTGGGCAACCCGAAATCCGAGTTCCGTTTTGCGAGCGGGCTGGGGCATCCCCCGCATTTGGCAGGCGGGCTAAATGCTCCGACCTCAACCCGGATTCAATAGCCAGTAAGGGAATTGGCGGGCCGCGGAGGGTCACGAGAACTTGCAGTAAACCTCTCGCTCCGAATGGCCGACGGGTATAGAGAAGGGATGACTCGCCATCGAAGGGAGCCACTGTGCGTGCACTGATAATTGATGATTCAAAAGCCATGCGGAGCATCCTGGGCAGGATGCTCCGAGGGTTGGGCTTCGAGGTCATTGAAGCGGCCAATGGCCGGGAAGCCCTGGAGCGCCTTCAAGGCCTCGAGAAGGTCGACATCGCCCTGGTGGATTGGAACATGCCGGAAATGAACGGCTTCGATTTTGTTCGTGCGGTTCGGGCTGAGCACATGTATGACGGCGTGCTTCTGATGATGGTGACCACTGAAACCGAAATGGAGAACGTGGTTCGAGCTCTCGCCGCTGGCGCCAACGAGTATGTCATGAAACCCTTCACCCAAGAGGTGATTCTGGAAAAACTCCAAATCTTCGGGATGGTAGGGTCATAGCTTATGCCGAAGGTCAGGATACTCGTTGTCGATGATTCGGTTGTGGTTCGGCGCATGGTCAGTGACGTGCTTGCCTCCGACGCGCAACTTGAAATCGCCGGTACTGCCGCCAACGGGAAGATTGCACTCGCCAAGATTCCTCAGGTCAATCCGGACATTGTGATCCTTGATGTCGAAATGCCAGAATTGGATGGTCTTGGCACGTTGGTTGAGATTCGCAAGTCACTGCCAGCCCTCCCGGTCATCATGTATAGCACTCTTACCCAGCGAGGCGCGGAAGCCACACTTGAGGCGCTCTCGAAGGGAGCCACGGACTATGTTACAAAGCCCTCCAATGTCGGAAGCGCTGCCCAGGCGCTGGAGTGCATTCGGACGCAATTGATTCCGAAGATCAAAGCGATTTGTGTTCGTGTCTTGGGGTTCCACCCGTCCTCTCCTCTGGCCGCAGCCCTGGCAGCCATGACCATCCCGCCACCCTTAGCGATCCCTCGTCGTGAAGAGCGGATTGACATTGTTGCCATCGGTATATCCACGGGTGGACCAAATGCCCTTGCCATTCTCATTCCATCCTTCCCGCGCGACCTTCCAGTCCCTGTAGTCATTGTTCAACACATGCCTCCCGTCTTTACTCGTCTTTTGGCGGAGCGCTTGGCTGCAAAGTCGCAAATCGGCGTGGAAGAGGGATATCCGGGAACTGTCCTGAAACCTGGCTGCGCTTGGATCGCTCCCGGCGATTACCATATGGTTGTGTCAAACGACCGCAATCAGGTGACGCTCCGTACCCATCAGGGCCCACCGGAAAACTCCTGCCGCCCGGCAGTGGACGTGCTTTTCCGTTCGGTGGCGAACATTTACAGATCTCACGCACTTGCTGTGGAGATGACCGGGATGGGGCAGGATGGCCTGCGGGGGTGCGAACGCATTCACGAGTTTGGCGGGCAGATTCTGGCGCAGGACCAGGCAACGAGCGTAGTTTGGGGAATGCCCGGGTTCGTGGCCAATGCCGGCCTGGCCGATAAGATCCTCCCCCTGGACCAGCTCGCAATGGAAATCATCCGCCGGGTTCGCACCGGGCGGGAATCCAGCCGGGAGTTCAAACCCGCCCCATGGCCGGTGGAGTCGAGTATCCCAAGATGACCCTCAGCTTACCGGAATTCAACTATGTCCGCCGCCTTGTCCTTGATCAATCAGCAATTGTGCTGGAGGAGGACAAGGGATACCTCGTCGAATCCCGCCTACTACCTCTGGCCCGTCGCGAAGGATTCGCTTCCATCAATCTTCTCGTACAGCGGTTGCAGGCCGAACCCTTTCACGGTTTGCATTGCCAAGCCGTGGAGGCCATGACCACGAACGAGACCTCTTTCTTTCGCGACTTCCATCCATTTGAGGGTCTCAAGAAATTCGTACTGCCGGATCTCATCGCCCGGCGGGCGGCGGAACGGGCGTTGACCATTTGGTGCGCCGCCAGTTCCTCCGGGCAAGAGCCCTACAGCCTTTCCATGCTGATGCGCGAACATTTTCCCCAATTGTCGAGCTGGAAAGTTCACATCCTGGCAACCGACCTTTCCACGGAAATTCTGGCGCGGGCGCGCGAGGGACGCTACAGCCAACTCGAAGTAAACCGGGGCCTTCCTGCCAGCCTGCTCGTCAAGTACTTTCAAAAGCGAGGCTGCGATTGGTATCTGCGGGATGACATTCGCGAGATGGTGGAATACCAGATCGTGAATCTGGCCAACGCCTGGCCGGCCCTGCCACCCATGGACATTGTGATGATACGAAATGTGCTCATCTACTTCGGCGTTGAGACCAAGAGAGAAATCCTCGCCAAGGTTCGAAGGGTGTTGAAGCCCGACGGATATTTATTCCTCGGCGGGGCAGAGACAACTTTCAGCATTGATGATTCCTTTGAACGCGTGCAGTTCGAACGCACGACTTGTTATCGAGTTCAAGGAACCTAGGGAGTTACCATGTTGGTTACCGAGGAGATTTTGTACGGGATCATTCAAGACACGTGGACCTCTACCCTAGGATTTCAAGTTGACCGTCCCACGTTAGGGGAGTTTTCCGCCCTCGGGGAATTTACCGCGTGCGTTAAGATCACGGGCGCTTGGGACGGGGAGGTGCGCCTGCACTGCCCGCCTCCGCTGGCTCGATTAATCGCGGCCACCATTTTCCAGGGGGAAGCCGATAAGGTGGGGAGCGACGAGATACTCGATGCTTTAAGTGAACTCATCCACATTATCGGCGGCAACCTGAAGGCATTGCTACCCCAACCCATAATCCTTTCGCTTCCATCTCTTCCTAATCCTACCGACTGGGCACAAACCACGCCGCAATGGCAAAGGGTGTGCGGGCTTACGCTTCTGAGTGAAGGCCATCCCTTTGCCGTAACCCTGTTGGGACATCTTTCCGCAGCGGGAAAAGCCGATGCTCCTGCCGATGGGGAATGCCGAGTGCAGGCGGAAATCCCATAGCCTGCATTTCTCAGAGCGCTTCAAGGGTGTAGATCGCCAGTGGATGAAAGACTCACGTAGATCTACCGTTGTAAACCTTCTCTGGGGAGCACCTGTTGTGCGGGCCGCGGCGCACGACGAATTAACGATGGCGCGGCGGGAAGCGGGGAGGAAGTCGCTTGTCTGGTGAGGCGGCTTCCGGTGGCGTGGCCGGAGGTGCGCTTTATCATGCACGGCGATTCCAGTTTCTGCCGGGAAGATCGGTGCAAGATGAAACAGGTGGATTACCTCCTGGTGCTGGCCAAAAAGGGACGGCTGACGGCAGAGATCAGCATGGATTTGGCGCAGGACGCGGAGCAATACAATGGGAGCAACCAGGCGCCGCGCACCTTCAAAGAGATTAGCCACAAATCGCGAGAGGACTTGTTGCGAGTAAGGAAACGGACATCCCTCCCTTCGGCACGCGGGGGGGGCGACACGGTACCAATCCGTTGCTGCTGTTGCGCGAGCTATTTCAATCCGCGCCCCCGCGCGGGAGGCGATCCATCATGAAAGAATTCCTCGTGGAGAGCAACGAGTTTCAATCCACGCCCCCGCGCGGCGGGGGCGACTGTCAACATCTAACTTCAGGGAAATAAGGGCCGAGAAGCTTCGCACAGCACTGTGCGAGACATCACCTCTTGTAACTAATGCAGCCCATATGGTTTGACACATTCCGCGGACCCCCCAGTGAAGTTCTGTGTGCTCGAGGTTTGCGAAGACCACTTTTAGCCAATTAAGAGGTCTCCTGGGTCATCGGGTGGCTTTGCTCCGACGTGTTCGACCCGGTTCCTCCAGTTCTCCCCCAGGGAACAAAAATAGAAATTATCCTCGTTGGGGTCGATTTCGTCAATCAGATTTTGACATCAGATTTTGGCGAAGGTCCGCCCATCGAGGGGGATCCACCAGACAAAACCGATTTCTGCACATGCTGGTCGAGATTCGAGCCCATCTTGGCCTCATTTCGAAGTCTTCGGCAGCTTTCAAAAGTTTCGGTGTTCATATCATCATATGTCACTACAACCAGCATAGTGACCTCGTTCCTAGGATCAGGGAGGATAGCCATCCAAGTCCCCCCTCAAGTATAAGGCCAGAAGAATCGCATGCACTAAGGAGGAGCGTCCCACTTCCACTTGTTCACCCAGGAAAGCATACTGGATTTCTCCTTGCTTCCTTTATAGAGTAAGCCACCAACACCTCTTTGCATTTAGCGTCCGCCATCAGTATGGCGCAGGCGATGCTACCCAGTGTGTGAACAGGGACGCGCAACTAGACTTGTCGGTCCAGACGCACCAGCATGGTTTCCCCCTCACGAGCCAGGTAATTATCTTGCATGGTGAAATAAAGAGTGCTTAGGAGATGCCGCATGTAATTTCTACCGGGTCGGGCGAGGGGGAGGCGGTGATGCGCCCTGCTGCGGCGTAGGCGGGTTAAGTGCGGCTATTCCTGGCCGTCGCGACTGTGGCGCCAGGACACGCAATGCCCCTGCGAGTCAATGACGGTCGCAACGTAACGATCAAAATTCTTGCCTGCGCCTGTCGTCATTGGCGCGCACTGGCTCAAAAGCGAGCAACTCTCGCAACTCTTCTAGTAGCGGGCCCCCCGCAGTCTTGCTCGCCCGCGCCATTTCGCGCAGCCCCGCCGCCCTTCTTTCGGTTTGTTGGCGCAGCGCCAGCATGAAATGTTGCTCCTCAACCGTCAAGCGATTCACCGTCCACACCCCTTCCACACGAATTAACGCCCACTGCTGCTGACACGACGCCAAGAATTGTAAAACCGATATGGAAAGTAGGTCGGGCACAGCATACACAATGGGCCTCACAGCATCTCCTGAAGGGTGATGCCGGGGGGCAGGGCTTCCTTATCCAGAATCACTTTGTAATCTGAGAACGCACGAGCGGGTTTGACCGGATCAATCCGCGTGATCTTGATCCTGTCAAACAACAAATGGGCAGGGGCATTCCCGAGCGGACTGGCGTGCTCAAACACGACCAACTTGCGTGAGCACATTTCCCCCCGCGCCGCAGAACGATCGTGCTCGAACATCATTTTCAGGGCCTCCCAAAGAAGCGTGAGGTCGGCATCTGAGAACCCGGTGTCAGCCGCGAGATGGGGAGAAATGAAGCCGTGGGCTACGTAGAGACCATAGGGAACAATTTCTTTTCGGCCCATGGTGCGATTATCTCCTCCCTGTTTCTCCGCTTCGCGGTATGTAGCGACCGCCATGCGAGTGATGGACTGCTCAAGCGTAACGATCGGGTCAATTGATCGTGAAAATGTAATTTGGACGGGCCCGCGCACTTGACCACAATTGATCTCCAGACCCATCACGGCTCCGAACATGCGAATGTCAAAAAAGGTCTGACACATCCAGGCCCGGGCTTCCGATACCTGCCCTGACTTCTCTTTGCCCTTACTATCGGGATTGAGTTTCAACGCGGTGTAGGCCCTCTGATGCTGCTGGTTAAGGACGGCCTTTTCTTTCACGTAGATGTCATAACCCGCTTCCGGCTCACCGTTCGAGGGATTTGTCTTTGCGAGACAAACAAAGTTCCGAATCTTCCGCTTCAAGCAAACATCCGTAACCAAACCATGACCCGTTTCCGGATCGATGCGTGGAGAGTTGCCCGCGTCAGGGTCTCCATTGGGATTGCCGTTTATGACATCAAACAAGAGAGCGAAATCGTATCGATGCTTGATAGGTTCCATGTTTTCTTGCCTCCTCACAGTATTTTGGGAATCAATCTTGATCCTTATTTGCCCTTTGCCCAAACATACTCCCGTGGGGCATCAGGATGGTCACTTTCCCACTTCGACCGTTCTTCTCTGGGCATCCAGAGCCACTTCCTCATCTGGTGGTAGCCCAGCACGAAGAGGCCCTGTTGTTCAAGGTTAAGTTGAGCAGGGAAGCCGTTGTGCTTTGGATCAAAACGGCTGGCGAGCTCGTCGATAAGTTTGTCCAGGCGAAAGATGAAACCCGCCTTTGTCTCATCGTGCCGCGCTTTGGTAACGTGATAGCGGGCGTTCTTTAGCAGGCGGACGAATACCGCTTTGGGCGCAGCGGAGGCCCCACGGAAATAACGGTCCACTACGGATGCGTTCACGTTGCCGATCGCCTCCTGCTGAACACGTTCCAGTACGGCCATTAAACAACCAAGAGCATAGCCTTCACTGGAGCTAGTGGGATCCATGTCGCGTTGTACCTCCATATAGGGTGTTGTCTCGGGGTGGAACCTCTTGCGGCGATTCAGGACGGCTTTAATGAGGGCCGCTCGTGCGTCGCGGCGGTGATGGGCTGTCCAACCGTTGCTTCCGATCTCGGCCTTTGTCCGCTCCAGGGCGCGCTGGAGGATTGAAAACGGATAAGGTGCTCCGCGCAACGCGGCTTTCAGGATTTGTCTAATCACGGGACTGGGAATCTTTTCAATGTTGCCCCGGGGCGCAAGCGACTCTAGGAGCACTCTCATAGGAAATTGTGGCTGAAGGTCATGATGCTTCGGCTTGGGAGCGTGGCAGACGATCATCAGGTCCTCGAAGTGCTTTGCCAAATTACGTGCCACCTTTCTTACTGTGGCCTCAAACCAGTCGCGAACAATGGCGCGGCCCTGCGTCCCACTCAAGGTCAGGACATAGAATGGGGACTCATCTTGGATGTCCGGCATCGTTCCGCGCCAGATAGATCGATAGAGTTCCTTCACAAGTTCGGGCCTCGCCTCCAATAAGCCGCTGAGTGCCGAGGTAAATGTTTCTCCGCTCTCTTTCGAGGCCCAGTAACAGACTGCTGTGTCTGCGCTCAGACGCAGGCTCCGTTGCGCAAGCGTCTGGCCAGCCTGACGAGGGTCGGAATAAACAGGATCTAGAAGTCGGTTGAGCGCGGTCGCGCAGGACTCAGCGGCATCCCTTGAGATGGGAGCGTTGTCATTGCCCTTCCAACCGTAGGATGAGAACGCGCTACTGACTGTGGGGGGATTAAAGGATACAAGGGCGACCCCGCTTGTGGATCCGCCTGGAACCTTCTTGATTGGAGGGAAGTTTCCAACTTCACCCTGAAATTTCGCCCCTGATACCAAACACGTTTTTTGTGTGCCTGCGTTCGCTTCCAGGTTTTCTCTGTTCTTTTTCCAGTATTCACGAACCTTCGGGCGGTCGGTCACGAGATGTTCAATGTCGGCGGCATACACAAATGCGAACAGCTCATTGGTCGCACAGTCCTTAGGCAAGCTAACAGATTGCCTACCGGCAGCAAGGTCCATTAGGAAGGAATAAACGGCAAGAACCCCCTCGTCTTGGGTTTCTTGCAGGCAGATCCTAACCTTAGCGCGGAAAAGGGCGAAGCGTTTTTGAAGTGTTTCAGAAGGCCTTTTCTGTTGGGGGTCAATCCCAAACACATACTCGGCTTTGTTGTAAAGGAGAAATGCCCGATCTCCACGTGTCACCGGTTTCTCCCGTGGCAAGAGAAAGGACTTTGCGACCACCCGAGGTTTCTCTTTTTTCGCTTCTTCTGCAGGTATGTAATGCGTTCCCATGATGCCGAGGAGATTCCCCCCCTCTCCAACGTGAACAAGCCATGCGACACGCTTCGGCTCGAAGTCAGGGTCCTCCCTCAAACTTTCTCGTTGCGCCAATTGAAGGAGCGATTGAAGAATCATGCTCGACCTCCATCGCTTGTACCCACGGTCGTAACCGCCGCTTCCAGATCCGTAGGCACTTCGAGCACACCGTCCTCCAGACGAGCGGAGAAGAAAACAGGTGCGTTCCCCTCAGCGCAGAAACGGACGTCCCAGAGGACCAAGCCAAGATCGCAGGTTTGTGGAAAAGTCGGCGGTGCATCATCCGCAGGAAGTATTTCGGCGGCGAACTCGCGGCAGCCAAAGTAAGGCTGATGAAAGTGCTGACCTTTCTGGACCCGACGGTTGAACATCTCAACGAACTTTTTAATGTTGTCATCTGGGCCCGCTTTGTGAGTCATAGTGAAATACGCTTCAATTACATAATCGACATCGGCGAGGGCGACGGTATTACGCTGAACCCGGTCCTCCTCCGCAAAGTAGAGCGGTGCAGGTCCTCCGCTCCTAATGATTGAAGCCTTAGGAAGGAAGGCCTTGCAACGAACTTCATTCCGCCGGAATGCCGTGAACTTGATTTCCTTGAGCACCCGAATACGTTCGATGTGCCAGGTGATGGCGGGTTTCCAGAGAACCGCCTCCAAAAGACCACGAGCAGCGGATGGTGTCATGACCGGGTAGGAAACCCTCTCAACCTTTAGCTCCGGCCGGGTGAAACAAGCAAGCGGTCCACGAGCGCGAAGCCGTAAAGCGGAGCTTCTGGGGGGGGGCATAATTTCCTTTTTCGAACAAGTTACCGATTGAAAAACGATCGTCGTCTAAACTGTCAATGCTTTGAGATCAGACTGAGGTTCAGTTCCTACCACAAAACAAAAGGTCGGGTGATGCAGGCCCTCAAAAGGTTTGGGCATTTTGAAGATCGCCTCGATGGCTCCTTCTAGGGCGACTTCGTCGGAAAGCTTTGAGAAGCTGAGCGACGCAGAAAACTCAGGCAGAGACCTCGCTGGTCACCCCCAAACCGGCCACTGGTCGACGGGTAAATGCTGGCCAACGGACGGTGTCCGGGACTCCGTTGTTTTACCCTGCCTGCTCCCCGTCTGGCAAGCCGGTTTTGCTTCGCAAGCTTCGCGGGCCAAACTCCAGCAGAGGTGGATGGTGAAGAAGGCTGTCGAGGATGGCTATGGGCTGGAACCATATCGCTATAAGGGCCAGCGTTACACCACGGTAATACTTAACTCCGGCGTGAATTTCCTCCAATTTGACTGAAAATGCCCGAAAACCGAGGGTTTGCTCTCAAACTTATGCAGCAGTCAGGTCATCTTTACAAAAGTACCTTCAGCCTTTCAGTGGTTTC
>Ga0326727_10023452_pt1 | contig 11767 bp, 9 predicted proteins | sample MB2enrmetagenome_FD_207643 | JGI IMG/M metagenome (GOLD analysis project Ga0326727, IMG submission 207643) | Lab enriched peat soil microbial communities from McLean, Ithaca, NY, United States - MB29MY | ecosystem: Environmental > Terrestrial > Soil > Wetlands > Peat | place: USA: New York... | reverse complement strand
GTAATCCCTCCGTAGCCACGGTAGCTAATGGGGTTGTAACAAGCGTGGGTGCTGGAACCACAACAATAACTGCCACGAGTGCAGACGGTAAAGGCACAGCAACTTGTAAAGTAACCGTTCTCAAAACAACAGTAAAACTAAGTAAGAATCTTTTATCTTCATACATCGGAGGTATATCGCTACTAACTGCAACTACTACCCCCATACAATCCGTAACTTGGATATCCAGCAATCCCTCAGTGGCAACAGTGTCTGACGGCGCCATAACAGCGGTCGCACCGGGAACAACAACAATAACTGCAACGTCAGCCGATGGTAATGCAAAAGCAACCTGTAAAGTAACCATTGTTAAAACATAGGGAACCTAAGCAAGACTGTCTTATCTAAAGGTAGGTTCCAGTTTGCCTTTGACCGATAGTCAGTCGCGCTACCATAGATCATGAACTTTCACTAACTAAAGGCAGGGTCTGCAAGGAGTTTGCTTAGATCCGCCTTAAGGAATTCAAGGTCTAACTCTTTGGAAGTTACTAAGTCAACAGCTTCTTGTTGTAAGGGATTAAACGCGCTGTCCACGCCACCGCCAATACCCAGTAAACTTGCCAATCCGTTAGCTACGTGAATTACGCCGGCCAGTTCCGCGTAATTTCGCGCATCAGAAAAGGAATGATGAAAAGAAATAGCTGCTATGAGATCGTCGGACAGATTCCAAGCTCTGGCCATAAAACCTCCGACCCGGGCATGATCAAAACCGATAACTTTATTCTCAAGCTCAACATAAGAAAACCCGGATTCAGTCACCTTCTTCAAAAAATAGTCACCCACTTTCTGGACATAAAGAGAGATAACCAGTTTCCCCATATCATGAAGTAGGCCCGCAGTAAAGGCAACATCCCCATAAGGTAGTTTACAGAGTTGACACAACCGTTTGGCGGCCATGGCAGTAAACAAAGAATGCTTCCAGAGCCCCTCCTGATTAATCTCGTACCCCACAAGCTTGGTCTTAAGTAACGGAGCGACTGCGGCAGAGATCGCTAACCCTTGTATCGCCTGAAAACCAAGCCTGACGATGGCTTCCTGCAGGGAAGAGATCCGCCTGGCGTAGCCATAATATGCCGAATTAGCCTGTCGAAGTACACTGACTGCCAGAGCCATATCCTGACTAATAACAGCTTCCAAGGCTTTCAAAGAGGTCGCAGGATTTTTGGTTAAAGCAATCACTTGCATAGTGAAAGCCGGTAAGGGAGGAAGAGCTTGTACCTGATTCAAGATATGTTCCAATTTGATAGCCACTTAAATTCCTCCCTTACAAAGTTTCCGGCCCTGCCTAAACCATAATAATCTGAAACGACAATTCACCAGCCTTAATTGCCTTGTCAATTATGTCCATTTTTAGCCTGACGTCGCATTTTTTTTAATAAAGTTAATCTCGCAGACTGGGTCACCCTGAGCAATTGTTTTGCCGAGTTCAAACTGAAAGGCCGGAAAGTTGCTGGCTATGCCACGGTCTCCATCCATTGCAATGTCACAAAGCTTGGCAATATCCTCGTCGGAAAATCCCTGCTTGATCCAAGCGCTGACAAGTGGACAGTAATGAAACTCTAAAGAAAACTTCTGATCGCTCAGTTCCATAACCTCCATCTCGAAAATTTTCTTTCCAGTCGTCCCGGGAAAAACTTCGGCAAACTTCCTTAGATCCGATATGTCCGTGCACTTTGCCGCAATATCCTTCCCATGGAAGCATCCGCAGCGAAATATGGCCTTTCTGGCAAAATCATCCCAGCCAAGACCACTGTTCCTTGCTTCGTTCATCAGCAGGGACATCCAAGTAGCCCTGTGCTCTATCGCGTTACGAATGTCGACTATATTCTTTTCCTCGCTAGCCGGCTTATTGGTAATTACAGTCATTACGAGCCCTCCTAATAGCTTATTGGTTTCCGGATTATCCGGAAACTTTGGAATACCCTCTGCTTTGGCCTCATTATAGCAATGAATTACTTACTGAGCAACTAAGTAAAAAACGAAAACCTTAACTCAGCGGGTTCGAGTAGGTGTAGCGCTATCAGTCCCTATACAGCCACAATTTTATCTTGTACATGGTTTCTTCTATATTAATGGGTTTCGATATATAATCATCCATTCCTGCTCTAAAGCATTTTTCTTTATCTTCACTTAAAGCATACGCGGTCATCGCAATAATAGGAATATGTTTACCGGACTGCTTTTCCTCGGCCCTGATTAGGGTCGTCGCTGTCACGCCGTCAAGAATATTCATCTGAACATCCATTAAGATCAGATCAAACTTATCTGTTTTGAGCAGGTTAAGTACCCCTTCTCCATCCTCAACCGTCACAAACTCAAGATTGTTTTTCTTAAGCAGGCTTGTAATTAGATATCTGCTTATCTCATCATCTTCCGCCACAAGAACTCTTTTATTTGCTTTAACCTCTATAGATTGTTCATTTGATTCCACGTTCTCAGATAACCCCCATTCATCAGCATTAAATGCATACTCGGATTTTACAACAGCAGTAAAACTAAATATGCTGCCGATGTTTTCATAGCTTTCCAGCCATATTTCTCCGCCCATCAGATTCACAAGCTTTTTGGAAATGGCCAGCCCAAGTCCTGTCCCCTGATATTTTTTCGAATACGTAGAATCCAACTGTTTAAATCTTTCAAATAACAACGCCTGATTATCCTGTGCTATCCCAATGCCGCTGTCTATTATTGCAAACTTCAGCCGAATTGTGTGCTTAGCCAAGAATTCACACGTGATTGTAACAGTTATTTTCCCTATATGGGTAAACTTCACAGCGTTCCCAATCAGATTAGAAATTACTTGCCTCAACCTCACCGAATCCCCGAATAAAACGCTGGGAATATTTTGATCGATATCCAAGATCAGCTTCAGCCCTTTTTGTTTTACACTAATGTCGAATAATGCCGCCACATCGTTTAGAATGCTTGATAAATTGAAGGGTTTACTTTCAATTACTACTGTTCCGGCTTCAATTTTCGAATAATCTAAAATGTCATTAATTATTCTCAGTAAAGAATTAGTGGATATTTTCACAAGCCCCAGGTAATCTTGCTGTTCGGGGTCCAAATCGGTCTTAAGCAGCAAATCGGTCATTCCGACAATGCCGTTCATCGGTGTCCTTATCTCATGACTCATGTTCTCCAAGAATTGGCTTTTGGCTAAATTTGCGGCATCAGCCTCTTCTTTGGCCTTGATCAACAATTCTTCCGTTACTTCATGCTCCGAGATTTCTTCCTCCAACATGACATTTGTCTCTTCAAGATCGGCATTCATTTCCTGCAGTTGCCTTGTACGTTTTATTACAATATTTTCCAGGTCTTCGTTTAACTTTCTTATACCTTCCTCGGCCTGTTGCCGATCATGAATTTCTTCCTCAAGCGCGGCATTGGTTTCTTCCAGTTTATCATTCGTTTCTTCCAGTTGAGCCTGCAGAAAACGCAGTTTCAAGTGAGTGCGGATACGCGCCAAGACTTCCTCCTGCTGAAAGGGCTTGGTAATAAAGTCCACACCGCCAACCGTAAAGCCCTTAACTTTATCAAGAACACCTTCAAGTCCGCTGATAAAGACAACCGGAATTTTACTGCTGTGTTCATCTGCCTTTAACCGCCTACAGACTTCATAGCCGTCCATATCGGGCATTTTTATATCCAGTAAGATCAAATCCGGCATTTCGACTGTTACAGAGGCCAGGGCTAAAGCTCCACTGTTGGCCGGTCTAACCCTATATCCCTCTGATGTAAGCAAATCCGTCAGCAGCTTTAGGGCAGCAGGCGAATCATCTACTATCATGATTTGAGACAAACTCTTTATTGCTAGATCGTGATCGTTCATAATGTTCTCTCCTTCATGCTGTTTATTTCTTTCGAGAAGGATAGCAACCTCGAATAATCCATATTTTCATAAAGTATTTTCATAGTTGACCCGATAGAAATATCTAGCGGGACTATCTGTTCAATCAATTCCAAGATCCGAACAGTATCTAATCTGAGTGTTGCTTGGTATAGTTCGGTAAGGGTTTTCTCCGGCAAAGTTTTCAGTTGTTCAGATGTCAATTCAGAAGCTGTTACGGAAGACTCTTCCGTCTTTAGCTCTTCAGAATAAACATATTTCAGACCAAGTTGTTTTTCCATTACCCGAAAGATCTCATCTTCTCTATAGGGTTTGCGTATAAAATCATCACAGCCGGCAGCCAAAATCAGCTCTTGTTCTTCATTCAAGGCATGGGCAGTAAGTGCCACAACCTTTGTCTTTTGACCAGCCACCGTAGACTTGATAATTTGCGTGGCCTCCAGACCATCCATCACCGGCATGCGGATGTCCATCCAGATAAAATCCGGTTGCCACTTTTCAAAAAATTCCACTGCTTCCTTACCGTTAACTGCATCCCTAACCTCAAAACCAACGGTTTGAAGAAGTTTAGTCAAGAGATCGCGATTTTCCTTATTGTCCTCCACAACAAGGACGCGAGGAATGCGTTGTTCCGCTGCGAGTCCAACTACAAGCCGAGGACAAAGTTTAGTAATTAATTCACAAGCCTGGCCTTGTATAACCTCGATCTCGAAACGAAAAAGGCTTCCCTCACCTACATGACTGGTTGCAGTAATCTCTCCTCCCATTATTCTTATATAGTTCTGACTGATTGCCAGACCAAGGCCTGTACCGCTTTTATTGAGTCTTCCGCTTTCCGTTTGTTCAAAGCTGGTATACAATTTATCCATTTCATCGGCTGCTATGCCTATACCGCTATCCTCTACTTCAACCAACAGACGCATTTTATTCAGCGGATCCTTTCTTATCGTGACCCTTAACTCTATATTACCCCGCTCTGTAAACTTCACTGCGTTTCCCAATAAATTAATGATCACTTTGCGTAACTTTGTTTCATCGGCAACCAAATAACATGATTCATTAATCCCAAGCACCTCGAATCGCAAGCCTTTAGAATCGGCACGATCTCTGAACATGTATTCCAGCTCACGAAGCAATACCTGAAGGTCAAACGTAACAAGCTCCAAATCAGTACGCCTGGCCTCCATCTTCGCCATTTCCAACACTTCGTTAATCAGATTAAGCAAATGTTCACCGCTTCGGTTTATGATAGCCAAATATTCCTGATGCTCAGGCGGAAATGCAGCATTTCTTTTCATTAGTTGTGAATATCCCAGAATAGCATTTAACGGAGTGCGCAACTCATGACTCATATTCGCTAAAAAAAAGCTTTTTGCTTGATTGGCCTCTTGTGCTTGGTCTCTCGCTTCAATAAGTTCCGCTGTCCGCTGCTCCAGTCTTGCTTGAGCGCGATGCATCGCCTCGCTGATACCGGAAATCATTGTGCAGCTAATAAAAAAAACAGCTATCCCTAACCAATCCGAAGGGTTTTGAATATAGAATCTTCCATAGGGTTCTATCCAAAGCGCGGCAAAAAAGGAAGATGAAACTGCCGCCACCAAACCTGCAGTAAGCCCTCCATAAAGGGCAGCAACTATCACTGCCGGATAAAACGTAATATAAGGGGCTGTTGTTCCGAGGGCCCCCAGTAGCACGACCCGCAGAGCGGCTGCAAAAGCCGGAATAAATAGGCCTGCAATATAGCTCAACCATTTTCGCTTCTTTATCAGATATCGAGATAGTCTATCGCACTTATTACGTATTTTGCACACCTCATCACATTATTCCTCTGAAATTTTCAGATTAAATATGTAATTTTTTTGACCATGCTTCTTATGGATAAGTTCCGATTTATAATGTACAATTTCATAATCCAAGACACAACGGTTGTAATGATTAATCACCTTTACATCTTCCACATCTTTCTTCGATTTCCTCCTAATACTGCGGAAATGATCTAGGAAAATACTGCGGTTCTGGTTTGCACATAGTGAAACATTCAGATGGAAGTCGAGGAAGTTGCTTAGCACGTTCGCACACGCTCCATTGCTATTCGCTTGACGCTAAGTCTAAGGCTAAAACTCATCCGGGCTTTCTGAATGTGAACCTTTGAGTTTCTTGACGCCTTATCGCCTGCACTCATTGACGCAATTCCGCTAAAGTGCTTCACTAAGCTAAGCAACTTCCTCTGAGCTCGGGTCGACGGGGGTTGGAACGACGAGTGTGCAAAGAGGGACGGTTCTCGTTTGCATTGGGTTGCATTTTTTGACTCCAATTTTCAAGTAAAGGGGTACCCAAAAACTTATACTTTCTACCCCGATAATAACCATCATTTTCATTCTCTGATGATGCGACGATAGCGGCATGGGGGTCTGATACGTTTAAAAAGGACCTTCTGGGATAAATGAAAACATTTACCACCAGAAGGTCCTTTCATTGATAATCACCGGACAGCTAAGTAGGTCGATAGCACCATCCAAAGCTTATGATTATTTAGCGGTTGCCTTTTCCCAATATTTACTGGTAACTGTATCTTCGGAAATCACCGCCGGTTTGGTTAGCAAACCATATTTCAAGGCAAGGTCTGCAGTCTGCTTGACGGCAGCCGGGTCTATATAACCGATTTTGGCGGGATCAAAATCTTTAGGAACCACAAGCTTGGCAACTTCTTTGGCCATATAAACCTGATGACTGAGCGAGACACTTTGGTCGACATCATAAACAACTTTTCCCGCTGCTGCCGGATCAGCACAAGCGTCGGCCCAACCCTTGATCGAAGCTTTTAAGAAACGAACATAGAGATCCTGATTTTTAGCGATCCAATCAGAATTGACGAACAAGCAGTCTTCCAACATAGCAACCCCGGCATCATTCATATTGATAACGTGAAGGTCACTATCTTTAAGTCCCGATTCAAGCAAAAGACCATATTCATTATAAGTCATCGCTGACGCCGCATCGATTTCATTTTTCAGGAGCTGATTCATCGTATAATCCTGCTGCACCAGCTTTAAGTCCGTATCCTTGTTAAGTCCATTGGCTGCCAACAGGGCGTAAATTTCGTATTCATTGCCCCCGAACCAGGACCCAACTTTCTTACCTTTGAGATCGGCCGGACTGTTAATTCCTGTCGAAGCTTTGGAGACAAGCAACATGGCGCTTTTTTGGAAGATCTGCCCGACTTGGACTAATCCCCACCCTTTGGACTGATACTTCATTAAACTGGAAACCCAGGTTACGCCGATATTCGCTACACCGTTGTAGACCTGCTGTTCCGGAATAATATCGCTCCCGCCGGGAAGAATGTCCAGGTCAATTCCTGCATCTTTATAGTACCCCTTAGACTTTGCTACATAATAACCCATAAATTGAGATTGCGGCAGCCATTTAAGCTGAAGTGTCACCTTGTCAAGTTTACCGGGAGTAGTGGCTTTTCCAGTGTCGGCGGTTCCGCCTCCCGGAGCTGCTGAATTACCGGAGCTACAGCCTGTAGCAACCAGTAATAACAACATGATTACCGCCATTAGACTTGTGAGTTTGCCCTTCTTCATAAATTTCCCTCCTAATGTTTTATTTTTGTGAAGCGTGCCATTTAAGGGCATCGCGTTCTACCAGTAAAATGAGGCAGTAGAGAATTACACCGGCCAGAGAGGCAACGACAATATAGGACCAGCCCATCGCCATCTCTGCTTTGCGCAGATTATCCTTGATGCCGAATCCCAGACCGGAAGTGGATGAGGCAAAGTATTCACTGATAATAGCCGCAATAATCGATGAGGCAATATTAATTTTTGAAGCTGTGAAGAGATAGGGTAAGGAATTAGGCAAGCGCAACTTTCTAAAAATAGTCCACTTATTTGCCGCTACGGAGTGCATTAAATCAATAGAATAGGGATTTAAACTGTTTAAGCCACTGTAGGCGTTAATGGCCATCGCCGCCATGCAAACTGCCGTGACAACCCCAATCTTCTGCGCCATGCCTGTCGAAAACCACAAGTTCATGATTGGCGAAAGGGCTACAATCGGTACAGCATTAAGCGCTGTAACCACAATCATGCCGCCGTATCCCCATTTAGGGAAAAATGTAGCGATGGCCGCAATCGCAAACCCGATAAACGAACCGATGATCATCCCGATCAAGGCCCCGGAGATCGTAACTCCACAATCCTGCAGCGCTTTGGGCCAATTGGCCGCTAAAGTAGAGGCAATTTCCGTAGGAACCGGCAATTGAAACGGCTTTAAGTCGAGAATTTTATGAAAAATGCCCAACTGCCAAACCAAAATCAGAGCAATTCCAAATCCTAAGGGCCATAATAAATTCATTACTTTGCTCTTCATGCCCGGACACCTTCCTTTCCGGGTACAGCATTTTGCCAAGGCAGACATAACCGTTCCGCAAAGATGACAATGTAAAAGCTGATAATTCCCATGAAAGCACTGGTGAGCACCGAGGCCCAAAAGATGTTTGCTGAATCGGAATACAGCGCATAGAGGATCTTAACCCCGATACCACTTTTGGAACCTAACATATCTACCAAAATAGAGGCTGTAACCGCCATGGGGGCAGCAATCTTCAGTCCGGTAAATAAATAGGACATGGCAAACGGGAACATTAACTTTTGATAGACTTTGAACTTATTGGCCGCTATCGAAAAAAGTAAGTCTTTCTTTTCCTGCTCCACACTCTTTAAACCGCTCAACATATTGACGGCCACCGGAAAAAAAGTAATATAGGCAGCGATCACGATTCGTGATACATTCATATCTCTCACGATATTAAAAATAATCGGGGCCAGCCCCAAGACCGGTATCATCTGGGAAATAATTAAATAGGGAAAGGCGATTCTTTCCATAGTTTTGGATAAGCTCATGAAGACCGCCAGGAGGATTCCCACACTGGTGCCCAGCACAAAACCGATCGCTGCCCTGGAAAAGGTCACCGCACCTGCTTCCAATAGCATTCTCCAATTTTCCATAAACGTAGTTGCCACGACATGCGGATAAGGGAGCTTCGTGGCAGCCATCGGGTCATGGACAACATTTTTTAAGAGAAAGGCCATTAATTCCCAAACCACAATAATCCCAATAACCCAAACAATCGCCACAGTTCGCTGGTCTTTTTTGCCAATCATACCTACACCCCCTCAAAGCTCCTTCTGATCTTGGTTACATAGTCGTAGAACTCTGAAGTTTCCCGAATTGAGTTTTTACGCGGCCGGGGCAAATCAATATCGACAATAGCGGAGATTCGACCCGGATGCGGCGATAAGACAACAACGCGGTCCGATAAGAACACAGATTCCGGTATATTATGGGTTACAAAAATTACGGTCTTCTTGGTCTTGCTCCAGATATTCAGCAAATCCTCATTTAATTTTTCACGGGTAAACTCATCCAGCGCCGAAAACGGTTCATCCATCAACAAGAATTCCGGATCTAAGGCCAGAGCTCTGGCGATCCCCACTCTCTGCTGCATACCTCCGCTTAACTCAAAGGGATATTTATAACCGAAATCCTGTAAGCCTACCAGTTCCAACATCCGGGTAATCCGTGCTGTCCGCTCTTTTTTAGGAATCCCCATAATCTCCATCGGCATACAAATATTTCTGCGAACCGTTCGCCAATCATAAAGAACAGGACTCTGAAAGACAATTCCATATTTTTGCTGCATTCTTATGTCCCTCGGTGATTGACCACGGATAGACACACTGCCTGAAGTAGGCTGCAGGAGATCGGCGATAATCCGCAGCAAGGTGGTTTTCCCACAACCGGAGGGCCCCAGCAAGGAGATAAATTCTCCTTCCTGAATGTCAAAATTTACATCCGTCAAAGCGACAATATCTTCTCCATTATTAACCGGATAGACCATGCTTATATTTTTAATCTGAATTTCAGGTACCGTCATAATCAGACCCCCTTTTTAAAGGCTTGCGCCAAGCATCTTGACGCATTTATAAGCCTTAGTTACCTTATTGCTTTACTTGCTTTAAACATCGCGCCACAAACGTTTTAAATAAAAAAGGGTCTAAAATCTTATCTCCTAAAAGGTCGATAAAATCTTATCCCCTGCGCCGTTGCAGTCTATTATCATTGTTTCTATTACTTAAGCCTCTAATACTTAAGCTTCTACACGTTTACCGGGAGAAATCGCTCCAACCGGACAGACAACAGTACATAACTGACAACCCACACACAGTTTAGAGTTCAATATGGGCTTACCGGTTGCTCCATCCAAGTCCAAGGCTTGATGTCCGCCGTCCCAACACGACAGGTAACATCGGCCACAGCCGAGACACCGGCTTCGATCAAACTTCGGATAGGAGATGGAATGACGATTTAATTGATCGGCCGACACCAAGTTCGGCAAGGCCATCCCCACCATTTCCTGAACCGAAGCAAACCCCTTTTCTGCTAAATAGGAGGATAGTCCGGCGCTTAAATCCTCGATAATCCGGTACCCATACTGCATTACTGAAGTTGTTACCTGAAGATTGGCACATCCCAGAGCGATGAATTCAGCCGCGTCGCGCCAGGTCTCGATCCCCCCCATGCCGCTGAGGGGTGTGTCTTTCAAACCGGGATGCTTCTTCAGATCATGGATGAAACGCAAAGCAATGGGTTTTACCGTTTTACCGGAGTATCCGCCCACACAAGACTTGCCATCAACCTGAGGTTCGGAAATAAAATCATCTAAATGAACATTCATTATGCTCTTGATGGTATTAATCGCCGCGATCCCGGTAGCACCGTTCAGCATAGCCGCCAGGGCAGGAGGCTCCATGTTGCCCAGATTAGGAGTCATCTTGGCCAAAACAGGCAAATGAGTCCCCTTCCTGGTTGCTTTTGTATAGAGAGCCACTAATTCGGGATTTTGTCCGACATCGGAACCTAAGCCTTCCCCGGTCATATGCGGACAGGAAAAATTGCATTCGATAATGTCAACGCCCGCTTCGGTCACCAGACGGGCCAATAACGTCCATTCTGCTTCGTTTTGCCCTAAAATAGAGGCGATAATAACCTTGTGGGGAAAGTCCTGCTTAAGTCGCCGCAGATAAGCCAAATTTTCTTCTAAGCTGTGATCCGAGATCTGCTCAATATTTTTAAAACCGATAAACGAGTTTCCTTCCTTACGGATGGTTGAAAACCTTGGCGATACTTCTTGCGGAACAAAAGTTCCAATGGTTTTAAACGCCGCCCCGGCCCAGCCCAGCACGAAAGCCCTGGCCACCATCTCATAATTGCTGGCGACGACAGAGGAAGAAAGAAAGAAGGGATTCTCACAAGGCACACCGCAAAATTCAATCCCCAAATTGACCTTCTCGGGTTTACGACCCCCTTTTTGCTTCGGCCAATTCCCCACATATTCCATTAGTTGCGGAATTCTCACCGGACGATCGATCTTGCCTTTTAGACACGCAGCGCTGCAGCCGTTTTCCTCACAACCCTTACACAATTCGCAGTCTCCGACAGCCTCTGCCGCACCGCTGAGGTTCTCAAAGCGCAGAGAGCGAATCACCTTAGCCGGATCCAGTCCATGAGGACAACTTGTTGTGCAGGGGGCATTATAACAAAGCAGACAGCCATCCGATTCATTTTTAGCTGAAAATTCGTTGAGTGCTCCTCTTACCTGCAAGCGATATCCCCCTCACTCTATTCGCGTTAATCTGGCGTTTATTCGTTACCTTTTCATTTACTGCACGCTACATCCTAATTCGTACTTTTTACCTTGGCTATTTACGTCTGCTTCCTGCCGACCCGTTTAACAAACTTGCCCCAGCCCGGTCCTCCGACAAATTCTCCATCCCGATAGACCAGTTTGCCTCTCGAAAAGGTCATCAC
>Ga0326727_10023451_pt1 | contig 11768 bp, 8 predicted proteins | sample MB2enrmetagenome_FD_207643 | JGI IMG/M metagenome (GOLD analysis project Ga0326727, IMG submission 207643) | Lab enriched peat soil microbial communities from McLean, Ithaca, NY, United States - MB29MY | ecosystem: Environmental > Terrestrial > Soil > Wetlands > Peat | place: USA: New York... | reverse complement strand
GCACAGGCAAACCTCAGGGAGTTTGCGCAGGTTGTGGTGCACTGCCGATCTGGGGCCGAGGGGCCACTGCCAAATTGCGATGTGCTCTATGTGAATGCGTCCGCGACCGAGCCACTGGCGGTCTGGCTGGATGCGTTGCAGCCGGAGGGGCGGCTTCTGTTTCCGCTGGCGCCGAAAGGCGGGTTCGGCGTAATGCTGCTGGTGACTCGGCAGGCATCCGGAGCGTATGCGGCACGGTTTCTTTTTGCGGTGGAGTTTGTTCCTTGTGCCGGGGCCCAGGACAAACAGACGGGGAGGGCGCTGGCAGCGGCATTTCGGAGGGGGGATTGGGGCGAGGTTCGGTGGTTGCATCGCAACGACCAGCCGGATGAGAGCTGTTGGTACGCTGGGCGGGGGTGGTGGCTGGCGGTGGACACCTCGCGCCCAAGCGGTTCTTGACGGAGTTTGTGTTCCGGGCTGGGCCCCTCATCCGCTGCATAACACTAACAATCTGCGGGCACGGAAGATCGGGCAGATCACTCCCCCAGCGGCTCACTCCGGTTTGTCAAATGGCTCAGCAGCAAGCATGGCAAGCATGGTTCGCACGAGCGATGAAATTCGGTTTCTCAGCTAAATACGCCTCTACACCGGCTTTGCGCTCGTTGTGCTTCACCCCTTACTGGACGGATCGCCCTGCAAAGCTCTTTCGACGTCGCCTCCTTCGTCGCGTGCTATCTCCGCAAGAAGACGCCGGCTCGTTACGGAGCGTGGCTCTTCCAGCGTCACGTCCTTCGCGGAGGCATACTGATCGCGATGTTTGATAAGGAGCCAGGCGGATCCAGGAGGATTTTTCCCAAAGCCACGGGTACGAACCAAGACCCATGCACCTTGGAGTTTCTTGCCCTGAAGAGTGAACTTGATTTCTCCCTTCTGCAAAGAGCCGTCCACATCGGCGTTTTCCGGATGCCAGGTTCCTCGGTCCCATAACATTACCGTACCCGCTCCGTATTGGCCGCTGGGAATCACCCCCTCGAAACCGGAGTACTCGATGGGGTGATCTTCCGTCTTCATCGCGAGGCGCTTTACTGCCGGATCGAGCGAGGGGCCCTTCGGAACGGCCCAGGAAAGGAGTACGCCACGCCATTCCAGACGAAAATCGTAGTGCAGGTTCGTGGCCATGTGCTTCTGCACGGCGTAGGCGAGCGATCCATTTTCATTCTGGACCTCGTCCATGCCCCACGGCTCGGTTGTCGCTCCGAGCTGACGCTTTTTCCGGTATTCGTCAAGTTTCATACAAGCCTGTGAGCCGGGATTTGCGTTTTGCCTCCCGGCTACGAGCCAATATACCCCAATTGCCCTTGCTCATGATCTTTTTGCATATGTTCCAAGGCTAAAGCCCAGGCGTGCCAGACAGGTCCCTTGCAGCGCCCAAGAGGCAAATCCTGAATTTTGCGGATCTCGCAAAGACCCTACCGGGCACTCCCGGCTGGGGCCAACAGCAAGATGGCAGGCGTTGCGTGCGAAGAAACAATCTGGGCCGGTGACAGCGCTGAGACGGAAGTGGCCGCGCACAGGGTCACAGCAATCAGTCGGCACTTAAGAAGAACTTTCTTAGACAAGAGTGAGGTTACGTAGGGAAATAATGTGATCGCCGATAGAAATTCCAGCCTTGGGGCAGCATTCAGTTCATCTCACTTCTCGTCGAGCGAATCGGCTTTTCGTTTTCCCAGCAGTATCTGCACACCCACATAAGTGATCCAATTTGGCTCGCTGTTCTGACGCGTGACCGCCTGAATGCTTCGGCCTCCCATGAGCAATAAACGCAAATGCCCGCTACGGTCCAGCGTTTGCCGGCCGCCCAGATCCAGCGTCAACTCGCGTTGCTTGGGCGCGCCGGCAATGCGATTGGCATCTTGCAGGTCATATATCTCGCCGTAGATCTCCAGGCGATCGCTAAACTCATGGCCGACAATCAGCCCCCTTCCCCAGCGGCTCGGCACGTTGTGGTTGCCGAGCCATCGGCCCGCTTCGCCATTGAACCTGATAGGGCCCAGTTTGGCAGTGGCTTCCACTGGCAGATAGTACTGCGGCCCCGGATCGACCACCCCGCGACGCACGGAGCTGGTGGGGTTATTGATGGAAACCTGCGGAAAAGTGCCTAGCGAGAAATCCAGGTTTTCGTCTGATTCAGGCTCACCGGCGCGATGGTGCTCATAGGGCCGCCACTTCACGCCCAATGAAGACTCGCCCAGCCCGGCCCGCGTGGTGTTCTCCTGATCGGTAGCCGCCGCAACGGGTATCTCGTACTTGAGCTGGATGCGGTCGCCCCAACCATAATTCATGTCGATGTTGGGCAATTCATAGCTGGCGTGAGCCGGGTTATGGTCGCCAATCCAGCCAAGGTTGATCTCCCAGTGCCGGTTGCCGGGCGTACCGGGGTCATCGGTAATAAAGGGAGGTCCACCCTGCGCATGAGCCAGCGGTGCGCCTGCAACCATCCAAAGCAGAAGAAGCGGTCGGTTGAGCCTATGCATTCAGATAATCTTAGTCTCCGTGGGTTTGGGAGAAAATGGCGAGTCAGGGCTCTAACCCTGGCAACAGATATAACGATTAAATCCAGGACTGCCATCTTTGGTCTATTTCACAAAAGTTGGATCGGTCCCGGCCCGCACCGCCTGTTGAAACGCCTTCCAATCGCAGGAGAAATCAGCCCGGCTGCATCCCGGCACAAATACTGGCACGCGCTCTGGTGGGTTGGCGAGACTGAGCGGCGTGGCGTTGCGCATCTGATCGAGGCTCTGCGCTGTGTAGAAGGTACGCACCGACCAGGCCTCGCTGCCGTTAGCCTTCCATAACTCGAAGACCAGCGCGCCGCCCGGCGGGGTATCGTCGCGGCGTCCGTCAATCATCCAGGAAAGCCCCAGGGAGCCGCCAATGGCGGCGAGATTGCTATCGTGCCCGGAGAGAATGAGAAGCCGGTCGTCCGGCTTGGTCAGCGCGCCTGCCACAGGATGCTCTTCAACCGCCTGCTCCATCGACTTGAGGGCGTGGTAAAGCAGGTTTGAAGACTGGGCGCGAGCGACATAACTGGCGCGTTGCATGATGTCCACATTGGCGGTATGGAGTTGCACGAGCTCGCGCAGCTTGTGAATGTCCACACGTCCCCAACCAACTTTCTCCGCCTCCATGCCCTCGGCGTACTCGAGCAGCAGGTTCTCGGCCATGGTCGCGGCCGTGCCCAGCGGCGTCCGCAGGGGCGCAACGGAGACGGGAATATCGAAGAGGGATTGCGGCACGGGAGTGCTCATTTTCACGCACTCTGCAGCCGAACCGCAACCGCGCAGGACTTCTTCCAGCGCTTCAAGCTGTGGACGGTAGGCCTCGGTCAAATCCTTCGGGTTGGCGCCGATGCGGCCCAGAATCGCCGCAGAGGCCAGATCCTTGTCGAGATGCTTGCCGCCCTCGCCAGAGAAATGAAAGAGCGGGTCGGCGGTTCCCTCTGCAAGAGCTGTCACTTTAATAGCACAGCCCGGCGCCAGGCCAGCGGCGAGCGCCTTGCCGGTCTCTCGCGTGCGCTGGTCGGAGTCGGCAACTATCCTGATGTGTTCCGCATCGGCGCAACCGCGGGGCGAAAGCAGACCCTGTGCCGCCAGTTGCTCGCGGTCGTAGGCACCAAATAGCGTCATCAGCTTGGTGCCGTGCTCGGTCAGGTAGCCCGGAGGGACGTTCCACGCGGGCCACGGCTGCTGCGCGTACTGATTCAGTTGATCCGTCTTGCCTGTGGGCGAACGCACTCCATGGCGGCTGACGATTACGACAAACTTCAACTCGCCGCGATCGCCGCTTGCGCTTTTCCCCACGATAACATGAGGCGCTTGCGCGTGCAGGACACACGCCGCACTCAGCCAGAAGCACAGCACTAAATAAAAGCTACCGCCATGGGTGCGATGCATCAGTTTCCTTTCGCCTTCGCCGTTGAATAGACTCGAATCTCCGCCGCATTCGAACCGGCGCCTGGTATAGCAACATAGAGCAGATTCTGCGCCGGATCAAAGACGGCCGTCTTCGCTCCAGCCGCGGTGCGCAGAACACCGAGCGCGCGCAGGTTCCTAGCTTCGTCCACCTGATATGCATCCACTTCGCCGGCGCCGCTGATGACGTACACACGACGCAGCGCAGGGTCATAGAACAAATCGTCGGCCCCATCTGCTGCAGGCAGGCTGGCGATTTCCTTGCCGGTAGCGGCATCAAGGGCAATCACCGTTCCGGGAGTCCGGCAGGCAAGATACAGTAAGTTATGCTCGGCATCGAAAGCCAGCGGTACGTTGTTGGCAGCCTTGGTCAACTTCCAATGCGCAGCGATCTTTTTGCTGGCCGTGTCGATTACCGCAACTTCGTTCGATTTCTCGATATTGGCAAAGAGGCGTCCACTGCCTGAATCAACATCCAGCCCCTCGGGATGAGTCGCCACGGGGAGATTGGAGACGAGAGCAAAACGATTCGTATCCACGATGGCGATCCTGGCGGGATTGGCCGCATCGCTGCCGCCGTGCCCAACAAAGAGCAAGTGCGCGGCTCCGTCGATGATCATATCATCCGCATCTTCGGAGAGTTTCAACTTTCCTGCCAGAGCGAGAGGATTGCCCTTGTAAACCCGCAGTTCTCCCAACTCACCATCGGCGACATAGAGACTGCCGGTAGCCCCAACCCATGCGAGTCCGTGCGGCTTGCCCAGACCGGTGAGGCTTTGAGCTGTTTTTCCCGTTTTCAAATCGACAACTTCCACGGAATGTTTACCGGTGGAGGCAAGGAACAGACGGTTGCCCGCTGTATCGACAGCCAAATGATCGAATCTGCCAGTAACTCCCGGTAGCGGAATCGTCCGGTTAAGCGTAAGTGGAGCGGAGGTCTGCGCGCTGGCGGCAACTGCGCTCAGCAGGATAAAGACAAAGAATAAAGCAATTCTTTTCATGGAATTTTTTCTGGGCCGCCGCGCGTTTGAGCTAACGGCGGCCCTGGCAAGATGATGGATTGAGGTTAATGCGGTCAATGACTTGGAACCAGCCTAAACGATCCGCAAGAAAAACCGTAATCAGATACACGGCTTCTTAATTGTCGTGGCGCAGCGTCCAGCGGAGGCCTCCCGAATAAGTTGGCTTGTAATACTCGCGCTGCACCATGTACTGCTCGCTCCCGTTGTAAAAGCCAAAGACTTCGTTGTTCATGTTTTCTCCGATGGCCTCGGCGGTGAATCCCTTGCCAAGATAATAGGTTGCCTTGGCATCTACCTGGGTGTGCGAGTAGAAGTAGTTATCACCGTTTGGACCCTTGACGCCATACAGAACGGCATTAGGCCCCGTGCTCTGATACTGATAGGTGTAAATATTCGCGCCATTGTGCGAGATACCCACAGTTACCAGAGCGCGCTTGGTGGCATAAGAGGGGCCGATATTCCACGAGATAGGCGCCTGTCCGACCAGGGCGGGGCTGTCGGTGCGTCCGGTCAGGTTGTAGTTCTTCGAGGAGGTGTAGGTGAAGTTCGCATCGATCCGCGCGCCTGACAGCACGCCCGGCAGGAAGGTCAGATGCTGCTGATAGGCCACCTCCACGCCCTGCACATAGGCGTGATCGCCATTGACATACTGCGTAACATTATCTCCCGCATACGCTTGCGACAACGGAGATCCTGTGGCCGGGATGGTCGAAGTTTGGGTGAAGATGGGCTTGGTGATCTGCTTGTAGAAGTAGCCGGCCTGGATCATGCCGACCGAGGGCAGGTAGCGTTGATACAGAAGGTCGTAGTCGTTGGCATGTTCGGCCACCAATGCCGGGTTGCCGATATTGACGGCATAGGGCGTCTTCGATTCGTCCAGCGTGATGTAAGGAACCAACTGGTACGGGTCGGGCCGCGAGATGCCGCGTCCGTAGACGGCGCGAATATCCGAATTGCTGTCAATAGTGTAGCGAAGCTGCACGCTCGGCAGCGGATTCACATACGAACCGTTTCCATGCTCGGGCGTTGTGGAAATGTAGTTGCCGTTCGCATCGTTGGTGACGAGATAGCCGGTGTCCGAGGTCTGCGTGGCCTCAATGCGCAGGCCGGTTTGCAGATGCAGCTTGGAGGTAAGGTCCAGCGTGTTCATGATGTAGCCGGCCGAGACCCGCTCCTGCAAGTTATAATTTGCCGCGTCCGACTGCAGATGGGTCGTGCCCTCATCCAAAGTGAATGCCCCCGGGTTCGCGGCAAGATCGCCAGTCAGTAAATCAAAGTTGGTGACGGGGCCGAGATGATAGCTTCCGCCATAGAAATGATTATTGGTGAATGTGCCAAGGTACTGGGTCATCGGCGTGCCGTTGTTCGAATCGTACTCCGGCGAATACGCGTCCTGCCCCTTGTGTTCGTTGCGGATCTGCCCGCCGAATTCCAAAGTCGAGGTGCGCGCGCCGAGATGGTAGTTGATGCCCACCGTGCCGCTGGCCTGAAGGTTGAGTTGCGTGGCCTGCCCCGAAGTCAAATCAATGGTGTCCAGCTTGTATTGCGACGGATCGAAGATGGCATTGCCCGCCACGTCGCAGGTGAACTGCGGGCGATACTCGCTCGTGCCTGGAGCATAGGCGCAATCCGAGCCCGCCTTGGTCTTGAAGGCCGCACCGGGGTTGCCCGCAGCGCCTCCGAAGCGGGAGTGCGCGGCCGCAATCTGATAGCGAACGTAGGAATGATTGAAGATGTGGTTACCGCCCATCGCCAGGTCGGCAATCTGCAGGTTGGGCCGCCGGATGCTGGTGTGATAGGCGGCCTTGCCGGTCTTCAACTGATAGGCGTACTTCTGTCCATAGTCTCTGAAGTTGGAAAAGAGGCCATGAACATATAAATCGGAGTTCGGATTCAGCTTGTAATCCAAGCTTCCGGCGAATCCATAACGGGTGCGGTCATACAGATATTGTTGAATATAGAGCTTGTCGAAGCTGGTATTGCCGTTTTGGTCAAGAGTAGGTTCGGGCTCCACGTCGTCGATGCCGCGGCCGTTGTAGTCGTAACTGTAGCCCATCATCAGGCCCCAGCGCTTGGCCGCGCCGAAGCGCATGCCCGCCGACGAGTCGATCAGGAAGGCCTTGCGGCCATTGTCGATCGGCGTATAGCCATCCACGCCTTCGAATGAGAGTGTGGGCTTATCCGAGGTCGCTTGCTTGATGCGCAGATCGACCGAGCCGCCGATGGCGTCGCCGTCCTGGTTGGCGGAGAGCGTCTTGTTGATAGCCACCGAGCCGACCAGGTCGGCTGGAATCGTGTCGAGGTCAACCTGCCGGACCGCCGGATCGGGCCCCGGAACGATCACTCCGTCGATGGTGGTGTTACTAAGCCTCGGCTCAGTTCCGCGAATCTGCACATACTGGCCTTCGCCCTCGTTGCGCTGCAGAGTTACGCCGGGCATGCGGCCCAGCGCGTCGGCAATATTCGCATTGGGAAGGCTCTGGATCTGAGTGTCGGTTTGCACATTCAGAATGTTCTCCGAGATCCGTTGTTCATTGATAGCGGCGGCATCGCCCTCCAGGTTGGCGCTTACGACTACCTGCTGACTGGTCGCGCCGACCGTCAATGCAACATTCACTAGCGTCGTCTGGCCAGGGAATACATCGACGTCTGTATTCGAGGTAGTGAATCCGGCATAGGAGACCGTCACAGTATACGAGCCTGGATGGAGATGGCGAAACTGGTAGTTTCCCTGCGCATTCGACGCCGCGGCGGTTCCGGTTGGGCGCAACACAATCTGCGCGCCCTCGATCACTGCGCCGGCGCTGTCCTTGATAGTTCCACTTAGGCTGCCATTTGCTTCGGCAGAGTTTTTGTCGCCTGTAATGGCGCCTCTTGTGGGTGTGACAAAGAGCACCGCGAGGAGGAGCGGCAGTATTAAGGCCTTGAATGACATGGTTCTCCTTGAGCAGCGAAGTCGGGATATACGAAGCTCGAACCGCGCCGATGGCGCGGCATCGCTGGAGATGATGCTGCGCCCTAGCCGTGAAGCGCTGTTTACGAAAAGATGAATAATCTCTAAGGTTGGCAACTGGGCTTAGCGAGCGAATGTGAATCTGCGATGAATTCCATTTACAAGCCCGCGATTCCTTTGCCAATGGCATTTAATCTGAAGAATACAGGATCAATGCGAATACTGATTATCGAAGACAAACCGCGTATGCTGGATCTGCTGCGCAAGGGGCTCTACGAGCACGGCTATACCGTAATGACGGCGGCCGACGGAGAAACCGGACTGGAGATTGCTATATCCTTTGAATTCAACGCGATTCTGCTGGATATCGGGTTGCCCAGGCTGAATGGATATGAGTTGATTCATGCGCTGCGGTCCCGCAATTGCCGGACACCGGTGTTGATGCTGACCGCCCGCGATTCGGAAGATGACATTATTCGCGGCCTTGATCTGGGCGCGGATGATTATCTGACCAAGCCGTTCTCCTTCCCTGAACTGGCAGCGCGGCTGCAGTCCATCACGCGGCCCAGCCGGAAAGAAGCCGCCGGCGTCATGGAAATTTCCGATGTGATTGTCGATCCAACGCGGCGCGCGGTGACGCGCAACAAGCAGAGCATCGACCTGACGCGACAGGAGTTTCTGCTGCTGACCCGCCTTATGCGCCGCGCCGGGCAGTGCGTATTGCGGCAAACATTAATGGAGTGCGTGTGGGGAGCGGATCATGCGGTCGGGGCAAGCGCTCTCGATGTTCTGGTGAACTCCTTGAGGGCCAAGATCGATGCGCCGTTCCGCAAGAAGTTAATAGGCACGGTGCGCGGCTCGGGTTATGTATTCAAGCACGCCGTTTCCGCTGCTGCGAGGACTGCTTTATGAAGTCGCTGCCCATCCGGGTTCGTCTTACGCTCTGGTATTTTGTCATGTTTGCTTCGGCCGCGGCGCTGCTGTGCATGGCTAGTTTATGGATGCTGCAACGCAGCGTCGATGAGACCGAGTACCACGACCTGCAGGAGCGTGCGAACGATGTGCGAGATATTCTGAGTCACGAAGACCCGGCGCGAAGCCTCGACCAACTGCGCAATGACTTTGCCGCTATCTACGACTTCAAGGATGATGGGAAGTACTTGCAAGTGCGGGACGAGCAAGGCAATTGGATCTTTCGCTCCGAGCGCATGATCGCGCAGAATTTAGGCCTGGCCGCTCCGGGCCGGCTGTCAAAGACCGGAGAAATCTCTGAGTTTCATCAGGGCAAGCATCTTCTGCGGACCTTGGCCTATCCGATTGTTGTGCGCGGCAGGCATTACTCGGTGCAGACGGGCATGGCATTAAACAAATCCATGGTGCTGCTGGCCAGCTTTCGCACCAATCTGCTCCTGCTGACGCCGATGGTGATCCTGCTGGCTGCAATCGGCGGCCACCTTATGAGCCGCAAAGCCCTCCGTCCAATGGCCGCGCTGGCCGCGGAGGCGCGCCGCATCAATGATCGCAATTTGGATATTCGGCTTCCCGTAGCGAGCGCCAGGGACGAGATCTCCGATCTTTCCCGGACCTTGAACCAGATGCTGGAGCGCATCGACAAAGCCTTCACCAGCGTGCGCACCTTCACCGGCAACGCCTCGCATGAGTTACGCACGCCCATCTCGCTGCTGCGCACGGAGATTGAGGTGGCTCTCTATCGTCCCCGCAATACAGGGGAGTATCGCGCTGTTCTTGGCCGCCTGCATGAGGAAACCGTGCGCATGACCAGCCTGGTGGAAAACCTGCTTTCCCTGGCGCGGGCCGACGGAGGCGCCGAGACCGTCACTCTCGCTCCCATCAGGGTCAATCTTCTCTTCAGCCAGGTTGCCGGGACGTGGAAAAGCGCCATGGACCAGGCGCTGCTCGACTTTAGCGTGGAGATGCCGGGAGACGATCTATCCGTACTGGGAGACGCGCACGGTATTCCACGCCTGCTATCGATATTGCTTGAGAATGCAAGCAAATACACGCCTCCCGGAGGATCGGTAAAGTTGAACGCCAGCGTCGATGGGGAGCGTATCATTCTCTCCGTTCATGACACCGGCATGGGAATTGACCCCGCGCGCAAGGTTCGGATATTTGACCGCTTCTACCGCGCTATCCCGGCGAACGGGGCTGTTCCCGCAGGCTCTGGCCTGGGACTTGCCCTCGGGAAGTGGATTGCGGAGCGCCACGGTACAGAGTTGAACGTTGAGAGCGAGCTTGGGCGCGGCAGCATCTTTTCGTTTTCGTTGGAGAGAACGGATGCGACTGTTCCAGCCATCAATGCATCCAGCGCCCCACGCACAAAATCGGGAGCGAGGTTAGTACGGCCGTCTTCTTGCACACTTTGACTCGCATCATGCGATCACCAGAAGCGGCCTGGCATGGACGGCTTATGGGCCGGGAGTTTGACGGCGTACCCTTTACCGGCCTGACAGCGCTTTCAATAGGGCGGATCAATGCTGGGCCTTTAGGCCCGGTCCTTATATCCCGCTGCGTATTGTGAGGCGCGAAGCTCATCTTGGCCGCATCAACGAAAAACCCGCGGATAAATCCGCCATTGATTCTATGGGCTTTATGCGGGGGTTACCCCCCCGCCTCCCTCCGCATCAAGTTTTCCGCAGCATGTAAAGCCACTTTATTGGGAGCCTGCGCTCAGGGGACCCCATGCCCCTGCTCCCTCCGGATCCCTCGATTTACAACTGTAGTCCTAGTCCAGCCGGGTCAGGAAGGCTTCTCCCTCGGCGGGGCGAAGATGGCGGACGATGGCCTCAGCCTGTTCGCGGTTGTCGCCCGGGGGACGGATGCGCACCCAGTAGCTGTCTTCGCCGGGGAACTCGATCACGGTGGCGTCCGGGTAGCGGCGCAGCAACTGCTCCTTGAGCTTGATGGCGTTGCGCTGGCTGGTGAAGGCGCCGATCTGCACGCACCAGCGGCCGCCGGTGCGGATCGGCTTGGGGGTGCGGTAGACGTCGATCCGGACGCGGGCCGAGCCGGGCCGGTAGACGCCGGTGGCCTGGGCCGAGGCGATGGTCAGATCGATCAGACGGCCTTCCACAAACGGGCCGCGATCGGTGACGCGCATGGCGCTGGACTGGCCGGTTTCGAGATTGGTGACAACGATCAGCGAGCCCATCGGCAGGGTGCGGTGCGCGGCGGTCAGAGCGCGGTCGCTGAAAACCTGGCCGTTGGCTGCTTTGCGGCCCTGGTAGGGCGCGGTGTACCAGGTGGCCAGCCCCTCCTCGGTCAGGATGGGCCGGTGAGTGCTCACATAGTCAAGGTCTTCGGCGCTGACGCCGCCCGGCGGCACCGGGGTGATGGGAATGCGCGCCGGCGGCGTGGCCTCGGGCACGGCGGAATAGGCGGGGGGAGCAGCCTCCGGCGCGGGCAGCGAGGCCTGGGCGTGGCGGCGTCCGCAGCCGGATAAAGTCAACAGGATCAGCAGCAACGGCGGAATCAGCAGAAGCGAAGCCACAGGCGCAAGAGCCCTCCGAAGCCCGCCGGCCGGCCGTTGCGCCATCGAGTTTGCGTGGGATTCGTTCATGGGGGGCTCGTTCATCCCTTGCGCGGCCCCTGGTTCTGGTCCAGGCGGTCGGCCAGGGCACGCAATTTGTCCGACGCGGCGCGCAGGGCCGAGATCGATTCGCCGCGAACCTGACTGCGCACTTGGGGGACTACGGCGTCATTTACGTAGGCGATGGCGTGGCGCAGTTCCATCTCGATCAACTCGACGGCCTCTTCTATGCGGCGACCGACGCTGCCAGAGCCAGAACCGGGAGGAACAGGGGGAGAGGGATTCGTGCTCAT
>Ga0326727_10023450_pt1 | contig 11769 bp, 9 predicted proteins | sample MB2enrmetagenome_FD_207643 | JGI IMG/M metagenome (GOLD analysis project Ga0326727, IMG submission 207643) | Lab enriched peat soil microbial communities from McLean, Ithaca, NY, United States - MB29MY | ecosystem: Environmental > Terrestrial > Soil > Wetlands > Peat | place: USA: New York... | reverse complement strand
CGCCTTGAAATCCTCGTCCGTCGTAGCGGCCCTCGAGATGATGCGAGGGAGGGTCCACGGGTTCTCCGCCAGCTCGCCTTTTGAGGCGAGGCTCGGAAGGGAGGTGATCGGCGGGGACGGCACCATACACCTCACCGCCCCGGGCCTCAAGGAGGATGCCATCCCGGTAATCAACGAGGTGTGCGACTACCTGAGCTTCAACTCCCTCTCACAATGGGAGAGGCTGGCCAGGAGGGTTTCCGCCAAAGTCACCTGCGGGCTCCGCGTCAATCCCCAGATATCCTTCGTCAAGGACCTGCGCTACGACCCCTGTCGAAGCCACTCGAAGTTGGGAGAGCCCCTTCCGGCCCTCCTCAGGGCCATTGACCGGCACGGCGGCTCCCTGCCCCGGATCGAAGGCATCCATTTCCACACCAACTGTGATTCCACGGACTACGGGCAGCTCCTGAGGACGGTCCGGACCATCGAGCGCTCCCTGGGCCCCTTGCTTACCCACCTCACCTGGGTCAACCTGGGAGGCGGCTACCTGCTCGAAAACGCCCGTAACTTCGATGCCCTCTACGAGGCGTTGGCCATGCTCCAATCGGGATACGGCCTCACCCTTTTTCTGGAGCCCGGCTCCGCGATCATCAGGGAGGCCGTGTCCCTCGTGACCACCGTGACCGACCTCTTCCACCGTGACGGGAAGGCCATCGCAATCCTCGATACCACGGTCAACCACATGCCCGAGATCTTCGAGTACCAGTTCAGGCCGGTCATAAGGGGAGAGGAGCAGACAGGGGAATTCCCCTATACCCTCGCGGGCGCCACCTGCCTCGCGGGCGATCTCTTCGGCGAGTTCCGCTTCGGCGAGCCCCTGGAGATCGGCACCCGCCTCGTCTTCGAGCACATGGGCTCCTATACCCTTGCCAAGGCACGCATGTTCAGCGGCATCAACATGCCTTCCATATACCGCGTCGGCCCAAGGGGCGCAATGAAGCTGGTCAAGCACTTTGACTATGCGGACTTCCTCGCCCACTGGCGATAAAAGCGGGCCCCCGGACCCTGCTTGTCTCGATGGCGCCGATGGCGTATACTTAAGTACCGTCGCCCCCCAAATGAGGCGAAAAAACGGGAATTAACATGATTTTATCAACAAAACTATGGGGTTGGACCATGAATCGAAGGGATTTTATCAAGGTATCGGTACTTTTAGTTCTTATGAATCGTCTTTTGACCCGGGACCTCTGGGCAAAGGAGACTCCGGTCGTGGCAGTGGCCGAAGGTCCGGACTACGGGGCCGTCGCGAGGAGCGCGGTCAATGCCCTGGGGGGCATCGGCCGGTTCGTCAAGGCCGGAAACACCGTGGTCGTCAAGCCGAATATGGGCTGGGACAGGAGGCCGGAGCAGGCGGCCACTACTCACCCCCTCGTCGTCAAGGCCATCGTTGAAGAATGTCTCAAGGCAGGGGCCAAGAGGGTGAAGGTCTTCGACAATCCGTGCAATGACGCGAGAAGGAGCTACGAGAACAGCGGCATCCCCGCCGCCCTCAAGGGCCTCAGGAATGTGGAGGTCAAATTCATGGACGAGGAGCGCTACAAGAAAGTAAACCTCAAGGGGACCTTCCTCAAGGAGTGGGACCTTTACAGCGAGGCCCTTTCGGCCGACGTCTTCATAAACGCCCCCATCGCCAAGCACCACTCGCTCACGGGCCTGACCCTCGGGCTGAAAAACGTGATGGGCATCATGGGCGGGGACAGGGGGTTTATCCACCGGCAGATCGAGGATGCCCTGAGCGACGTGAACAGTGTGGTAAAGAGCCACCTCGTCGTGATCGATGCCACCCGCATCCTCACCGCCCACGGGCCCACGGGGGGAAGCCTCAGAGACGTGAAGGTCCTGAACAAGGTAATCGCCTCGGCCGATATTGTCGCGGCCGATGCCTATGCCACGGGTCTTTTCGGGCTCAAGCCCCAGGACATACCGATTACCGTCACCGCGCACAAGAGGGGCCTCGGCGAAATGAACCTGGACAAGGTAAAGGTAGTAAAGGCGTAGGCCGCGCATGGCATGCGACACCCATATCCACGCTGAGCCCGGCAGAGGGTTTTTGAGCCTGAAAGGGGGATCTTCTCAGCGATGAAGATCAATCTCTCCCGCATATCCCAGCTCTTCTTCCTCGCCCTCTTCTTCTTTCTCTTCGTGACCACCGACTACCGGGGCAAGGACGAGATATCCGTGGCCCTCAACAGCTTCTTCAGGGCAGACGCCCTCGTGCTCGTGAGCTACCTCCTCTCGGCCAAGACGTTCACGATCCTTCTTCTGCCCGGTCTCCTGGTATTCCTCTCCTCCATGGTCCTGGGGAGGTTCTTCTGCGGCTGGATGTGCCCGCTGGGCACGATCCTCGATCTCCTCGCGAAGAGGATCCACCGGAGCAGGCCCCTCGCCTTCCTCAAGGGCAGGCTCAAGTATTATCTCCTCTTCACGCTCCTCTTCGGGGCCCTCTTCAACATGAACCTCACGGGCCTCCTCGATCCGATGGGGATCCTCACCCGTTTTATGACCTTCTCTTTCTATCCCCTCTTCGGCTACCTCGGAAAAGAGGGGTGGGTGGGGCTCTACCGGCTCCTCGGCGACTCGCGGGACTATCTGGAGCCCGGCTATGACTTCCTCAAGAGTTACCTCCTCCCTTTCCGCGACACCTTCTATCCCCTCGCCTTCGTCTCCCTCCTCTTCTTCCTCGGCGTGGTCGCCCTGGAGAGGTTCGAGCGGAGGAACTGGTGCAGGAACCTCTGTCCTCTGGGCACCCTCCTCGGGCTTCTCGGTCGCTTTTCGCCCTTCAGACGGCTCCCGGCCAGACTCTGTGCCGATTGCGGCGACTGCCGGACCACCTGCCCCACCACCTTCGATGAAGAGGTATTCCAGAAGGCCGACTGCATCCGCTGCCTCGACTGCCAGCGGAAGTGCGCTTCCGGCCGGGTGAGCTTCCGTCTTTCCCTCAAGCGCGGGAAAGAAGCCCTCTTCTCGCCCGGGAGGAGGGTCTTCGTGACCGGCCTCGTCTCCGGCCTCTTCGTCGCCCATGCATTCGCACCGAAGACCGCTGCCAGGGAGACGCGGCTGCTCCGCCCGCCCGGTGTGGGCGACGAGTGCGAGTTCCTCACGAAGTGCGTCAGGTGCGGGGAGTGCATGAAGGTCTGTCTGAGGAGCGCCCTCTACCCCGCATCCCTTCAGGCGGGGCTCTACGGCCTCTACACGCCGACCCTTGTGCCGCGCCTGGGCTACTGCGAGTATAACTGCAGCCTCTGCGGCCAGGTATGCCCCACCGGGGCAATACCCAGGCTGCCCCTCGAGCAGAAGAAAAAGGCCGTGATCGGACGGGCCGTGGTCGACAAGAACCAGTGCCTGCCCTACGCGAGGAAGATGAACTGCATGGTCTGCGAGGAACACTGCCCCATCCCCGACAAGGCGATCAGGTTCGAATCGGTGGAGGAGGCGGACTACAACGGCAAGAAGGTCGTCCTCAAGCGGCCCTACGTGGTCGACGACCTGTGCAATGGCTGCGGCATCTGCGAGTACGTCTGCCCCCTCGAAGAGAAGGCAGGCATCGAGGTCTTTAAGAAGACCAAGAGAAAGCTCTAACCTCTCCGGCTCCCTTTTCCCTCTAATCTCCCCGCTTTTGATAGCCTATTGGGGGCCAGCTAACTACTTCCCGTTCCTGTTTGCAGGACGAAGTCCTGTTTTCGCACAGAACATTCGTTTCAAAGACGAGCCCCGTCTGCTATCTTCTACCCTGAAACGCCTCGTAAATAGGGGAGAAACAGCACGCAGCACCAAAGGTGCCTCAAACGGCACGCTTCTTGTAGTTATCCCGTTCGTGGTCAAGAAGACAACAGGTCCAGGAAGAGGATCGCAGGCTCTTTTGACGACGAGGAGGTTAGACCGTGAAGATCAGTGAGCCTATTTTCATCAGAAAAACAGCGAAGCGGGGTTACGAGATTACCGGTAGTCTCGAAGGCTACGGCACGATCAGAAGGTACGGCCGATCCGAGGAAGAGGCCAAGGACAGGTTTTTCGCGGCATGCGATGGGGCAGGAAACAGTACCATGCCTTTGTTGAGGCGAGAACGGATGGGTTCTCATTGCTCACCCGGGCCGGTTACCGTGAGACCGCGGGGATAGCGCCACGGCATCGGGCTTACACGAGGCATATGTTAAGGGCATGTTAGGAAAGAGAATCCTCTTCATTGACGGTGAGGACCTTGTGCGGGAGGCGCTCATGTAATCCACGTCTTTCATCGGAACCTCCGTTTGTTATTCGGCCCAACTATCACGACTGAGCTCTCGCATACTTTTCAGAACCTGTCAATCAGCGCTTGCAGGAAGTTAGCCGCGGCTTGGTGGCCCTGGAAAACACCTACAGCTCCTCGCGTGCGTGCTTCTGAGGCAAGGGAAATATGCCATCAGAAAGGGAGCTACTTTATTTTTCAGAATCTGTGCGTTTTCTCTTGACCTGTGTTATTGTCCGTATGACAATACTAATATAATCTGAAAAAGTCGAACCATCCGTGAGCGCGCCCTGGGTTGTGGTATAGAGAGCGGCAGGGAGTACGTGGAGAATCTCATTGAGAGGAGGGGGCCTCTTGAGCAAGGATACGCTCATATGTTTCCGAACAAGCGAGAAGTTGCGCAAGGCGCTGGAAAAGATCTCCGGCGAAGAGAGGAGGTCGCTTTCTTCCTGCATAGAGAACATCCTCTATGCACACCTAAACAAGAGGGAGCCCAAAGGCATGGACAGGGAGAAGCGCCGCTATCCGCGGAAAAGGATCTCCGCCCCGGCCCTGGTGAGGGGCCTTGACGGGGCCGTCTACGCGGGAATGCTCCATGACATCTCTCTCGGCGGTATCCAGATCTCGGTGCCCCCGGACTTTGAGTGCGAGGCAGGCGAGGAGTCTACCATCTCCGTCGTCTTCACCCTGCCCGAGGGCGAAAGGGCGCTCACCGTGGAATGCCGTCCCAGGTATATCCACTCCAACGGTCAGACGACCATCGGGGCGTCCCTTGTCGATACCGACTTCCTGAGCTACCAGATGCTCCAGAGCCATATCATGGAGTGATTGCCGGGCAGGAGCCCTCGTCCTGGTAAGCCTGTCTCCGTTCTCCGCCACGACGAGTGAAGGCATCGGCCGCAAAGCTGTATCGGGGGTGTTCCGGTAGGGTCCTCTCCCCGAGACCCTCTATCGCCGTGCGGCACTACCCCCGTCTCGAGCCGGGAACGGGACCGCTGGTACTGCTACGCCGTCGGCACCTTCTTGGCCTTCTCCTGACCCTTCGCCCTGACCCATGGGCTCTCACTTATAAAAGACCGAGGGGAGCCAGAGGGCGAGCTGGGGAAAGACGAACAGGAGCGCCCAGACCACCACGAGAGAGAGCAGAAAGGGTGTCACCCCTTTATATATGCGGCCCATGGGCTCCTTGGTGATGTTCTTTACCACGAAGACACAGACCGCCACAGGGGGGATGACCACGCCGATCATCACGACCACGCTGATCACAATGCCGAACCAGAGCGGGCTGAAACCGAGCTTGAGGACCGCGGGGTAGAAGATAGGGGTGGCAAGGATCATAAAGGCGAGGTCATCGATGAAAGAGCCGCCCATCTCGTAGACGAAGCAGATCAGTATCATGATAATATAGCGGTTGAGCGGGAGCACCACCACCCAGTCGGCCACATACTGGGGAATATTGGTCACGGCAAGGAAATGGCCGAGTATCGTGGAGCCTGCAATGAGCATCAGGATCATTCCCGCGTTCCGGATGGCCTCCGAAAGTGACTGGACAAACCCTTTGAACCCCATGTCCCGCTTCACCACGGCGAGGAGAAAGACCGCGAAGGTACCGACGGCCCCCGCCTCGGTGGGCGTGAAATAACCCGCCATGATGCCGCCCACTACCAGACAAAAGACGAGGAGAATCCAGAAAATCTCGGGCAGGGAGCGTATCCTCTGCCCCCATGTGGACCGGTCCGACCTAGGGGCGACCTTCGGATCATACTTTGCCCATCCGTAAATGATGAAGAGGAAGAGGAAGGCGATGAGCAGCCCGGGGAGCATGCCGGCGAGGAAGAGCTGTCCTATGGACTGCTCGGTGAGGATGCCGAATATGATGAGCACGACGCTGGGCGGAATGATGCAGCCGAGACTTCCCACGGTCGCCACGATGCCCGTGGAGAGCCTCCTGTCATAGCCGTAGCGGTCCATCTCCGGGACGGCGACACTGGCGAAGGTGGCCGCGGTGGCTGCCGAGGAACCGCAGATGGCCTTGAAGCCGGTGGCCCCTATGACGGTGGCCATGGCGAGACCGCCGGGGATGTGGCCGACGAACTTATTCGCCGCGCTGTAGAGCCTCACCGCGATGCCCGCGTTGAAGCCGATCTGACCCATCAGGATAAAGAGGGGGAAGACCGTGTATCCATAGTTGGTAATGACGTCGTAGATGTCCCTGCCGAGCAGGTTCATCGCCGACTGAAGCCCGTTGAAGTAGGCGAAGCCGGCAAACCCGACCAGGGCCATGGCGAAGCCCAGCTCGATGCCCGTCGCAAAAAGGGCGAGGAGTATCACGAGCGACAAAATGCCGACGGTTACCTCATTCATATTGGCCCCTCCAGATTTTGACGATGTCCTGAACGAATACCAGGCACTCGATGAAGCAGCAGACCCCTACGGCGTACGCCACGGGGAAGAAGGGCAGCTTAATGGTCGGAGAAACCTCGCCCGACATGCGAAACTCGTTGCCCACACTGAACAGGTTGACGGCGATGAGCACAAAAAGACCGATACACAGAAGGCGGGTGAAGGTGTTCATCACGGCCTTGCCCCGGACGGAGAGCTTCTCCAGGAGTATCTCCATGTAGACGTGGCTGCGCTCCATGGAGACTCGGGGGATGCCGAACCCGATCACGAGCGCCAGGGATAAGCTCACCACCTCGTAGGTACCGACCAGGGGATGACCGACGGCCCTCAGCAATATATCGGCGACGGTCAAGAACATCATAAAGGCGAGGGCCGCGCTGCCGATGACGTTGAGCACGGCCTTGCAGACTCTCAAGAACAAACCAAGCGCGCTTTCCATTAAGTCCCCCTTTCTTGGCTGCGTCCTACCCGCGAGATATCTTGACTTGAGCAGCCACCATCGATGCCCTGATAGAGGGAGAATCTACGGATACGGCCCTGGCGCGGACAGCCTTCGTCAAAGGAGGTCTTTTACATCGCTTATATTCAGCTCGAGCATCTTCGTGCTGGCGAGAAGCCGTACGAGGTTCTTTTTTACCGCTTCGATCTCTCCTCCCATTGCCATCAGCTCCTCTGCCGTCTTCCGGAGGAGCTTTATCTTCTCGTCCATCTCTTTTATCTTGTATTGTGCGCTCACCGACATACCTCCTCTCTAGTGTTTCCGCATGTCCTTGAATCTTTTTGCCTTCACTTCATACCGCGGAAGGCTTCCGTACGGATGGACCTCGATCTTGTAGCCGAGGTTCGTTTTTACCCTGAGCTCATCTTTGAGGCGGGCAAGGATCGATTCCTTTTGGCCTTCGAGCCCGGGCTGGATCTCTATTTTGAGCGATATGTCGTCGATGTCGCCCTTCTTCGTCACTACAACCTCGTATTCGTCACTCAGCTCCTTGAAGCTTCTCACCACTTCTTCTATTGCGGTGGGTGCCAGAAGCACGCCCTTCACCTTCGTGATGTCGTCGGCCCTGCCCACCACGCCGCCGTCGATGATCCTGAAGGTCCGGCCGCAGGTGCATTCGTAGTCGGCCCAGCGGATCACATCCTTCGAATCGAACCGTATGCACGGTTTGCCGACGCGGTCGAAGGCGGTGATGATCATCTTGCCGTTCCTCATGGGCGTGTCGATGATCTCTCCGGTGTCCACGTCCTCTATCTCCACGAGGAACATGGCTTCGTTGACGTGGAGGCCCCTCTGGGCCGTGCAGCTGTAGCTCCAGGCGCCGATTTCCGTCGCGCCGATGTGGTCATAGACCTTCGCGCCCCATGCCTCCTCGATACGCTGCTTGGTGGTAGGAATGCTTGCGCCCGGCTCGCCGGCGCAGGTAATCCGCTGGATTCCGATGCTCTTCGGATCGATGCCTATCTTGCGGGCCGTGTCGGCCATGCCGAGCACGTAGGTAGGAGTGGCGCCGAAAGCGGTGCACCTGAGCTCCTTCATTTTCATGATCCTCGCTTCCGTATCGAGCACCCCGCCGGGCACTACTTCCGCCCCAAGCTTCTCGGCCGCATAGTGGCAGGCCCAGAAGGCGACGAAGATGTTATAACCGAAGGGGATAAAGATCCGGTCGGTGTCTCTGTAGCCCTGCGCGTAGAGTATGTAAGCCCAGCACTCGGCCCACCATTCCCAGTCCTGCCATGTATCGGCCTGGTAGACCGGCGTCCCGGTGGTGCCGCTCGTCTGCCGGAACTCGGTCACCTGCTGTAGAGGCACGGCCAGAATGTCGCCGTAAGGGAAGGGGGGCCTGTTCTGCACGTCCCTCAACATCCCTTTGTCGATCTTCGGCACTCTCTTGATATCTTCGTAGGTCTTGATATCACCCGGCTCGATCCCGGCGTCCTTGTAAAGCTTCCTGTAGAAGGGTGAATTGTCGTATGCCCACTCGAAAATGCGTTTGAACTTCCTCACCTGAAGCTGCTGAAGCCGCTCCTTGTCCAGTGTTTCCAGTATCGGGTTCCAGTATATGCTCGCGTCTTTGGCCATATGTCGCTCCTCGTGGCTGGTTTTGTCCGTCCCGCTTTGGACCTTTATGATTTTGCGTGTGTATGTTCATCTAGTGAACATACCCTGTACATTGAATAAACGATAACCCTACGATACCCGGGAGATACCGTCTTTGTCAAGAAAAAAACCGCACGAAGAACGGCGCTGCAAGCAGGTCGGCAGAACTCTCTTTTTGCCGGAAGGACAGAAGGCGGGATAGAACGCCGATGGCTGCAGCCTACCGCTTATAGCCCAGCTTCATCGAAACAGTAAGCGCCGTTTCCGAAACCTCGTTTATAGTTCTCCGCAGGCCGTCCTCAGTCAGGGACGAGGAGAAGATCGCCGCGCCTATGGTGGCTACGACCTTTCCCGTAAAGTCCCGGATGGGTGCTGCCACACCGGTGATCCCTTCGAGGGTCGCTTCGGGGTCGATTGCAAAACCCTCGTCCTTTACCTTGCGCAGCCACGCTTTGAACTCTTCCTTATCAATAATCGACTTCCTTGTCTGGGCCCTCAGCGGGAACTTCTCGAGCAGCCTTTCTATCTCATCGTCGGGAAGATGGGACATGAGCATGGGGCCGCACATCCCCCAGTGCGGAACGCGGCGCGTGCCGATCTTGGAAGTGAAAGTTATGACGCTCTTGCTGTCTTCCCTCTTGTCGATGTAAAGCAGCTCGTCATTGTCGAGGATACAGAGGAAGATAGTCTTCCCTAGGCGTCCGTGAAGTTGTGTGAGAGGCAGAGAAGCGGCTTTGCGGACTGAGAGAGAATGGAAGACGACACTCCCCTGCTCGAACAGCCTCATGCCCAGGGAATACTTATTCGATTCCTGGTCCTGCCTGAGATAACCGTACTTTCCCAGCGTGGAGCAGAGCCTGAGGATGGTAGCCCTTGAAAGGCCGAGGATCTTGGAGAGCTCGCTTTTGCTGAGCGCCTGCCGCTCCAGACTGAACGCATCGAGTATCTGCAGCGCCCTTTCCAGAGACCTGTTGTAGAAGCCTTTCTCGTCGTCGTTGTTTGTCGCTTTCACGGATCAGATGTCCCTTGAAGGCTTTTATAGCTTCGCAGGGAGAAAGGGTTTTGTCAAGTCGCCAACAAACCGCACCCCAGGGCAAGCGCACTCCCGCGCAAGAGCACACGCCGGTCGGGAGCTTTATCTGGTCCCCTCAGTCATTCCCTGCCTGACAACAGCTTTGTTCGCGTGCTTTCTTCTGCTCGCTTTAGCCCTGAGAACCCGATAAACCTCATTTTCTCGAGCACGTCGGCTGACTCAGCCTATGGCAGAGAGACTCAGGAATGGCCAGAAACGTTTAGGGCGTCAGGCCTTTATCGGCCCTCTGAGGGAGACGGCCGCCAGGAAAAGGCCGGACAGGCCCACGAGCACCGCTGCCGCCGTGAGGAAAGAGAAGGGGTATCCCAGGCCTCCCGCGACCACGCCCGCAACTATGGGCCCGCTCGTATGGCCGATGTCCATAATCGACCCGAGCATGCCCATCGCAGAGCCCCGTGCCGTTCCACTCAAGTCGGCGATGTATGCCGAGGTGGCCGACGTGAGGGTCGACATGGCGACCCCGAAGAAGACGCTCAGGGCTGCAAGGGCGGCGAAAGTGCCGAAGAGGGCAAAGCAGCCCACCGAGGCGGCGCCAAGGAGGGTCCCCGCGAAGATCTGGGGAGGCCTGCCGTACCGGTCGGAGAGCCTCCCCATGAGCGGTTTGGTAAGGGCAAGGCTGATCACCTGCGCGGAGAGACAGACGCCTATCTGGTACGGGTTGAGACCGCTCTTCAGGGCGTAGAGGGGCAGGAAGGTTTCGAAGGTGCCGTAGGCGAAAAGAATTCCCGCTTCCGTGCCGCTCGTGGCCAGAATTGCCCCCTTGGACAGGATGCTTCGAAGGCCTGAAAAAGTCTCAGCCCAGCTGGCATGACGGGACGCCGCCCTTTCCGGCTCCCGTACGCACAGGATGAGGACGAAGGCGAGCACACCCGCGATCGCGCAGAGCAGGTAGACCGCCCTGTAGCCGAGGGATGGGTTGTGGGCGAGCACGCCGATGAGGGCTCCCCCGGCCAGAGGCGCCACGAAACGTCCGAGCAGGGTTGCCGTGGAGAACCATCCCATCCGCTCTCCCCGCTCCTCGTGGAAGAGGTCGGCCACGAGGGCCATGGCCACCGGCACAAATGCCGCGGTGGCGAGGCCGTGGTAGAACCTGACGAGGGCGAGCTGCCAGAGCTTCGTGACAAAGAGGTAGAGAAAAGGTGCCGTGGCAAAGACGAGCCCGGAGCAGAGGAGCATGGAGCGCCTCCCCACCCTGTCGGAGAGCATGCCCACAGGCACGCTGAAGAGGACCCCGGTGAAGGCGGAAACCGCGGCGACCGTGCCGACCGTTGCGGGGCTCGCGCCCAGGTACGACGCAAAGAGCGGAAGGACCGGGCTCTTCGCGATGGTCGAGCTGAAAATGGCGGACAAACCGGCGATGCAGAGCAGGAGAAAGGCGCTCACGGAGCCTCAATCATAGCACGGCCCCTTCCGATTTGAAAGCCGCTTCGGCGCGGCACTGGGGAAAACAAAGGCCGATAGGTACAGCCCCTTATACCTAGCAGCGATAGAGAGTTCCGAAAAATTCATTCCCCTTTGACGGCCGCGTGTTCGTCTTCTAGGCGAATCGTCACTTTATTTTGCGGTCCACTCTCTACATGGGGCAAACAGGTTCGGGTTCAATATTACCGGGCGAAACCAGGCAACATGAAAGCCATCGGAAGCCTGATTTATCGGCGATCCCAGAGAACCCGCTATTGTCCGGTCATTCGAACCGTTGCGGTAGTACCCCTTTTTCTTGCAATGTCTTAAACTTTTCAAAGAGCATTTCGTCGTACTTAGGCGATGATGAAACCTGCATTCCTATCTCAGATCCTCTCGCCCAAGCCTTTTGCATTACCACAGGAAGTTCCTGCAATGCCTTTTTCCCGATAGGGGTCCTGTAGAGCTTGATGACTTCCTTTAATTCGTATTCCGTAAATTCCTCCACAT
>Ga0326727_10023447_pt1 | contig 11770 bp, 10 predicted proteins | sample MB2enrmetagenome_FD_207643 | JGI IMG/M metagenome (GOLD analysis project Ga0326727, IMG submission 207643) | Lab enriched peat soil microbial communities from McLean, Ithaca, NY, United States - MB29MY | ecosystem: Environmental > Terrestrial > Soil > Wetlands > Peat | place: USA: New York... | reverse complement strand
TGGCGGAGTCTCGTCGACCCACTCCAACGGGTCATTGGGCAACCGACCTGCAGCCGGCTTCCCTCGCTTGTCCTTGGTCGTCATGATGCTTCCACCGATTTTGCGAAAGGAAAGGCGCTGCCTGGCCGGACCTCGTCCATCTCGTTCAGAAAGATCCTGGCGACCGCTTCGTAATCCATGGCGCCGGTGCTGGCCGGGGCATGATCGAAGATGCTGACGCCAAAGCCGGGAGCCTCGGCCAGGCGGACCGAAGAGCGCACCACCACTGGAAGCAACGCGCCGTTACGGAACCGCTGGACCAACCGTTCCCTCACTTCCCGGTGGATGGCCAGGCGAACGTCGTAACGGCATACCAGCAGGCGCAGGCGGCTCCAGGACACGTCGGCTCGCTTCATGGTCTGGAGCAGTCGGTTGATACCCTGCATCCCCAGGAAATCAGCCTCCAACGGCGTCAACACCCGGTCGATGTCGGTCATCAGCCTGGCCACGGTGTCGTTCCACGACGGTGGGGCATCGATGATGACGACGCCGTCCGTCGTGATCAGCGGATTGGCGAAGGGCCTCGGTTCGGTCGCCTGGCAGTCGCCGGGCACCAGGAACAGGCGTTCACCGATGGCGACCGGCTGTCCCGGCTCGCCGGCCAGCCATCCACTCACGTTCCACGAATGGCTTTCGGCCCGAAGTCCCCATGCGGCCGTCAGGTGTGTCTGCGGATCAAGGTCGACCAGAGTCACCCTGTCGCGCCCCAAGCGCGCCAGGGCGGCGCCAAGATTGACGGCGGTCGTGGTTTTTCCCACGCCCCCCTTCTGGTTGAAGATGAGAATCTTCATGGCGCTCAGGCCGCTCCCTTCAACGTCTGCAGGTCGCGGTGAAGGTCGACGGCGTGATCGCCCACCATGCGGTGGATGTCCAGCAGGATCGCCACCTTGTCGCCTTGCTTGCCCAGTCCGCGGATCACTCCGCTGCCGTCGCGGTTGGCACCGAACTGAGGCGGCTGGTCGATATCGGCTTCAGGGATTTCCAAGACTTCGCTGACGTTGTCGACCACCAACCCGATGGGAATGTTGTCGATATCGAGAACGATGATGACGGTGCGCTCGGTATAGGGTTTTTCTTCCATACCGAAGCGACAGCGGACGTCCATGACCGGAATGACCTTGCCGCGCAGATTGATGACGCCCTTGATGAATCTGGGGACGTCGGGAACCTCCATCACCCGCTGCATTCCAACGATCTCGGTGACGTAGGCGATGCCGATTCCGTATTCCTCGCCGGACACGCCGAAGGTCAAATACATGTCGTTGATATCGTTTTCTTCGTTGAAGACGAGATCTGCATTCTCATTTTCGGCCGAGTCCTTGCGCGCGATGTCTCCGCCAAATTCCGACATGACAGCCTCCCTATCCGTTGTCCCGTAGCGCCGCCACCAGCAAGGCGGGAATCATTTCCAGCGGAGCCATCCGCTCCGCAGCGCCAAGCGCCATTGCCGCTTGCGGCATGCCGAAGACCGCGCAGGTCGCCTCGTCCTGCGCGAACGTCCGTCCCCCCGCCCGGCGAATCTCCATCAACCCCTCGGCCCCGTCCCGGCCCATCCCGGTCAGCAGGGCCGCGGCGACATTACGCCCGACTTCCGCAGCCACCGATTTGAACAGGACATCCACCGCCGGGCGCGAGTAGTTCACTTCCGGCCCTTCCTTGAGGAGGATCCGGTATTGTCCGCCGGAGCGGGCCAGGCTCATGTGCTGCGCTCCGCCCGGGGCCAACAGAATCTGGCCGGGAAGCACCCGGTCGCCCTGCTGGGCCTCCTTGGCCCGCATTTGACATAGGCCGTTCAGGCGTTCGGCGAACGACGCGGTGAATCCCATGGGCATGTGTTGGACAATGACGATGCCGGGCGAATCGGGGGGAAACACCGGCAGGATGCGCCCCAAAGCCTCGACTCCCCCGGTGGAGGCGCCGATGGCGATCACCCGGTCGGTGGTGTCGCCCAGGGTGGCGACGACCGGATCGATCGCATGGACCGGCTGCCGCCGTGCGTAGCGGGACACGTCAATGGCGGCCGCCGCTTTCACCCGTCGGCAAATATCGTCCAGCATGGGCGGCAGGCCGTCGACCAACCCCACCACCGGCTTGGCGACCACATCGACCGCGCCCGCTTCCAGCGCGTCCATGGTGATTCTTTTCCCGTCCTGGGTCAGCGAACTGATCATCACCGTCGGTATGGGCATCACCGGCATGAAGCGCTTGAGGAAGGTAACGCCATCCATGCGCGGCATCTCGACGTCCAACGTGATGACGTCGGGGCTCAGTTCCACCATCAGGTCGCGAGCCCGATAGGGATCGGCCGCCTGGCCAACGACCCGGATGTCGGGATCGCGCGCCAAGCCGTCCGACAGCACTTTCCGCACCAGGGCCGAGTCATCGACGATCAGGACACGGATGGGGCGTTTCATGGCCGCCTCCTGTAGATGCCGCTGTCGACAGAGAGCCAACGGGTTCCCAGATCGCGCAACGATTCGGTGACGCTGGTCAAGAGCCAGCCGGACGGCTCCGTGACATCGTAAAGAGTCTCCAGTAACTTGAACTGATCATCTCTTTCAAAGTAATATAAAATGTTACGGCAAAATATTACTGAGAATGGCTTTTGAAATGGATATGGGATAGACTTCAGATTAAGTCGACGGAACGTACAAATCGAGCGTATCTCGCTTGTTATCTGGTATTGACCGATGCCATGCGGACGAAAGTACTTGTCTTTCAGGAACTTCGGCATCTGCTCCAAATGAGACGCGGCGAATACGCCGGACTCGGCCTGCGCGATCACCGGAGCACTGATATCGGTGCCGAGGATCGCCAAGCGGCCGAGCACCCTGTCGAGTCCCCAGGATTCGGCGGCGATGATGCCCAGAGTGTAGGCTTCGTCGCCGGTGGCGGCGGCAGCGCTCCAAATCCGCAGATCGGAGAGCTGCGACAGCGACGGCAGGATCGTGTCGCGAAAGAAGTCGAGGACCGCCGGTTCACGGAAGAAGAAGGTGTGGTTGGTCGAGGCGGCATGCATCACCGCCAGCAGGATCTCGTGCTGGTCTCCACGCTCGACCCGACGAGCCAGATCGCCCACGCCATCCAGGCCGAAACGTTCGATTACCCGGACAAGGCGGTAGGCCAGCAGTTCCTCCTTTCTGTCGGCATAGAAGATGCCGCAGCGTTGGGCCAGCCATGACCGGATAAAGGCGAACCCCTCGTCAGAGGACAGGCTCTGCCCGTCGAACATCACGGCGCGCCCTCCGCCAGACGTTCACAATCGAGGATGATGGCGACCTCGCCGCTGGCCAGCAGGGCACAGCCGAAGCTGGCCCGAATCTTCTCCAGTTGTCCCTGCAGCGGCTTCATGACGACCTGCTGCTGATCGAACATTTCGTCCACCGGCAGACCGATGCGACCGTGGCTGGTGTTGAAGACGACCACGACCAGCTTCTCGAGGGGCGCTTCACCGCCCTCACCTTCGCCGTAAAAGCGCTGCAAACGGCAGATGGGGATGAAATCGTCCCGGACCCGTACCGCCTCGGCGCCATGCTCGGCCGAAACGGTGGTGATCTGCTCCCCGCCTGGCTGGAAGATTTCCGCGACCACATCGATGGGAACCGCAAAGAGGCGACGACCGATGCGCATCACCATGCATTCCAGGAACGCCAGGCTCAAAGGAATCGCCAGCACGACACGGGTGCCGTGGCCCCATGAACTGTCGATGGAGATACGCCCGCGCAGTTCCTTCATGGCGGTGTTCAGCACGTCCATGCCGACACCCCGCCCGGACAAGTTGGTGACCGCCTCGGCAGTCGAGAACCCTGGTTGAAAAATCACCTTCCACAGAGTCGGATCGTCGGGGGTCTCGTCGACGCCGACCAGCCCGCGTTCGCGGGCGCGAGCCAGGATGCGGTCACGGTTGAGGCCGCGGCCATCGTCGGCGACGGTAATCTGAATGTCGCCCCCCAACTGAGCCGCCGACAGGGTAATTCGTCCCCGGACCGGTTTGCCGGCAGCTTCGCGTTCGTCCGGCGGTTCGAGCCCGTGGTCGGCCGAATTGCGCACGACATGGACCAGCGGTTCGTAAAGACGATCCACCACCATTTTGTCGATTTCGGTGCTTTCGCCCTCGACAATCAGATCGATGCCCTTGCCGGTCTGACGCTCCAACTCCCGCACCATGCGGGTCATCCGCCGGAACACCTCGCCGACAGGCACCAGTCGCAACTCGGCGGCGGCATCCTGGACTTCGCGGACGACCAATTTCAGGCGATGAGCCGATTTCTCGAATTCGGTCAGATCCAGACCGGCAAGGTCCGGGCTGCGAACGACTTCCGAGACGCTAAGGCTGAGTTCGCCGACCAGGTCCATCAGGCGGCCGACCTTTTCCGCAGAAACGCGGAGCAACGCGTTCACCGCGACAGCATCGAGCTCTTTGGCGGAAGATCTGTTGTCAGCAAGAGACATCATTGCCCCTTCCGCTTACGCCCCGCCATCACCCCCCTGTAACGGCAATGGTTTGGGCACCCACTCCCGGATAAAACACGCGACGGCGCACATGGACATTCTGGAAAGAAAACGCATGAGGATCTCCCATCCACAGTGTTTCTTCTTGTTGGTCGTCCGCCGATGACGATTGACCGTGCCCCCTGGCGGAAACACTATCATAGGTAGAATATCAGTCTATAACTTTCATCATAACAGAAAATCCGAATCAGCCCACCGATTCGAGAACCGTGAAGCCTTTTTCGCGAAACAGGCGCAGGCAGCTTTCGGCGACCTCGGGATCGTAGATTTTTCCGCATCCGTCTTCGATCTCGGCCAAGGCCCGGTCGATGCCCAGACCAGGACGGTAGGGCCGGTGCGACGCCATCGCCTCGACCACGTCGGCCACCGCCAGGATGCGAGCATCCGGCAGAATTTCGTCCCCTTTCAATCCTCGCGGGTATCCACTGCCATCCAGCCTTTCATGATGCTGCAGGACAATTTCCGCGACGGGCCAGGGAAAGGCGGCACCGCGCAAGACATCATGGCTGGTCTGTGGGTGGCCTCTGATCATCATGCGTTCGATCTCCGACAGGGCTCCCGGTCGGGTCAGGATTTCTGCCGGAATGGTGATTTTGCCCAGATCGTGAAGATAACCGGCGACGGCGACACCTTTGACACGGCTGTCATCCCATCCCAGATCCCGGGCAATGGCGCTGGCGATCCGAGCGACCCGTCGTTCATGTCCGGCGGTATAGGGGTCTCTCAGTTCACTCAGTTTCGTGGCCACCTGGACGGTGTCCATGAAGGCAATTTCCAACTGCCCCAGATAATGCCGGACCTGCTCTTCGGCGCGCTTCTTTTCCGAAATATCCTGCATCAAGCCGATGATGGCCGGACGACCGGCGTGAGAGGCCCGGGCACCATGGAGCCCAAGATCAACCAGCGTGCCATCCTTGCGCACGGCGGTGACGATGTGCCCTCCTGCCGGGCCCTCACCCGCCAGCAGGCCTCGCAGATCGTCCGTAACCGTGTCCGGGGCGACAAGCATCGCTGACGGGTCGGTCCCGATCAATGTCGCCGGCTCGTCATACCCCAAGATGTCGGCGAATCGCGGGTTCACATAGGCGAAGCGGCCATCCTGGATGATGAAGATGCCGGCGATGGATTGCTCGACCAGACCACGAAATTGTTCTTCGGCGACCGACAGCGCGTCCTCCGCACGTTTGCGTTCCGCCTCACGCGCGAAGTTGTCCAGGGCGAAGCTGATATCGAGCGCCATCTCCACCAGCAGCCCGCGGGCCTGGTCGTCAAACATGTTGGTCGAATCGGTGTAGAGCGTGAGATTTCCGATCGGGACTCCACGCTGGCGCAATGGCAATGCAGCGGCACCGCGCAACCCGGCACTTCGCATCTTTTCCGGCCAGACCTGTAACCTCGGATCGTGCGACAGGTCCTGACACCATACGGGGCGATTGTCACGAATGGCCGCCACGGTGGGACCGACGTCGGACGACGGCCCATCGCTCTTGTCGACCACCATGACCTCGAGATCATCGAGACACCCGATGCCGTGGCCGCAGGACGCGACGGGACGGACCTGCTTGCTCTTTTCATCGAGAAGGCCGATCCACGCCACCTTCATGCCACCGAAATGCACCGCCGCGTGGCAGATCGCCGGAAACAGGTCAGCCGCGTCGATACAGCGGACGATCGCCTGATTGCAATGACTGAGGGCGGCATACAGGTTCGTCAGACGTTGGATTTTCGCCTCGGCGACTTTGCGTTCCGAGATGTCGCGATTGCTGCCGCGGCGCCCCAGCCATTGCCCATCCTTGCCGATGATCGGGCGACAAACATGGGCCACCCATTTCACCGTGCCGGACCGCGTCATAACGCGCAGGTCCACCGCGTGGACGTCCTCCAAAGCCGGTCCTTCGGCATGGATGGCGACGGACGGACGGTCATCGGGGTGAACGATGCTTGCCAGGAGATCCGGATTCTCAAAGAACTCTTCCTGGGAATAACCAGTCAATATTTCGCACGAAGGAGAAATATATAACATTTTATTGTCTGGACCGACCCAATACTCCATATCGGTCGTAAAATCGGCAAGTGTCCGAAACCGCCACTCGCTCTCTTCGATCTTGCCACGTGTTTCCTGCAACTTTTCGATGGCGATCCGCAGCGCCTCGGATTTTTCCTCCTCGGCGGCACGAGACCTTTTCAATTCGACGATTTGTTGCTGAAGCAACGGAAAATAGCTCTTTCTCGGCGTTTGGTCCCCAAGGCCGACGATCTGCGCCCGCAATGCAACGCGATTTTCTTCAGGCGATGAGGGCTTGTTCATAGATGCGCTCGATATCGTCCAGGGAGGGCTGCCTGGGATTGGTCACCAGGCAAGGATCCTCGTAAGCATATTTCGCCAAAAGATGGATGTCGGTCCCGCCGATGCCGTAGTCCCCCAGGCGAGCGGTCAGGCCGACACTCTGGCGAAAGACCTCAACGGCCGACACCAACGATTCTCTGATCTCTTTGAAGGACAAACCCGCGGTCTCCAGGCCGAAAGCATCGGCGATACTGCGATACCGTTCCGGTGCGGCGTCGAAATTGAAATTCAGCACGGGGGCCAGAAGCAAGGCGTTGCACTCCCCATGCGGCAGATCCTTGAGACCGCCCAACGCGTGGGCCATGGCATGCACCAGACCCAGGCTGGCGTTGGAAAATGCCAGCCCGGCCAACAAGCTGCCCAGGGCCATCTGATCGCGAAAGCGCAGATCGAACGGATGGCGGATAGCGTCGCTGAGGTTGGTCCGGACCAGCCTGATGGCCGCCAAGGCATGCAGGTCGGTGACGGGAGAGCTTGCCTGCGAAACGTAGGCTTCGATGGCATGCACCAGCGCATCCATGCCGGTCGCTGCGGTCAAAGCCGCCGACATGCTGGTCGTCGCCGTTGGATCGATCAGTGAAACGTCCGGGATGGTCGCTTTGCTGATGATGGCGATTTTCACTTTACGAGTCGTGTCGTTGATAATGGCAAACTGCGAAACATCCGCCGACGATCCAGCTGTCGTCGGGATGCAGATCAACGGTGGTCCGGGAACCGCGACTCGGTCGACTCCTTCGAATTCCAGAATATTTCGATCGTTACTGGCAACGATGCCGATCCCCTTGGCGCAGTCCATGGGACTGCCGCCTCCTACCGCCACGATGACATCACACTGTTCGTCGTGGTAGAGGGCGGCTCCCTGCATGACTTCCAGGTCGCGTGGATTGGATTTGATGCCGGCAAAGACGAACGACGGCACCCCACACACCGCCAGGGCCTCGGCCACTTTGCCGCTCCAGCCGGCGGCTGCGACACCGGGATCGGTCACCAGAAGAACCTTCTGGGCGCCAAAATTGACAGCGTACCGGCCGACCAGGGTCAGGGCTCCCGCGCCAAGAACGAACTCGGGAGAGATATTCTTGCGAGCCTCCATGGGACCTCCCGCCTCTTGCCGACAGCGAGAACACCACCGCCCCCATTTGGCGAACCACCAAAACCCAGACCCGATCGCCTATCCACCGCTGCCGCAGCCGTCCGGACAAGGCTCCGTCCGGCGAACGCGCCGATCGTCACCTCGATGGACGAAAAATTGGTCCACAGCGTGGCGCCCTCTTAGGGAGTCATCTGTTTGCGGTCCTTGGCAAAAGCCGGGGAGCGAGAGTTCTATCGCAACTCCAGATTTCTTTCTGGTAATCATTATACAATTTCCGGAAAAAATACAGCGCATCCGGCGACAATCTTGGAGACGGGTTGATGCCGCCCGTTATCGTTGTGGCGCTTCCCGGGCCCGCTCGCCGATGCGAGCGAAAGCCAAGACCCGCCCGGCGCAGCTGGGTGTCATGCGCCCATGAAATGCCAAATCAAAGTGGGGGCATTGGGGATATGCCGGTCTCGAAAAGGACGCCCGGACCACCAGCACAGACGACATCATCTGTGTCGGCTGGCCATCGCCGATGCGCCACCGGAATGCCAGATCGAGTAGGGCCGGCGTCCCCCCGGCAGCACTGTTCTTCAGCACACTGTCGTTCAGCGTGCCAGGATCAGGCGGGCGCCAAACAACATGAAGACGCCACCGGACAGACGGTCCAGCCAGCGACCCGCCGCCGGCTTGCGGGCGATCCATTGCCCGACATGGCCGGAAAAATAGCCGATGACGGCGAACAGGATCGCCGCCTGGACGGTGAACAGCAGGCCGAACTGAATGGTCTGCCACCACACCATGCCCCGTGCGGGCGCGATGAACTGCGGTAGGAAAGCCAGGAAGAACAAGGCAACTTTCGGATTGATGGCATTGGCGAACAGGCCGCGCAAGAACAGAGACCGTCCGGTCCCGCCGCCGGTTTCCGTCGACACCCGGGTCTGACCGTTACGGCGAAACGCCTTGATGCCCAGCCATACCAGGTAAAGTCCGCCCGCCACCTTGAAAACGGCGAACAGGGCCGGCGAGGCGGCGATCATGGCGCTGATGCCAAAGGCCGCCAGCAGAGTATGGCTGATGCAGCCAAGGGCGCAGCCCAGGCCAAACACCATGCCCAGCCGCCGGCCGCGTGACAGCCCCAGCCCCAGCACCATCAGATTGTCGGGTCCGGGCGCCAGAGTGATCAGCACCGCCGCCACCAGAAAACCGGCGGCCTGGCCAAAAGCAAGCATCGAGCAACATCCCCGTTTGCGAAAAGGTGGCCTATTTCATCGCCGTCATCGCCGCGTGCAAGGCAAGCCCAACCAAGCCACCGACCAACGTTCCGTTGATCCGGATATACTGCAAATCGCGTCCGAACTGCAGCTCCAATTTGTCGACCACGGTTCGGCTGTCCCAGCCATGGACGACACCGGCCATGAAGCGGCCCAGACGCTGCCGGTTCGGCACCACCAGACGCAGCAGCAGGCGCTTCGCCCAGTCGTTCAGCATATCGCGCAAGATGGGATCGGCGGCCAGATGACCCGACAGCCCGGACAGGCCATCGGCCAGGACACGCTCGACGCGATCGTCGTCGTCGGCGCGCTCGGCCAACAGGACCCGCTTGGTGGCGCTCCACAGGGACAGCAGATAGGCCTGCACTTCCGGATGAGCGATAATGTCGTCCTTCAAGGACTCGGCCCAGGCCTGGGTTTCCGGCTCATTGGCCAGGCGGTCGATCAGGCCGTCGACGCCGTCCTGGAACTGCTGGCGCCAGGGATGGTCCGGTCCCGCCATCTCGTCCAAGGTTTCCTTGACACCGGAAACGATCTTGCGGGCCAGGCGGCTGTCAATCCATTCGGGCACCCACCAGCTGGACCGCTCGTTGATGGCTTTGCGGATTCCATCCTGATTCTCATCGACGAACTGGCGGGCCGCTTCCAGGCCGATGTCGAACAGGGCCAGGTGCCGGCCGTCGGCCTCCAGAATGGTCAGAATGCGCGCCATCAAGGGCGCCGCCCGGATCCCTCGCAACTGTGCCAGCGCGGCGTCACGCAGCAGTTGGCGGACCGGTTCGTCCTTCAATGCCGTCACCAGGGCCGGCACGGCCTGGGCGATCCGTCTTGCCGCCAGGTCGGCGTGATCCTCGCGGCCCAGCCAGTCGGCCAGCCGGGTGGCGACGTCGAGGGACTTCAGGCGGGGCAGCAGGACGTCGGGGCTCAAGAAGTTATTGGCGACGAAATTTCCCAGGGAGTCGCCAATCTTGTCCTTGTTGCGGGGAACGACGGCAGTATGGGGAATGGGAATTCCCAGCGGATGGCGAAACAAGGCGGTAACGGCAAACCAGTCGGCAAGGCCACCCACCAGCGCCGCCTCGGCAAAGGCACCGACAGTGTCGGCCACCGGCCCGCGAAACCGCAGCGACAGCAAGAGGGCGGCCAGCATCACCGCCAGGAGACCGGCGGCGAACAGGCGCATCCGCCTTAAGGTCCGCCTCTTGCTTTCCGGATCGGCCGGGACAGACGTCATCATTCCGGCCCTTGACCCCTGGCTTGCCCACACCCCATGTAACCACAACCCCCTCAATCGCACCGGTAACGACATGCCCGACGGGCGTAACGGTTTGACCATCCACACCATCCGCTCCATTACCGACGTCCCGGCCCCGTCCTGGGACGCCTGCGCGGGTCTCGACAACCCATTCTGTACCCATGCCTTTCTCTCCGCCATGGAGGAGTCTGGTTCGGCAGCCCCGGACAGCGGCTGGACGCCCCTGCATCTTCTGGTGGAAAACGCGCAAGGACGCTTGCTGGCCTGCGCGCCCCTTTATGTGAAAACGCATTCCTATGGCGAATATGTGTTCGATTGGTCCTGGGCCAATGCCTGGCAAAAGGCCGGGGGACGCTATTATCCGAAACTGCAGTGCGCCATTCCTTTCACGCCGGTCACCGGCGTCCGCCTGCTGATCCACCCCGACCACCGGTCCGCCGGTCTGGAGGACATGCTGGCCGACACCATGGTTGCGCTGGCCAGGAAGGCCGGATTGTCCTCGGTTCATGTCACCTTCGCGACCCGCACCGAAGCCGAACGCCTGGCCGGCCGGGGGTGGTTGCTGCGGATAGGCGAGCAGTACCATTGGAGCAACCAGGACTATGGCGATTTCGACGACTTCCTGGCCGCCCTGTCGTCGCGCAAACGCAAGACCATTCGCAAGGAACGGGAGCGCGCCAATCAGCCGGGCATCCGCATCCACACCCTGACCGGACCGGCCATCGAGGACAGGCACTGGGACGCCTTCTACCGTTTCTATCTCAACACCGTGGAGAAGAAGTGGGGCAACGCCTATCTGACCCGGGACTTCTTCGGCCGCCTGGGGCACGACATGGCCGACCGGGTGGTGCTGTTCATGGCCGAGGAGAACGGCCGCTTCGTCGCCGGGGCATTGAACCTGTTGGGTCGGGACACTCTTTACGGCCGCAATTGGGGCTCGGAGGGCGACTACCGCTTTCTGCATTTCGAGATGTGCTATTACCGCGCCATCGATTTCGCCATCGCCCAAGGACTGGCCAAGGTGGAGGCCGGGGCGCAGGGCGAACACAAGATCAGCCGCGGCTATCTGCCGGTGGAAACCTGGAGCGCCCACTGGATCGCCGACCCGTCGCTGCGGCACGCCGTTGCTGTTTTCCTGGAAGACGAACGCCGCCACATGGCCGCGGCCATCGAAGCCCTGGCGGACAGCGGTCCCTATCGCCGGGACTGACGTCCGAATAGGGCGGGCACCTCATCACCCGGTTGACTTTCACCGCAGCCTTTTC
>Ga0326727_10023445_pt1 | contig 11774 bp, 9 predicted proteins | sample MB2enrmetagenome_FD_207643 | JGI IMG/M metagenome (GOLD analysis project Ga0326727, IMG submission 207643) | Lab enriched peat soil microbial communities from McLean, Ithaca, NY, United States - MB29MY | ecosystem: Environmental > Terrestrial > Soil > Wetlands > Peat | place: USA: New York... | reverse complement strand
GGCGGCGGCGGGATTGGCGACCTGGCGATTCGCTATGGCTACTACCGCTTTCAGACAGACGTCATGGTGGCGATGGTCCTGCTGCTGGTGGTGATCGTGCAGACCGTGCAGTTTGCCGGCAATCGACTGGCAAGCCGGCTCGATAAGCGCTAAAAAATCAAGCAACCGCGCCCGCCGGGCGCTGAGAAAAACCGGGCACTCGTTCCGAAATACAACTGGAGAAAAAAATGCAGAAATGGATCCTCAAGACACTGACCGCTTCCGTACTCGGGCTCGCCGTCGCGGGTTCGGCGCTGGCCGCTGACCCGGCCAAGCAAGATATCGTCATCGGTACCACGGTGGGCGACTTCGGCGATATGGTCACGCAATCGATCAAGCCGATTCTTGAGAAAGAAGGCTATCACGTCAAACTGGTCGAATTTACCGACTATGTGCGTCCCAATCTGGCGCTGCAGGAAGGTTCGCTGGACGTAAACGTCTTCCAGCACAAGCCTTACCTCGATTCCTTCTCGAAGGAACATCAGCTGCAGCTGAGCGCCGTGTTCCAGGTGCCGACCGCGCCGCTGTGTATTTATGCCGGCAAGAGTACGTCGCTGAAAGCCATTCAGCCGGGCGCCAGCATTGGCGCACCGAATGATCCGAGCAACTTTGCCCGGGCGCTGGTGATGTTCGCCGATCTGGGCTGGATTACCCTCAAGCCGGGTATCAATCCGCTGACCGCTTCGGTGCATGACATCCAGTCGAACCCGAAAAACCTGAAGATTGTTGCGCTTGATGCGGCACAACTGCCGCGTGCCCGTACCGATCTGGATTTTGCGGTGATCAACGGCAATTATGCGACCAGCTCGGGTCTCAAGCTGACTCAGGCGCTGTACCAGGAAAAGAGCTATGCCTACGTCAACTGGGGCGTGGTCCGTAGCGCCGATGCCGGCAAGCCCTGGGTAAAGGATGTGATTGCTGCCTACAACTCGAAGCAATTCAAGGCTTTCGCCAAGCAAAAATTCGCCGGGTATAAATTCCCGGCATCCTGGAAGTAATCGAGTAAACCTTGCGTCAAGGCTATTGGGAGGGCTTCGGCCCTCCTTTTTTTTGGGTGATTTTATGGCTCTGGATTGAACATTTTAGATGTCTGGACTTTCGAAAGGGAATCGCCGCTGCCAGGGACGGCTGTGGCTCAACGACTTTAAAAAGGACGGACAACCATGCCGGACACTCAACGCTCAACAAACGACAAGTATCAGCCGGGCGTGCTCTTCGACCAGGGAACGGCATACGTGGATATCGAGGTGCAGGCCGATACCCGCATCCTGGGGGTGGTTCATGAGCTGGAGCCTGCCCAACCTGTATGGGTTGAGCCTGCGCGGGATGCCTGCATTGCCGTGTCTCTGGATGGATCCTCTTACGTGCTGCCCGGAACGTACGGAAAGGTTGCGGAAGTGATTGTTCCGCTTCAATCGATCCCGGCGGATCGTGTGGTGTCGCAGGAAGGCGGCTGCCTGACCGTCTCGCTTCGCGGTGCCAGTGTCTCCATATCCCTGGATAACGTGGTGCCTACCCCCGGGAGCGATGCAGAACGGGTGGCAAAAATTGTCGTTACATCCGTAGAAATCGAGCACGGGGATCCCGTCAGCGCGAAGGTGGCAGTCGTTGTGGAAAGGTCGTCGCACTATACCGCGGTAGAAGAGCGCGTTCAGGAGGTCGAAGCCTGGAACTCGCAATCCCTGTCCGCGCTCTGGCACTCGATGGAGTCTCCCGTTTCCGTTTTGGTTTAGGTCTTGCGTGCGCCACCCGCCCCGGTTGTTTGCCGGGGCGGGTGCGTCAATAAAGCCATGGAACCAGCCGCCAGGTGCGTTTGAAATACGCGTCGTATTCTTCGCCAAACTGGCCTCGCAGCAATCGTTCTTCAGCGTGCATGCGTGCGATCAACGGCGGAATGAACAGAGCGGCAAGCATTAAACCCGGGCCGGAGCGAAATCCGAGAGCCCACCCTGCCGTGCTGATCAAGAGTCCTGCATAACTGGGATTGCGAATCCTTGCGTAAATGCCGGTTGTGCAAAGGGTGTGGCCGGGCTGAATGGCCACCAGTCCGCTGAAGCGGCGCCCCAGCACAAAAACCGGCCAGATCCGCAGCGCGCCCCCCAGTGCAAACAGGGCCACTCCGGTCCAGCGCACCGCGTCACCGCCCAAAGTCCAGATATTCATCCGGTCGGTATAGGCCGGCAGCCAGCCCGACAGCACACCGATGACTGTGAATGCGCTCAATACCCAGCGATTGCCCCGGTCTTCTTTGATCCCTCTGCTCAGATTGCCCTCGGTGAAGATCGCCACAATCGTCATGAAGATGCCGAGCAAGACAAGCGCATCCAGCTGCGGGTGCGAGATGAATGCCGCCAGACTGCCCCAGCCCAGCACGGCCAGGCCGTAATACAGCAGACTCATCAACAGCATGAACAGGAGAAATCCGAGTTTGCGCATGATCCGGCGCTCCAATGTAATGATTTATTTATATAATAATTATTAATGATGATGCTGTATGGCGATAGAAGAGTGAAATGCGATGGCTGACGATACGGATGGCAAGCCGCTGCTGGAACGGTATCGGGTACTGGATGCGCAAGCGCGTCAATCCTGGGCGCAACTGAATCGTTCGCCCAAAGTGGCGGCAACAGCCGTGTATGATCTGCGACTTGCGCTGCGCGTCAGTCGCATTCTTAAGCGATTCATTCGTAAAGATCCCGGTTTCGCCGCGATCGAGGGTGCGCTTGATCGCTGCTACCAGGCGACGGCGCGGGTTCGTGACCAGCAGGTTGAACTGGATCTGGTCCGGCTTCTGGAGCAGGACGGATCCTGCCGGACGCGACCTCCGTCGAAGGCGATGAAAGCGCGTTTACTTCAGGAAACGCGGCAATTGGAGGCAGAGGTCGCACAGCTGGGCCTGTCGGGTGCATTACAGGGAATGGATCAGGCTTATTCGTCGCTTCAACGGCGACGTTCGGAAGAGCAGATGCAATGCAAGGCACTCAGGCAAGCACGGCGGTTTGAGGTGCGCATGTGTGAACGAATGCATGATGCTCTGCTCGGGCAGGCGGATGCGGATTGGCACGCTCTGCGCCTGGCGATCAAGCATTACCGGTTCTGGGTGTTGACGCTGGCAGACTGGCTGCCGCCTGCATATTCGGAGCAGGTGAATTTGCTTAAACCGCTACAGGTTGCGCTGGGCAATTACCACGACTGGGTAGTGCTTGAAGCGCGGCTGCCCGAACTGGAGGGGGCGCCGATGGATCGATGGCTGCCCGAAGTCCTGCGTTTCAAGCAGGCATCGCTGGAACTTGCCCGGGCACAGCTTGAGCCGCTGTTAAAAACCTTTTGAACGAGTCGTGTGCGCGGCTGCAAACTTGTTCATGGGGTTCTTATTGTTCCAGGGCGAGAAAGTCGGTCATCCGGGTGGGGGAGTATGACTGGATGGTATAAGCTGAAAAGAGAACGTCAGGGGGGCCAGGCTCATGTTACATACCAAATTGCGGGCGGTTTCCGAAGGGCAGGCGCGACTGGAGTCCCTGCGGCGCATGCTCACACTGGGTGGTCCGGGTGAGGTGGATTATCTGCGGGTCACCCGTTTGGCGCAGCATCTGTTCGATGTTCCGATCTCTTATGTGTCGGTGCTTGACGGTCAGAACCAATATGTCATGTCTCCGCTGGGCATGTCGCCGATGGCGATACCTTGTGAACTGTCTCTGTGCCAGTACGTCATTCAGAGCAAGACGCGCATCGAATGCGAAGACGCGCTGAAGGATGAACGGTTTAAAAATGCGCACGCCGTGCAAAGTCCGCCTCATATCCGCTTCTATGTCGGTCAGCCGATACGCAATGCAGAAGGGCATGTGATCGGCGCCTTGTGCATCGCGGATACGCAGCCGCGCACCCTGAGACCAGAACAGTGTGTGTTGCTCGAAGATCTGGTGTACTTGCTCGAAGCAACTATCGCGTTGCGCTATATGGCGTTTTCTCACGAAAAAGCCCGCGTGCTCGCCAGTAGTATGGGGTTGGAGGCGCTGACCGACGAACTGACCGGGGTGTTTAACCGGCGCGGGATCATCGATATGGCCAATCATGCCTACGCGCGGTGTATGCATGAACATCGCAGTTTTTCGCTTGCACTGATCGATCTCGATCACTTCAAAACAATTAACGACAAATATGGTCATCTGATCGGCGATGCCGCGCTGGTCGAGGCTGCGCAACGCATTGCGCGCGCGGTGCGTGGCGGCGATATCGTCGGGCGTTGGGGCGGCGAAGAGTTTCTGGTGATCCTGCCTGGCTCCAGTCCTTCGGTGTTGCAGGAGGTCGGCAACAAACTGGTTCAGACCATTCTCGGGCCATTCAGCGATCAGGGGGTGGAAATCGAGCTGTCCGCGAGTATCGGTCTGGTCGGCATGGGCGCACCGCACAAGGTGTTCGACGAAGTGGCCTGGCTGGAGGCTGCGGATCAGGCCTTGTACATGGCCAAGGAAAGAGGGCGTGCACAGGCGGTGGTCTATGCCTGCGAACCGGGGTGAGCCAAACCTGCGCCCTTTCGCATCGTTCTGCGTAGCCCGTAGGGCACAATCGCCGAAGTCACTGCACGGCTCATCCCTTGTCTGGGATATTTTGTAAGCGAACACCAATACGCGCTGCGCCCACCCGGGTGTGTGGCCTTACCACATGATCTTCACCGACTTGTCGCCCAGCCACTCTTTCAGGCTGCCCAACAAGCCGTCATCGAGCCTGACGCCCCATTGCTTCGGTAGCATCAATTCGCCGCTGGCCTGCGGGTTGCTGTAAACGACCCGTACCGGGCAGCCCGCATCTTCACTGCGGTACGGAGTCAGCAGACCCGCCAGCTTCGCGGTATCCGCCTGCGTGTGATTCATTTGAATCATCAGGCTGCGCGCGTACAGGCTGCGGGCTTCGCCGAGTTCGTAGATTTTATCGGCGATGATGCGCAAACCACCCGAAAAATCGTCGTTGCTCACTTTGCCTTCGATGACCAGGACCTGGTCTTCGCGCAGACGTGCACGGTTGTTGTCGAAGGTTTCGGAGAATACGCTGACCTCCAGCTTGGCGCTGATGTCATCAAGCTGAATGAACGCCATCTTGCCGCGATTGCCGACCTTGGTGCGAATGCCGGTGACGAAGCCGGCCAGCAGCTGCGGTTCTTTGCGCGGCGACAGGCGCGACAGCGAGGTTTTGATAAATCCGCGCACCTCGCGTTCGTAGGCGGAGAACGGGTGGCCGGACAGGTAGTAGCCGATCGCCAGTTTTTCTTCCGCCAGCCGGGTCGCCTGATCCCACGGCTTAACCGTGGACATTTCCAGCGGCGGCGCGACATCGTCGCCGAACATGTCGAACAGACCGCCCTGATTGGCGTTGGCGGCCTCCTGCTCGGCGGATTCCATGCATAGCCCGACGTTGGCCAAAAGTTGCGCACGGTTGTCGTTAATGGCGTCGAATGCGCCCCCGCGAATCAGCGCTTCAATGACGCGCTTGTTGACCAGTTTTTTGTCGGTGCGTCGGCAGAAGTCGAACAGGTCGGTGAACGGCCCCGACTCGTTGCGTACCTTGACGATGTGCTCGACGGCCGATTCGCCACTGCCTTTGATGGCCCCCAGGGCGTAGCGGATATGACGCCGGTCGACCGGTACAAAGCGGTAGAACGACTCGTTGACGTCCGGCGGCAGGAATTTCAGCTGATTGGCCAGCGAGTCGTCGTAGAACACCTTGAGCTGGTCGGTGTTGTCCAGTTCGGACGACATGGTGGCTGCCATGAAGGCGGCGGTGTGATGGGCTTTCAGCCAGGCGGTCTGGTAGGCCACCACGGCATAGGCGGCCGTGTGCGACTTGTTGAAGCCGTACTCGGCGAACTTGGCCATCAGGTCGAACAGGTGAGTCGCCAGCTCTTCCGGATAGCCCTTCTGGCGTGCACCATCGGTGAAGATGCTGCGATGCTTGTCCATCTCCTCGGCTTTTTTCTTGCCCATGGCACGGCGCAGCATGTCCGCGCCGCCCAGGGTGTAGCCACCGATGATCTGGGAAATCTGCATCACCTGTTCCTGGTATACGATGACGCCGTAGGTCGGGTCCAGGCACGCGGTCAGGTCGGGATGGAAGTAATCGACTTCCTGTTTGCCGGCTTTACGCAGAATGAAGTCGTCCACCATGCCCGAACCCAGCGGGCCCGGGCGGTAGAGCGCCAGCACGGCGATGATGTCTTCAAAACGGTCGGGGCGCAGCTTTTCCAGCAGCCGTTTCATCCCGTCCGATTCCAGCTGGAACACGGCGGTGGTATTGGCCTTCTGCAGGATCTTGTAAGCGTCCGGGTCGGTGAACTCCAGCAGGTTCAGGTCGGTATCGAACGTGGGGTCCAGGTCTTTGATGTAGCGGACCGCCAGCTCGATAATCGTCAGGTTTCGCAGGCCCAGGAAGTCGAACTTGACGAGCCCGATCTTCTCAACGTCATCTTTGTCCAGCATCGAAACCGGAACGGCTTCATCGCCGCTGGCCTGATACAGCGGGCAGAAGTCGGTCAGCTTGCCCGGCGCAATCAGTACGCCCCCGGCGTGCATGCCGATGTTACGCGTCAGTCCCTCGAGTTTTTTGGCCAGCTCCCACAGTTCGCGGACTTCTTCTTCGTTTTCCAGTCGTTGCTTCAGAACCGGTTCCATGGCGACCGCGTCGTCAAGGCTGTATTGCTTGCCTGGCGCGGCGGGAATCAGTTTGGAGATCTGGTCGCAGAAGGTGTAGGGCAGGTCAAGAACCCGGCCGACGTCGCGCACCACGGCCTTGGCGGCCATGGTGCCGAAGGTTGCGATCTGGCTCACGGCGTCGGCGCCGTACGCCTGACGCACGTATTCGATGACCCGGTAGCGGTTGTCCTGGCAGAAGTCGACGTCGAAGTCAGGCATCGACACCCGCTCCGGGTTGAGGAAGCGCTCGAACAGCAGGGCATAGGCCAGCGGGTCGAGGTCGGTAATGCCCAGCGAAAAGGCGACCAGCGAACCGGCGCCCGAACCCCGGCCGGGTCCGACCGGGCAGCCGTTGTTTTTTGCCCAGTTGATAAAGTCGGCCACGATCAGAAAGTAACCGGGGAATCCCATCTGCAGGATGGTATCGGTTTCGAATTTGAGCCGGTCTTCGTAGCGGGGGCGATTCTTTTCGCGTTCTTCAGCGTCCGGATACAGCGCGGCCATGCGAATTTCCAGTCCCTCTTTGGCGCGAGCGATCAGATAATCATCAATCGTCATGCCTGGCGGGGTCGGAAAGTCGGGTAGATAGTTCTTGCCCAGTTGTACGGAGATATTGCAGCGCCGTGCGATTTCAACGGTATTTTCCAGTGCTTCCGGAATGTCCTTGAAGCGCTCGATCATCTGTTCGGTCGACAGGAAGTACTGGCATTCGGCAAATGCCTTGGGCCGGCGTTTGTCGCTCAGCGTGTAGCCTTCCGCAATGCAGACCCGCGCTTCGTGAGCCTTGAAGTCGTCCGGATCCATGAACTGGATCGGGTGCGTGGCCACGACCGGCAATCCGGTTTCTCCGGCCAGCCACAAAGTCTGCTGAACCAGATTCTCGATCTGAGGGTTGTCCAGGCGCTGAACTTCGAGATAGAAACTGTCCGGGAACATTTGCGACCAATACGCGGCCCGGCGCTGGGCCTCGTCGCGCTGCCCATTGGCGAGTGCGACACCGACATCGCCCAGTTGTGCGCCGGACAGGCACAGCAGATGGGTGTTGTCACCGTTTTCCAGCCAGGCGCGTTTGAGCTCGGCGCGACCCCGGTGCTGGTTGTGAATAAAGGCTTCGGTCAGCAGCTCGCACAAACGGCCGTAGCCGGCGCGGTTTTTCGCCGTCAGCAAGAGCCTGAAAGGTTTTTCGCGATCTTCTTCGTTCTCCACCCAGACGTCGCACGAAACGATAGGCTTGATGCCTTCACCCCGGCAGGACTTGTAAAACTTGACCATACCGAAAATATTCATCAGGTCCGACATGCCCAGCGCCGGCATGTTGTCCAGCTTGGCGCGATTCACTGCATCGTCCAGGCGCACAATGCCGTCGGTGATGGAAAATTCGGAGTGAAATCTCAGGTGGATAAAGCGGGGTGCGTTCATGCGGGTATTTTATCGGCTGGCCCGCGGACCCGCCATGATTTCGTGGCGGGACCGCGCGTAAGGTGGGAAGGATTTACAGCAAGCTGGTGGCAACCTGTGCATTGATTTCATCCAGCAGGGCGTAACGTCGGTGGTACTCCGCCCGTTTTTTGCTGGCGATTTCTTCGAAGGGTTTGCGTGGCAGCTGAGTCGCAATATCGAAGAAGCCTTCTTCGACGGTCCTGGCTTCCAGTGCATTCCAGAAACTGTCGTAATCGGCTTCGAACTGTTTTCTATAGCGCCAGGAGTTATAAATGTGTTGCTTCTTGCTGACGGCCTGTACGCGATGCAGGCCCAGCATGCGGGCGAACACCGTCAAGACTTCCATGGTGACCCGCTTGGGAAACAGACCATGGCATGCCTTGGTGGCGATTTTGATGCAGTCCGGGCTGTCGGTTTCACGACGGGGGCCTTGCAGTCCACCGATGATCAGGGCCGGTTCTTCGCCCTTCATGCACAGGGTGAACGTCAGCGTCACCAGCGGAATATCCGCCGCGTCCCACATTTGCAGCGATAGCTCGCCTTCTTTGTCGAAGGCGTGTTGGTGGGTCACGGTGAAGCGAAAGGTGCTGTCATCCTTGCCCTGGATGGTTGCCAGAGCGAGGTGTTGCCCGTGCAGCAACCGATCGAGCTGGACTGCCGGAATGCGCGCGCATTCGAGCGCATAGTGCTGTTCGAGGATTTTCAGCTTGCCGCTGGTGCCCAGCGACTGAAACAGGTAAGGGCGATGCAGTTTGCAGGCGATGCGCGGATTCTGGCGCAAAAACTCCAGCAGGGATTCGTCTTTGATGAACGTGCCAAGCCAGTGCAGCATTGACGGCAGTGTCATGAGGCTGCGAAAGGCGAATTTGAAACGATTTTTGAATTCATCCAGCCCGTCGCGGCGTGAAAAATGGCCGCTGGCGAGCTCGACGAGCAGTGATGCGGGAGTCTGTGTCATACCGGGCAATTGCTTTAAACCAAACCCGCCATTTTACGCCAGTGGCGGGTTTGAGTCTTTATAAAAGTGGTTTGTCGCTTCAATCGCTTTTGTTTTGCATGTTCGCCTTGATCGCCACCATCGCGGCTTTCTGCATTTCCAGACCTTTGATCTGCATTGCCAGCATGCCGAGATTCATGGTCAGCCAGCTCTCGACGACGTGCAGCTCGGCCAGTTTGCGGTCGATGTCTTCTTCGGTCATCGGGGGCATGAAGGGCTGGGCGGATGGCGGTGTCGCGCTTTGCCACAGTTGGCGCAACATGGAAAACGGGTCGGCGGGGTTGAATTCCGGCGTGCTCATGATGCAAAACCTTTCAGGTGGCGGGGCTGATCAAAATCTACCCCTTTCGCTTGCGCCGGGCAAGAAAAAACCCCGCCGCCGGGCAGGCCGGGCGGACGGGGTTGTCGGGGTGCCGGGGATTACTTGGCCAGATGAACGGTCGGGTAAACCGGAGCCCACATCTTGGCGTCGATCTTGGCGGCCATTTCTTCGTCGCTCATCGGAGCGATCAGACCGTCGGCCATGGCTTGCTTGCCAACACCGATGGCAACGGCGCGCGCTGCGAGGCGCAGGTCGCTGACCGGCGGCAGCAGGTTGGCTTCCGGATCCTTGCGGGCCGGCGACATTGCTGCCAGCGCCTTGGCGGAAGCAACGAACATCGAGTCGGTTACGCGCGGGATCTTCAGTGCCAGAGCGGCCACGCCCACACCCGGGAAGATGTAGGAGTTGTTGGTCTGGTCGATCTTGAACTTCTTGCCGTTGCGATCGATCGGCGGGAACGGGCTGCCCGTGCCGATGACGACGCGGCCTTCGGTCCAGGTGACCAGGTCAGCCGGAGTGGCTTCGCTGTTTGCGGTCGGGTTGGACAGCGGGAAGATCACCGGACGCTTGGCGTGGCGAGCCATTTCGCGCACGACTTCTTCGGTGAACGAACCGGCCTGGCCGGAAACACCGATCATGACGGTCGGCTTGGCGTTCTTGACGACGTCCAGCAGCGACGGCTGTTCGTTGTCGCATACCCAGCCGGCGGTCGCCGACGCTTTTTGCACGTACGGACGCTGGAACGGTTCCAGTGCATCCATATCGGTTTTGCCTTCGATCATCAGACCCTTGCGGCCGACGACGTAGAAGCGGCTGGCGGCTTCTTCGGCGGTCAGACCGGCTTCGACCATGATCTTCTGGATCAGCGCAGCGATACCACAGCCGGCCGAGCCGCCGCCCAGCACGATCACGCGCTGTTCGGTCATCGGAACGCCGGTGACATTGATGGCGGCCAGCAGGGTGCCGGTCGCAACGGCGGCGGTGCCCTGAACGTCGTCATTGAAGGTGCACAGCTGATCGCGGTACTTTTCCAGCAGACGGCTGGCGTTGGTCTTGTGGAAGTCTTCCCACTGCAGCAGCACGTTCGGCCAGCGTTCCTTGACGGCGGAAACGAACTCGTCGATGAATTCGTCGTATTCCGCGCCGCGGACACGCGGGTGGCGCCAGCCGATATACAGCGGGTCGGCCAGTGCTTCTGCGTTGTCGGTACCGACGTCGAGGGTGATCGGCAGGGTGGTGGCCGGGTGCAGGCCGCCGCAAGCGGTGTAAAGCGCCATCTTGCCGATGGGGATGCCCATGCCGCCGGCGCCCTGGTCGCCCAGGCCCAGAATACGTTCGCCGTCGGTCACGACGATGGCTTCGATGCTGTCAAAGCGCGGGTTGGCCAGAATCTTGCGGATCAGACCCTTGTGCGGCAGGCTCAGGAACAGGCCGCGCGGCTTGCGGTAGCTGTGGCTGAAGCGTTGGCAGCCGGCGCCGACGGTCGGGGTGTAGATGACAGGCAGCATTTCTTCGATGTGTTGCGTGATGACCGCGAAGTACAGCGTTTCGTTGGAGTCTTGCAGTTCGCGCAGCATCAGGTAACGGTCGAAGTCGGTCGGCAGGGCGCGCAGCGCTTCCATGCGGCGGGCAACCTGTTCTTCCATCGTCATGACGTTCGGCGGCAGCAGGCCGTGCAGACCCAGTTCGTCGCGTTCTTCTTCGGTAAAGGCGGTGCCCTTGTTCAGCAGCGGATCTGCCAGTACGTCTTGTTCGGTCAATCGGGTCGTGCACTGACAAGCTTGCATTTGAATATCCCCTGTGTTGGGTTTGGAACAACTCATTTGAATCTCCATTACATAACGAGTTAAACGGTGTAATTGGTCATACATAAATTCTGTGATGCGCGCTGGCATCGTTTATTTCTCGTGTGCGGAATATCCGAACGGTCTCGTTGGTGATTCAGCAAAAGCCATGCCTGTTAAATTGCAAATTTCACAACAATCAAGTCGTTGATTTTCTTGATGTTCGTTTGCCATTTCTTTTCAGGCTGTTCGAAATGCCGTCAATCGCGAGCCGGAACTGTCGAATTTTCGAAACCCGCGTGCTGCACGAGAAGCTATTTTTTCACCCTGGCTGCCTACCCGTTGTCCGGGGAGATAACGCCCCGCATTTCAGGTCTTCAGGCTGTGTAGGCTACATCAATCTGCCATGTAGGTGCCATGCATTATGCGCATGAATATATGTAGTAACCCTGCTCCAGTATTGAAAGGTATATGCAAATTAAATATCGTCGGAACGACATAAATTTATA
>Ga0326727_10023444_pt1 | contig 11774 bp, 13 predicted proteins | sample MB2enrmetagenome_FD_207643 | JGI IMG/M metagenome (GOLD analysis project Ga0326727, IMG submission 207643) | Lab enriched peat soil microbial communities from McLean, Ithaca, NY, United States - MB29MY | ecosystem: Environmental > Terrestrial > Soil > Wetlands > Peat | place: USA: New York... | reverse complement strand
TCGAGGTATTCGCCGCCGCGCATCGGCGGCGCCTCGTCGACGAGCCGTGACAGGTCGTCGGGCGACGGCGCGCCCGCGGCTTTCTCGCCGCCGCCGCACAGCGCCGCGACGAAACCCATCGCAAAGGCGCGCCAGAACGCCAGGTCGGGAGGAAGATGGCTGCCCGCCTCGGCGAGGCCGAGTTGCAAGAGCCCGTGTCCCTCCCCCCGACCGAACGCCGTCTCGAGCCGCGCGGCGAGAGCGTCGTCGAGGGCGAATTCAGCCTCCGCCGCTTCGAGCCGCAGCGCGCCATGCGGAGTGACAAGGCAAGCAAGCGAACGGGGCATTGGGCGGTCCGCGGTTAGGGGTTCCGACGGCCCGTCTACCACAGCCGGCCTGAATGGGCCTCGCGCCACGGCGGTCGCGCGACGAAGGGCATCGACTTTGAGAGTTGGGCGATAGCGGCCAACTCCTCCTTTTTCACCCGGGTCGCTAGTCAGGTCGGCCGCCATTCCAAAGGCAGAGGTCGGCACTGTCAAGGCAAATAAGTATAGGCCATTTTCGGCATCGAATCCGGCCGAGCGCGTCCATGATTCGTGAGCAAAAACAGTGCAGCTCCAGCCCGGCCTGGCGCGAGCAGGCAGTATAAAATTTACTCTGACAATGCCCTTTCGAGAACCACCGCATTGGCCGGGGACGGCCGTAGTCGGCGCGAACCGGTCGCCCACTACTGAGTCCGTTAGATCGACGCCGTCGAGGTCAGCGGAGACGACGCCCTGATTTACGCCGCCGGGATTCTCCACCAGCACCTTGTACCGCGCCGAGCGGTATTTCACGTCCGCCTCGAATTGTCTCCACGCCTTGGGAACACAGGGATCGATGCGAAGAGACGCGCCGCGCAACCTCAGGCCGAGCAGGCTCTCAACGCCGGCGCGTTGCAACCATCCGGCCGAGCCGGTGTACCAAGTCCAGCCCCCGCGTCCGACATGAGGCTTGTTCGAATAGATGTCGCCGCAGACGACGTAGGGCTCGACGTTGTAGCGATAGGCGTCAGCGCCAGTTCGCGCGGCGCCGCGTCTGCGTATTTTCCGAGGCTGTGATTACGGAACCTCAGAAGGTAGGCCCTCACTTCAGGCAGTCTCGATTTGTCTTGCGGTCCCGCTGTCTTTCCGCCCTCGCAAGCCCAGCCAACATGAGGCGACATTTCATGACCAAAGTTCTCGTTCTCTATTATTCGTCCTACGGCCATATCGAAACGCTCGCGGCCGCAGTGGCGGAGGGCGCCCGCCAAGGTTGGCGCGACCGTAGATATCAAACGCGTTCCGGAGACCTTGACCGATGAGGCCGCCAAGGCCGCGCACTACAAGCTGCACCAGAAGGCGCCGGTCGCGACCATTGCGGATCTTGCCGCTTATGACGCGATCATTGTCGGAACGGGCACTCGTTTTGGCCGAATGGCGTCACAAATGGCAGCTTTCCTAGACTTAGCCGGCGGCCTGTGGGCGAAGGGCGCCCTGAACGGCAAGGTTGGCGGGGCTTTCTCTTCCACCGGCACGCAGCACGGCGGACAGGAAATGACGCTGTTCTCAATCATCGCCAACCTGATGCATTTTGGCATGGTGATCGTCGGGCTCGACTACGGCTTTGCCGGGCAAATGACCTTGACTGAGGTGACAGGCGGGAGCCCCTACGGCGCGACCACCATTGCTGGCGGAGACGGGTCCCGTCAGCCGTCTGAAAATGAACTGGCCGGGGCGCGATACCAGGGCAAGAGGATCGCCGAGACCGCCAAGAAACTCTTCGCATAATCCGACTTGAGAAGAAGACAGCCGGGACGCCCTTGGGAGAGCGCCCTGGCTGCGGATTGAAGTTTTCTTCGGCGTACAGTCGGCGTCGACGGCCGAGCCAACATCCGCCGTCTCACGATCGACCGATCAGCGGAAGATGCGCCCGCAGCAAAGGCGCGGGCGGCCCGACGCTTGGCGGCCACACGCGATAGAATGCTTGTTTGGCGATCTGTGCGAGCAGCAGGTAGCCGACCGTCAGTCCGGCAATCGCCAGAAGGAAGCCGACAGAGGGCGGAACGAAGCCGAACCATCCTCCCAGGGGCGTAAACGGTAGCAGGATCGCCACAACGACCACGGCGATGGAAGTAGCGGCAAGCAGGGCGTGCGGGCGGCTGCGAAACGGGTTGCGCCGCGTGCGAAGCACGAAAATGACCAAGACCTGAGTGGCGAGCGACTCGATGAACCATCCGGTTTGGAACAATGCCTGGTTCGCATGAAAAACGAATAGCAGCAGGCCGAACGTCAGGAAGTCGAATATCGAGCTCACCGGCCCCATCACGAACATGAAGTTGCGGATGAATTTCATGTCCCAATGTTCGGGCCTCTCCGTGATTTCGCTGTCGACCTGGTCCATCGGGATCGGCAGTTCGGAAACGGCGTAGAGAAGATTGTTGAGCAATATCTGCACGGGCAGCATAGGCAGGAATGGCAAGATCAATGTCGCACCGGCCATTGAGAACATGTTGCCGAAATTCGAGCTCATCGCCATCATGATAAACTTCATGATATTGCCGAACGCTCTCCTCCCTTCGGTGACGCCGCGCTCCAACGCGCCGAGATCCGGGCGCAGCAATATGATGTCGGCGGCGTCCTTGGCGACGTCGACCGCGCCGTCGACGGAAATGCCGACGTCGGAAGTGTGCAGCGACGGCGCGTCGTTGATGCCGTCGCCGAGGTAGCCGACGACGTGGCCACGATGCTTCAAACCGAGGATGACCCGGTTTTTCTGAATCGGCGTCATTCGGCAGAACAGGTTTGTCTCTTCAAGGCGCGCGGAAAGCGCCTCGTCGCTGAGCGCTTCCATCTCGGCGCCGGTCAGCATCCCGGTGACCGGAACGCCGAGCTGCGTGCAGACGTGCTGCGTCACGTGCTCGTTGTCGCCAGTCAGAATCTTGACGCCGACGCCCTTGGTCTCGAGCGCTGCGATGGCCGCGCCCGCACTCGCTTTTGGCGGATCGACGAACGCGATAAAGCCAGCAAGAACCAGATCGCGCTCGTCGGCTGCGGTTATTGCCTTGCAGTCAGGCTTCAGTTCACGCCAAGCGACGCCGAGCGCGCGGAAACCATCAGCGCTGAGCCCATCGAAGAGTTTGGCCGCGCGGGTCCGAGCCGCTTCGTCGAGCGGCAAAAGCTCGGGCTTGCCGGGCTCTTCATATCGGGAGGCGCACTTGATCATATCCTCAGGCGCGCCCTTGGTGATCATGAGACGGCGGCCCGACTGCTCCACGAGCACCGAAACGCGGCGCCGCTGAAAATCGAAAGGCGCCTCGTCGATCTTCTGCGAGTCGGCGCCGGGCCGTGGGCCGGCTTCGAGGATCGCAGCATCGAGCGGGTTCCTCAGGCCAGCCTGGAAGTGGCTGTTGAGCCAAGCCAGATCGAGCACGCGCTCGCTCGCGGCGCCCGAGAGCGCAACCTGCTGGGCGAGGGATATCTTGGCTTCGGTGAGCGTCCCGGTCTTATCGGTGCACAGCACATCCATGCTGCCGAGGTCGTGAATCGCGCCGAGGCGCTTGACGATCACTTGCGCCTTCGCCATGCGGATGGCGCCGCGGGCGAGCGTCACTGAGATGATCATCGGCAGGAGCTCGGGCGTCAGCCCGACGGCGAGAGCGACCGCGAACAAGAAGCTGTCAAGCCACGGCCGGTGGAACAGCAGATTGATCAGCAAGACAAAGAGGACGAGGACCTCGGTAAAGCGGACGATCAGCATGCCGAACTTGTGAATGCCCAAGTCCAAGGCGGAGGGTGGCGCCGCCCTGCGCAAGCTGCTGCTGATTTCGCCGAGCTGGGTTGAATGGCCGATGCCGCAGATCAGGAGCCGGGCTGAGCCGTTCATCACCGAACTACCCATAAAGGCGGCGTTGGCCGCGCTGGCGACCTCCGCGCTGTCGACGCCTTCATCGCTCGCGTGTTTTTCCGACGGATAGGATTCGCCGGTCAGCAACGCCTCGTTGACGAAGAAATCTTTGGCCTCGATGACGCGCCCATCCGCCGGGACCAGATCCCCGGCCGCGAGCAGCACGACATCGCCGGGGACGAGGTCCCGCCCCAGCACGGTTATTTCGTGGCCGTCGCGCACGACCTGCTCCTTGAGCGCGACGGAAGTCTTGAGGCGCTCGGCCGCCGCCTCGGCGCGGTATTCCTGCACGGTGTCCAGCATCGCGCTCGTCAGCACGATCGCCGCAATAATGATGAAGCTGCTGAGATCGCCGGTAAGCGCGGAGATCGCCGCGGCCGCTAGCAGGATCAGCACCAGTGGGTTGCGGAAGCGGCTGAGGAACCGCAGTGGCAGAGACACGCGCCGCCGCTCCTCCAGAGTGTTAGGCCCGTATTGCAATTGGCGTGTTTCGGCCTCGGCGGAGCTGAGGCCGTCTCGCCCCGCTCCAAGCTGCCGTTCGAGATCTGCGAGCCCGGTCTGCCAGAACTTGCTCTTCAGCGCGCTATCCGGCATCAGCGACTCCTGTGCTGCGGCATTCAGGTCAGCGCGAACCGCCGCGTCGAAACGGAAGCCGTGTCGCGTCGGCTCTCAATCTAGAGTGGCGGCATTCGGTCGGAGCAGAGTCGGAAACTACTCACGGCCCGGCGTTCTCGGCGCCGCGCGTCTTCCGACCGTGTATAGCGAGGCGCTGTCAAGTTGCCATGCGGTGAGCGCGAAAGGCCTTCGCCTCGCGGATTGTCAAGCTGCTGCGATTGCCTCGCGCCACGTGTTCATCGCCGCGGCGCGAAGCGTGCGGTGTGTTTGAGCTGAGGTCAGATGGCGTTGGACGTTGAAGGTGTTGTAGACGGCGGCATGGCTTGAGAGGAATTTCTGCGCAGAGCCGACGCTCTTGAAGCGTTGCATCTTGCGCTCCCGCCGTCGGGTCGGCTGATGCGAATTCTCGGCCCGATTGTTCTTCCATCGTCCGCGTTCGTGTCGGTTCTCGAGTCCCAGGTCGCGGGCCGCGGCGCCGTATGACCGCAAGTCGTCCGTGACCAATCGCTGGGGAACGAAGGCGTATTTCTTCAGAAGAAGCTTTCGCATCAGTTTCAGCGCGGCATGCTTGTTTCGCTTGGATTGCACCAACACGTCGAGGACCTCGCCCTCGGCATCGACGGCGCGCCATAGATAGACCATGCAGCCATCGATCTTCAGATAAACTTCGTCCGGATGCCAGATCGAATGCGGCTTGGGGCGGCGCTTTCGCAAGTCGGCAGCGACCATCGGTCCGAAATGATTCACCCAGCGCCGGACTGTCTCGTAGGACACCGTCACTCCACGCTCCGCGAGCAAATCTTCGACGTCGCGCAGGCTCAGCGTGAACCGGAGGTAGAGCCAAATCGCCTGCTGAATGATCTCGGCCGGGAACCGGTAGCCGGCGTAGCTGATTTTCCTCATTCCCCTTGGCTACCGGGCCACCAAAGGGACCGCAAGTCCGACGCGGCGTGACAATGCCCGCCGAATGGGTCCAAGCGGGTTCGATGGTTCGGCGCCGACTTCCGCAATCAGCCGGGAGGCTGAAACGCGCCACTTGGGCGCGAGCCGGCTGCCGTCCATGGGAGAAACGCGTCTCGCACGGCGCGCAGACTCGACATTTCTTCGGCGCGCAACGTGGCATAACGACGCACCGGCGCCGTTCGAGGCTCGCAGCGACGGTTAAGGCTTGTCGGAAATTCCAAACGGGGCCAGCATCAGGCTGAGATCGACGGCTATCTGGGCTAGTAAAAGGGGAAATTGGCGCCTGTCACCGTAATTCAGGATTGCGCGACAACCCAAAATGGCGCAGTCTGAGGCTCAAACGGGCCGCCATCTGGGGGATGTCGGCATAAGATGCCACCACTCGCTTGTTTAGTAAAATGAGGGAAAGGCATATGCAGATTGTGCGAGCGGCGACACGCCGTGCAATTTGTCGCGGCTTTGCTGTAATGGTCGCTGTCTTGCTTCTGGGCTGTGCAACCAGCGAGACCAGAAGCGCCGTGAGTGCGAGCGATGTCCCAGCTAGCAAATATAAGAAAATTGCCGTTTTTATCGAAAACCTGGATGAGGTTGAGCGTCCTGCGGCCGAGCAGATTGTCTCGTCAACCTTGCATGAAATGGGAATCGATGCCGTGAGCGGGCCAGCGATATTCGATGGTCGGTCACCGGGACTCAGCGAGGCGGCGAAGGCATCTATTGTGCAAAGCAACTTTGATGCAGTACTTTACCTCAAGGTTGCAGAGAAAGGATTATCCGAAGAGCGCGTCGAGAATGCCTCGTCCGATGGACAAACAATTGTCTACAATTTCGGGATATTACACCTTGGCCACAATTGGACGGACTTGTATGACGTGAGGCCTGACGGGAGCGTATATCAGCCGATTATGGTCTTGAAGACAAACGTCGATCTCCAAGATACCAAGACCGCGAAAATAGTATGGCAATCCGAGACCATCTCGTCAGGGCACGCAAGATTGACTAACATGAACGTGCTCTTTGGGCAGGCAGCTAAGCAGATTGCAGACAAAATGCGGCAGGATCAGGCGATCTAGGCGATCCTCGACGGGGGAGTTCGAACATGAGCCGTCGTTGGGTTCTGTTGTCCGGCATAGCCGTGGCGATGAAGGCGACCGTGGCTATGGCAGGGTCAGTTCAAACACCTACGCCCATACCTACGCCGCAAAAACTCCTTCAAGCACCCGCAGTGCAAAAACCCCCCGTGCAGCCGAACGCGCTGCAGACGGGATCGAACGGCTACACATTTGCGATAACACCTTATGGGGCGGTGCAGACTTCGAAGAATGGGGTCATTATTTCGACCGGCACCCCTCAATCGGCCGCTCAGCAATATGGCTATCGACCACCAACTGCATTGGAAGTACGCACGCCAGTGGTGATCCAAAAACCAACTTTTTCTGCTGGCTTCTCTGGGGCCACATCGTCGTCGGGGTTCTCAGTGAGGCTTATCCCGTTGACTCAGGTGGCCTCCACAACGGCCCTGACGAACGATTTGGCCGCTACCGACGGCCGATGCGAGCCGTGGTCCTCAGATAGCCGGCGAACGTGATTTGGGCGTCAGGGGCGACCGGAAGCCCGCGGGGACTACGGTATCGGCTATAAGGGGTTACCTGAGTCAACGGGATAAGCCTCTTCTCAGTCCCCATCTCGACTGGGGTACAAACTTCTACGCCAGCAACAGTCGGTACGGTTCCTCCGCCGACCACCGGTCGGCTGAACCTCGTGCCGGTCGTTTCGATACAGCCGACGCCTGCTCCTAATCCTTTAGTACGCCCACCGCCGCCGAGTCCTGCGCAAGCCTTAGAACCCGTCGCTAGAACTGTTCCACGCGGTGTAACGTGGGCCACACCAACTTTGTCCTTTGCTCCGAGCCATGCGTATGACTGCGTGGCATTTTTGACGCAGGATTTGCATATCAAATTGCCGGGCGGTCTGTACTCGTTTTCGGATAAAGAGAACATCATAAATGTCACAGGCGCGCCACATGTCGGCGACGTTGCTGTAATACGAGTTGATTCCGGACAATATGTTGCCGACGGTCACCTAGCGGTTGTTACAGCAATAACCGATAACAGCCTCACAATCACCGAGGCAGATTACGGCGGGGACACCGTTGACCAGAGAACATCGACTGGAACGAATATTCTTGACGCGGAGAGCGAACTTAATATCGTTGGCTTTTATAGAGATACAGATCCTGGTACACAACCGGTGCCGCCGAAGCCTCCGGTACCGGCCCCACCTATCGTTCGGCCGTCGGTCGCGCCGGCCAAATCCCTGACGGACGCGCTAGCGGTCTGTAATAAGGAGTCCGAGGGACAATTTACCCTTCAAGGCGCAGGTGGCGACATCAAACTGGATCGTTGCTACCGGGGCACAGACCATCTCAATTGCAAAATAAATGCACTCGTAGCCGAAGCGAGAGACATCAACCAGAGTTACAAGGAAATAGCGGACCCCAGGTACGCGGATATCAGCAATATTGACGCAATCTGCCGAATTGAGCCTGGCATCCTGGCGGATCACCTGAAGAGAGCCAAGAGCTTTGATTCGCGATGGGATATCTTAAGCGCAGAATACGCCAAGTTGGCCGACTGCTCCACCTCAGTCGAGGAGTCTATTCGCAACGTGGTTCTGCCCGATCTGTCTCACGGTGGCGACATCGTCAAATCAATGATTGAAAAAATTCGCGGTGCCGTTAATCGCGTATCAGAATCACAGAAAGAGGTGGGGGCCCTATCTGTCGAGGTCGATGCTTCGAGAAAGGCTCTGACTGCCTTTCAAAAAATTCGCAACAATGGTGGCATGTGTTCAAGGAAACCGAACTAGTCCAACCATGTAAAGTCAAACTTCTTCGGCCGTGGAGGTACCCATGCGTCCCATCACCGTAATCAGCATCGCCGCTTTTGCTGGGCTATTTCTGGCTCTTGTGAGCGCCACCGCATACGCCCAGTCTGCTCCTTCGCCGTCCTCGCCGGCTGGAAAGACGGACATGGGTGAGATCGCCAAGAGCCTGGGCGACGACGCGTTGAAATTGAAACAGGAGACTGAGCGGGGTCTCCAGAGGCTCGATGAGCTGGAAGGCCAGCTCAGGGCCAACCAACAGAATACCGCAAATGCAAAAAAGACGGTCGAGGAACTGCTGTCACTCCTTAGAGAGGGTGCCGATCGGCTCGCGCCGGCACGCGTTTACCGGAGCACGTTGAAGGCGGAAGAGGATACAGTTCGAGACTACGCAAATCGCGCGGCGGCCAATACGGATTCTGAAATCCGCAATAAGGCAGGATGGTTCAAGGACAGGGCTGATGAGATTGCTGCCATTCAAAGCGAGGCCGAACAATTACGGACACGTCTCATCAGCGAGATCGACCGGCTCGAAAAGCAGAAAGTGCAGCTGGAGTTCGCTGTTGCCGCGACGCAAATCGAGCAATTCATCAAAAACGCGCACGAGTACCTCGACACGGTGAGCAAGATGGCAACGGGTGCCAAGAATTTAGCGGATAAGATCGGAAATACTTTTGGGACTAACCAACCGACTCAGTAGGCAGGATGGCAGTGGTTGATCGCATGAGCGCTCATCTGGCGGATCATCGCCGCAACGCGATCGTGCTCTGCACTGCCGTTGGTCTTGCCTGGAGCCTATGGGCTGCGCAAGTTCTGGCCCAAAGCGGAGAACAGTCGTCCACGGCTGTGCCGCTTGACTGCAAGAAGTTGCTCGAAAGTGCGCAGAAGCTTAGATCCGCCTCGATTGATATGCTGGCCACGGTGCGGGAGCAGCGGAAACAGGCGGAAAAAATGCGGGACGCGCTGGGCCCGGACGTGGCCGATGAGTCGATAGCCTTCCTAGTGGAACAGGAGCGGCAACTGCAATTAACATTGCGCGAAGCTGACGCCATCCGCTGCCCGCCGGCGTCCACTCCGCAGTCACCTGACACGCCGCGCTAGGAGCAGAGGACCGCGGCGATGTATATCAAAGCCATTGGCCTACTGGCGCTCGGTTTCCTCCTGTTGCTTTTCGCAACAAAACCTTCGCGCGAGGACTTCGATCACGAGTTAGATTCCACGCTCCGCGAGGCAATCAGCGCCAACTCCTACGACAATAGCAAGGACGTTCTCTCTAATCTGACGAGCCTAGGCTGCAAGTTAAGGACCGAGGATTGCTTGGAATTAATCAAAAAAACGTACACTATTTCAAACAGAAATTACATCTTCTTTACCCGAAACCATGTGAGCGGTCCGGGGGCGTCAATTACCTGTTGGGGGGTGCTTAAGCAATTCATCTGTGGCTCAACCGTGTCGATTCCGACGATTAGGAACGCACTGAAGTCACTTTGGTGAGGCTTCCCATGTGCATTCACTGTAAATCAAATCAGGCCATCTTTCGCGTGATCGGTAGGTCGGGTTCGATGAGTAAACACTTGGAACGGTAGACTTACTGTTCTCAGTGGAGCTTGAATGGCAACGGAATACAGCAAACTTGTCGAGGCATTACGCATTACGGTGACACGCACCTATTTCCCTTTTTATATAGCGCCGGGATAATCGGCATAGGCCGTGCTTCCCGCCGCTGGCCTTGAGGCGCCGCCCGACATCGAAAACGGGACCGAAAAAGGGTAACCGGGGCAAATTTCCGGGCACTGTCAAGGCAAATAAGTATAGGCCATTTTCGGCATCGAATCCGGCGGAGCGCGTCCATGATTCGTGAGCAAAAACAGTGCAGCTCCAGCCCGGCCTGGCGCGCGAGCGGGGAGTATAAAATTTACTCTGACAATGCCCTCAGAAGCGCATCTGCAACCCGCGGCGATGCTGCCGTCTTGCAATTGGCCGCCAACTGCGGCAATCTCAGCCTGACCGAGGCCTCCATCTGGAGAATCTCGGCTTGAAGAGGCAGGGATCCGGGACAGCTCCCCTGACAGGCGATCAGCCGTGCCAGAGACCATTTCCGTTCTGTTTGTTTGTCGGGGAAATATTTGCCGGTCGCCTACGGCGCTCGGAGTGTTCCGCAAATTGGTCCACGACGCTGGCCTGGATTCGCTTATCCAAGCCGATTCCTGCGGCTTGAACAGCGAGGACGTCGGTGAACCGCCAGACGAACGATCTCAGAGGGCTGCGGCGAGACGCGGGTACGACATCTCCTGCCATCGAGCCCGCAACATTCGCCAAAGCGATTTTGATGATTTCGATCTACTGCTAGCCCTTGATGCGACCCATCTTGAAGGATTGAGGCAACTTTGTCCCTCCGATCGACTAACCCGAATTGGGCTACTTCTTTCCTACGCACCGGAGCTCGGCAGGTTGGATGTCCCTGACCCGTACTACGGTGATGATGAAGGTTTTGAAGTTCCCCTCGATCTTATCGAAGTAGCGTCTAAACAGTTGTTGCGTTCTATGAATGAGCAGATCGTACAGTCACAACCGGAGGAGGATCGGGATAGTAGAGTGATTCTGGTTTGCGCTCCGACTGTTGAACAGAAGTCAACGGGATAGCATTCGATGATCAGCGGCTACCAGGTGGACGAGAATCTCATCGAGGCCCTAAAAACTGCCCCGCGCACTAGTCCTCGTGCAATTGCAAGTGATCTTCAAAAGTTCAATCGGTATTCGGAAGATGATGTTGGAGTTGCCATCTTTCAGGCTCGCCGCGTTCTGGAGGGCATGATTAGGTCTACGTGCACGATCCGCGAAATGGATACTGATCGGCCACTGGAGGTTCTACTCAATAATTTGAGGAAGGACGGATCGCTCAGCGAGCTGATTTATACTCACTGCATGTCCTTAAAGAGTTTCGGAAATTGGGCCACGCATCCCTCACCTACGGAGATTGATATTTTTCGTACAGAGCTTTCTGCGGCCGAACTGAATATCTGCGGGCAGGCGCTGAACGTTGTGGTGAATTGGTATTGCCGGGAGGTCCTTCCGCGATTACCAAACACACTTTCTTTGGGCGTGGTGAAGGGGGCGGCCATCCAGGATTCGCACCTGATCGCTGCAACGCAAATCGATAGGTTGGTCTATCCTGAATTGTTTTGGGGAATTCCGGAGGTTCTGTTTAAGTGGCACAAAGTGAATCAGGACATCTTCACCTTGGTTGAGGATGTCACTACAAAGAAGACAGTGGGTTGCCTCACGGCGCGAGGCTTATCCCGTTGACTCAGGTAACCCCTTATAGCCGATACCGTAGTCCCCGCGGGCTTCCGGTCGCCCCTGACGCCCAAATCACGTTCGCCGGCTATCTGAGGACCACGGCTCGCATCGGC
>Ga0326727_10023443_pt1 | contig 11774 bp, 9 predicted proteins | sample MB2enrmetagenome_FD_207643 | JGI IMG/M metagenome (GOLD analysis project Ga0326727, IMG submission 207643) | Lab enriched peat soil microbial communities from McLean, Ithaca, NY, United States - MB29MY | ecosystem: Environmental > Terrestrial > Soil > Wetlands > Peat | place: USA: New York... | reverse complement strand
CCGTGCGCGCCGCGGCGGGCAGGGGACGGCCCGCCCTGCCTCTCCTCAAAAACCCTCTTTTCATTTCCCATCCGTCGCCCGATGCGCTACCTTGCGCGGATTGGGCATGATCCTGGTCATAGACAATTACGATTCGTTCACCTACAACCTCGTCCAATATCTGGGCGAAATGCAGGCCGTCCTGGAAGTCCGCCGCAACGACCAGATTTCCATCGCCCAAATCCGCCAACTCAACCCCGAACGCATCCTCGTTTCGCCCGGACCCTGTTCCCCGCGCGAATCCGGCCTGTCCAACGACATCATCCGCACCTTCGGCCCGCAACGCCCGCTTTTGGGTGTTTGCCTGGGCCATCAGTGCATCGGCCATGTCTTCGGCGCCCAAGTCGTTGTCAACTACCGCATGATGCACGGCAAAACCTCCCCCATCCGGCACAACGGACGCGACCTGTTCCGGGGCATGCCCGATCCCTTTGCCGCCACCCGTTACCATTCCCTGGTCATCAAACGCGACACCCTGCCCGACTGCCTGGAAATCACCGCCGAGACCGCCGAGGGCGAAATCATGGGCGTGCGCCACAAGCAATTCCCGATCTGGGGAGTCCAATTTCATCCCGAGAGCATCCTGACCGAAAACGGCCGTCAAATCCTGAAAAACTTCCTCACCCTCTGAGTGCGCGCATTTCACAGTTCGTGGTTGGCACGGGCGGCCCGCCGCCGGCAAGGGATTTGGACCACGGATGGCCCGGAATACACGGATGAAGACTTCCTTTTTGGGGAGCGCGAGTCCCGATTCGGAATCGGGATGCCGTGGCCGGCGCCCCCGCCGGCCACATCTCCACCTTTGGTTTCCTTCGCGGACTTCTGTGCAAATCCATCGTGCGGCGCTCTGCCGAGCGCCACTACGCCCGGCTTCCGGAGTAATGTCGGCCGGAATGGCTGTCCCGGGCCGGGCTGCCTGTTGGCCGGGGCGGCCGGCTGTAGCGGCGGTCTGTGACCGTCGCCGGCCTTTTCTTTTGAAGTTTCCGGCGGTGACACACCGCCGCTACAAGACCTGGGTTGCCGCAATTTACTTGCAGTGGCGCCGCCCTGCCGGCTCGCAAACGGTTCGCTATCCGTGTCAATCATTGATCATCCGTGGTGAAATTGCTTTTTCAGCGATGAACGGCTGGTTGGAGGGCAAAAGCGATCCGTTGCCTCCGTGCGCTCCTGTTCAGATACAGCGGCGGGACGCCGCTGCCACGCTGCCACGCTGCCACTGGCTGCAAATCCACCTTTGGTTTCCTTTGCGGACTTCTGTGCAAATCCATCGTGCGGCGCTTTGCCGGGCGCCGCTGCGCTCTGTTCAAATCCGCAATCCGCAATCCGCAATTTCGCCGGTTCGCGCAGTTTGTCGCGCGGGCGCAAATCAGCAGAATTAGCTTGCCGTCAAACTCGACTTGCACAAAATAGGCGCTTCCCGGAATGTGCCGGATGGGTTCCGGCCCAGGCCAGTGGTCTGGCCATGATTTGTAACCGCCCATGCTCGAAGAACTTAAAGAACAAGTTTGCCAGGCAAACCTGGACCTGGTCCACGAGGGGCTGGCCATCCAGACTTGGGGCAATGTCAGCGCCGTGGACCGCGCCGGCGGCAACCTGGTCATCAAACCCTCCGGCCTGCCTTACGACGGCATGACGCCGGAACAGATGGTGGTGGTTTCGCTGGCGACGGGCCGGGTGGTGGAGGGCAGGCTCCAGCCCAGTTCGGACACGCCGACGCATCGGGCGCTTTATGGCGCGTTCCGGGAAATCGGCGGGGTGGCTCATGCGCACAGCCTTTTTGCCACCGCCTGGGCGCAGGCGCGCAAGAGCATTCCTTGTTACGGGACCACCCAGGCCGATTATTGGCACGGGGAGGTTCCCTGCACTCGCCTGTTGACAGCGGCGGAAATCAAGACAGACTACGAGGCGAACACAGGCCATGTCATCATTGAGACATTTGAGCATCTGGACCCGGCGCAACATCCCGCCGTGCTGGTGGCCGGCCACGGGCCGTTCACTTGGGGCCAAAGCGCGCGCCAGGCGGTGGAGCGCGCGGCGGCGCTGGAGTTCGTGGCCCGGCTGGCCTGCGAAACTTTGCGCATCCATCCCAAAGTCAAACCGATCCCGCCGGCTCTGCTGGCAAAACATTTCTTCCGCAAACACGGCCCGGCGGCGTATTACGGGCAAAAACAGCCTGAAACCTGCGATCCTCAAACACCTCTGAAAACAGATCCGCTGAATTTCAAACCGCGCCGATCCAGAATCAATTCCACCCTCATCAAAAAATGAATTCACGCATCAATCCCCACATTGTGTTGTTCACCCTGATAGCCACGCTGGGTGGATTGCTTTTTGGCTACGACACCGCCGTCATCAATGGAGCCGTGGACAGTCTGAAGGCTTATTTTATTGAGCCGCGGCATCTGGCCGATGAGAATGTCGCCAACACCTTGTGGGGCATCGTTTCTTCCAGCGCGCTCATTGGCTGCGTCATCGGCGGCGTCCTCGGCGGCTGGGTCAGCACGCGCATCGGGCGCAAGCGCGGACTGGTCGTCGCCGCCGTGCTGTTCCTGGTTTCCGCCATCGGGGCCGCCGCGCCGGAATTCCCCTTTGCGCCGATCGGTCACGGCGGGCCGGGATACATGTGGAATTTTGTCATCTATCGCATTTTAAGCGGCATGGGCGTGGGCCTGGCCTCCATGCTCTCCCCCATGTATATCGCCGAAATCGCCCCGGCGCGCATCCGGGGAAATCTGGTGGCGTGGAACCAGTTCGCCATCATCTTCGGAATGCTGGTGATTTACTTCGTCAATTTCGGCATCTCCAAAATGGGGAGCGGCGACGCCTGGCTCAACAGCATTGGCTGGCGCTACATGTTCCTCTCCGGCAGCCTTCCGGCGGCGGCGTTCCTCCTGCTGCTGTTTTTCGTGCCGGAAACCCCGCGTTACCTGATGTTGAAAGGCAACGAGGCGGGCGCGCGCGCCGTGCTGGCCAGAATTGGAACGGCGGAGGAGGGCGAAGCGGAGATTGCCGAGATCCGCGCCTCGCTCTCCGAACATCATTCCGGCCGGATGTTCTCCTTTGGCGCGAAGCTCATCTTCATCGGCATCATGCTCTCGGTCTTCCAGCAGTTGGTCGGCATCAACGCGGTGCTTTATTACGGGTCGGACATTTTTAAGGACGCGGGCTTCGACACCAACGCCTCGCTCTTCCAGCAGATCATCGTCGGCGCGGTCAATCTCCTCTTCACCGTGGTGGCGATCAAGACCGTGGACAAGCTGGGCCGCAAACCGCTGCAAATCATTGGCGCGCTGGTGATGGCGGTGGCGATGCTCGCGCTGGGCGGCGCGTTTGCGCTCCAGATCAAAGGCGTGACGCCGCTGTTGTGCGTGTTGGTTTACATCGCCGGCTTTGCCGTGTCTTGGGGGCCGGTGGTCTGGGTGCTGTTGAGCGAGATTTTCCCCAATCAGATCCGGGGCAAGGCCATGGCGGTGGCGGTGGCCGCGCAATGGATCGCCAATTTTGTGGTCAGCTCAACATTCCTCATCCTCGACAAAAATCCTTATCTGACGGATAAATTCCATCACGGGTTTGCCTATTGGATTTACGGCGTGATGAGCGTGCTGGCGGCCCTGTTCATGTTAATGGTTCCCGAAACCAAGGGAAAAACCCTCGAACAAATGCAAAAGCTCTGGCTCAAACCCGGCGCAACAGCAAGCCCGGGCTGAGGCCCATAGGACATCCGAACGAACATCAAGATTAGGAGAGGATACCGGAAAAAGTGAAATACACTCCTTTCTTCGCGGCGTCAGGGGCGACCGCCGCCCCCCAAGCCATTCTGACCGGCCTGGACTGGGCGGCGATTGCCGCTTATTTCGGCGTCCTGCTTTGCGTGGCCTGGTGGGTCATCAAAAGGCGCAAAGACACGGCGGAGGATTACTTCCTGGCGGGCCGCAATCTGAGTTGGTGGGTGATCGGCGCTTCGATCTTTGCGTCCAACATCGGTTCCGAGCATATTGTCGGCCTGGCCGGCTCGGGGGCCAAGTCCGGCGTGGCGCTGGCGCATTACGAATTGCAGGCCTGGTGCCTGCTCGTCCTGGCGTGGGTGTTCGTGCCGTTCTACGCCCGGTCGCTGGTGTTCACCATGCCGGAGTTTCTCGAACGCCGTTTTTCGGCGGGGTCGCGCTACGTGCTTTCGGTGGTTTCGATGATCACGTTCGTCGTCACCAAGATCGCCGTGGGCATCTACGCGGGCGGGGTGGTGTTTTCCACCTTGCTGCCGGAAATGCGCGTCAATATGGGCGGAATGGACATCGGCCCGTTCTGGATCGGGTCCGTTCTGGTCGTCGTCATGACCGGGCTGTACACGATGCTCGGCGGCATGAGGGCTGTCGCCTATAACGACGCGGTGCAGGTGCTGGTGCTGATCGGCGGGTCGGCCACTCTGACTTTCTACGGCCTGCATCAATTGGGCGGCTGGCATGAACTGCGCCGCTTGTGCGGATCGGACATGTTCAATTTGTGGAAACCGCTCATCCCGGCCGGCGTCCAATCCAGTTGGGCGCCGGTTCTGGAGAAAAACGCCGCCGGAGACATCGTCAAGGAAGCCTGGTATTTCAACGGAAATTATCCGTGGCTCGGAATGGCCATCTGCGCGCCGGTCATCGGCTTGTGGTATTGGTGTACGGACCAATACATCGTGCAACGCGCCCTCGGCGCTCCCAACCAGCAAACCGCCCGCCGCGGGAGCATCTTTGCCGCGTTTCTGAAGATGTTCCCGGTCTATCTGTTCATCGTTCCCGGCATGATTTGTTTCGCTCTGGCGAAGAAGGGCGTGGCGCCCGGTTTGGAACCGGTGTACGACCCGGCCACGGGACACGCCGCCGCCGCCGCCCAGGGAGCGTTCCCGCTCATGGTGGCGCATCTGCTGCCGCCCGGATTGCGGGGGATTGTGGTGGCCGGATTGCTCTCCGCCTTGATGGGCTCGCTGGCGGGCGTGTTCAATGCCTGCTCGACTCTCTTCACCGTGGACTTTTACGAGAAGTTCCGTCCCGGCGCGGCCCAGCATCAGATTGTGCGGATGGGCCGCATCGCGACGGCGACGATGGTGGTCATGGCCATCGCGTGGATTCCGGTGGTCAAAGGGCGCAACAGCCTTTACGAGTATCTGCAATCGGTGCAAGGCTACCTGGCGCCGCCGGTGTTCGTCGTGTTTTTCTTCGGCGTCTTCTGGAAGCGTCTCAATGCCCAGGGCTGCTTTTGGTCCATGGTGGCCGGCTTTGTCATCGGCCTGGCCCGCATGATTATTGACACGCCGGTGGCGCTGTTTAATACAGGCCCGGCGCCCTTCGAGTATCCCAAAGATTCGTTCCTCTGGATCATCAACACCATCCCCTTCCAGTACTTTAGCGTCCTCATCACCATCGTATGCGCCGTGGTGATGGTGGCGGTGAGTTACATGACCGCCCCGCCGGATGACAAGAAGATTGCCGGCCTGACTTTTGCGACGGCTTCCGACGAGAACAAGAGTGAAACCCGCGCCAGTTGGGGCGCGGGCGAAGTGGCTGCTTCCGTATTCGTGCTCGTGTGCATTATGGGCGCTTATCTTTATTTCACCGGCTAGGCGAAACAGCCTGAGGATTGGTGAAAGGAGTGATTTACTCCGTCAGGATGAAGAACTGTTGATGCCCCGGCGGGTTGAGGATGTTGGTGGACAGATTGAGGTTGCCGTTCCCATCGAAGTTGTTGGTCAATATCCGTGTCCACCGGCTTGACGGCGTGGCGATGTTGGTTGTGCCGAGCAACACATATTGTCCGCCGGCTGCGCCATTGGTCGCAGTGAGGGTCAGCCTGGTTCCGCTCACGGCGATGCCGGTGATGTCTGGCGGCGGGTTGAGCACCGTGAGCTGTTGCGACACATTCTGGCTCAGGTTTCCCGCTCCGTCCTGGGAGGTGGCAAGAATGTTATAGCTTCCCGGTTCGAGCTGGCCAAAAAACAGCGACCAGTTGGTGGCGCCCAGGGCATTCCCCCCGAAAGCATTGCCGCCATATTCGCCCGTCAGCGGAATCAAGGAACAAACCACCCGCGCCAGTCCGACATTATCCGAGGCCGTGCCGGTCACGGTCAACGGGGCGCCATTGGCCAGGACGGCGTTGGGCGCGGGAGATGTAATCGAAACCGTCGGCGGATTGGTATCCACGACGGGCTGTGTGATAAAAGTAAAACTCGCAAAAAACAGGCTCGCATCCGCGGGGATGGCCGAGCCATGATAGTTGACCGGCAAATCGGTGAAGGCTTCGCCCCCGAGATAAATCTCGTCGAAGATGCCGTTGGTGAAGATGTTGTTGGTTGGAATGGTGGTGAAGGCCGGCTTGGAGAATTCATTGGTATTATTGAAGTATTGGAGGACATTGGAGCCGCTCACCACGCGCCCGAAGACGGTAAAAGGGCCCTGGTCATTGGTAAAGACATCGAGATTGGCATTGTCCACCAGATTGAAAAAGAAAGCGTTCGCCGCCGAATCCGCATCGCCGGCCGACAGGGCCATGGCGATGGTTCCCTGCCGGTTGCTCACCGTCGGCCCCACAAAAAATTCACTGTCAACTTGCTGCGGCAGCGGCGGGTTGTTGACCAGCAATTCCTGGACATAGGTCTGGTAAATCTGGCCCACCAACGGAGGGGGGGTGGAATTGGTCTGGTCTTCGGCGAACCAATCGCCGCCTTGCAACACGAATCCCGGAAGGAGCCGGTCAAAGAACATATTCGAATAGGCGCCCGACCTTATATAATGCACGAAATTCTGGACCGTGGCCGGCTTGTCATGGTCAAATAACTGGACCACGACATTGCTGCTGCCGCCGTTCGGATACTTGGAGAGAGTGAACTGGAGGATCGTTCCGGGAATGATCGTCAACACCGCCGGCGGCGCGCTGGTCACGGAGAGGTTGTCCGGGGAGGTCACCACCACGGTATAGTTTCCCGCCTGGTTGCTGGTCACATTATCCAGGCTCAACGTGGCGTTGGTTGCGCCCGGCAGATTGGTGGCGCCCGCCGTGTTCGTGCCCGAAAATCGCCATTGGCAGGCGGCCGCGTTCGTCGCCACGACCGTGAAGGCGGCGGCGGAAGCGTTGTTGACAGTGAGGCTTTGGGGTTGGGAGAGGATAACGGGCGCGGCCGCTCCGGCCTGGAACGCCGCGAGGAAGCACCACGCACCCAGCATCCGGCAGATGTGTTTCATGTTTCGGCAGCCTGGCGGCTCCCGCCAGGAAGGCTTGGGTTGCGCTCCGGCGGCGGTCATAGACCGCCGCTACAGGAGGGAGCGGGCGAAAGCTTCCATGCGGTTCAGGCCTTTTTCCAGGTTCTCCATGCTCGTCGCGTAACTGATGCGCACGTAGTCGTCCGCGCCAAAAGCAATCCCCGGCACGACCGCCACTTTCTGCTCTTCCAACAGTTTGGCGCAGAAATCCATGGATTTCAGCCCCAGCCCGGAAATGTTGGGGAAAAGATAGAAGGCGCCCTTGGCGTTGACGCAGGCCACGCGGGGAATGCTGTTGAGCTTCTTCCAGGCAAAGGCCCGGCGGCGCGCGAACTCCGCCAGCCAGACCGGCAGATGATCCTGCGGGCCGTTCAAGGCCGCCACCGCCCCCTTCTGCGCGAAGGAAGTCGGGTTGCTCGTGCTGTGGCTCTGGATGGCGTCAATGGCCTTGGCAATCGGCTCGGGCGCCGCCGTGATGCCGATGCGCCAGCCGGTCATGGAATAAGCCTTGGCCAGCCCGTGAGCAATGATGGTGTGCTCATAATGCTGCGGCGAAAAACCGGCCACGCTGACATGTTCGGCCCCGTCATAAACCAGCTTTTCGTAAATCTCGTCGCTCAGAATGAGCACGTCGTTCTCGACGCAGACATCCCCCAGCGCCTGGATTTCCTGGCGGGAGTAAAGGGAGCCGGTCGGGTTGCTGGGCGAGTTGAGGATGAACAGGCGGGTGCGCGGCGTGATGGCGGCGCGCAATTGCTCCGGCGTGATTTTGAATTCCGTCTCGTCGTCGGTGGGGAGGATGACGGGCGTGCCTTCCGCCAGGCGCACCATTTCGGGATAACTCAGCCAATACGGCGCGGGGATGATGACTTCGTCGCCGGGATTGCACAAGGCCATGATGATATTGAAACAGGAGTGCTTGCCGCCGCACGAAATGATGATTTGCGACGGTTTGTAAGCCAGTCCGTTGTCGCGTTTGAATTTGTCCGCCGCGGCCTGGCGCAACTCCGGGATGCCGCTGCTGGGGGTGTATTTGGTGAAGCCGGCCTGGAGGGCCTTGACGGCCGCCTCGACGATGTGCGGCGGGGTGGGGAAGTCCGGCTCGCCGGCTCCGAAGCCCACCACGTCAACGCCCTCGGCCTTCATTTGTTTGGCCTTCGCATCCACGGCCAGTGTGATGGAGGGCGTCAGCGCCGCGGCGCGATTGGAAATTTTATAATTCATAAAAGCCGCCAATAAATACCACTCCGGGGCCGGAGAGCAAGCGGGAAGTGCGGCAGCGGGAAGCGCGGGGCGCATCTCAGCTTTGTCGAGCCTTCCTTCTGGCCCGACGGACACATGGAGCAAACATCAAAACCCTGAATTGCCAATGACAAATTTTCAATGGCAAATTTTCGATTTCCGGCCGCGAGTCGCACTTCATGGGTTCTCAGGATTGAAAATTGGTCATTGAAAATTGGTCATTGAGAATTAGGACTGCCTCTCGACAAAGGTGAGATGCGCCCGGAAGTGCGTCCGGCGGCCCGTGGCGGGGGAAATCTTGTTAAAATGAGTCCGTGCCGTCCACCGGGATGATCCGCATGGCGCTTCCCACCCGCGTATAATCGGGCATTTGCGCCGGCAGGACAGGTTGCGCATAGCCGGGAGGGTAAAGAGCGATCATGGGGGACTGCCACTTCCAGTGCTCGACGTGCCCGTCGGCGAAGGAGAGGTTGCCCCCCTGATTGTGGCGGTTGGAGGGCATGTCCCACCATTCCCAGCCCCAACCCCCGCCCGGCGACGGGTAGCCAAACTGGGCGTCTTCCAATGTCACCTCATTCTCGTCCATAAAAACGAAGAGACGGGAAGGGGTCGGATTGGTGATGTCGGAATACTTCTCAAAACAGGGCTGGGTGGCGTCCACGGGGCCTGGAGGATCCATGTAGGCATTGGTCATCCAACCGTAACCGTTCACCGATTGGCTCATGTTGTAACTGCGGTTGCGAAGCTGCGGCAGCGGGTTCCCATTGGCGTCCTCGATGGTGGAAACGTCGGACGGGCAATGATAAATCGCTGTGGACGTGTTGTACGGAAACAGCAGCCCTTGCTGGATGTTGGAGGTGGTGGTGTCCGTCCGGGCGTTGCCGGGGCACCACGAAATCAGCATGTTGTATTGTTCGAAGGGTCCTGTGGTGGACATGCCCTCGTCATCAATCCAATTGTTCGGCGCGAAAACACCCGCGTAATCGTCCGCATAAAGAGTCCAGCAAAGCTGCAATTGCTTCAAATTGCCCTGGCAGTTGATGCTCCTGGCGCTTTCCTTGGCCCCGCTCAAAGCCGGCAGCAAAAGGCCCGCCAGAATCACAATCACCGCGATGACCACCAGCAATTCCACCAAGGTAAAAGCCGCCTCCCGCCGTTCCCCCGGCCGGCGCAACCATTCCGACCCAGAACTGGTTCTGCAATTTCTCACCGTATCTCTCCTGAGATACGAAAGCATACACTGATTCGCCGAAACAATCCAGCCAAATCGCCGGGTGAAATTCTCGCGCGCGGCCGGGATGAAAAACAAGCCGCTCCACGGCGGTCGTGAATGGAAGAGGCTTGAACCCGGCAGCGCAAATCCGGTCAATCCGCCAGCCCGTCGAACGGCTTTTGCCGCATGGCATTCCCCACCCGCGTGTAATCGGGCATTTGCGGGCCCGGCACCGGTTGCACGAAGCCGGTGGGAAGGGAAGCCTGCATTGGGGCCTGCCACTTCCAGTGCTCGACGTGCCCGTCGGCGAAGGAGAAGTTGGCCCCCTGATTGTGGCGGTTGGAGGGCATGTCCCACCACTGCGCGCCCCATCCTGGCGGCGGGTACCCAAACTGGGGGTCCAATAAAGTCACTTCATTTTCGTCCAGGAAAACGAAAAGCCCGGAGGGCGCCGGATTGGTGATGGCCGAGAAACTCGCGAAGCAAGGCTGGATCGCGTCCACCGGATATCCCAGATCCTGGTCCACCAAATAAGGATATCCATTGACGGACTGGCTCATGTTGTAGCTGCGGTTGCGAAGCTGCGGCAGCGGGTTCCAATTGGCATCCTCCACGGTCGAAAAATCGGAGGGACAATGGTATATCGCCGTGGAAGTGTTGTAGGGGAACAGCAGCCCTTGCTGGATGTTGGAGGTGGTGGTGTCCGTCCGCGCATCACCGGGGCACCATGATGTCTGCATAAAACTTTCAAAGTCGGCCACGCCGCTCCCATCCGCGGCAATCCAGTCGTTGGGGACGAAAACGCCCGCGTAATCGTCGGCATAGAGTTGCCAGCAAAGCTGCAATTGCTTCAAATTGCTCTGGCAGTTGATGCTCCTGGCGCTTTCCTTGGCCCCGCTCAAAGCCGGCAGCAACAAGCCCGCCAGAATCACAATCACCGCGATGACCACCAGCAACTCCAACAAGGTAAAAGCCGCCTCCCGCCGTTTCCCCGGCTGGCGAAACCATCCCGGCCCAGAACTGGTTCTGCAATTTCTCACCGTATCTCTTCTGAATGCAGAATATAGGTGGATGCGCCGGAAAAATCCAGCAAATTCTTGCGGTGAAAGAAAAGCGTCAGTGCTGGCTGGCAGGGCGCGCACTCCGTGCGCGCCGCGGGCAGAGGACTGCCCGCCCCACCTTTGAAATTTGCCGCCTAGCCGCCGCGGGTGGGAAATTCGAAGCCGACTTTGCCGCCGTCCTGCAGCACCAGGAAAGCGGAAAAAGGCTTGCCGGCCTTGGAAGTAAAATGGGTCAGCAGATCGGTCCGCCCGTCTTCCAGCAACTTGCCGAGCTGGGCGCGGTCCAGCGGCTGCCCCAAAATGGTCCGGCTGGCCCTGAACCTGCACGGCTTTTTCGCGGCCTGGGATTTTTCGCAAAGGTACTGCGTCTCGGTTTCCAGCACGCGCCCGCCGCAAAGGGGGCAGGCGGCCACGGCCGCGGCCTTTGTCAAGTCTGGTTTTGCCGCCGGCTGCCGGGGGGCGGACGGGCCGCCGGGCGCGCCGGTTTTTTTCGCGCCGCGCGCCTCGAACTCGAAGTTGACCTTGCCGCCTTCGCCGACGACGAGGAAGGCCTTGAAGGGCCGGCCTTTCTTGGAGATGAACTTTTCCAGCAGATCGGTGCGGCCTGCCGTCAATAGTTTTTGGGCCTGCGCCGGCTCGAGCGGGCGCTGCAGGATGACCTTGCCGGTGCGAAAAGCGCAGCCCTGGCGGCGGGCGGTTTTTTCGCATATATAACCCATGCCGTCCTCGTAAACGGGGGAGCCGCAGTGGGGGCATTTGCCAAAAGGCTGGCGCCCGGTGAAGTCCAGGGCGTCGGCGGCGGCCTGGTCCTGGGCGTCCTGCTGGCCGAAGTCGAATTCCGCCTTGAGCTCGGGGGAGAGTTTGATGAGGGCGGCAAAGGGCCGGCCCGTTTTGCTGCGGAAACCCTGCAAGGGACCGACGACGCGTTTGGCGATGAGTTCCTCCGCTTCGGCGATTTCCAACTGGCGGCCCGCCACGATTTTC
>Ga0326727_10023441_pt1 | contig 11775 bp, 12 predicted proteins | sample MB2enrmetagenome_FD_207643 | JGI IMG/M metagenome (GOLD analysis project Ga0326727, IMG submission 207643) | Lab enriched peat soil microbial communities from McLean, Ithaca, NY, United States - MB29MY | ecosystem: Environmental > Terrestrial > Soil > Wetlands > Peat | place: USA: New York... | reverse complement strand
TCAATTGCTACGAGGCGTTCATTCACATCGTCGATTCGATGTTCAACCAGCACGCCAAGTGGCTGAAGGTCACATCGGGCTTGCCGTGGCGGCGGAAGATCTCCTCGCTAAACTACCTTCTGGCCTCGCATGTCTGGCGGCAGGATCACAACGGGTTCACCCACCAGGATCCCGGTTTCATCGACCACGTGGTAAACAAGAAGGCCGAGGTCGTGCGCGTTTACCTTCCGCCGGATGCCAACTGCCTGTTGTCGGTGATGGACCACTGCCTGCGCAGCCGCCATTACGTCAACGTGGTGATCGCGGGCAAACACCCTGCGCCCCAGTGGCTCGCGATGGGTGCCGCCGTAAAACACTGCACCGAGGGCATTGGCATCTGGCCCTGGGCCAGCAACGACCAGGGCGTCGCACCTGATGTGGTCATGGCCTGCTGTGGCGACGTGCCCACGCTGGAGACGCTCGCCGCTGTCTCCATTCTGCGCGAGCATCTGCCCGACCTGAAAATCCGGGTGGTCAACGTCGTCGACCTCATGAAGTTGCAGCCGCAATCCGAGCACCCGCACGGGTTGAGCGACATGGATTTCGACGAGCTCTTCACCAAGTCGAAGCCGGTCATCTTCGCCTTCCATGCCTACCCGTGGTTGATCCACCGCCTGACCTACCGCCGCACCAACCACGACAACATCCACGTCCGCGGCTACAAGGAAGAGGGCACCATCACCACGCCCTTTGACATGACGGTGCTGAACGAGTTGGACCGCTTCCACCTCGTGATGGATACCATCGACCGCCTGCCACAGACCGGCGACAAGGGCGTCTACCTGAAGCAGCAGCTCAAGGACAAGCTGATCGAGCACAAGCAATACATCGACAAATACGGCGAAGACCTGCCGGAGATTCGCAACTGGAAATGGAGCAACCCCAAATGAACGCGCAAAAGCTTATAGACACGGCGAGAATGCTGGTCGCCGGCGACAAGGGCTTGCTGGCGATGGATGAAAGTAATCCAACCTGCAACAAACGATTTGCCCGGTTAGGGATTCCCCAGACCGTCGAGGCCCGACGCGCCTATCGGGAGTTGATTGTGACTACGCCTGGTCTGGGTGAGTGCATCAGCGGCGCGATCCTCTTCGACGAGACGATCCGCCAGCAGAAGAAAGATGGCACTCCCTTTGTTAAAGCCATCACGGATGCGGGAATCATCCCCGGCATCAAGGTTGATGCCGGGGCAAAGGACCTGGCAGGCCATCCCGGAGAAAAAATAACCGAAGGTCTGGACGGATTGCGCGAGCGCCTGGCTGAATACTCGAAAATGGGCGCCCGTTTTGCCAAGTGGCGCGCGGTGATTACCGTGGGCCATGGCATTCCCAGCCGGGGATGCATCGAGGCCAACGCGCAGGCGTTGGCACGCTATGCTGGGTTGTGCCAGGAAGCTGGACTGGTTCCCGTCGTCGAGCCGGAGGTGCTCATGGACGGCGAGCACACCCTGGAGCGGTGCGGCGAGGTAACGGAGGAAGTCCTGCGAGCGGTTTTCAACCAGCTTTATTCACAACGGGTGATGCTGGAGGGCATGATCCTGAAGCCCAACATGGTGGTTCCGGGATTAGCCTGCCCCCAGCATGAAGAAGTGAAAGATGTGTCCGCCGGCGAACAGCAGTATCAGGTGAGATTGACCGACCGCCAGCCAGACGAAGTGGAAGATGTGAACGAGGTCGCCGACGCCACCGTGAGGCGCCTCTTGCGAGCCGTCCCCGCTGCCGTTCCGGGGATTACGTTCTTGTCGGGCGGCCAATCCAGTGAACTTGCCTCGGCCCGTTTGAATGCCATGAATGTTAGATTCAAGGGGCGACTGCCTTGGGCGTTGGCGTTTTCGTTTGCCCGCGCCATCCAGCAGCCGGCATTGGAGATTTGGCGGGGCGAAGAGGCTCACGTCATGGCAGCACAGAAGGCTCTGTATCATCGAGCCAGGTGCAACCGGGCGGCGCGCCGTGGCGAATACAATGCCGGGATGGAAAGGACATGAGCAGTAACAACGCCGCCTCGATATCATCCCGGATGGTATCGAGAAGGCGCGGAACCGATGAGTGACATCCTTTTGTACCCCCTGCGATTTGAGCCCATTTATCAATATCGGCTCTGGGGCGGCCGGCGTTTGGCAAACCTGCTCAGCGCTCCGCTGCCGGGCGACGGGCCTATCGGCGAAGCGTGGATACTCAGCGACCGCGAAGACCATCAGAGCCGCGTTTCCAACGGACCGCTCAAAGGGCGTACCATCGGTCAAGTCCTGGAGCAGTTCCCGGAGCAATCACTGGGGAAATTGGCCCAGCGTTTCCGCCGATTCCCACTACTGCTGAAGTTCCTCGACGCGCGTGAAATGCTCTCGGTCCAGGTGCATCCCACGGCGGCGAATGCGGACCTGCTTCCCGCGGGCGAGACCGCGAAGACCGAAGCATGGGTCGTGTTGGAGGCGGAACCTAAGAGCCGCATCTATGCGGGCCTGAAACCAGGTACGACCGCAGATGATCTGCGGAGGGCGTTGGCAAACGGGAAGGTGGCAGACCACCTCGCGTGCTTCACTCCCAAACCCGACGACGGTTTTTTTCATTCCGGCGGGGACGGTTCACGCTCTGGGCGGCGACGTCGTGGTGTTCGAGGTTCAACAAAACAGCGATATGACGTTTCGCCTGTACGACTGGGACCATGTTGACGCCAAGACCGGCAAGCCGCGAGAACTCGAAGTTGATCAGGCGCTTGCCTGCATTGATTTTGCGAACCCTGCGGCCGGTTTGGTGACGCCCGTGGTGGAGGCGAGTACGCCGGTGGACCGCGAGAGACTCTTTAGTTGTGAACATTTCCGGTTGTGGCGCCTGCGCGGACAATCGCCGTTCACCGTTGGCGCCGCGGGTATGCCGCGCGTGCTGGTGTGCATTGAAGGCACGGGGCAGGTGGAACAGGGTGGCGCCAATTATGCCGTCGGAAAAGGCGATGTGGTGCTCTTGCCGGCGGTGGTCGGCGCTTGTGCTTTTCGCCCGCGCACTGCCGTGAGTCTGTTGGAACTCGCGCTGCCGGAATAGTTTACAACCGGGCAACCGAGGATGGTTAGCAGGGCCGGAAAACTCGAATCGAAACCACAAGAATTCAGAGGTGGAGGGAGCGTGAAAAAGCTCATCGTTTATGATCTGGACGGTACACTCGCCGAAAGTAAATCGCCGCTAGATGCTGAAATGGCGGCACGGTTGCATGACCTCCTTGGTATCGTCAAAGTGGCCGTGATTTCGGGAGGCGGTTGGCCACAGTTTGAAAAACAACTGCTCGCCAATCTTCCCCATGACGGGCGCCTGGTGAATCTATCCCTTCTTCCTACTTGTGGAACAAAGTTTTTCCAATACACTGGGAATTGGAAAAAGCTCTATTCAGAAGATTTCACCCCGGATGAAAAAGAGAAAATCGTCAGTTCCCTAAAAAAAGCGCTGGGAGTAGCGGGCTTCAAGGTCGAAAAGGTGTGGGGAGAGGTCATTGAAGACCGGGGAAGCCAGATGACATATTCCGCATTGGGCCAGCAGGCCCCCCTGGAAGAAAAGGACAAATGGGATCCTGATTACGCCAAGCGAAAAAAGATCAAAGCCATTCTTGACACTTCTATTCCCGAGTTTTCGGTCCGCATCGGTGGCGCGACATCCATTGATGTCACCAAACCCGGCATCGACAAAGCCTACGGCATCAGAAAGCTGCGAGACCTCCTGGGTATTTCATTGAAAGAGATGATCTATATAGGTGATGCCTTGTTTGTGGGAGGGAACGACTATCCGGCGGAAGAAGCAGGTGTTGTTTGTATCCCCGTTCGGGGTCCCCATGAGACTAAACGGGTGACCGAAGCCATCATCGCTTGTTTAGATGGCGATCACTAATCGGGACCTTGCGACGTGTATTACGGGATGGCTGATAACCGGATCGGCGTGGCACGGCTTGACCTGCCGGATCTCCTGCCCTCAGGCGCAGTCGCCGACCCGCCGGAAGCAAAGGTGTAACGCCCATGATTTCGGGGATTCAAACCCGTGAATGAGACTTCTTCGAGAGCGCCTATCCACTGATTTTCCAAGACCCCTCTGGGCCGAGACTCGGTGGAGGTAAAGAGAACGGGAGGGTAGTCATCGTGAAGCCGAATGCAGATAAGCCCGAGTCTCCCGAGGCGAAGCTGGGGTCCAAGCCCGAGTCCAAGGACGATCTGAAATCCCTTCCCATGCCGGAAGTGGAAAACAAATTGGCGTCGTCGCCGGATGGACTTAGTCAAGCCGAGGCGCAGAAACGGCTGGCGCAATACGGCCCTAACGAGATCGCGGAAAAGAAAACCAATCCGCTCCTGAAATTCCTCTCCTATTTCTGGGGTCCCATCCCGTGGATGATTGAAGCGGCAGTGATTCTGTCGGGCGTGGTCCGGCATTGGCCGGATTTCTTCATCATCCTCCTCTTGCTGGTTTCCAACGCCGTGGTCGGATTCTGGGAGGAACGCCAGGCGGGCAACGCCATCGCCGCTCTGAAGGCGACGCTGGCGATCAAGGCCAAGGTGAAGCGTGATGGGAAGTGGACCGACCCAGCGGCGCGTGAATTGGTTCCGGGGGACGTCATCCGTGTGCGGCTGGGGGACATTGTACCGGCGGATGCGCGCTTGCTCCCGGGCGACTCGGTGGAGGTGGATCAGTCCGCGCTGACGGGTGAGTCGTTGCCTGTCACGCGCAAACCTGGCGAGGCGGTATTTTCGGGGTCGATTATTCGCCAGGGCGAAATCGAAGCAATGGTGTACGCCACCGGTACGAACACCTACTTTGGCAAGACCGCGCAACTGGTGCAGGAGGCGCACACCGTCAGCCATTTCCAGCGTGCGGTGCTGAAAATTGGCGATTACCTGATCCTGCTCGCGGTGGCTCTGGTGGCAGTGATTATTACCGTCGCGATCTTCCGTGGCGACCCGATCTTTAATACGTTGGAGTTCGCTCTGGTGCTCACCGTGGCCGCGATTCCCGTGGCGATGCCCACCGTGCTGTCAGTGACCATGGCGGCCGGCGCACGTCTGCTGGCGAAAAAAGAAGCGATTGTGACCCGGCTGTCGGCGATCGAGGAACTGGCCGGCGTGGACGTGCTGTGCTCGGACAAGACCGGCACTCTGACCCAGAACAAACTGACGCTGGGCGATCCGTTCAGCGTCAACGGTATTCCTGCCGACCAAGTCATCCTCTGTGCGGCGCTAGCTTCGCGCGCCGAAGACAAGGACACCATCGACCTTGCCGTGATCGGCGGCCTGAAGAACGATCAAGCCTTGAAGGGCTATCAGGTGGTTCATTACCAGCCCTTCGACCCGGTGCATAAGCGCACCGCAGCCACCGTCAAAGCCGCGGATGGAAAACAGTTCAATGTTGCCAAGGGAGCGCCGCAGGTGATTCTGGAGATGTCGGCCAATGCCGGGCAGGTCAAGCCCGCCGTCGAAAGGGCGGTCAATGAATTTGCGGGACGCGGCTTCCGTTCATTGGGCGTGGCGCGGGCAGATCAGGAAGGCAAATGGCAGTTTGTTGGCGTGTTGCCCTTGTTCGATCCGCCGCGCGAGCAGGCCAAAGCTACTATCGCCAGCGCCCGGCAGATGGGCGTGAGCGTGAAGATGGTTACGGGCGATCAACTGGCCATCGCTCGAGAAACCGCCCGGCAACTGGGGCTGGGGACGAACATCCTTGATGCCAGCGGATTGGGCGACACGAAGCATCAAGAGACGGCGCAGTCTGCGGAGGCCATTGAAAAGGCGGACGGTTTTGCCCAGGTATTCCCCGAACATAAGTTTCACATTGTAGATGTCCTGCAGCAGCGCGGCCACATCGTCGGCATGACCGGCGACGGGGTGAACGACGCCCCCGCGCTGAAGAAGGCAGACTGCGGCATCGCCGTTTCGGGCGCGACAGACGCGGCGCGCGCGGCGGCGGCCATGGTGCTGATGACCCCCGGCCTGTCGGTGATTATTGACGCGATCAAGGAGAGCCGGAAGATTTTCCAGCGCATGAACAGCTACGCGATCTACCGCATCGCCGAGACGCTGCGCGTGCTGTTCTTCATGACGCTGGCGATCCTGGTGTTTAACTTCTATCCGTTGACCGCAGTGATGATCGTGATGCTGGCTTTGCTCAACGACGGCGCCATTCTTTCCATTGCCTATGACAACGTTCATTACAAGGATAAGCCCGAGGCCTGGAACATGCGCCTGGTGTTGGGGATCGCTACGGTGCTGGGCGTCATCGGGGTCGTCTCCGCCTTCGGCCTGTTTTATCTTGGCGAGCGCGTCTTTCACCTCGACCGCATGCACATCCAGACGCTGATGTATTTGAAACTGTCCGTGGCCGGACATCTGACGATTTTCCTGACCCGCACGCGCGGCCCGTTCTGGTCCATACGCCCCGCGCGGATTCTATGGATAGCGGTGCTCGGCACGCAAACGCTGGCGACTCTGATTGCGGTTTATGGGCTGTTTATGACACCCCTCGGCTGGGGCTGGGCAGCATTCGTTTGGGGCTATGCTCTGGCGTGGTTCCTCGTAAATGACCGCGTGAAACTGCTCGCCTATCGGATTTTTGACCCTACTAAAGCCCCCTTGTTGGCCAAGAAGCCGTTCGATCTTACACCGCAGATCGCCACACGGGCCTATCAGCTCTACGAGCAGCGAGGCCGCGGTGAAGGCCAAGCCAGCCGAGACTGGCTCGAGGCGGAACGCGAGATTCGGAAGGATTAGGCGGGAGGGGCTAAGGCTGCGTCGGGTGGCGCCTACATGCCGCCGTTTGGCCTGTATGGAATGAGGGCACCGTACAGTCTCGGCAACCCCAAAGAGTTGACCGCCCTCCTCAACCAATTCTCCTCCTACGCCGAGCCGGACATTGAAGGCTTCGAAGAAGCCGTTGATGAATTCAAGGAGCGTGTGCCCGATCGCGCGCGCGGGGCGCTACAAGAGACTTGACATTTGTAACCTGAGTAGTTACACTACACGAAAATGATAGTACGGTTTCGTCACAAGGGGCTGGAACGGCTTTTTGCCTCAGGGGACACGCGAGGGGTGAGCGCTCAACAGGCGAAGCGCTTGCGTCGCCTGCTGGCGTCGCTTTCGACCGCCACGAGCCCGCTGAACATGAACATTGCCGGTTATCAGTTGCATCCGCTTGTGGGCGAGCGCAAAGGCGAATGGGCGGTCTCGGTGTCGGGCAATTGGCGGCTGGTGTTCCGCTTCGATGGAGAAAACGCAACCGATATTGATTTGGTCGATTACCACTAGCGAGAGGAGAAAAGACACATGGATATGTACGATCCCCCGCACCCCGGCGAAATAGTCCGGGAGGACTGTCTTAAGGCGCTCGATCTGAGCGTGACTGAGGCGGCGAAGGGCTTGGGCGTCACGCGCAAGACTCTCTCATCGATTCTCAACGGCCGCTCCGGCATCACGGCGGAAATGGCGCTCCGGCTGTCCCAGGCGTTCGGGAGCACGCCGGAACACTGGTTGCAGATGCAGCTTGCCTACGATCTGTGGCAAGCGAAGCGCCACGCCAAGAAGCTGCACGTCAAGCAGTTCTTCGCCACGGCGCCAGGCTAACCTGGTTTCTCTGAGTTCAAGCCCCACGTCGGCAGGGGCACGGAAGGGCCATTGCACTTCATTTCGTGACAGAAGGCCCTGATGTTTGGTACCGTGGAAGCAGAAGGAGCCGCAGCCATGACCGTGACCCTAAAGCTGGATCCTGAAGTAGAAAAAGGCCTGATGGCGCGAGCACATGCGCGGGGCGTCTCGCTAGACGACTATCTCCAGGAACTTGTCGCCAAGGAAGCGGGTTTGCCCGCCGCCGCAGAGCCGCGCCCAATTCATAAGCGGTTCGATAATCTTTCCGACTTGCTCCTCAATTCTCCCTTTGCCGGAGCCAATCTCGATCTGGAGCGATCCAAAGACCATCCGCGCCCGGTTGATGTTGTATGAGCGGCTTCCTGATCGATACGAATGTTCTGTCCGAGTACAATCGGCCGGCAGACCCCGATGCTGGCGTCAAGCGCTGGCTTGAGACCACGGATCGCCAATCCCAGCATGTAAGTGTCATCACCCTGGCCGAAATTCAAAAGGGAATCGAACTGCTGGCCGAGGGCAAGCGCCGCGCCCAACTTGAACAATGGTTTAGGCAAGACCTGGAAGCGTGGTTTCTTGGTCGTATACTTCCAGTGGATCGCCGCGTGGCGGGTCGCTGGGCATCGCTCGTGGCACAGGGGGCACGGGCAGGGAGGCATCTACCCACGGTGGATTCACTGATTGCGGCGACCGCGCTTGCGTACGATCTAACCATAGTTACCCGGAACACGCGAGATTTCGAGGGCATCGGTGTGACCATCATCAATCCGTGGGAAGCGGCATAACTGACGGGCACAGTTTCGGCGGGTGGCGCAGACGTGGTGTTGTGACGTCTGCGAATTGTGCTTCCCCTCTCGCTACGGCCTCATCACCGTCAGCCAAGCGTCGGTCTTAGCGCAGACATGCAAACTGCCGCATGTCTGCGCCACCCGGCGGATGAAAAGCGGCGTCTTTCAAAGCGTTGAAGATGTTCTTATACAGGCGATGAAGTCAGCGCCGCCGGCAACGGAATTATCCCGCGAAGCCGCCACACACACCGGTGCCGACCTGGTAGCCGCCATGCAGGCCTCGCCATATCGAGAAATCGATCTTGAACCAGCCAGCGCCCGCCTCCCGGTTCGAGGTGTTACATTCTAATGGCGTGGCTTCTCGATACCAATGTCTTGTCAGAACTGCGCCCCAACTGCCATTCATCACGGCCTTATGGTTGTTACGCGTGATCGAAGTGATTACGCTTACCTCCAATCTTCGTCACGACATCCGACCCCGCGATGGGACCCTGCGGCGATTGCCGGACTTATTCTCCGCACATATGCGGCGAATAACTTGCTTCCTGCGGCGATTTTGGGCTATAATCTCCGCAGGAGGTGCGTAGAATGTATACTTACGAGTTTCACGATTGGCCCCGGTTCACCTGGAACCGCGAGCGGCTCGCTGAACCTCTCGCCGCCGTCCGCCATCGGCAGGGCCGACTGATTGGCCACATGGAAGCCCTCGGATTCAACCTCCGCCAGGAGGCCGTGCTGCAAACCCTCACCGCTGACGTGCTCAAGAGCAGTGAAATCGAGGGGGAGAAGCTGGACGCTGAAGAGGTCCGGTCATCCATAGCCCGGCGCCTGGGCATGGATATCGGCGCCCTCACGCCCTCAGACCGCAATGTCGAAGGCGTCGTGGAAATGATGCTTGACGCCACGCGCCACTACGACCAGCCGCTCAACGCCGAAAGGCTCTTTGCGTGGCATGCATCCCTGTTTCCCACCGGGCGCAGTGGCATGACCAAGATCAGGGCAGGGGCCTGGCGCGACGACAGCACTGGTCCGATGGAGGTTGTGTCCGGCCCGATCGGCAAGGAACACGTCCACTTCGTGGCACCCCCGGCTATTCGCCTCGATGGGGAGATGCAGGCATTCCTGGACTGGTTCAATGCCAATGCCGACATTGATCCGGTCCTAAAAGCAGGGCTGGCCCATCTCTGGTTCGTGACCATCCACCCGTTCGATGACGGTAACGGCCGCATTGCGCGCGCGATTGCCGACATGGCTCTGGCGCGCTCAGAAAACAGCCCGCAACGCTTCTACAGCATGTCGGCGCAGATCAGGCAGGAGCGCGGAGCCTACTACGACATTCTTGAGGAAACGCAGAAGGGGACGTTGGACATTACGCGCTGGATAGAATGGTTCCTCGGCTGTCTGAGCCGCGCCATCGATGGCGCGCAGACGACTCTCAGCGCTGTCCTCGCAAAAGCGCGCTTCTGGGAGGCGATCGCCGGTGTTGCGATCAACGAGCGCCAGCGCCTCGTGCTAAACCGCTTGCTGGACGGCTTTGAGGGCAAGCTCACGACATCAAAATACGCCAAGCTGGCCAAGTGTTCGCAGGACACGGCTCTCCGTGACATTCTGCCACTCGTTGAGCGCGGAATCCTTGTCCGCAACCCGGAAGGCGGGCGCAGCACGAGCTATGCGCTTGCCATGGTCGCGCCAAACATGGGCTCATAGCACGATGACAGAACAAGAACTGGCCGAAGCTGTCCACGAACTGATCCTCGAAAGCGCGCCCGAGCGCCGCAACGAGTTGGAGAATCTTTGGAACAAATACTCTCCTAGCCTGTATGCAAAAGTCTATGTCGCTGACGAGAGTATGGCTGTTGTCACATCGGCTAACCTGACGGAACCAGGGATCACGGGCAACCTTGAGTACGGGGTGGCCTTTACTGATGGGGAATTAGTAAGGGAAATTCGCCGTGATTTTGAGAACTACTCTCTATTGGGCGCGAAGATTCTCCCAAGCGATATCGAGAGTTTGGCACACGAGACCATAGAGCTCAAACAAGCATTCAAAGAGGCAGAGCGATCGATCCGCGCCCAAGCGAGACGCGCGTTCAAGGAAAAGCTAGACGCGGCTCACATCCAACTTCTAAAGCATCGTGCGAAGGGAACAACGACGCACGCAATCCTTTCCGACACGATTCTGTTTTTACTCGCCAAAGGCCCACTCCGCACGACCGAATTGCACCCGATGATTCAGCAACTGCAACCAGATATTTGCGACGATTCCATCGACCGAGTCATTGACGGCGTGCATTTCGGGAAGCGTTGGAAGCACTATGTCCGCAACGCCCAACAGTTCCTAAAGCGAACGGGACGAGTATACTACGACGGTGACCGCTGGCACTTGACCCAAGGGGTTTGAGAGGGTCCGGGCACCTCCCTTGCAGCGTCAAGGAACACGATTGGCGGCAGCGTCGATCTCCGCGATTGATGCCATGATTTCTTCAAAGCTCGGTGCCGCGCCGAAAATCATGGAAGTCGTATTAGCGTAATCTCGCCGGAGCGAATCGACCATGTTGGGGTTCGGCTTGATGGCGAAAGTGCCCGGCTCTGCGGAAGCAAGGTCAAGGTCAGGCCGATCAAAGAACATCCGGGCATGGCGGACACAATCAGCCGCTAATGCCCGATCACCAAGCGCAAGCCCAACCGGCGAGTGAAAAAGGCAATGCAGGTCGTAATAGTGCCTTGATACACGCTGCCCTTCCTGTCGGAGTTCACTCCGAATTTCATGCCATCGGCGCAAACCATGAACAATGACAATCTTGTCCCAGAACGTTCGAGGTGGTTCGATGGTGGTCACGCTAGGTACAGAGATATTCAGGTCAGGCGCATCCTCGGCGATGTAGGGTCGAATGAGAACGTCGCGGTGTGGGTCGAGCGCCGATTTCGCCCCGCATTCAATCCGAACGGCCGGTCGTACATAGCCCGGTTCGGACGCAGCTATCGCTGGATACCAAACAAGTAGGGTTTGGCCATCCGGATCGTCCCCGTCAAGCTCGATGCGACCACCGTCAGAGACGAATCCCTTAATCTGTGCGGCAAGACTTTCCCGCAATGACCCCCCAATCCAAGCGCGGCAGGCGTCTCTTATGGCGTCAAGTTTTGCTTTTCGCTTTTTTCTGGACAGTTTCTCCATATCTTCAATCGAGGCCGCTTGGTTAAGGTCATCACGGAATACCGTTATATCGATGTCTTCAGAAAAGCGCCGGATGAGGCCGTGAGCCTTTGACAGAGATGTGCCACCTTTGAAGAGAAGGCGTGGGCTCCCAGATGGAAGCCCGTGATAGAGAGCATCCAGAGTCCAGCAAACCCAGA
>Ga0326727_10023440_pt1 | contig 11777 bp, 6 predicted proteins | sample MB2enrmetagenome_FD_207643 | JGI IMG/M metagenome (GOLD analysis project Ga0326727, IMG submission 207643) | Lab enriched peat soil microbial communities from McLean, Ithaca, NY, United States - MB29MY | ecosystem: Environmental > Terrestrial > Soil > Wetlands > Peat | place: USA: New York... | reverse complement strand
CCCGTACCTGAAGCTGATGACGCAGTTGTTCGGCGATCGAATATTGGCCGGGAACGCCACCGGTTGTTCGTCGATTTATGGCGGCAACCTGCCGACCACCCCATATTGCCAGAACGCCGAAGGCCGCGGTCCGGCCTGGAGCAACTCGCTGTTCGAAGATAACGCCGAATTCGGCCTGGGCTTCCGCCTGGCCATCGACAAGCAGAACGAATACGCCCGCGAGCTGGTGGGCCGGCTGGGCTCCCACATCGGCGACGAACTCGCCGAGGGTATCCTGAAGGCCGACCAGGGCACCGAGCCGGGCATCTTCGCGCAGCGCGAGCGTGTCCGCATTCTCAAGGAGAAACTGGCAGGACTCAAGACGGCCGAAGCGCGCGACCTCATTGGCGTGGCCGACTCGCTGGTGAAGAAGAGCGTCTGGATCCTGGGCGGCGACGGATGGGCATACGACATCGGCTACGGCGGCCTGGACCACGTGCTGGCCAGCGGCCGCAACGTCAACGTGCTGGTGCTGGATACGGAGGTCTATTCCAACACCGGCGGACAGGCGTCGAAATCCACGCCGCGCGGCGCCGTCGCCAAGTTCGCCGCCGGCGGCAAACCGGTAGGCAAGAAGGACCTGGCCATGATGGCCGTGAGTTACGGCAGCGTTTACGTGGCGCGCGTCGCCATGGGTGCCAACGATATGCACACGGTCAAGGCGTTTCTCGAAGCCGAAGCCCACAACGGCCCGTCGCTGATCATCGCCTATAGCCACTGCATCGCGCACGGCTACGACCTGGTCCACGGTTTGGATCAGCAGAAGGCCGCGGTGAACTCCGGCTACTGGCCGCTGTTCCGCTACAACCCCGCGCTGGTGGCCCAGAATAAGAACCCCTTCCAGCTCGATTCGAAGGCTCCTTCCATCGCGTTGAAGGACTATATCTACAGCGAAACCCGCTATACCATGCTGGTCAAGAGCAATCCCGAAGAAGCCCAGCGGCTGCTGGAGCTGGCCAAGGAAGACGTGGCCTCGCATTGGAAACTATACGACTATCTGGCGCACGAACCCACCAACGGCGTGGAGGTGAAGAAATGATCGACCTTTCGAAGACCATCGACCTGTCCACGACCTATCTGGGTCTGAATCTGAGGAATCCGCTGGTTGCCTCGTCCTCGCCGATGTGCGCGGACGTGGGCAACGTGCGCCGGCTCGAGGACGCCGGCGCCTCCGCCGTGGTGCTGCCTTCGCTGTTCGAAGAGCAGATCGAGATCGAAAGCGAGGAGCTGGACCGGTCCATCGCCGCGACCAGCGAGGTGTCGGCCGAATCCATCACCCAGTTGCCCGAGATGGCGCACCACGCCATGGGACCGGAAACCTACCTGGCACACATCGCCAAGTGCAAAGCGGCGGTGAAGATTCCCATCATCGCCAGCCTCAACGGCGCCACGCAGGGCGGATGGCTGAAGTTCGCCAAACAGATGGAACAAGCGGGCGCCGACGCGCTCGAGCTGAACATCTATCACATCCCGGTCGATCCCGCGGTTTCCAGCGAGGCCGTGGAGCAGCGGTACGTCGACCTGGTGCGGGCCGTCCGCGAGCAGGTGGCAATTCCCGTGGCCGTCAAGCTGGGCCCGTATTTCAGCTCCATGGCGAACATGGCCGGGAAGCTGGACGCCGCCGGTGTCAACGGCCTGGTGCTCTTCAACCGCTTCTACCAGCCGGATTTCGACCTGGAAGCGCTGGAAGTGGTGCCCAACCTGATCCTCAGCAATTCGCACGAACTGCTGCTGCGGCTGAACTGGATCGCGGTGCTATACGGCAACGTGAAGGCCGACCTGGCCCTGACCGGCGGGGTTCACAGCGCACCGGATGTTATCAAGGCCATGATGGCCGGCGCGAAGGTCGCCATGATGACCTCGGCGCTGCTGAAGCGCGGCATCGCCTACCTGGACACGCTGACCAGCGAGCTGCTGGTATGGATGGGCGAGCACGAGTACGACTCCATCCGCCAGATGCAGGGCAGCATGAGCCGCAACGCCGTACCACAGCCGGCCGCCTTCGAGCGCGCCAATTACATGAAGGTGCTAAGCTCGTACGCCATGCGGTAAGGCGGCGCGGGCAAGGCAAGTAAGTAGCATCGGAGCGGCGGGAACCAGTGGGTCCGCCGCTCTTGGTGTTTCTGGATACCCGTTACTCCCGCGCGGGCGGTCGCTAATCCAGGTACTTCACGAATAGCACGGTGTTGCCACGCTCGTTGTAGAGCAGTTCGTCCACCATGTTGCGCGCCACCAGGATGCCGAAGCCGCCGGGGCGCTTGCCCTCGCCGGCGCGCACCTCGACGTGCCGGGTGGGCGAGCCGGCGGGATTGGAGATGGCGGCGTGCGGCAGGAAGTCGAGCGAGAATCCCTGGCCGGGGTCGTGGATGTGCACGATGAGCGAACGCGCGGTGCGCACCAGCGAGGCACGGGCGCGCTTCTTCGGGTCGCTGTGTCCGCCGTGCTCCACGGCGTTCATGAGCAGTTCGCGAAAGGCCGCCGCCACGTCCTCGCGGGTTGCCGGCGGCAGGTCGCCTTCGATTTCGCGCACGAACTGGGTGGTCCGCTCGACCGCTTCCATCTTGCAATGGATATCCAGGGTGACCCAATCCGGCCGGGCCGAAACCAGGCGGATATCGTCCTTCCACGACGGCGATTCCAGCGCCTGCCGCACCATGTCGGCGAAGAGGCCGGTCGCAGCGGGCGCGCGGAAGTAGGAATAGGCGCGGTGGCGGATGGCGCCGAGCACGCGCGCCGGGTCGGGATCGCCGGTCAGGATGACGCGCGCCTGGGGCGCCACGTGGCGCACCAGCCGCAGCAGTTTCAAGGCGTCGAACCCGTTGCGGCCGGGGCCGGCGACCAGCACGTCGCAAGGCGCCTGGCGCAGGCTCTTCAGCGCCTCGTGTTCGCCCAGGACATCCTGGATGCCGCACTCGCCGGGCTTGAGCACACCCGCCAGCAACTCGTGGACGGCGGGGTCCGATTCGACCAACAGGAGGCGTTGAGCGCTCACAGCATCTCCATAACCCTACTGTAGCGGACGTTTGCCGGCGGGTGGCGGGTTGCCGGGGTTAAACCCAGTGGGAATCGGTAACCTCCCGAGTCCGGCGAGCATCTCACCTTACGTGATGGCCAACACACACCGTGTGCGTAGTGTCTCCCGCGTTGGCCGGGCATTCCAGATGCCGGCCGGCGCGAAACGAGCTTTTGTGTTCCTGATAGCCGCTGGTGCGGTTTCGGCCCAGATCTACCCGCCCGGCGGCGGTTACCCCGGCACCGGATATCCGGGAAACGGCTACCCGGGCAACGGCTACCCGGGCAATGGCTACCCCCAGGGACGGGGCACCGGCATCCCCATGCCCAGCAAGGGACAGAAGTCGCCCGATGCCAAGCAGCCGCTGCCCAACTACCGCGGCAAGCTCAAGCAGATGGACGATAAGAACATTACCCTGACGCTTCCCGACGACCGCGACCTGCAGTTCAAGCGCGACGGCAAAACCAAGTTTTACAAAGGTGGCGACGAGATCAAGGAGCCCAAGTTCGCGGCGGGCGACCAACTCTCCATCGAGGGCCCGGTTTACGGAAACGGCTACATGCTGGCGGTGAACGTCTACTGGGAGAAAGCGGCCGAAGGGACTGCCGGAGCGGACAAGGCCGGCGACAAGAAGGACGATTCCGTACACGACGCCTGGAAGGACGCTCCCCAATCGGCGCAGCAGGCTCCGCCGCAGCCCAAATCCGCCAATTCCGCCGCGGCGCCCGCGGCACCGGCGCCGCCTCCGCCCGCCAAGCCCGATCCCGACGATCCCGGACCGCCCAGCCTGCGCCGCGGAGCGCCCGCCGATTTGAACCGCGAACACGCCCCGCCCGTTCCCGAGATTCCGCCCACCGGCCCCGTAAATCCGCCGGCGCCCCCGCCCGATTCCGCCGGCGCTCCCCCCGGATTCCGCAATGACAACGACGACGAAGCCCCCACCGCGCCGCGCCGCGGCGACGACCTGATTCGCCGGGCCACGGACGCCGCCATGGACTTCACCGAAGGCCTTCCCAACTACGTCTGCAAGGAGAGTATGTTCCGCTATCACAGCGAGACCCACACGCCCAACTGGCAGGCTATCGATATCGTCTCGACCGACGTGATCTACGAAAACCACATCGAGAGCTACAAGAACCTCGCCATCAACGGCAAGCCGGTGAAGAAATCGATGGACGAGTTGGACGGCGCGTGGTCGACGGGTGAATTCGGGACCGTCATGATCAACCTCTTCTCGCCTGGCACCGCCGCCGATTTCCGGTATAAGAAGGAGTCGCGTTCCGGGGGCGTGTTGGCGAAGGTCTACGATTTCACCGTGGAGCACGGCAACTCGGCGTGGGAGGTGCACGTGGGTGGGCAATCGTACCGCCCGGCGTACCGCGGTTCGGTGTGGCTCGACCCGCAGACCGCGCGGGTGCTGCGCATCGAGATGGCGGCCTACGGTTTCCCGCAGGATTTCCCCACGGACCACGTGGAGCTGGCGACCGATTACGAATACACGCGCTTGGGCGATGCCCACCAGTACCTGTTGCCGGTGCATTCCGAGAGCCTGTCGTGCCAGCGCGGCACGGACATGTGCAGCCTCAACAAAATCGATTTCCGCAACTACCGGAAGTACACGGGCGAGTCTACAATCAAGTTTGGGGATACCAAATGACGCAACCGCTTTCCCGCCGCGACTCGATCCTGCTGCTTCCCGCCCTGGCGGCCGCCACCGCGCGCGCGCAGGCGCCGGCGCTGCCCGTGCTGGACACGAAGGTGTACCACGACAAGCAGATTGCCTACAAGGGCGACGAGAAACATAAGGGCCGCGAGTTCTTCAACGGCGCGACTCACACCGGATACCACGTCGCGATGCACGAGACGATTATCGGTCCGGGACTGCAGACGCACCCGCCGCACAAGCACGAGCATGAAGAGCTGGTGATCGTGATGGAAGGCACGCTGGAGATGACCAACGAGGGCAAGAGCGAGGTGGCCGAGACCGGTTCCGTGATCTACTTCGGGTCGAACCAGATGCACAACGCCCGCAACGTGGGCACCACGCCCTGCAGATACTACGTGTTGGAATTGCGCGCCAGCGCGTAGGCGAGGGGGCGCACACGATCACCGGCGCCCGGCTTGCAAGATCGCATCACGTACAAGATAATGGGTGTTCTTTATATGAATGCCCAACGACCTTCCGGCTCTCCGGCGGCCGCGCTGGGGTGCCTGGGCGCGCTGGCCCTGCTGCTTGCCATCCGCCCGATTTGCTACGCGGCCGGACCTGGCAGTTATCTGATCTCTACACTGGCGGGCGGTGCCATGCCGGCCACGCCGATCGCAGGCACTTCCGCGTCGGTTCCGCTGGGTTACGGCGTCGCATTGGATTCGTCCGGAAACGTGTACTTCCCCAGCCCGAATCTGAACGCCGTCTTCAAGCTGGATACCAGCGGCATCCTGACCCGGGTGGCGGGGACCGGCCAGCAGGGCTTTTCGGGGGACAAAGGGCCGGCGCTCGGCGCGCAGTTGAACGGCCCGTATGGCGTGGCAGTGGATTCCACGGGCAATGTGTACGTCGCCGACACCGGCAACAACCGCATCCGCAAGATAGACACCAGCGGCACCATAACCACGGTTGCGGGCAACGGTGTTTGGGGTACCACGGGCGACAACGGGCCAGCTACGGCGGCGGAGTTCCGTACTCCCAATGGCGTGGCAGTAGACGCGGCTGGACTCCTGTACATCGCCGACACCCAGAACAACCGTATCCGCAAGGTGGATGCCAACGGGACGATCACCACGGTGGCGGGCAGCGGCTGGATGGGCTATCAGGGTGACGGCGTGGCGGCGACCAGCACGGGACTGGCGTTCCCTTATGCCGTGGCCGTAGACGCCGCCGGCAACTTATACATCGCCGATACCAACGACAGCCGCATCCGCAAGGTGGACACCAAAGGCACGATCATCACGGTTGCCGGCACAAGCATTAACGGTTACCTGGGCGATGGCGGGCCAGCTACCGGCGCACGGCTGTGGGCACCCGCAGGCGTGGCACTGGATTCCGCGGGCAATATCTACATCGCCGACGCCGACAATGGGCGCATTCGCAAGGTGGACACCAGCGGGACAATCGCCACCGTGGCGGGAACCGGCACCCTCGGCAACGCGGGGGATGGCGGCGCCGCCACCAGCGCGCAGTTGTTCAATCCGGCAGGCGTGGCCGTAGACGGCGCCGGCGCCCTCTACATCATGGACGGGGCAAACAACCAGTTGCGAAAGGTATCCGCTGGAGGGACCATCGCCACACTGGTAGGCAGCGCCGCGGGCGACGGTGGCCCGGGCGCTTTCGCGCTGCTGGACAGCCCCTACCGGTCGGCCAGGGACGGCGCGGGGAACGTCTACGTTTCGGACAACGGCCATCACCGCGTCCGAAGAATCGCCCCCAATGGCGTCATTACGACGGTGGCGGGAACGGGCGTGAGCGGATATTCGGGCGACAACGGCGCCGCCGTCAACGCTCAGTTGAATCTCCCAGGGGCAGTTGCCGTGGATGCCGCGGGAAACCTGTACATTGGGGACACGAACAACAACGTCGTCCGGAAAGTCTCAGCCAGTGGGATCATTACGACCGCCGCTGGCAACGGCACCGCTGGCAGCACAGGCGATGGCGGGCCGGCTGTTGCCGCGGAACTGCGCGTTCCATTGGGTCTGGCGGTGGACCCGGCGGGCAACCTGTACATCGCCGACACCCATAACTCCCGCATCCGGAAGGTGGATACCAACGGAACCATCACCACCGTGGCTGGCACCGGAGTTTCGGGGTATTCGGGCGACGGTCAGGCGGCCACCGGCGCCAAGCTGTCATTCCCGTATAGCGTGGCGGCGGACGCCGGAGGCAACCTGTACATCGCGGATTCCAGCAACTATCGCATCCGCAAGGTGGACACCAGCGGGAACATCAGTACCGTGGCGGGATTCGGCACGTACGGTGAATCGGGCGACGGCGGCGTGGCCGTCGGCGCACAGTTTGAATGGCCGTACGACGTAGCCGTGGATGCCGCCGGCAGCCTGTACATCGCCGATGGACCAGCCGGCCGCATCCGGGCGGTTTCCACGGCGGGGATCATCACGACGATCGCCGGCAACGGCACGGCGGACTATTCAGGCGATGGGGGACCGGGTGTATCCGCCGCCTTCAACACTCCCACCGGCATTTCCGTGGATCCCTCGGGCGTCATCTATGTTGCCGACATGGACAACAGCGCGATCCGCGTGCTGACACCGGTGGGAACTCGGGCCGTGCTCACTATTCAGAGTTCCCACAGCGGAAGTTTCGCGCAATCGCAGACCGGCGCCACATACAGCCTGACCGTGGCGAATGCGGCGACCGCCGGCGCCACCAGCGGCGCGGTCACGGTCACCGAAATGGTGCCGGCCGGCCTGACCCTGGTCTCCATGGCGGGCAGCGGATGGAATTGCTCGGGCACCGCTTGCACGCGCAGCGACATGCTGGCCGGAGGCTCGTCTTATCCCGCTATCACGGTGACGGTGAACGTAGCGGCGGCCGCGCCTACGCAGGTGACCAACCGGGCTACGGTGTCCGGCGGCGGCGGGTTTGGGGCGGGGGCGAGCGACTTCACCATCACTGCCGGCACCGCCGCTCCGCCACAAATCACGTTGGTCTCAAACGACGCCAGCGGGCAGACGGCGATTGCGCCGAACACGTGGGTCTCCATCTACGGGAGCAATTTCGCGCCGGCGGGTTTCAGCGGGGACTGGAGCCAATCGATCGTGAATGGGCTGCTGCCCACTACGCTGGACGGCGTGAGCGTGAGCATCGGAGGCAATCTTGCCTATGTTGAATACGTCAGCCCGACACAGATCAACGTGCTGGCGCCCAGCGTGGTGGCGCCGGGAAGCGCGCTAGTCACAGTGACAACCGCTGCTGGGACGGCTCCAGCGGCGACCGTCACCGCGCAACAGTTCAGCCCGGCGTTCTTCGTCTGGCCGAACGGGCAACCGGCAGCGACGCACGCCGACTACAGTCTGGCGGTCAAGAACGGCACCTTCGCTGGCGCAACCACCGTGCCCGCCAAGCCGGGCGAAGCCATCATCCTGTGGGGCACGGGCTTCGGGCCGACCAGTCCTGCGGCGCCCGCCGGTGCGGAGGTTCCGGCCAGCGCTGGGTATAACACTGCGAATCCGGCTACCGTCACCATCGGCGGCGTTTCCGCGGCGGTGTACGGAACCGCCCTGGCGTCCGGTTTTGCGGGCTTGTACCAGGTGGTGGTAACGGTTCCCGCCACGCTGGCAGACGGAGACTATGCGCTGGTGGCGACAGTAGGCGGCGTGCCCTCAGCCACCACAACGCTGACGGTGCAGCACTGAGTTATTTCCGCACCGCGCGAACATTAACAAAATTTTTCTTGACCACCACGCCTCTGTGGTTTTATTCTGATGAGGCTGGAGGTAATGACCGATGATCGCCTATAGTCGAGGTTCCAAACGCCTCGCTGGTGCGGCTTCTCTGAAGCACCGCATGCCGGCGACGATCGGGTCCTTCGGCTCCCTACGGGAACATAGCTCAGTGGTAGAGCAACAGCCTTTTAAGCTGTGGGTCGCGGGTTCGACTCCCGCTATTCCAACCATCAACTGACGCACTGAGCGAACCAGGCCTGGCTCCCGCCGCCATCGCAGACCAGACTACGGTCGCGTCTTCGATGACCGGCAGCGGCTTCCCGGCTTCGCGTCCTTCCTGAAACTGCGGACTTACGCTTCGCCCGGCGGTATTGTGGCGCGGCACGGGTGCGCTCTGGGTTGGGCCCGCCGCGCGGCCGCGGAGACCGGGCCTGGGGAACTCAAACAGCAATCATCGACCGAACAAGAGAAAGTGCAGGAGGTAACCATATGCTGCGCCGCATTGTAGTTGGCGAAAACGAACGGGTCCTGGTGACGCGCAAGCGCCGCTTCGCGGACATTCTGGAGCCCGGCGAATACTGGCTCTTCGGCCTGGGCGTCGACCTGGTGCCGTACAACGTCCGCGACCTGGCGTTCTCGGGCGATTGGGCCGACACAATCGCGAACCGCCGGCGCGATGTCGCGGAACGCTGCTTCACCGTGGTGGAGACGACCGAGGCGCAGGTGGCCGTCGTGTATCTGGACGGCAAACTGTGGCGGCTGGTGCGTCCTTCCACGCGCGCGATGTTCTGGAAGGCGGCGGTGAACGTCACGTTCGAACTGATCGACGTGCGTGCGCAGCCCGAAGTGCCCGCCGGGATGCTGGCGGGGCTGGCGCGGCTGGGGCGCGATACCTGCGCGGGTTTCGCCGTCTTCGCCGCCATCGACGAAGGCAAGCGGGCGCTGGTGTATCTGGACGGCCGTTTGCTGCGCGAACTGGGCCCTGGAGTTTACGGGTTCTGGAGCGCGGTGGCGACGCCCCGGATCGACATTCTCGAGACGCGCCGCCAGACGGTAGAGGTGCCGGGCCAGGAGATCCTGACCAAGGACAAGGTCACCGTGCGAGTGAACATCTCGGCGGTGTACGAAATCGTGGACGTTGCCGCGGCCCGCGCGGGCGTGGGCGACGTTACCGGCTACCTGTACCGGGCGCTGCAGATCGCCGTGCGGCAGTCGCTCGCCCGGCGAACGCTGGAAGAGGTGCTCGCGGAAAAGACGGACATCGACGAAGCGGTATCGGCCGAGGTTCGCCGCGAGATGGAGGCGTACGGTGTTTGCGTGGGCGGGATCGCTCTCAAGGACATCATCCTGCCCGGAGACATCCGGGACATCCTCAACCAGGTGGTAACGGCGGAGAAGCAGGCGCAGGCGAACCTGATCCGCCGCCGCGAGGAGACGGCCGCTACGCGGTCGCTGCTCAACACGGCCAAGCTGATGGAGGACAACCCTCTGCTGTTGCGGCTGAAGGAGCTCGAGACGCTGGAGAAGGTCGCCGACAAGGTAGAGAAGATCACCGTGGTCGGCGGGCTGAACGCGTTGCTCGAGCGCACGGTCACGCTCCGCACGGAGTGAGGCCGAAAGGTAGGGCAGGCTGCCAGCGGCCTGCCCTTCCGCCTAACTACTACTTCTTCAAGACCGTGAGCGTCACCAGCGACGAGTAGCGCACGGAATGGTGCACCGAGTTATGCGCCACCACGCCCACGGTTTCGTCGTAGTTATTGCCGCCGGTGTTGAGGTTACGGTCGAAGCGGGGGAAGTTACTGCTGGAAACTTCGATACGGATCTTGTGGCCGGCCGCAAAAAAGTTGCTGGTGTTCATGGGCTGGAACGACACCTTGTAAACCTTCCCGGGTTCCATCCACGCCAGCGGCTTGTCGTAGCCTTCGCGATAGCGCAGGCGCTGGATGGTTTCGTCCAGGTTATAGGCGGTCCCGTCCGGGTACACGTCGAGCACCTTCACCGTGAAATCGGTGTCCTTCGCATCCGACGAAACGAAGAGCGTCACGTCGATCGGCCCGCTCGCCTCGATCCCCTCTTTCAGCGGCTCCGAGGTGTAAACCAGAACGTCGCGCCGCGCCTCCAGGGTGCGCTGATCGAAGGCGCCGCCGGCGATGGCGTTGCCGGTGCAGCAAACGTTGCCGCCGTGGGACGGCACGGGATCGATGGGGTCGTAGGTGAACGAATCGGGGCGGTCGGCGGCGGGCGGCGCGGGGGCGAGCGCGCCATCGCCATCGAGCGTGTTGGCCTTGCCTGCGCTCTCAAGGTACAGCGTCATGGGCGCGGCGCCCGGCGGCGGCCAGGTTTCCGAGGACTGCCACCGGTTCATTCCCATGGTGAAGTACCGCACCTTCGGCATGGTTTCGAGGATGCGGTTGTCCGCGCCCTTCAGGAAATGGTCGAACCAGCCATAGGTGAGTTCGTCGTAGTTGAGGCGCGCGTCGCCCATGCTGCGTTCCCCAACCATGGTATCTTCGGCGGCCCGCTTGTAACTACAGTGCAGCGTGGGGGCGATCACGGCGTACTGTTGGGCCGCGATTTCCGGCCGGGCCGTTCGCCGCACATAGTTGTAAGCCGCGAGATTCGGCCCCACCGACACGTCGTACCAGGCCATGAGCCAGAGCCCCGGGACGTTGATGGGCATGTTGTCGTGCCAAAGGCCGCCACGGTACCACGCCGGATCGTTGGGCGTCCGCCGGATCATGGCGCCGCCGGTGGGAACTTCCATGCGGTCGGCGAAGATGCCGTGAGGGCCGCCCGCGGCTTCGATAATGTCCATCACGGGCAAGTGCCAGAGCGCCTTCGACCAATCGACGGGCGGCATTCGCGGGGCGAGATCGAAGAGGCGCGACGCGCGGACGAGATCTTCCCGCGGAGTGTCGGGCGGAAACATGGGCCGCACCTGGTTCTGCTCGCCGTAGAGCCATGTGATGAACAGCATTTGCACCGCGCCGCCGCGATACCAGTTTCCCTGCTCGAAGTATGGAGCCACGCGCCCCACGCCGGCGCCGAAGCTCTCCGGGATCATGGCGGCGAAGGCCGGGTTGCCGAGCGAGGCGACAGCAAGCTGCCACTCGGCGGTGGACGAGCACCCGATGGCGCCGACCTTGCCGTTGGACCACGGCTGTTTGGCGATCCACGAGATGGCGTCCCAGCCGTCGGAGAGCGGCGCGCCGAGGATATCGTAAGTGCCCTCGGAAAACAGGTGGCCGCGCTCACTCATCTCCACGTAGGCGTAGCCGTGTTTGACGGCGTCGAGTTCCACCGTCATGCTGCGCGGCGCGCCGGT
>Ga0326727_10023439_pt1 | contig 11777 bp, 6 predicted proteins | sample MB2enrmetagenome_FD_207643 | JGI IMG/M metagenome (GOLD analysis project Ga0326727, IMG submission 207643) | Lab enriched peat soil microbial communities from McLean, Ithaca, NY, United States - MB29MY | ecosystem: Environmental > Terrestrial > Soil > Wetlands > Peat | place: USA: New York... | reverse complement strand
GATGAAAAGTAGTCTTGCCGAGGTCAATACCGACTGAAGCGATAAGCATGAGATGATCCTCCAATCTGTACTGCTGCTCCGATCATCCTACGTCGGCTGATCGGGGCGGCGGACCATCTCATTAGGCGATTTGTCGCCAACTATAGATTATTGCCTGAACAGATCGATTGCGCCTTCGTACCGCCTTGCCTCTTCCGGGTCCGTCGTTAAGCGTCTTGCTGCCTTACGCAGCATCGGACGAGCTAGAATTGGCGGCGCGCAGAAGAGAACGGGTGCCACCCATAATGGCACCCACGGAGAGGGAAATAGGAACCTAGCCAACAAAACTCCAAAACCAGCCGAGAACATCACGCCGTGCAGGAGACAAGACCGATAGAGGCCCCGGTCCTGCAATCGTCGAAATCGCCAAGCGAAATAGAAGAAGAAACCCCAGACTGTAACACTGCTTGCCCATGCGAGCAGGAACAATATCCACGCATTCAACACAGCCTTCAGTGCTCCTTCTGAGCCATACGCTTCGATGTCCTCGTTAGAGTGCTCCAAAGATCAAGCAAATTTCAAGATGGCTGGCTATAACAGGCCAAGTATCTCACTATCTCAATCCCCCGCATCCAGCTCAAACGCAAGCACGACACTAAGCTGACTCGTGCTCTTTGAACCCTGAGACAAAGTTCCGATACAGCGCCCACGCACATGCGGCGGAGAGTGCGATCATCACCGCACCCTCCGCCGGATGCCGCAGTAGCAACTTTCCCGTCCCGAACAGGCACAGATAGACCATCGCGCAGCCCAGCACCCAAGCCGTCAGATTTCTTCCCAGATCGCGCGCTGGCATAACGCCCTCAACCTTTTCCGCCACCGGCCGCCAGCCGCGCACATCCGGACGCACCAGCCGGTAGAAGCTCTCCAGCGTCGCCGACGGTTCGGCCGGAGTCAGCCACGTCACCGCCAGCCACACCAGCGTGGTCGCCGCCGTCGTCACCAGCGCCGTCTTGGCAAAGACCACCGGCGAATTCCCATGAAACGGATGCAGCGCGTTCAATGTCGCCGTCACCACCAGCGAGCACGCCATCGCCGAAATCTCCGACCACGCATTCACCCGCCACCAGTACCAGCGCAGCAGATACACCGCGCCCGTTCCCGCGCCCACCTCCATCACCACCTGCCAGCCGCTGGCAATCGATTCCAGGTTCACCGACACCCACGCCGAGGCCACCACCAGCAGCACCGTCGCCATCCGCGAGACCATTACGTAATGCGCGCTGCTCGCGTCGCGCCGCAGAAAGCGCCGGTAGAAATCTGAGACCAGGTACGAAGCTCCCCAGTTCAGCTGCGTCGCCACCGTTGACATGAAGGCCGCCAGGAAGCCGGCAATCGCCAGCCCTCGCATCGAGTGCGGCAGATAGTGATTCATCACCAGCATGAATCCGCTCTCCGGATGCTGAAGGCCCGGATAGAGAACGATCACGCAAAGCGCCGTCATAATCCACGGCCACGGACGCATTGCATAATGCGCCACGTTGAACCACAGCACGCTAAGCAATCCCTGGCGCTCGTCGCGCGCGCTGAAGATGCGCTGCGCAATGTAGCCGCCGCCGCCGGGCTCGGCTCCCGGATACCAGAAGGCCCACCACTGCAATCCAATGTTCACCAGGAAGGTCGCCACCGGAATCGTCCACAGCATCTCCGTCGTCAAACCGGATGAGAAGCTCGGAAAAAACGCCAGCGGATCGCCGGTCAGCGGGGTTCGCTGCGCCTCCAGCCGTGCGATCAGTGCCGGCATACCGCCGACCGCCACCACCGCGTACCACGCGATCGCGATCACGATCGACATCTTCAGCACGAACTGGAAGAGATCGGTCCACAGCACTCCCCACAGCCCGCCCAGCGAGACATAGAGCCCGGTAAATGGAATCAGGAAGAGCACGCATACCGCCAGCGCCGCGCCATCAGGCCCAGCCCAAACGCCGCCCAGCGGAGCCACCCATCGTCCCACGCTCATCAGCAGCGGCGTTCCGCCCAGCGTCGTCGCCACAATGCTGGTCATCGCCTTCGTCACCCATCCCAGGATGATGCAGTTCATCAGCAGTCCCAGGTAAATGGCGCGGAAGCCGCGCAGAAACGCCGCCGGACGGCCGCTGTAACGGATTTCGGCAAACTGCACATCGGTCAGCAGTCCGCTCCGCCGCCACAGCCGCGCGAAGAGGAATACGGTCATCATTCCGGAGAGCAGCGAGCCCCACCACAGCCAGTTGCCGCTGATGCCCTGTCCATAGACCAGCCCGGTCACCACCAGCGGAGTGTCGGCGGCAAACGTCGTTGCCACCATCGACGTTCCCGCCAGCCACCAGTTCACGTTGCGGCCGGAGACAAAGTAGTCATCCACGCTGCGCGCCGAGCGCTTGCGAAACCAGAAACCAAGCAGAATGGTGATCAGCAGGTAGGCAACAATCGCAAGCCAGTCCAGCGCAGAGAGGGTCATATTCACCAGAAATTTCTAGGATGGCCGAAGGCTAAAGCAAACCAGGGAAGATGTAAACAACTCTCGTCGCCGGGCGCCCCATATCTGCCTTCTGTTGGCAGATGTGGGATAGTTGCGGGTAAACCATTCACCCCGCGCACGACGAGGACGCAGCCTAGCATCGCCCGAATTCGTCCAGAGCCTCCATCACGCGCCCGAGTCCTTCGCGGAAGATTTTGGGATCGCCGCCAAGCCCGATGCGGATGTGCCCGGGCATCTCGAAGTGTGAGCCCGACGCCACCGCAACCTCGTAGCGGTTGCGCAGCAATTGGCAGAACTCATCGGCGCTGCCACGCAGCAGCCGCGGCGCGACGGTAGTCCCAAACTCCGGCACGATCACCCGCACTGCCGGATGCGAGGCCAGCAGCTCCGTCGCGCAAGCGCGATTCGCATCCAGCCGCAGCCGCGCCCTTGCCTCCAGACCGGCCAGCGAACGCATGGCCGCAACGCTCAGTCGCTCCGCCATTCGAACGTGGACGCCGTGATAAAGCTCCTGCATCCGGCGCATGCGCCCCGCCAGCTCCGGCTGTGCGAGAATCCATCCACAGCGCAGGCCGCTCAGGCCGAAAGCCTTGGTCAGGCTGCTGGTGACAACGAAGTTCTCTCCCAGTGACAGCGCGTGCTTCCTCTCCTCGCCCCAGACGGTCTCGCGATAAACCTCATCGACCAGCACCCATACGCCCACCTTTGCGGCAATCTCTCCGAGCGCGCGCATCTCCTCGCTGCCAATCCGCGCGCTCGTAGGATTGTGCAGGTTGCAAAGAGCAACCATCCGGGTGCGCGTTGTGAGCAGGCGGCGAAGCTCGTCGGGATCGACCGCGAAGCCGTTCTCCTCGCGGCGCGGCAGGCGGCGAATCTCGGCTCCCAGCAGGCGCGCCGTGTAGAGCACGGGATCGTACGTTGGCTCCTCGATCAGCACTTCGTCGCCAGGATCGAAGAGCGCGGCCATCGCCACGTTGTTGGCCAGCGATGTGCCCAGCGTCAGCACCACGCACTCGGCCGGAACTCCCGCGCGAGCCGCAATCAGCTCGATCAGCTCAACGTCGCCATAGGCGGAGCTGCCGCTCAGCTCCAGCTCTTCCATCCGCACGCCCAGCTCGTTGAGCTGTACCTTCTCCACCCCGCTGGAGCTGAGATCGAAGCGAGCGTCGTGAACGTACTTGACAGCTTCAAGGTAAGGGGAGTGAAGCGTAGAGCGGCGTGCGAATTGCATGGGCCATTATAGCCATGCCCCACTCCTGCCCTCATCCATTACACTTAGCAGAGGAGCGCCGCTTGCACATTCCAGACGGATACTTGAGCCCTTCCACCTGCGCCGTAATGTATGCGGCCAGCGCTCCCTGCTGGTGGATGGCGCTGCGGCGCATGCGCAGGAAGCTCTTCGGGCGCACCCTTCCGCTGCTCTCGCTCTTTGCCGCCTTCTCATTCGTGGTGATGATGTTCAACCTGCCGCTGCCCGGAGGCACCACCGGCCATGCCGTAGGCGTGGGGATTGCAGCCATCGTGCTGGGGCCGTGGGGCGCAAGCCTCGCCATCTCGCTGGCGCTGGCCATCCAGGCGCTCTTCTTCGGGGATGGCGGCATCACCACGCTGGGTGCCAACTGCTTCAACATGGCCATCGCCGGTTCATTTGCGGCGTGGGGAATCTATCGGCTGGTGAGCCTGGGCGCGGCGGCGGAGTCGCGCCGCAGAGTGATTGCGGCGGCACTGGCGGGCTATGGAGCCATCAACCTGTCGGCCCTGCTGGCAGCCGTCGAGTTCGGCATCCAGCCGATGCTCTTCCATGATGCAACCGGTGCACCGCTCTATGCGCCGTATCGTCTCGGCATCGCCATTCCGGCGATGATGGCCGGGCATCTGACCGTGGCCGGTGCGGCTGAGGCGGTGATGTCTGCCGGGCTCTTCAGCTATCTGCGGCGGAGCGATCCGGCGCTGCTGGGCATTGCTCCGCAGTCCGCGCCGCGAGCTGCCGCAAGCCTCTGGGGAGTGCTGGCCGTAGCGCTGCTGCTGACGCCGCTCGGCATCCTGGCCGGAGGCGCGGCCTGGGGCGAGTGGGCTCCCAGGGACTTTGCCGATGCCGCCGCACGCGCGCGCATCGCCGCCGCCAGCGGCAACGTTGCGGCTCCGGCGGCTGTGCCCAGCGGGCTGGCGCGGCTGGCAAGCTTGTGGACGGCGCCGATGCCATCCTATGCGCCGCAGTTCATCCGCAGCACCGCCTTCGGATACTTGCTCTCGGCGATGTTCGGCGTGGGCGCGATCCTGGGCGCGGCATGGCTCGTCCAGCGTGTGCTGCCGCGGAGGGAGCCATGAGCACCGGTGTCATCACCAGGACGGCCCGCGGCTTTACCTCGGTGCTGGCCCAGGCGCTGATCTCCGAGCATAGCGCTCATCAGCGCGGCGTGTTGCAGGCGCTCGATCCGCGCGTGAAGGTCGTAGGACTGCTTTCGCTGGTGCTGGCCACGGCGCTCTCGCGGCACATCGCCGTAGTGGCCGTGCTGCTGGCTCTGGCCGTGGCGCTGGCGTTGGTCTCGCGACTGAGCCTGTGGTCGATGGCCAAGCGTGTGTGGCTGGTGGCCTTCCTGTTTACGTTCACCATCGCCGTCCCGGCGCTCTTCCTGACGCCGGGCGAGCCATTGCTGCAATTGCCAGGCGTGCCCGCCATCACCGCGCAGGGCACCCGCAGCGCCGCGATGCTGCTGCTGCGGGTGGAGAGCGCGGTGACCCTTAGCACGCTGCTGGTGCTGACTACTCCGTGGATGCATCTGCTGAAGGCTCTGCGAGCGCTGATGGTTCCGGTGGAGGCGATCATGATGCTGGCGATGACGCATCGCTACGCGGTGCTGCTGACCGAGACCGCCAACGCCATGTTCGAGTCGCGGCAGAGCCGCATGGTCGGCCGGCTGGAAGGACGCGAGCAGCGGCGGCTGATGATCAATAGCGGCGGCGTGTTGCTGAGCAAGACCCTGGAGATGGGCAACCAGGTCTTTCTGGCGATGCAGGCACGCGGCTTCCGCGGAGAGATCCGGTTGCTCGACGAGTTCCACATGCGCGGGCGCGACTACTTTGCGCTCGGCGCGCTGCTCGCAGCGGCAGCGCTGGCCGTGGCTGCGGGAAGATAGGAGACAGGTGAGGACCGAATCGCAAGGTGTTGCCGAATTCGAAGCTGAAGACCTGCGCTATGAATATGAAGGCATACCGGCGCTGGAGGGCCTTTCGCTGCGTGTCGAGCCGGGCGAGCGCATCGCGCTGCTGGGCGCCAACGGCAGCGGCAAAAGTACGCTGTTGCGGCTGATGGACGCGCTGCATTGGGCCAGCGCGGGCTCGCTGCGCTTCCGCGGCCATGCGCTTGGCGAGCAGGCGATGGAGGACGAGAGCTTTGCACTCGACTTCCGCCGTCGCGTAGGACTGGTCTTCCAGAATCCCGATATCCAGCTCTTCAATCCCACGGTCTTCGACGAAGTCGCCTTTGGGCCGCTGCAGCTGGGCTGGCCGCGCGAGCAGATTCTGGACCGCGTACACGCCACGCTGGCCTGGATCGGCGCCGAGCACCTGAAAGAGCGCGCACCTTACCGGCTCTCCGGCGGCGAGAAGAAGCGGGTCGCCATCGCCTCGGTCGTCGTCCTCGATCCCGATGTGCTGCTGCTCGACGAGCCGACGGCGGCGCTGGATCCGCGCAGCCAGAGCCAGATGATCGAGCTGCTGGAATCCTGGAACGACGGCCGCAAGACAACCATCACGGCGACGCATCAACTGGAAATCCTCGGCGAGATATCAGATCGCGCTGTGGTGCTGGATCATGGCCGGGTGGTGGCTGACGCCTCCCCGGCGGAAATTCTCTCCAATGCCGCTCTGCTGGCGTCGGCCAACCTCGTCCACGTGCATCGACACCTGCACGGCGGAGTTACACACAAGCACTCCTCGCCATTTCTACGGCACGAACATAAAGGCTGAGATTCTCAACGCTGTGTCACCCCGCGAAGCGAAGGGTCCCTATAAAGGGACCTTGCTCCCAGGTTAGCGCCGAAGGGCGGCGCGAACCCTTCGACAGGCTCAGGGCAGGCTCTGGGGCACCCGCACCATCGATTCACCGGCTCAGAAGCTGTATCCCAGCTGGCCGGAGAAATTGCGCGGGGCGAGGAAGTGCGTTCCGCTGAACGTGGAGAGGAAGTTATAAAGCGCGTCTTTATTCGTCAGGTTGGCGACGGTGAAGCGTACGGAGATCTTGTGCTTGTCCGAGCGCAGCAGGTTATCGTCTCCGATCGAGGCGTTGAAGACGTGGCGCGGAGCGATGCGCGGCGGATTGCGATCGTCATTCTCCGTGCCGGGAGCGGGAATGCGTACGCGCAGCGCTCCCTGCCGTTCTCCCGCGGGACAGGAGGTAATGGGGGCGCTGTAGGTGGCGACGGTTGATCCGCAGTAGAGGCCGATGGCGGCCTGCTGATCGGGAGTGAGGCCAAGGGCGGCCTGGTAGCTGGGCACGTTGCCGGCGACTTCGCCGCTCTCGTAATCCCAGCCCATGCCGATCCACGGGAGTTTCCTGCCGAACTGGTATTGCACGTGGGTGTTCGACTCGAAGGCCTGGTCGTGATCGATGCGGAAGACGGTTTCGGTGACCGGCGAGTTGAAGAGGATGCCACCGACCTCGGGGCCGAAGAAGCGCGAGCGCGTGTGTCCCATGACGGAGTACGCCGACCATCCGTGGATCTCCGGCATGGTGGCTCGCAGGGAGAGTCCGTCGATCTTCGACTTCCTCCACTGGATCGGGAAGGCCAGCGGAGTGTTGAAGAGCACGTCGAAGTCGTAGTCGTGATTCGTGTATTTCCAGAAATAGCTGGCATCGACGACGAGATATTTGCCAAAGCCTTGCTGGAATCCGGTTTCGAACTGCTGGCGATGAGCAGTGGTGAGGGCGCGCTGTCCCTGGGCGCCGGAGGCAGCGGCGAGTCCGCCAGCACCGGTGGAGCTGGAGAGGACGAGGTTCTCGTTGTAAGGCGTCAGCATCAGGCGTCCGTAGGAGGCGCGCAGGACGGTGCCGCTGCGCGGGATCAGGTAGCTGATGCCGGTGCGCGGTTGCACGGCATGATCGCTGCTGAGGCCGTTGTAGATGTCGTCGCGCAGGCCCCCGGAGAGAGTAAGGTTTTTGATCTTGATGGACTCTTGCGCGTAGAGGGATTCTTCCTTGATATCGGCGTGGCCGCGAAAGTTGTAGAGCGAGCCGCCGTTGGTCAGGTCATAAGGAGCAAGACCGGGGCTGCCGACGATGAGTGAGGGATCGGTAATGCCGAGCTGGAAGAATTCGCTGAGGAAGGTGTGCTGCCACTGGGCTCCGGCCTTGAAGGTGTGAATGCCCTTGGCGAGGGAGTAGTCGGCCTTGATGCCGGTGCTGGTGAGGCGACGATTCTGGTCGAGGGTAGCCGGAAGATCCGAGAAGCGGTCGGCGCTGGGAAAGTAGCCGACACGATCCTGCCGCACCCAGGAGTTGGCGCTGATCAGCGAGCTTTCATTGAACTGATGACTGAGGCCGGGGGCAACATTGAAGCTGCGCACTTGCTGGCGCTGGTCTTGTCCAAGGGACATCTGATCGTATTGGTTGGGCTGCTGGAACCAGGAGCGCGAGAGCGAAAGATTCAGGTGCAGCAGATCGCTGTTGGTGCGCTGGTCGTCAATGCGATCGAAGAGACTCTCGGCGTTGCCGTGGGCGTGGAGCGGACGGAACTCGGGAGTATCTAGGAAGCGTCCGGAGTTGGTTCCGTCAATGGCGGTGAAGTTGCCCCAGTGGGCATTGCCGAAGCTGAGGTTCGCCGAAGCGCTTGAGGTGCCGAAGGAGCCGTATTCGCCGTTGATTCCGCCATGTACGCCGTTGATGCCGAGTCCGCTCTTGGTGGTCGTGCGGACGACCAGGCTGGCTTTGTCGCCGAATTCCGCCGGGGCGACGCCGCTGATGGCTTCCATCGATTGAATCGTGCTGGTGGCAATCTGATTGGAGAAGTTGCGGCTCTGCTGATCGCTGACCGGCTGATTGTCGATGACGAAGGAGGTGTCAGAGTGCTCGCCGAGCGGATGGAAGCTTCCGTTGGAGTCGCTGACGATGCCGGGCGCGGTCTGCTCGATGATGGAACTGAGTCCGACGCTGGAGCTCTGCGGAAGGCGCTCGATCAGGCTGCTGTCGATATCGACGTGGGTCTCGGTGTCGGTTTCCAGCAGCTCGCTGGAGCCTCCCTCAACGTTTACGACGGTCTCCGAGGTGGCTACGTTCAGGGTGAGCTTGAGGATCTGCGCCACCGCCGAGCCGACATCGAGCTGGGTCTCCGAGTTGGCGAAGCCGGGGGCGGTGACGGTGAGCTTGTAGTGGTTGAAAGGAACGTTGCGGAAGACGAAGAGTCCGGCGGAGTCGGTGATCGCGGTGGCCGAGTAGTTGGTGATACGGTTGGTGATTTGGACGCTGGCTCCAGAGATGACAGCGCCGGTGGGATCGGTAACCGAGCCCTGGACGGTTCCGGTGGCTCCAAGGTTTTGCGGGACGGCACTGGCGTAAGCACTGCCCGTCAGTAGGGCCAATACAGCCAAAACTGTGGCGATTTTCGCCTGCATTTGAACTTTCTCCATACGGATGCTACCTCGCCCATTACGGCGGGCCCGCTTGGACGGCTTGCCGGCACACGGGCCGGGAAGCTGGATCTAGCTACGATAAGGCCGGCAGCGGAGTTCGGCTGCCTTGGAATTCGAGCTTGTCAGATTTGGGCTGTAGCAGGGGGCGCGCGCGGAACTCGCAGGCGCAACTCTGCGGCACGCGGGGTTGCCGGAGCTTCCGCAACATGGCTGGCTGCCTGGAGAAATGGACCGCCGCGAACCGCTGCCGGTTCGGGGCTATGCACTGAGTTGGCAGCCCGGCAGAGCGAGCAGACGTCGCCGGGCGTCGAAGCCTCATCACGCTGGAGTTGGTGGGCGGAGCCGGAGATGAGCTGCGGGAGGCGATCGGCGTGGATCGCCGGATGCACCAGGAGGTGCAATAACAGGAGCAGCGCAAATCCTGATTTCCAACGCCCCAGCTTCGTCATCCCTTTCAGTATGCGATGCCGCCAGGGTAGCTGTAAACCTGTGTCACGGAACTGGCAGGCAATAAGCGCGGCTGGGAGAGCCAATTTCATAGTTGGCCGGATGGCGATTTTGCGCCGCAAGGCAGTACACTGATTCACTATGCCGCCCCGTTCGTTGAACAGTCCGGAGTTGTACCTGAACCGCAGCTTGTCGTGGCTTGCTTTTAACCGGCGCGTGCTGGAAGAGGCCGAAGACGAGAGCAATCCCCTGCTGGAGCGGGTGAAGTTCCTGGCGATTACGGCCAGCAACCTCGACGAGTTCTTCGAGATACGCATTGCCGCGCTGCTGCAGCATCTGGAAGAAGGGCAGGTAGAACCGGGGCCGGACGGGCAGACTCCCGCCGAGGAGCAGGAAAAGGTCGCGGCGGCCACGCATGAGTTCGTCCGCGGGCAGTATGAGTGCTGGAACAGGAAGCTGCTGCCGGCGCTGGCCGAGCACGGCATCCGGGTACATTCGCTGTCCGACCTGAACGAGGAGCAGCGCGAGGTGGTGGACGACTACTGCCGCAACGAGCTCGATGCGTTGCTGACGCCGGTGACGGTCGATCCCGCGCATCCCTTTCCCCGAGTGATCCACAAGGCGCTCTGCCAGGCGCTGCTGCTGCGCCGCAAGCGGCGGACATCGGCGCAGAACTCCAACTACATGGGCGTGGTGACAGTGCCGCGTGCGCTGCCGCGGCTGGTGCGGCTGCCGGATGCTCATGGCGATTCGTTCATCGCGCTGGCCGACCTGGTGGGATTGCACGCGGGCAGGATGTATCGCGGCTACGAGATTCTGAGCGAGGGCGCATTCCGCATCACCCGCAATAGCAACCTGTACCTGCAGGAGGAGGAATCGCGTTCGGTGCTGGAGTCGGTGCGGACGGAGCTGCACAACCGGCGCAAGGGCGATGCCGTGCGGCTGGAGATCGAATCGGACGCAAGTTCGGAGATCATCTCGCGGCTGCAGCAGGTCTTCGAACTGCAGGATTGGCAGGTCTATCGCATGCATGGCCCGGTGAATCTCTCACGGCTGATGCACCTCTACAGCGCGGTGAACCGTCCGGACCTGAAGTTCAAGCCCTTCCAGGCGCGCGAGTGGTCGCTGCCGAAGGGAACTCGCGACATATGGGGTGCGCTGCAACAGCGCGACGTGATGCTTCACCATCCCTACGACAGCTACAACAGCGTGGTTTCGTTCATCGAGACAGCGGCGAAAGACCCGGCGGTGCTTTCGATCAGGCAGACGCTCTACCGCACCAATGACAACTCGCCCATCGTGGAAGCCCTGTTGCATGCGGCCGAGGAGAAAGAGGTGACGGTGGTGGTGGAGGTGAAGGCGCGCTTCGACGAGGCCTCGAATATTCGCTGGTCGCGCGAGATGGAAGATGCCGGCGTGCAGGTCTTCCACGGCCTTGTGGGACTGAAGACGCACTGCAAGCTGACGCTGGTCGCGCGCAAGGAGGCCGATGGCGCGCTGCGGCAGTACGCGCACCTGGGAACGGGAAACTACAATCCCTCGACGGCGGCGTTCTACACCGACCTGAGCCTGCTGACGGCGAATCCGGAGATGACCGCGGCGGTGCATAATGTCTTCAACTTCTTGACGGCATACTCGGAGCAGCCGAACTACAATCCGCTGCTGGTTGCGCCCGTCGATCTAGCCGAGCGGGTGGTGAACCTGATCGCGCGCGAGGCCGACCATGCCCGCCAGGGAAGGCCGGCCCGGATCATCGCCAAGGTGAACTCGCTGCTGGATAAGAGCGTGGTGCAGGAGCTCTATCGCGCCTCGCAGGCCGGAGTGCAGATCGACCTGATTGTGCGCGGCATCTGCTCGCTGAATCCAGGAATTCGCGGGGTGAGCGATAGAATCCGCGTGCGCAGCATCGTGGGACGCTTCCTCGAGCACAGCCGCATCTACTACTTCCAGAATGCGGGAGCGGAAGAGATTTACACGGGTAGCGCCGACTGGATGCCTCGCAACCTGCACGAGCGCGTCGAGGTGGTCTTCCCGCTGCGGGATCAGATGCTGAAGGACAGGGTCCGAAACGAGATTCTGGCGTCGTACCTGGCGGATAATGTGAAGTCACGCATCCTGCAGCGCGGGGGGCGGTACGTGCGCGAGGATGCGAAGCGGTCCGCGCCCTTCAGCTCACAGGAGTTCCTGATCGACGTGGCCG
>Ga0326727_10023438_pt1 | contig 11777 bp, 14 predicted proteins | sample MB2enrmetagenome_FD_207643 | JGI IMG/M metagenome (GOLD analysis project Ga0326727, IMG submission 207643) | Lab enriched peat soil microbial communities from McLean, Ithaca, NY, United States - MB29MY | ecosystem: Environmental > Terrestrial > Soil > Wetlands > Peat | place: USA: New York... | reverse complement strand
TACCGTGAAGTCGGTGATCGCCGGCGAGTACACCGCGCCGCCCGCGCACGGCCCCGCGATCAAGCTCAACTGCGGAATGACGCCGCTGGCTTGCACGTTGCGCCAAAAGATCTCGGCGTAGCCGCCCAGGGATACGACGCCTTCCTGAATGCGCGCGCCGCCCGAGTCGTTGATGCCGATCATCGGGGAACCGGTGCGCACCGCGAGGTCCATCACCTTGCAGATCTTCTCGGCAAAGACTTCGCCGAGCGAGCCGCCGAGCACCGTAAAATCTTGCGAGAAGAGAAAGACCTGGCGCCCGTCGATCGTGGCTCGCCCGGTGACCACGCCGTCGCCCAAGAACTCGCGCTCGTCGAGCCCGAACGCCGACGTGCGGTGCACCGCGAACATGTCCAACTCGACGAACGAGCCGGCGTCCACCAGCGCGTCGACGCGCTCGCGCGCCGTGCGCTTGCCGCGTTTGTGCTGGCGTTCGTTGCTGCCCGGGCCCGCGGGTTCGAGCGCCTGCGCCCGTTTCTCCTCGAGGCCGCGCAGCTTTGCCTGGTGAGCCGGCTCTTCGGGTGCGATCATCGCGCTACCAGATGCCGAGTTGAACCTTCGCGTCGTCGCTGGCCATCGTTCGCGGATCCCACGGCGGCGTAAAGGTGATCTCGACCGCCGCTTTCTCGACGCCCTCGAGCGAGCGCACCTTCGACTCGACCGCGGCCTTGAACATCGGCCCGACCGGGCACATCGGCGAGGTCAGGGTCATGATGACCGTGACGTCTTCGTTGCGCTCGCCGCGGACGTCGACGCCGTAGACCAGACCGAGGTCGACGATGCCCATGTTGAGTTCGGGATCTTCGACTTCTTTGAGCGCTTCGTGGACCTGCTCTTTTGTAGGCATGGAATCTCCTTGCGGGACTAGGACCCCGGGCTCCTCGCCCGCGGTTCCAGCGCGCCGCGCTCGCGGGCCAGTTCGAGGTCGGCCGGCGAGTCGACGTCGAGGAAGGGTGCGTCGTCGTCGACGTGCACCGTGACCCGGCGCCAGCGTGGGTCGTCGCGCAGGGTCCGGAGCGAATCGCCCTCGGGCCAGCCGGCCAATTCGGCGCGCGGACGCGGGCCGAAGACCACCGGATGACCGGGACGCCCCGCGCGGACCGGGAAGGCGACGTCGGCGTCGCCGAGCGCGGCAGCTACCGTCGCCAGCAAGCCTCCGGTGACGAAGGGCGTGTCGGCGAGCAGCACGGCCAGCGCCGCCTCGCGGTCGGCCACGGCGGCGTCGGCCAGCGCGAGCGAACGGGTCATGCCGCGCTCGGGCTCGGCGTTGATCGTTACCGTCAGTCCGGGGCGCGGCGCGACCCGTGCGGCCAGCGAGGGCGCCAGCACGGCGACGGTTTCGTATCCGGCGGCGGCATGCAACGCGCGCTCCAACAGCGACGCGCCGTCGACCGGCAGCAGCAGTTTTTGCGTGCCCATGCGCGACGACCGGCCCGCGGCCAAGATCGCGCAGACGAGCCTCAAAGCGTGGCGGCCAAATTCTTGGCGAACTGGGCGATCGTCTTTTTGGCCACGCTTTCGATGAGCCGTCCGCCGACGGTCACGATGATGCCGCTCAGGTGAGCGTCGGAGTGGAGCGTCACGTGGGTGCGGCCGCCCGCGTCGGCGGCCGTCGAGGTTACGGTTGCGCGCACGCCGCCGCGGCCTTTGAGTTCGTCGCCGTGGACGTCGAAGCGGGCTACGTGCGTCGCCGGATCGAGTTCGAGCACGACGATCGTCGCGCGATAACCGACCGAAACCGGTCCCACCTTGACCGTGACCTTGGCGCGATAGGTCGTGGGATCGACTTGCTCCTCGATCGTCGCGCCGGGTATGCAACTCGCGACGTGCGGGATGTCGGCGAGCAGCGGCCACACCCGGTCGAGCGGCGCGTCGATGTCGAACGAGTCCTCGACGATCATTTCGGGGCGACCTCCGGCTGCGGGTGGACGGGCAAGGTTCCCTCGCGCAGCGGGCCGCCTTTGCGGCCGGTCCGCGCGGCGATGATTTCGGCGGCGATCGAGACGGCGGTCTCCTCCGGCGTCTGCGCGCCGATGTCGAGTCCGATCGGCGCGTGGACCCGGGTCATCTGCGCTTCGCTCACGCCCGCGGCGCGCAACGCTTCGAGGCGTTTGGCATGCGTGTTGCGGCTGCCCATCGCACCGATGTAGCCGGCCTCGGTACGCAAGGCCACTTGTAAGAGCGGAATGTCGAACTTGACGTCGTGCGTCAGCACGATGATCGCCGTGCGCGCTCCGACGCGCGCGCCTTCCAGAAATTCGTCGGGCCAGGCCACGATCACGTCGTCGGCGTCGGGCACGCGCGCCTTCGTGGCGAAGATCGGGCGCGCGTCGACGACCGTCACGCGGTACCCCAAGTACTTCCCGAGACGGGCCATCGCGCGCGAGAAATCGATCGCGCCGAACACGTACATGTCCGGCTGCGGTGCGAAGCATTGGATGAAGACGCGCGCCTCGCTTCCCGTCGGTTCGCCGTCGGGGCCGAAGGTGCGCGTGTCGGTACGTCCCACTTCGAGCATCGCGCGCGCTTCGGCGGCAACCGCGTAATTGAGTCCGGGCGTGCCGAGGTCGCCGGACGTCCCCGTGCCGTCGACCAGAAGCTTCGCGCCGGGGCGGCCGGAGTCGAGCCGGCTGGCCAGCGCTACGGGTTCGTCGGCGCGCAGCGCGCGCGCCAGCCGTTCGAAGAGGGTCACCAGTCGAAGGGCTCCACCAGCACGTGAATCGTTCCGCCGCAGGTCAGGCCGTGCTCGAACGCCTGGTCGTCGCTGATTCCGTAGCTGACCAAACGCGCGCGTCCCGAGGCGATGGCGTCCTGCGCTTCTTCGTAAACCGCCGACTCCACGCAACCGCCGCTGACCGACCCGGCGACGTCGCCTCGAAGGTTGACGGCCATCACGGCTCCGGGTCCGCGCGGCGCCGAGCGTTCCACCTCGACGACCGTCGCCAACGCGACCCGTTGGCCCTCGCCGCGCCAGCGTTCGAGCGTCTCGAGGACTTCCGCGATGCCGCGTTCGCCTTCTCTCGCAAACATGTTGGTCGAGGTCTTCCCGGCCGGGCGAGAAATCCTGCGCGGGACGTCCCGGCGTGCCGAGGATTTCTCCGGCCGGTACGGTACGCTCGTCCCATGGCGAGCATTGAAATCGAAGTCAACGGCACCCGCCGCCGGGCCGAGGTCGAAGGCCGCGTGCTGCTGGTCCATTTTCTCCGCGACGTTCTCGGGTTGACCGGCACGCACGTCGGTTGCGATACCTCGAGCTGCGGCGCGTGTACCGTGCTGCTCGACGGAAAATCCGTCAAGAGTTGTACGATGTTTGCGGTCCAAGCCGACGGCCGCAAGGTCACGACGATCGAGGGCTTGGGCACCGACGCCGCGCTGCATCCGATGCAGGAAGCGTTTTGGGCGGAGCACGGCTTGCAGTGCGGCTACTGCACCACCGGCATGATCGTCAGCGCGGTCGACTTGCTGCAACGCAATCCCAATCCGAGCGACGAAGAGATCCGGGCGGGACTCGAGGGCAACCTCTGCCGCTGTACCGGTTATCAAAACATCGTCGCCGCGGTTCGCGCCGCCGCCGCCGCGCAGGCGGCGAACGATCCGCGCAAGAGCGTTGCCGACATGCTCGTGGTGGGGAACAACTGATGGCATTCAACACGCTGGTCGGTTCGCGCATCCGGCGCCGCGAGGACCCGCGGCTGATTACCGGACGCGCCACCTACGTCGACGACGTCAAGGTCGTCGGAATGCTCTACGCCGCTTTCGTGCGTAGTCCGTACGGACACGCCAAGGTGTTGCGCGTCACCCTCGACGACGCCAAGAACTTGCCCGGCGTCGTCGCCGCCTACAGCGGCGCCGACGCAATCGCGCACGGTTGGGCGCCCTCGCTGCCGGTGGCGCACAAGATCGCCGACTTGAAGACCCCGCCGCACGTGCCCCTCGCGTCCGCCGAAGTTCGATTCGTAGGTGAGGTCGTCGCCGTCGTGGTGGCGGTCGACCCGTACGTCGCGCGCGATGCCGCCGACCTCGTCGAGGTCGAGTACGACGAACTGCCGGTCGTCGTCGACGTCGAAAAGGCGATGGCGCCCGGCGCGCCGTTGGTGCATTCGGAACTCGGCACCAACGTCGCTTTCACGATGCCCTTTACCGCGGGCGATCCGGACGCTGCGTTCGCTGCCGCCGAAGTGGTCGTCAAGGAACGCATCGTCAATCAGCGCCTCGCGCCGGTGCCGATGGAGCCGCGCGGCATGGTCGCTCAATGGGATCCCGGCGCCGGACAACTGACCCTGCACTCCTCCACGCAGATACCGCACTTGCTGCGCACCCAACTCTCGGTGATGCTCGGTTTGCCCGAAACCAAGCTGCGCGTCATCGCGCCCGAAGTGGGCGGCGGCTTCGGCGCCAAGCTCAACGTGTACGCCGAAGAGGCCATCGTGTCGTGGGTCTCGATGCAACTCGGCCGGCCGGTCAAGTACGTCGAAACGCGCAGCGAATGCTTCCAGGCGATGACCCACGGCCGCGACCAAGTCGACTATCTCGAACTCGCGGCGACGCGCGACGGGACCATTACCGGCATGCGTCTGCGCATCCTCGGGAATCTCGGCGCCTACCACCAGTTGCTGACGCCGGTCGTGCCCGTGTTGACGCTGCTCATGGCGACCGGGTGCTACCGCATTCCCAACGTGCAAGCCGAAGTCGTCGGCGTCTTCACCAACACGATGTCGACCGACGCCTATCGCGGCGCGGGCCGCCCCGAGGCGACGTTCTTCGTCGAACGCATGCTGGATCTGCTGGCCGCCGAACTGAAGCTCGATCCCGCCGAGGTGCGCAGGCGGAACTTCATCGCGCCGGAGTCGTTCCCGGCGACGACGGCGATGGGCTTGACCTACGATTCGGGCGATTACGCCGCCACGATGGATAAGGCGCTCGAACTGGCCGGGTATGCGGACTGGCGCGCGCGCCAGGCGGAGTTGCGCAAAGCGGGGCGCTATCTGGGCATAGGCCTCTCCACCTACGTCGAGGTTTGCGGCATGGGCCCGTCGGCCGCGATGCCCGCCGCGGGTTGGGACAGTGCGACGATCCGCGTCGAACCGACCGGCAGCGTCACCGTGCTCACCGGCGTCTCGCCGCACGGCCAGGGCGAGGAGACGACCTTCGCGCAGTTGGTCGGCGACGAACTCGGCGTGCCGATCGATCAGGTCAACGTCGTGCACGGCGACACCGACCGCGTCCAGTACGGCGTCGGAACCTTCGGGTCGCGCGGCACCGCGGTCGGCGGCGCGGCGCTCAAACTCGCGATCGAAACGATTCAAGCCAAAGCGATCCAGATCGCCGCGCACCAGTGGGAAGCGAACCCCGCCGACGTCGAGTACAAACAGGGAAAGATTACGGTCAAAGGCGACCCGGGCAAAACGATGACGACGGCCGAGGCCGGCTGGCTGGCCTTTACCGGCGACAAACTTCCGCCCGGTTTCGAGCCGGGTCTCGACGCCACGCGGCGCTTCGAACCTCCCAACTTCGTCTTTCCCTTCGGCACGCACGTTTGCGTCGTCGAGGTCGAAGCGGCGACCGGGCGCGTCGAGGTGCTGAAGTACGTCGCGGTCGACGATTGCGGCCGCATCCTCAACCCGATGATCGTCGAGGGCCAGATCCACGGCGGCATCGCCCAGGGTCTCGCGCAAGTGCTCTACGAGGAGGTCGTATACGACGACGACGGTCAATTGCTGACCGGCACGCTGATGGATTACGCGATTCCGCACGCGGACCAAGTGCCGCATTACGAGCTCGCCGGGACGGTGACGCCGACCAACGTCAATCCGCTCGGCGTCAAAGGCGTCGGCGAAGCGGGCACGATCGGCTCGACTCCCGCGGTGGCCAACGCCGTGCTCGACGCGCTCGCGCCGTTCGGCGTGAAGCACCTCGACATGCCCCTCAAGCCCGAAAAGCTGTGGCGCGCGATGCGCGCGGCGCGGAACGGAGCCGGCCGATGATTACCGCTGCCTTCGAGTACATCAAACCCAACACGCTGAGCGACGCACTGCACTTGCTGCGCTTCCACGGCGACGGCGCCAAGCTGCTCGCCGGCGGCCACAGCCTCATCCCCATGATGAAGCTGCGCTTAGCCCAGCCCGCGGTGTTGATCGACATCTCCGGACTAGCCGATCTCACCGGGATTTCGGTGTCCGGAGGACGGGTGACCGTCGGAGCTCTGACCACGCATGCCGCACTCGCCGCGAGCGACGAGTTGCGCCGACACGCCCCCGCGCTCTGGGATGCGGCCAACAACCTCGGCGACCCGCAAGTGCGCAACCGCGGGACGGCGGGCGGCGCGTGCGCGCACGGCGATCCGGCCTCGGACTATCCGGCGGTCATGCTCGCGCTCGACGCGACCTTTACGCTTGCCGGCGAGCACGGCGAACGGACGGTGGCGGCCGCAGACTTCTTCTTGGGCATGTTCGAGACGGCGCTCGGGCCGACGGAGATATTGACGGCCATCTCGTTCGCGGCGCAGCCGCACTCGGCGTACTGCAAGCTGGAACATCCTGCCTCGCACTACGCTCTGGTGGGCGCCGCGGCGTCGCTGGAACTCGACGGCGGCCGGATTCGCTCGGCCCGCGTGGCGCTCTCGGGCGTCGGCGACGTCGCTTGCCGCGCGCGTGAGGTCGAGACCGGGTTGAGCAACGCCGACCCGCGCGATCCGGACGCGATCTCGGCCGCGTGTGCGGCGGCTGCCGGAGGCGCCGACGTTCGTTCCGACGTTGCGGCTTCGGCCGACTATCGGTCGGCCATGGCCGACGTGTACGCCGCGCGGGCGGTCACGCTGGCGGCGAGCCGCTAACCGCGGCCGCGCCGGGCGGAAGGTATCGCGCCGGAACGGTATCGATCCGCCTGCGCACGTACGCGCTGACGAAGATCAGGGCAAAGAACGGCAGCCAGGCCCACTGTACCCCGAGGAGCGGAATCAGGGCCAAACTCATTACCGAGGCGACGAGGACGAACCGGTTGCGCAGCACCGCGCGCCAGAGTTCGAGACGCTGCCGGACGCTCAGGCGCGGGCTGCGTCGCGCGATGCCGCGCTGCAGCAGGAGAAACATCGCGAGCGAACCGCCGCCGAAGTCGGCGGCGTAGAAGCCGAAGCCCTCCGGCGTGCCGGCGAAGCGCACGTTGACCTGCATTGCGAACGGCAGAACGGCGACGAAAGCGAGATAGACGAAGTTGAGCGCGACGTCGAGGCGCTCGGGTTCGAAGGCGAGCTGAAACATCCGGTGGTGCGTGAGCCACGTCGCACAGATGATCGCGAACGTTCCGAAAAAGATGAAATAGCGTAACGGATGATCGACCAGGTCGCCGGCCTTTGCGGGTAACTCCAACTGCAGCGCGAGTTGCGAGAGGCTCAGCCCGAAGACGATGTCGCTGAACGCTTCGAGGCGGCGTTTGAAGCGCTCGCGGCTCTCGCCGTCGTCGTCGAACATCGCGGCGCGTCAAACGGCCAGGTAGCGCTGCATGACGTCGCTGTCGGCGCGGAGTTTCTCGATCGCACCTTCGGCCATCACCCGGCCGTTGGAGAGCACGTAGCCCCGGTCGGAGAGGCTCATCGCGACTTCCGCGTTCTGCTCGACCAGTAGAATCGTGTTGCCCTCCGCGCGGATCGCCCGCACGACGTCTTCCACGTTCCGCGCGATCAGCGGGGCGAGACCTTCCATCGGCTCGTCGAGCAAGATGATGGCGGGGTTGGCGATCAGCGCGCGGGCGATCGCGAGCATCTGCTGCTCGCCGCCGGAGAGCTTGGCGGGCTTGTCCTTGCGCTCGCCCAAGACGCCGAAGTACTCGTAGATGCGCTGCTCGTTCCACGGCCCTTTGCGCCCGGCCAGCGCCGCCAGCCGGATGTTCTCGCCGACGGTCAGGTTGGGAAAGATGCGCCGGTCTTCGGGTACGAAGGCGATGCCCAGTTTGGCCAAATCGTAAGGCGGCCGGTTGGCGATGTCCTTACCGCGAAAGCGGATGCGCCCGCCGCGCACCGCGACCAGACCCATGATCGCCTTGAGCGTCGTGGAGCGGCCGCTGCCGTTGCGTCCGAGCAGCGAGACGACCTCGCCCTCCTCGACGCGCAGCGAGACGTGCTGCAGCACGTGGCTCTTGCCGTAGAAGGCGTCGACGCCCTCGAGTTCGACGAGTGAGGCCACTACGCCAAGCCGCCGAGGTAAGCGCGCTGCACGGCCTCGTTGCCGCGGATCTCCTCGGGCGTTCCGACCGCGAGCACCTGGCCGGTCTGCATCACCGTGATCGTCGTCGAGATCGACATGACCACGTCCATGTCGTGCTCCACCAGCATGATCGTGCGGCCGGGCGAGATGCGCTGGATCAACTCGACCGTGGCGTGCGTCTCGGCCGGCGACATGCCGGCCAGCGGTTCGTCGAGCAAGAGCACGTCGGGGTCGCGCGCGAGCACCAAGCCGATCTCGAGCCGGCGCTGGTCGCCGTGCGAGAGGTTCTCGGCGCGTCCGCTCGCCACCGCGGTCAAGCCGATGTCGGCGAGGATCGCCTCGGTCTTCGTGTCGAGGTCGCCCATGCGCCGCGCGGGCAAGAAGAAGTTGGCCGCGCCGTCGTGCACGGCTTGCACGGCGAGCCGCACGTTCTCGTAGACGCTCAGCTTGGCGAAGATGTTGGTGATCTGGAAGGAGCGCGCGATGCCCAAGCGGGCGCGTTGATACGGATCGAGCTTGGTCACGTCGATGCCGCCGAAAAAGATGCGGCCGCTGGTCGGCGGAAACAGCCCCGAGAGCAAGTTGAAGAAGGTCGTCTTGCCCGCGCCGTTGGGGCCGATGATCGTGCGCACGCCGCCGCGCGGGATTTCCACGCTCACTTCGTTGACCGCGCGAAAACCCGAGAAGGCGCGCGTCAGCGCCTCGGTCTTGAACGCGTATCCGACGCTCTTGTCGACGACGGGCTTCAATGCGGCCCGCTTTCCGGAAGCTCTTCCGACAAATCGGTCTTGAGCCGTTCGCGCGGCGAGACCCAACGCCGCAACGCCTCGGCGGCGCCGTAGCGGCGCAAGTCGTCGAACGCGCCGACGATGCCGCTCGGCGCGATCAACACGAAGAGCACGAAGACGGCGCCGATGGCCGCGGGCCAATACTTGGTGACCTGCGAGACGCTGTTCTGCAAGTCCCAATACACGAACGAGCCGAGCATCGGCCCGACGAACGAGCCGATGCCGCCCAGCAACGACATCATGACCACCCGGCCGGAGTAGTCGATCGAACCCGCGTCGGGGTTGATCGATTGCTGGAAGTACACCCAGAGCCAGCCGCCGACCGCCGGGAAGATCGTCGAGATCACGAATGCGTTGACCCGGAACTTGTCGACGTCGTAGCCGATGAAGCGCGAGCGCTGTTTGTTTTCGCGGATCGCGTGCAGCACCGTGCCGAACGGCGAGTACAGGATCCACGAATAGGCGACGACCGCGACGAACGTGACCGCGGCCGCAAAGATGAAGAAGTGCGTTCCGCTCGGGTCGGCCAGCCAGTCGGCGGGAAGGCCCGGCAGCGAGGGCCGCGAGATGGCTTGAATGCCGTCTTCGCCGCCGGTGAGGTCGGACCAGTGGAAGGTGATGAAGTAGATCACCTGCGCGAACGCCATCGTGATCATGGAATAATAGATGCCGCTCGAGCGCGGCACGATCAGCCTGGCCAACCCGAAGCCCCAGAGCGCTGCGATGCCGACGGCGAGCACCAGCGCGACGAGCGCGTTGGTCCCGGCGTCGTGCTGGAGGTGCAAGCCCCACAGCATGACGTCGAAGCCCTTGGTGTAGAGCGCCGTCGCGTACGCGCCCAGCGCGAAGAACATCGCGTGTCCGAACGAGAGTTCTCCGGTGTGTCCGAAGAGCAGGTTGAAGCCCAGCGCGAACAGCGCGAAGACGAGCACGGTCGTGGCCAGGTCGATGAAGCCGGCGTGGAGCGGCCAGCGGTGCCACTGCACCGGGTTCAACTCCAAGCTGCCGCCGGGCATGAGAAAAGGCAGCACGGCGAAGGCGACGGCGACGGCGCCGAGGCGCGCCCAGGGGTTGGCCGCGGCCTCCCTCACTCGAAGAGACCCTCGACGCCGAAGAGGCCCCGCGGGCGCACCAGCAAGATGACGCCCATGATGATGAAGCCGGTCACGTCGACCGCGGGCGGAAAGACCAGTTCCATCAGGCTCGATAGCACGCCGATGATCAGTCCGCCGACCACCGCTCCCCAGAACGAGCCGATGCCGCCGACGATCACGATCACGAAGGTGAGGATGATCCACTGCGAGGCCAGGTTGGGGATGATCGCGTAGATCGGCGCCGCCAGCGCTCCGGCGAGCCCGGCCATGAACGAGCCGATGCCGAAGACCAGGGTGAACATCAAGGGCATGTTGATGCCCAAGATCTTGACCATCTCCGCGTCGCGCGTGCCCGCCCGGATGATGACGCCGATGTTGGTGCGGTTGATCAAGAGCCAAACGACGGCCAGGATCACTACCGTGATGGCGACCAGAAAAACGTCTTTGTACACCGGGAACTGATAGCTGCCGAAGGTGACCGAGCCGCTCAAATAGTCGGGCAGTGCCGGATAGCGCACCGCGTCGTCGCCCCACACCCGGCGCACGAACTCTTGGAAGATCAGCGCCGTGCCGAAGGTGAGCAAGAGCGTATACTCGGGCAGCCGGCGGTAGAGCGGCCGGATGAGCACCGACTCGAAGAGCATGCCGAAGAGTCCGATGATCAGGGCGGCCAAGAGGATGCTCGGCCAAAACCCGACGTGCGGAGCCAGTGAGTACGCCACGTACGCACCGAGCATGAAGAAAGAGCCGTGGGAGAAGTTGATGACCCCCATCAGCCCCAGGATGATGTTGAGCCCGAGCGCGACCAGAATATACAGCATCCCTAAAGTGATGCCGTTGAAAAACTGATCGCTCAGTTGGTGGAGCACCGGGCCCGCTTTCGGCGGGCTTGGGCCTAGCTCTTGCGCCTTCTTCCGGCGCCGTCGCGCCGCAGCGATTCGCCGAGGGCGGCGTCGTCGTCGCTCTGGCTGAAGAACTTGGTCAATGCGTGCTCGATCACTGCGCTCTCGCTGACGCGCTGGAAGAAGGCGAACTCCTCCAGGCGCTCGGCGAGGGCCACGCTCAGGGTGTGCGAGACCTTGGCGACCGTGCTCTTGCGCGGGATCGGGCTCGGCTTTCCGCCGGTGGGCGCCGGCGCGACGGCGATGCGGCCGGACTCCGCCCGGCCGTTCTGGGATTGCTCCTTGATCGTCATGTCGTACGTCCTACGGTGAGTGCGGTGTGCTGGGGGGTGACGGTGATTTTCGGGGCGGGTGGCCCCGGGACGAAACTCCTTGGACCTGCTATTCTGTTATGACGACATACGACCCAAGGATGTCTCCGGGGGACCGGCCTGGCGAAAGCAGGTATGTTCGAGGAACACGGCAAGTCGTAAGGAACGGGCCGCCCCGAGCCTGACGTGGCGGGCGGACAGGGAGTCGACCAAGCATGTCAATGTGGGAACCATTCACCGAGAGGGCACGGCGCAGCATCGTGCTCGCTCAAGAAGAGGCTCAGCGCCTCGGCAACAACTACATCGGTACCGAGCACATCTTGCTCGGCATCATCTCTGAGGGGGAGAGCCTCGCTGCGAAAGTCCTCGAGACGCTTGGGGTCAACTTGGCCAAGGTCCGTCAGGAGGTCGAGGCAATCGTCGGACGGGGAGGCCAGACTGTTCA
>Ga0326727_10023437_pt1 | contig 11778 bp, 9 predicted proteins | sample MB2enrmetagenome_FD_207643 | JGI IMG/M metagenome (GOLD analysis project Ga0326727, IMG submission 207643) | Lab enriched peat soil microbial communities from McLean, Ithaca, NY, United States - MB29MY | ecosystem: Environmental > Terrestrial > Soil > Wetlands > Peat | place: USA: New York... | reverse complement strand
AGACCGTGACGCCCACACTGCTGACCTGCTGAAATTTCGCGTGCATGGCTTACCTCCTCTTCCGGTTATGGGGTCTATTCGATGATGTAGCGGCGAGTTTACCTCGCCATACGATCCGTAGCGGCGAGTTTACCTCGCCAGATGGCGGCGTAAAGCCGCCTCTACCTCAAATTGACCCACTCCTCCTCTTCCCCAAAGTGGGGTAACGGTCAAACAAGACTTCCGCGACTTCCTGGAGGGTGAACCCTCCGGCTCCGGCGCGGGCAACAAACTCGCTGACCAGTTGTTCAAGTTGCCGTTCGCGTTCCGAGTTGTCCGGTCTCGCCTGGCGATGCGAAATAAAGGTCCCGGTGCCTTGCTGCGTTTCCAGCACGCCGCGAATCTCCAGTTCCCGGTAAGCGCGCAGCACGGTATTGGGATTAATGGACAGATCCACCGCCACCTGGCGGACGGTGGGAAGCTGGTGCCCGGGACGAAGCGCGCCCGTGGCAACCCCGGCCTGCACCTGATCGATAATCTGCCGGTAGACCGGAACACCGCTCTGGAGATCGAGCGTGAACCGGAACGGCAAGGTCGAATTGGGGCGAGGCTCTTTCATCTAGAGTATGAGTGTACTAGTGTACTAGAGCAATGTCAAGCGGAAAATCGAGGCCCTCTGCGACCGCACTCCAAAAGCGCTGCGCGCAGGGTCCCACCATGACTCATTTTAAATAAGTAGGAGAGCCACCCCACCGAAGGCCCAAAATGTTTGCCAAGAAAACAAGCATTTACGGTATTCCAATGCAGAGCAATTTTTCTCGAAGAAAAATAACTCTGCTACGCCGCCCGAGGGTTGGAGTTGGGCCTGAGCAGACATAAAGACTGCCAGAACCACAACATTATTGCATTGTGCAAATGAAACTGATATTTTGTCCTTAGTCTCAGGAAAGTCCAAATCAAAAAGGCGGAGGGGCTGTCCGGTAAGTATCGTCGAAACTGTGACGACCGACCAGCTCACGCCAGCATAGAGATCGGCGTCGGACTTCTTTACCGAAATCGGTCTTTTCGATGTCCATGCGGCGTGGTATAGCGCAAAAAGGAGGAGGATATGAGCAAAGTACGGGTACTGGTTGGCACACACAAAGGTGCGTTCATTCTGACCTCGGATGGCAAGCGCGAACAGTGGGAGGTGAGCGGCCCCCACTTTGCGGGATGGGAAATCTACCATATGAAGGGCTCGCCGGCTGACCCGAATCGCCTCTATGCCTCGCAAACCAGTGGCTGGTTTGGGCAGATTATCCAGTGCTCGAGCGACGGCGGTAAGACGTGGGAGACACCCGGAGGCGAGAAGATGCCCGCGCCGGGCGAAATGCCGGCTGGCGCCAGCAACAAGTTCGTCTACGACACGACTGCCGAGACCGGCAAACCCCTCACGACTCACATGTGGTACGACGACACGCAGCACCCCTGGGAGTTCAAGCGCGTCTGGCATCTCGAGCCGTCGCTCACCGATCCGGACACCGTTTACGCCGGGGTGGAAGACGCCGCGATATTCCGCACCACGGATGGCGCACAAACGTGGCACGAACTCGCGGGACTACGCGGCCACGGCACCGGGCCCAAGTGGCAACCCGGCGCCGGTGGGATGGGTTTGCACACCATTCTTCTCGACCCGAGCGACCCTGACCGAATCTACATTGCCATCTCGGCCGCGGGCGCCTTCCGCACCGATGATGGCGGTAAGACCTGGAAACCGATCAACCGCGGGCTGAAGTCCAGTTACATCCCCGACCCGAATGCCGAGGTCGGCCACTGCGTTCACCACATGGCCAAGCACCCTTCGCGAACGAATGTGCTGTTCATGCAGAAGCACTGGGACGTGATGCGCACGGACGACGCCGGCGAGCAGTGGCAGGAGGTGAGCGGCAACTTGCCCACCGACTTCGGGTTCGTGATCGACGTTCACGCGCACGAGCCGGAGACCATTTACGTGGTCCCCATCAAGAGCGACTCGGAACACTTTCCGCTCGAGGGGAAGTTGCGCGTGTACCGCAGCCGCACGGGCGGAAACGAGTGGGAGGCGCTCACCAAGGGCCTGCCGCAGCATGACTGCTACGTCAACGTGCTGCGCGACGCGATGGCGGTTGACCAGCTTGATTCCTGCGGCGTGTATTTCGGCACCACCGGAGGACAGGTGTATGTGTCGCCTGACGCCGGAGACAACTGGGCGCCCATCGTCCACGATCTTCCGGCCGTGCTGTCTGTCGAGGTGCAGACGCTGCCATGATCCGAATCGTCCTTCCCCAACACTTGCGGACGCTGGCGCGCGTCGAGGGCGAAGTAAAGCTCGAAGTCACGGGTGTGGTAACGCAGCGCTCGGTGCTGGACGCGCTCGAGGCCCGCTATCCGATGCTGTGCGGGACGATCCGCGACCACGTGACGCTCAAGCGCCGGCCCTTCATAAGGTTTTTCGCCTGCGAGGAGGATCTGTCCCTCGAGTCGCCGGACTCCCCGCTGCCCGACGCCGTCGCAACGGGCGCCGAGCCCTTTCTGGTCGTGGGGGCCATCGCCGGTGGCGCATAGGCGCGGGTAGTCTGGCGGAGCATGGGGGAGGGTCGCGCGGACCGGGAAAGAGTGCTTAGGGCGTTAGCGCCCCGCGGCGCTACTTACCGCGAATCTGAATCAAGGTGATGGCGATGGAAACTGCCAGCAACGCTAGTGAGCCTCGCCACAAGATAACGGGATCGCTGAAGAGTCCACCTTTGATCAGCCGAATTGCCAGTCCCACCAGAATTCCGATTGTCGCCAGAATGACGAGAACGCTGGGAACCCACCGCATAAACGCCTCCACGCAATTCGGGTTTCAAGTTGCCGCCATCGAAGGTCCGCTTCGAACCGGACGCTGCAACACTAGCCCCGCATTATAGCGCCCGAATTCACTCCCTCGCAGAAATCCTCTAGCGACTTATTTGGGAACCGGGCTGTCTGTTTGTATAATGCCAAGGTGAAATGGCGCCCTTTTTCCCAAACTTCGAGCGTGCGGAGGTCTTGCTTTGCTCCCCTCTCCAGCGCATGGGCTCACCGGGAACGATCATGTGACATACCAAGCTTTACAGAGACCTAACGACTGAAGAATGATGACTGAAAACTGATGACTGAGAACTGATGCCTAACCACCCGACCTTCTCAACGCAATCGCTCTCTGGCTGGGGCCGCCACCCGGTGGAATCGTGCCACGTTTTTCGCCCGGAGAAACGCAGCGAGGTGGCGGCCACGCTCGAGTCGGGCCTGCAAACCTCCTACATTCCCCGGGGCCTGGGGCGCAGCTACGGCGACGCGGCTCTGAACGAAAATGCCGGCGTGATCTGGCCCATCCTGCTGAACCGTTTTCTCTCCTTCGACAACGCGTCCGGCGTGCTCGAATGCGAGAGCGGTGTGAGCCTCGCCGAGATCATTCATTTCTTCCCCGGCTGGTTTCTGCCTGTGACGCCGGGAACAAAGTATGTGACGGTGGGCGGAGCTATGGCCGCCGACATTCACGGCAAGAACCATCACCAGGACGGATCGTTTTCCAACTTCGTTCTGGATTTCCGGCTGCTTGCCCCCAGCGGCGAAGTTCTGCTCTGCTCCCCGGCCGCCCAGCCCGAAATCTTCTGGGCGACGGTGGGCGGCATGGGCCTGACCGGGGTGATCCTGAGCGCGCGGCTGCGCCTGCGGCGGGTGGATTCGGCCTATGTCCTGGTGGACTTTTTGAAAGCCCCGAATCTCGAAGACGCGCTGGCGGCGATGGAGACATCCGACGAGCGCTACGATTACTCGGTGGCCTGGATCGATGCCCTCGCCACCGGCAAAACTATGGGACGCAGTGTCCTGATGCGGGGCAATCACGCCCCGGCGTCCGAGTTGCCCGCGCGGCTGCGGAATCGGCACTCCGGAATCGGGTACACTCCGACGGTCCCGACCCGTCCCCAGTGGAACCTCTTCATGGATTTCCCTTCGGGGGCTTTGAACCGGCTGTCCGTGAAGGCCTTCAACACCGCCTACTACGCCATTCATCACACCGCAGCGCGGCAAGTGGTGAGCTTTGAAAAATTCTTTTATCCCCTCGATGCCATCGACCATTGGAACCGCATGTACGGCAAGCGCGGTTTTGTCCAGTACCAGATCGCGCTTCCCCAGGCGAGTGGCCGCGCCGGCCTTCAGACTATTCTTGAGCGCTTGGCGCGCTCCGGACGCGCGTCGTTCCTGGCCGTTCTGAAGCGTTTCGGCGATGCCGGCAAGGGTCTGCTTTCCTTCCCGCTGCGCGGCTACACCTTGGCTCTGGATATTCCCGCCGCTCGCGGGCTTGTTCCCTTTCTCCACGAGCTCGACCGGATGACTCTGGATCACGGGGGCCGCATCTATCTGGCGAAGGATACCGTGGTGCGCGCCGAGGATTTTGCCGCCATGTACCCCAAGCTCGAATCCTTCCGCGCCATCCAGCGGAAATTGGACCCAAAGCAATTGATGTCATCTTCCATGGCCCGGAGGCTAAGGATTGTCGATTGACGATTGTCGATTGTCGATTGAAGGGATACCTGATTGTCGAAGGACGATTGTCGATTTTCGATTGACGATGTAGCATTGATTGATTTTCGATCCGTTCAATCCTCAACGAAATGACGATTTACGATGCCCCATTTCGATGGATTCAATCGACAATCGACAATCGACAATCGACAATAAAAGACTGGTGGTTTCACTGTGCCAACGGTTCTAATTCTGGGCGCTAACGCCGGCATGGGCCGAGCCTTGGCGGCGGAATTTGCTTCGCACCAGTACGATCTTATTCTCGCCGGGCGCGACCGGGAAGAGTTGCAGGCTGTCGCCGCTGACCTCAGCTTGCGCTATCACGTAAGCACCCGCGCTGCGCGCGTCGATGTGCTGGAGTTCGAAGCCCTGGAATCCGCGCTGGCGGCGTGCATCACTCCCGCTAGTGATTCGCTCGAGGGTGCCGTTCTCTGCATCGGCTACCTGGGAGATCCCGAGACGGTACGGCAGGATTTGAACGAAGCACGCCGGATTCTCGATACCAACTTTACCGGATCCGCGCTGGCCCTCGAGGTCCTGGCCAAGCATTTTGAACAGAAGCGCAGGGGATTTATCTGCGCCCTGTCTTCCGTGGCCGGGGACCGCGGCCGCCAGAGCAATTACCTCTATGGCTCCGCCAAGGGCGGATTGACGACTTATCTCCAAGGGCTGCGCAATCGGCTTTACCCCAGCGGCGTTCACGTTATCACCGTGAAACCCGGCTTCGTCGACACGCGCATGGTATTTGGAAAGGCGAGGCTGCCTCTGGTGGCTCCTCCCCAGGCCGTGGCGCGGGATATTTACCATGCGGTGAAGAGCCGGAAGAATGTGGTTTACGTTCCCTGGTTTTGGCGGGTTATAATGCTCATGGTGTGTTTAATTCCGGAGGCACTGTTCAAGAAACTCCGAATGTGATTCTTGGCACCTCACCTGACGCCTATGTGGAAAGGTCAATTTGATGTCGAGACGATTTTACGCCGCCATGTAGCAAGGTGAACTCGCCGCGACAACATCAATTGACCCACTACCGGGTTTTGCAAACGATAGAAAATGACAACCGACCCTCTACAACGGTGGGCTTGTTCGGTGCCAGCGTCGGGCTCGTCGTCGGACTGCTCGAGGCCGCTTTTATGCGCCTCACGGACTTCCCCTTGGCCATGATGCTGCCGCATGTCCCGCGCTCCTTCTGGTTCTTTGCTCCTCTCCTCTCCGCGGTGACCTTCGGGTTGCTGGGCCTGCTTGCGGGTGTGCTCGCCGCCTTACCGCGCTCCCGCTTTTTGGGGATGGCGATCATCGCCGGCCTCGCCGGTTTCGCCGGCGCCTACCTGGCCCTCGTGGTGCAATACACCCAATCGGCAAGCGTGTGGTACCCGGCGCTCGAACAATTCATCACGCCCGCCATTTTCTTCGCCGTGTTTTTCACCTGGACTTTGCTTGCTCTGTGGGCTACCCGGAAGCCTGTCGCTCCGTTGGGTTTTTTGGCCGGTGCGCCGCCGCGAGTTTGGTCAGGGGTACTGTTTGGCTTGATAGCCACGCTGGTGCTCGCCGTAGGAATCAGCAGCCTCCCGGATCATTTGACGGGCTCGAGCCCTCACGCCACGAGCAAAGGGAAATCGCCCAACATCGTCCTGCTCGTCTGGGACACCACACGTGCCGACCATTTTTCATCTTACGGGTATTTCCGGAACACCACGCCCAACGTCGATCAGTTTGCCAAACGCGGAGTTCTTTTCGAGAATGCCATCTCCTCATCGTCCTGGACGCTGCCGGCGATGGCTTCCATGTTTACCAGCCTTTTGCCCCACCAGCACGGCGCCGGCAAAGAAACGGTTCTGGGAAACGGGCCGCGAACCTTGGCGGAAATTCTTCGTATGGGCGGCTATGAGACGGCGGGGTTCAATGCCAATCCTTATTACGGAAACACTCCCTGGGGACTGGCCCGGGGCTTTGAGACTTATCGCGACAGCACCAACCGCCTGGGTTACAACCTGGATGCCACCCGCATCGGACGCGAGATTATTGAGTCTTATAGTGAAGAGTGGTTCCACCGCAGCCGCTTTAACCAGCCCGATGCGCAGGAACTCAACGAGCAAGTTTACCGCTGGTTCAAGCACCGTTCCGACCGCCCCTTTTTCCTCTTCCTCAATTACAACGATGCCCATGAGCCCTACGAAGTCCCTTCCCCTTACAATCATCTCTACGTGCCCAAGGACGCCAAACACTTGCTGCACACGGCAAAACCCGCCCGCTTCTACCTTCCCGCCCGCGAGCGCGAAGGGACGATTGCCGCTTACGACCAATGCTTGAACTACATCGACAGCCAAGTGGGAGAGTTGCTGCGGTTTCTCGATCATTCTCCCGAGGCGTCCGACACTTACATCATCATCACCTCCGACCATGGGGAAGGTTTCGGCGAGCATGACACCTATTCGCATGGCTGGAACCTGCATCGCGAGGTCCTGCACGTGCCCCTGATTATTGCCGGCCCGGGAATCCCCGCCGGCGTGCGGGTGGCGGACATCTCCAGAACGTGGGAGATTTTCTCGACAGTGTTGGAATGGGCGGGGTTGAAGCAAGCCGTTCTGCACCGTACCAGCCTGGCCCGCTTGTGGGCGCCGGGTTACGCGCCGAACAATGCGGATGAACCCTCCGTCTCGGAGCTCCTGGATAACACCCCCCCGCCTTACCCCCAGGGCTTGATCAGCATCACCACGCGAGAATGGCAGTTCATTTGCCGGCCGGGCTATCAGCGCAACCGGCTTTACCATTGGCCCACAGACCCCTCCGAGCAGCAGAACGTCGCCGATTTGCCGGAAAATCAAGCCCTCGTCGAACACCTCAAGGCCAGCTTGCTCTCGATGATCGAAAGATCCTATCGGCCCTGGCGCGACACCGACTATCTGGTGGCGCTTTCCGGGCCCGGTTTCTCGCCGGACGCGGAAGCCCTCAAATCGATTCCCTCGCTGGCCGGGGGACTGTTCCTTCCCCCGGGAGCCGGAGCCGCGCAAAGCCTTTTTCCTCCGAATCGCGAGAGTCCCCAGACCAATAGCAAGAATCCTGACAGAGAATTGCTCGAGAGCCTTCCTTACGACGCGCGCTGACTGCGGCCGGTCGTTGGTGAATTTCCGGGGAGAAGACTCTTCAATCCTACGACTCGACGGAAGCCCCCGGGATGGTGTCAACCGGCTGGCACATCACCATTACGCTTTGTTCAGGACAAGGTTGTGCGCCTCGTGGTAGTCGCGGTAGCGCAGGCGGTACTTATAGTTGCCGGAAGCGTATTTCGCCGTGTTCCACGCCGCCATGTGGTACCCGGCTTCACAGATGGCGCTCGCGATCACCTCCAGGTTGTTGCCGCTCTGATCGAGGATCTCGACGAGCGCCCATCCCCGTTCCGGGACGCTGAATTCGATGGCCAGGCGCGGATTGTTGGCGTTGGGATAGTGCTGGTTGAGCACACGGGTGGCCGGCCTGGCGGGAATGCGCAGTTGCTTCTCGCTCACCTTGGTGTAGTCAAACGGCTCGTTGCAGAGATGCCACAGCGGCTCTTTCCCTCGCTGCTGGAGGTAGAATGACCTCAACGGCGTGCGGGTGAAGCTCGTGAGCGGTCGGCGGACGGCGACGCCATCCTGCCACTCATACACCGGAATGTGCATCGGATTCATCACCTCGAGCTTGCCGCGCTCCATGGCAATGTGGAACAGCCCGAAATTCCCCGGCTCATGGCCGCCGAGCCAATGGCCCACGATATCGACGAGGTAGGGGCTTTTGCCGAAGATGACGATGTTCGACATGTAATCCCAGGCTCTCCCCTGGTAATTGTTCTCGTTGCCGAAGGGATTGGGCCCATTGTTGAAGTCGCCGTCGTGGCCGTAGATACCCTCAATCATATGCAGCCCCATGGGGGACGCGGCATGATTGTCGATGGTCCGGTGCGCCCACAATTCCATACACAGGGCAGTGTAATAATACGCGTCATTGTAGGCGGGATCCTTCTGGGGCACATCCGGGGTATCCCAGCGGGGAATCGTGCCGGTGTGCCGCCGGAAGTTCGGTTCGACGACCTCACGGACTTGGGGGTGGATACTTTCCTTATCAATCAGCTTCCCTAGTTTTGTCAGCGAATCGATATCGGGCCACTTGCCGCAGTATTGCTGATAGGGTGCAGCGTGGCTACCTTGCCAGTTCTTCGAGGTGAGGGTCAAACCCATCTCGTGCGCCTTGAATTTCGCCACATTCAGGTTCCATGAATCCCGCGCATTGAAGGGCCACAGGTAAGGGAGTTGAGTATGCACCACGCCGCCGGGCACCTCTTTCCAGACAAAAGCCTCGGGGTCATTCGCATCTTCCCGTGTGGCAATGGTGTTTTTTACCGGGACAACCGTTGCCCCCACCCGCTGGCCCATGGCGACGTAGCCGCGGGGTTCGATCACGCCGCCGCCATTGGTATCGCGCGTGTGCATTCTGCTGCCCGCCACACCCAGTTCCTTCAGAGATTCGAACAGGCCCTCGACGAAGTTCACGTCGGTGGCGATGCCCATGGTGTCCTCGAGGGTTAATCCCCTTTTCTTATCGACGGCGTCGTGCGCGGTGAGGTTCGGCTTGGCCGCGATGTTGTAAGTCACCGGCGTGCCGGTATCGTCCATGGGAACGAATACCGAGCGTCCCAAATCCAGCCCAACCCGCTTGCACGCGTCCGAGTTCGTCTTGTAATCCACCTGCGTGCGCAGGATGAAGACCGCTTCCGGGTGCTGATCCACAAACGGGTGGACCCCAAAATACCCGGACGGTTTTGACTCGGTGGCAAAAATGGAAGCCCGGCTGAGGAATCCCACGCTGCCACATAGCACGGACGAAGACTTAAGAAAATCCCTCCGGTTGAACATAAAGCCCCCCTTTTTGCAAGGTCGGGTCACTCCTCTTTGCGCCCACCATTGACCCGCCTACGTCATAAGCCGGAATTTCCTTCCTCGAACCCTGGGCATTATCGATTCCATCCCGCAACTCCATTTTGAAATCCGGTGATTGTCGCCGATTCGACATGCGGGCGTCAACGCAATACTTCCTTCCTACGACATCCTCAGCAGCCATCTTATGGCGTTCTTCTGTAGTTTGAAGTACTCAGGTTCCCACAAAGCGTGAAGGGTGTGGCCGACGGCTGTGAAAGCCACCCGTCCCTTGCCGAAATCGTATGCCCAGCCCGCGACCGACTTGGTTCCCAGATCTTTGCCGGCGTCGCTGCCCGTCAGGCCATCGGTATTCTCACTTTGCAAGAGGATGTACTTGGGGTCTTTATCGTAGGTAACAAAATGTTGCTCGTCGTTCACCATGAAGTCCTGAACATCGCGGGTGATCGGATGATCCTTGTTCACCACCGACACCTTGAACGGACGCAAGGCCGGATGCGTGATGTACGCCCCACCCATCACCTCGCGATAGGCGTGGGAAGAAAGGGAAATGTGACTGCTGTTGTGGAGGGCGTACAGCGCGCCCCCAGCCTTCACAAAATCTTTGATGGCGGCCCCCTGCTGCTCCGTGATCCAGCGCTCGGGCTGCTCCTGGGGCCAGTCTCGATTGCTCTCCAGCGCGCGCGAGTATTCGTAGTCGTTGGGCTCCAGATATCCGTGGGGCCAGATCATTCCGTCGCGCAAAACGACAAACAGCCGGTAAGACCTCAGAAGCGGCGCGGATATTTGCTCGTAGTTGATGGTGTAATCCAAGGGGAGATTGAGGTCCTGGAAGAGTCTGATCAGGGCGACCCGGATGTAGTCGGCGTTGTGATAACGGTCGCCGATGAGGGCAAGAACCCGGGGACGTTGGTCATCGGTGGAGACCGCACGACTCTCTTCCCCCGCCTCCAGGAGAATCCCCGCCGACGCTAAGGTTCCAACCCCCTTGAGGAGACGACGTCTTGAAAGGGCAGAATCCATTGAAGCACCTCCCGCCGAGGGCCATGCCGTGAATCATCGGCAGAGTCTAGCACGAAGATGGCAAGGAGGCGGAGACAATGCTGAGTGGGTACCTCACCGGATTGGGAATGATAAACGCCCCTCGATTCGTCGACGGGATTTATCCAAGCGACGCCTACCATTCTCTCCCAGTCCGCGACCCTACGCCCACATGACCGGTCAAGCGTGCGACAGGTCGATGGGAAACAAGTTTCCCTCGCCACTTCCGTGATTAGTTACACGATCAAGTGGATCGTCTCGAAGGGGTAGGACATCTATAACGACAGAGGTAAGCGTAGTTTGCGTTCCGCTTAGGCCTTTCGATGGTTCGCATTTATAAATCTGTAAACGCCCATTGTGTTAGGAGCTGCGGAGGAGGACTGAAATGCGTCCACCTCCGCCCTACCCCGCTTTTCGTTCCGAATCCCAAAAAGCGCCGAAACCATCTGAGCGGCCGCAACTTGGGCTAAGATGAGCGAATAGATCCCCCTGTTCGTTACGTGACCACCCCGCTAGGCCGGAGGAACCATGTCCCGCTTCCATACGCTGCGCAGCACGCCGAGCGCGATGGGTAAAGCACCGACGAGAATGAAGGTCATATCTCCCACCATGCGTACCCATTCCAGCTTGTGGTAGAGGCCGCCCATTAGGAAGGTGAGCCGACGCGCGTGCCAGTATCCATTGGCGATGGAGTCCCAGAGTTGAAGTACGCCTCCGGGGAACAGGTCCAGGAGGATCATCAGGGCAAGGCCCACGTTAACACCCCAGAAGCCTATCCTGATGAACTTCTCTGTTCCCTTCCAGACGGCGTCAGACTGCATGGCCCGCAAGCAAAAGACCAGGACCGCCAGCGCCAGCATCCCGAAGACGCCAAACATGGCGGCGTGCCCGTGGTTGGGGGTCAGTCCCGTGCCCACCTCGAAGTAAGACACAATCGGCAGGTTGATCAGGAAGCCGAAAACCCCTGCGCCGACAAAATTCCATACACCGACCGCCATAAGGAAGTAGATGGCCCACTTCTGGGTGGTGGCGAATTCGCGGCCGCACACGGAGCACTGCTCGTTCTTCAGCTTGATGAAATCCCAGGCGTCCAGAGTAAGAAGCGTCAAGGGCACAACCTCCATGGCGGAAAAGCATGCCGCCAGGCCCATGTTGAGCGTTCCCTGACCGGTGAAATACCAGTGATGTCCCGTACCAATGATTCCGGCGCTGAGGTAGAGGATGGCGTCGAGGTAGATCAGGCGCGTGGCGGTCTTGGTGCTGACCACGCCCATCTGGTGGA
>Ga0326727_10023436_pt1 | contig 11778 bp, 8 predicted proteins | sample MB2enrmetagenome_FD_207643 | JGI IMG/M metagenome (GOLD analysis project Ga0326727, IMG submission 207643) | Lab enriched peat soil microbial communities from McLean, Ithaca, NY, United States - MB29MY | ecosystem: Environmental > Terrestrial > Soil > Wetlands > Peat | place: USA: New York... | reverse complement strand
CCTGGATTAAGCCCCATCCCATTCCATTCGAGGGATTTCTCTCATGAATGCCAATGATCTGCGGCCGGGTATGATCATCAGACACAACGGCGAACTCTTCACTATCCACAAGGCTGAACACCGCACACCGGGGAACCTGCGTGCTTTCGTTCAAGCCCGCATGCGCAACCTGCGCACCGGCGCGCTCATCGATCATCGCTTCCGCTCGGAGGACACGGTCGAGAAAGCCAACCTGGATGAAGTCGAAATGCAGTACCTCTATTCCGACGGCGATTCTTTCTTCTTCATGAACACGCAGAGCTACGAGCAGATCGGCCTGCACAAAACTGTGATCGAAGACCGGGCGGCCTACCTCGTTCCGGACGTGGTGATCAAGGTGATGTTGTTCGAGGGCCGGGCGGTGGATATCGAGCTGCCGGCGACGGTGGACTTGAAAGTCGTGGAGACGGAGCCCGGAATCAAGAGCGCTTCCGCCACAAACGTCACTAAAGCGGCCAAGGTCGAAACCGGCCTCATCGTGCAGGTCCCGCCCTTTATCGGCGAAGGCGAAGTCATCCGCGTGGACACTGCGGAGGGCAAGTACATGGAACGCGCCGCCCGCTAATTCAACCGGCCGCTTCTCTCTGGGCCCGCAGCAACAAATCGGAAATGCCGAGCTCTTTCGCCCACTTTTCCAGATACCCGGTGTCGAGTCGGCCTGCTTGTACCTTGAGAATTCCGATCACGTCTCGCCACTGATTCTCCGAAACCTCGCCGCCTCGCCGGTACCACTCCAGCTTTGAAAGAAGAGCATCCTCCGCGGTCTGGACGTAGGCGGCGAAATCCGTGCGGGGGTCAATTTGTTTTAGGACTCGGCGCGAAAACTCTTCTTCGGCATAGCCACCCCTGCGCAACGGAAAAAAATCGACCTTGAAAGATGATTCGAGGTGGATGATGTTGAAAGAGGTTCGGTTCGTGATGGCGTGCGCGATCTGCCCTCGGTCGACGTAGAACTCTCGCGAGAACGCTGCGATGAATTCGTCAACCTGATCTCGGTTCAACTGTGCGATGAGGTCCACGTCTTGCGTAAGTCGAGGTAAACCGTGAGACGAGCTGGCAAAAGAGCCCACGAGCATGGAGGGGATACCCAACTTCTCCAAAGCCGAAACCACCATTTGGAGAATTTGCAGGGGTTCCATGTACTACCCTATCGTCGGGGGTTGCGGTTCGGGTCCATAAACTCTGGTCGCCAGCTCGGAGCCTAGTAGCAGCGTGGCAAGGCGCCGGCGAAGTTCCTCGGGACCGGCCTGCGGGAAACGGTCACGGAGGCAAGACAGGCTCAGAATCCTGCCGGTGACGATCAGGTCGTTCAACACCCGAAATCTCGAGGCTGCAGGCATCGAGCGCAAAATCTCGATTTGTACTTTCTCCGCCGTTGGGTGTGTATCGCTGGATAGGGCCGGCATCGCATTTTAATCTAGCATAACCTTTATCCATAAGCCAACCTCAGCTCGCATGGGCAATCTGAGCTCTCCACAATGTTTCAGGGCTGATGGCCCTTCAAGTATCGGTCAAACCAAGCGACCGTGCGCCCGATGGCATCAATCTGGTTTTCGCGCTTGGAGAAGCCGTGGCCTTCGTTGGGATAGTAATGCGCATCCACGGCTCCATCGGCAGCTTTAAGTGTCGCCACTACCTGCTCGGCTTCCTCCTTGGGCACGCGGATATCGTCAATCCCCAACCCACAAGAAATATGCAAGAAGGGGCAGCGGGCGCGTTCTCCTTCTAAGCGCCAGGAAATTGTAGAGCGCGGAAGCAGATTCGAGGAGAAGCGCAATGGAACCCCCAAGCGAATACGCACGATCACAAAGACTCTGGTTTTTCCTTCTTACCGCATGCCTCGTGATTGCCGCTGTCGTGGTGGTGCAATCCGTCCCGACTGCTACTGGCGACTCACCCGTTGCCACATACTCGCAGGGTGTCCTGCGCGTGGCCATTCCCTTCCATGCTCCACACGCCGGTACGGGACAATTGACCGTGGAAGTCTTGGATCCGGAGGGCAAAGTCCTGGGGCGGGCTGAACGGCGGGCCGAGGTGGGTGAAGGGGTGGGAAGTTGGCACGAGGAGATCAAGCTTGAAAAGCGGCTGCCGCTCGAGGACCTGGTGTGGCATCGCCTGCGCTATCGCTTTGCCTACCACGCGGGAAAGGAGGCGGCGCTGGAGGATACGGAATCCATATCGCAGATTATCCGTACTCCGGTGGTTCACATCCTGGGCCAGCAATCCTATTTGACCGGCGGCCAGGCGGCGGTGCGAGTCATCGTCACCGATTCGAAGCAGGAGGTGATTGCCGGCCCCGGCTCGCTTGGGATCGAACTGATCATTCCAAACGAGAAGGGCCGCGTGCTTTTCACGGGGCGTTTAAACCGGCGCGGGACCACGGAAGCGCAGTTCCGTTTCCCTGCCGGTTTGGTGGGCAGCTACCGGTTGCACTACGTTGTGGACACCCCGATTGGTTCGACGGAATTCACCCAACCTGTACGTCTGGAGGACAAGGTTTCCATTCTCCTCACTACAGAAAAGCCCATATACCAGCCGGGTCAGACCATCCACACGCGCGCGCTGGCGCTGGACCGTTCGAGCCATGGGGCGGCCGCTCGCCACAAGCTGACCTTCGAGGTTGAAGACTCGCGAGGGAACAAAGTCTTCAAGAAATCTACCGAGACCGACGAGTTCGGAATTGCTTCTGCGGAATTCGCTCTCGCGGATGAGGTTAACCTGGGCACCTACCACCTTCGCGCCCTGTTGGGTGAGGCCGACACGGCCCCGACGAACCAAGCGGAGATCGCCCTGAACGTCGAGAAATACGTTCTCCCCAAGTTCAAAGTAGCTATCGATTTTGCGGGAAAGGATAACCTGAGGAAGCGTGGTTACCGGCCCGGCGACCACGTGACGGGCACCGTTCGCGCCAACTATTTTTTTGGCAAAGCGGTGGAGGAGAGCGAAGTTACGGTCAAGGGCTCGAGCCTAGATGTCGCGGCGTTCGAGGTTGGGTCCGTTCAGGGCCAGACAGATCATGACGGCGCCTATCGCTTTGATCTCCGTCTGCCCAACTACTTCGCGGGACGTCCGCTCAACCAGGGCGCTGCCCGCGTGCTGATCGAGGCCACGGTCAAAGACTCCGCCGGGCACGCCGAGACGCGCGGCGAGCCGATCACCGTCAGCGCTTCGCCTCTGCTCATCACTGCGGTTCCGGAGGGTGGCACGCTGGTGCCCAATCTGGAGAACCAGGTTTTCATCCTCACCTCCTATCCTGACGGAACGCCCGCCACGACCGAGCTGAGTGTCCACGCCGCAGGCAACCCCTCCCAGCATCTGTCTACCGACAACGGTGGAGTGGCCATCGCCCGCATCCATGCGGACGCGGGAACCGAGACGCTGGACGTTGAAGCTCGCGACAAGGAAGGGAACCAAGCCGCAGGCAAGATCAAACTGCAAGCCCGCGAAGGCCTGGACCAGATTCTCTTACGCACGGAGCGCGCCGTCTATCGCGCCGGGGAGCGCATCGAGCTGCGGGTCTTCTCGACGCGGCAGCGGGGCAGCGCGTACGTGGACATCGTCAAGGAAGGGCAGACGGTGCAGACGCGCGACCTGGAGATCGAAAACGGCCGGGCCGAGCTTGCCCTCGACGCTACGCCCGAAATGGCGGGAACCGTGGACTTCAACGCCTATCTCTTCAGCCGCGATGCGCGGCCCGTGGGCGACCACCGGTTGGTGTTTGTGCAGCCTGCGGACGAGCTGAAGATCGAGACGGCAGCGGATGCGTCTGCCTTCAGGCCTGGCCAGGACGCGCGCCTCCGTTTCCACATCACCAACGCGCGAGGCGAAGGCGTTCGCGCCGCGCTGGGGCTCCAGGTGGTGGATGAGGCGGTTTTCGCGCTGGCGGAAAAGCAACCGGGCTTTGCCAAGGTCTTTTTCTACCTCGAACAAGAAGCATTGAAACCGCGCTTCGAGATTCACTCCATCGGACTGCCTGAAATTGTGTCGCAGTTAAATAAGTCGCAATTCGAGCAGCGCGACCGGGCCGCCCGTGCGTTGTTTTCGGCCACCGAAATGGTGAGTGCTAACAGGTTCGAGACGGAATTCGGCCGAACCGTGCCAGCGACGAAATACCCTGAGTATGCGAATCGCTACCGGGAGCAGTTCCTCGCGCGGGTGCGCCGTCTGGCTGAAAAACTCAGCGGCTCTTACGCGCAAAATCCGGATGCCGGAGACGTGGTGCGCATCGTCGGCAAGATGAAGCGCGCTGGCGAACCGGGACTTCGCGACGATTGGGCTACGGACCTGCGCGTCGAAGCCCTGCCGTGGGATTCAGGGAGAATGTTCTACTTGGTGCGCAGTGCAGGCCCGGACAAGCAATTCGACACTGGCGACGACTTGGCCACGTATCTCGAAGTTCGCCGCAGGAAGCGCGTCGGGCCTCCGACTTCACGTCCCAGCACCATTGAGGTTAGCGTGGAACACGACCGCGGCCCCATCGGCACGCGAGCGGAGATTGTGGGAACGATTGCAGACCAGTGGGGAGGCGCGCCCGAAGGCGCCATCGTCAGCCTGCGCGAGCAATCCACGGGGCAGACAAGGACGGCGCGGGCGGATGCGCGGGGTAACTTCGCACTTCGGGCTCTGCCGTCCGGCGACTACGATATTGTGGTTTCCGCCCAAGCGGAGAGTATTTCGAGGACGAAGCTTACGCTTGAGCCCCGCGACCGTGCCATCCTCTCCGTGCTGCTGAAGAGCCACGCGGCGGAAATCGAGGTGGTGGTCAACGAAGCAGTGGGGACCGTGGCCGAGTTCAAAGGCGGGCTGGTGGGTGGCATCGGCGGGGCCTTCGGAGCCAGAGTCGGTCGCGGAGTCGCCGAAGGGCGCATGCTCATGCGCGAAGCGATGGCGGCCCAGAGTGTCGAAGTCAACGCGCTGCCTATGCTCGCTCGAGCTCCCCTGCCAGCCCCGGCCGCACCGGCTGCGACGAACAGCGCCACTCTGGCCAAAGATGAAACCGCTTCCTCGGCCCCTCGTGTGCGCTCGTACTTCCCGGAGGCGCTCTACATCAATCCGGAAATCATCACTGATGGCGACGGCCGCGCCAGTATCCTCATTCCCTTGGCAGACTCGATTACCACCTGGCGGATTGCGATGTTGGCATCGACCCCCCAAGGCACGCTGGGCAGCGCCACCTCCAGCCTGAGAGTTTTCCAGGATTTCTTTGTGGACCTCGATCTGCCCGTCACGCTCACCCAGGGTGACCGGGTTTCAATTCCCGTGGCCGTCTATAACTACTCAGGCGTGCGCGGAGACGTCTGCCTGCAACTTCAACCGGACGACTGGTACTCGCTGGTGAGCGATGCGGCGGAAAAGACCATTGTGGTGGATTCCGACCGTGTGAGTAGCTCGCAATTTACCCTGGAAGCGAAGCGCATCGGCAAATTTAAGCTGACGCTCTCCGCACGCATGAAAAGCGGAGCCCATCTCGCGGATGTAGTGGTCCGGGAAATCGAGGTCGTCCCCAACGGGCGCGAGCAGAACCTGGTGTTCAACGGACGCCTCGAGACGGCTGCGCAGCACGAAGTGGACTTTCCCGCTGATTCCATCCCGGACGCCAGCAAGATCTTCGTCCGCCTCTACCCCGGCCCGCTGAGCCAAGTCATCGAAGGCATGGACAGCATCTTGCGGATGCCGGGCGGCTGCTTCGAGCAGACCTCCTCGAGCACTTATCCCAACGTCCTGGCCCTCGATTACATGAAACGCAGCAAGAAGTTGACTCCTGAAGTGCACGCCAAAGCGGAAGGCTACATTGCCAACGGCTATCAAAGGCTGCTGACGTTCGAAGTTCCCGGGGGAGGGTTCTCCTGGTTTGGGAACGCGCCCGCCAACAAGATCCTGACGGGCTACGGCCTGATGGAGTTCTACGACATGTCAAAGGTTTACGAGGTGGACCCGAAGCTGATCCTGCGCACCCAGCAGTGGCTGGCAGGGCAGCAGCAGGCGGACGGCAGTTGGAAGCCGGACACCTCCTTCATTAACGAAGGTGCCACCAACCGCTACAACTCGGATCTGGTGCGCATCACCGCCTACATTGCCTGGTCGCTTGAGAACACCGGCTACCAGGGACCAGCGGTGGAAAAGGCGAAACAGTTTATCGAAGGCCACCTCAACACGAAGATGGACGCCTACACGCTGGCGGTCCTCGCCAACTTCGCCACGGACTACGGAAACGACCGCGAATTCACTCGCCAAGCGATAGAACGGTTGCTGGATGCCCGCACGGAGCAAGACGAGCAAGTGTGGTGGAAGGCGGACGAAACCGCCGTCTACGCAACCGGTGAAGGCGCCAGCGTGGAGACGACCGGACTGGCCGTGCAGGCCCTGCTCAAGTGGGGCCAAGCATCGGGCACGGCGCGCAAGGGGCTCAGCTATATCGCCTCCAAGAAAGACGCCTCCGGCGCTTGGGGCACGACACAGGCGACCATCATGGCACTGCGGGCATTGTTGCTCGCCACTGAAAAAGGTTCGGCAGACGTCCGCGGCACGCTGGAGATTTCGCTCAACGACAAGCCTACGGCGAAACTCGTGTTAACGCCGGAGAACAACGACCTGTTGCATCAGTTCGTTTTGAAGGGTGTGGATTCCAAAGGCGGTAACCGGGTGGAAATCCGCTTCGAGGGGAAAGGCGGCCTGGCCTACCAGGTGGTGGGGCGCTACTTTATCCCCTGGGACGAGAAGGCGCTGAACGAACCGCTTTCCATCGACGTCGCTTACGACCGCACGCACCTTGCGCAGGACGACATCGCCACAGTCACTGCGACGATCAAGAACAACCTCGCCCAGGCGGCGAACATGGTGATGGTTGATTTGGGCATCCCTCCCGGATTCGAGCTGCTCAGCGAAGATTTGCAGGCCTACCAGGAGCAGAGTGCAGGCCATAAGAGCGGCCGGTTGGAGAAGTTCAGCCTGACCGCGACGCAGGCCATCCTCTATTTTGATTCCGTCGCGCCACGTGAGAGCGTCAAGCTGCAGTTTCGTTTGCGCGCCAAGTATCCCATCCGCGCCCGAACGTTCCAGTCGCGCGTCTATGAATACTACGACCCTCAAGTCAGCTCGGTGGCGCGCCCGGTGCAACTGGAGGTCCGTTTGCCCTAGCGGCTCGACCGGGCGCCAGTTGGGGCAGACGCAGTGGCTGGTGCCGCTCGGCGGTGGGAGCGGCTATGCCACCCGGGTTTGCGGAAAGTCTCAGGAGCTGTGAAAAAATCAAACCACTGTCATCCTGAGCGAAGCGAAGGATCTCTGCAGTTGCTCTTGATTCCACCGCTCACGAACAACTGCAGAGATCCTTCGCTTCGCTCAGGATGACAGGTCTTCGAATTTCTTCACACGTTCGGAGCCTATCCGCAGAGCAAGCGGCGGAGCCGCGGGTGGTCGCCAACGGTGAGCAGTCTAATTTGGACAAGCCTGATGGCCATGTGCCCCTACCAGTTTCGCCCGCCGTTATCGACGGATTAGGGTCTGAACTAGCACCTTCCAAACCGAGGCTGCCGGTTGTAGAATCACACAATGATCAGGATTCCGCAGAGGAATCCGCGTTTAAACGCAAACCATGCTGATGGCGTCCCGTTGCGCCAGTTTATGAATCCCATTAGCTCCAGCCAGGGCCTGATCGAGAGAATCAAGAATGGGGACCACGAAGCCTTTTCAACCCTTTTCGCGAAGTATCGTCCTCGCCTCGCAGTCCTTATCCATTACAAGATGAGCCCCGAATTGCGCAGCTTTTTTGAAGTCGATGACATCTTGCAGGAGACCTTCCTCGAGGCCTTTCGCGACTTTGATCAATTCACGTATCAATCGCGGGGAAGCTTCATGAGCTGGCTGGCGCGCATAGCCGACCATGTCATGGCGGACCTCGCTCGCTCTCAAGGCAGGCAGAAGCGCCACGCGGCGGAGATGCTGAGATTTCGATCCGAGAGCAACCCCGCCGGCCCCGAGCCCGTTGATAGCAAGACGCCGAGCCGAATACTTTCCGAAGAGGAGGGCTTGCGAGGGTTGCTTGCGAAACTGAATTCGCTCCCTGAAAACTACCGGCAGGCCATCTTACTGATGAAGGTAGAGGGCCTCTCCACACAAGAAGCGGCAGCGCGGCTTGGAAAATCGAATGAGGCCACGGCCTTGTTGTTGCACCGTGCCCTGAAGCGGTTTCGCTCTCTCCAGGACCCGCGCGAAGGATGAGGACAGAACCTATGCCGCCAGACCCTGACAAGAACCCGGAGGAAAAGCAACCAGACGCTGACGACAGGGAACAGCTCGTCGCCAATGCGGTGGCGGAGTGTCTCGAGCTCATGTCCCAGGGTGAAACGTTGGATATCGACGGTTTTTGTCGTGCGCATGCCGACCTCGAGCCAGACCTACGGCTGGCGCTCGAAACGCTCGAGGGAATCGAAGGAATGCTTCAGTCTGCGGCTCCAACGTCCGAGGATGGCGACCGAAAGGCCGAGTTGCCCGCGCGGCTGTCGGGCCACAGAATCCTCAGCGAAATCGGCTCCGGCGGCATGGGCCGCGTGTTCCTGGCCGTGGATGAGGGACTGGGCCGAAAAGTGGCGATCAAGGAACTCAGCCCGCGCTTCTGGGACAACGCGCTCTTACGAGAGCGCTTCATGCGCGAAGCGCGAGCCATGGCCAAGCTCACGCATCCCCATATCGCCCACATCTACAGCCTGGGGCCGCCCAACGAGCCGCCGCACTTTGTGATGGAGTATATCGAAGGTGCTCCCTTGATGGAAGCTGCACGGGCGTTAACGCTACGCCAGAAAGTGGAGTTGATGTACAAAGTTGTTCGGGCGGTGGATTTTCTGCATCAGCACCAGGTGATCCATCGCGACCTCAAGCCGGGCAACATCCTGGTGGGGCCAGACCTGGAGCCAAAGGTCCTGGACTTCGGCCTGGTCTTGCAGGTGGGGGATCGGGAAGGCCGGCCTACCATCCCTGGCGCCCTTCTGGGGACGCCGGATTACTTCTCTCCTGAACAAGCCCGCGCCAGCTCGCTGCTCGACGCCCGCAGCGACGTCTTCTCTCTGGGAACCGTTTTTTACGAGCTTCTCACCTCCGAACTGCCCTTTCGCGGCGTGACACTCCCCGACCAGATTCAACGTATTTGCGAGGAGGACCCTGTCCTCCCGCGACACATCGCTCCCAACCTTCCCGGCGACTTGCAGAAAATTTGCTTGAAGGCCTTGGAGAAGAATCCCGCCGACCGATACATCTCCGCACATGAAATGGCCAACGACCTGGAAAGGTTCCTCGCCGGGGAGCCCGTCCTGGCAATCCCTACCTCCTACTCCCGCTTGACGGCTGGAAAAATCGACCAGCACTTGCGCCAATTAGAAAGCTGGAAACAGGATCACATCCTTTCCGAACATGAGCTTGATTCATTTCGCAAACTCTACGAGCGCCTGGTCGATCACGAGGACGCGTGGATCATGGCCGTGCGCCGGCTCACGCTCTCTCAGGTCAGCCTCTACTTCGGAGCGTGGATTCTTGTATTGGGCGCCGCGCTTCTCATGCTTTTCAACTACCCTGGCCTCTCAGAGACCCTCTCTGTTCTGGCGGTGAGTGCGGCAGCAATCTCGGCGGCGTGGATTGGCGTTCGCTCCTGGCAGCAAGGGCAACGACGCATTGCGATAGCCTATCTCCTGGCCTTCTGCCTCCTGTTGCCGATCACCTTGCTGGTAGTCATGGGCAGGCTCAAACTCCTTACCGCTCCCACTCACGGAGACGTGGGATTAGAGTTCTTCGCCAAGTTCGAGAGCTTCAAAAAGACAACCAATGCTCAGCTCTGGTGGTCGATTCTGCTGTCTCTCCCTGCCTACTTCTGGCTTCGGCGTTTCACCCGCGCCTCCGTATTCTCGCTCGCCTTCGCGGTGATGTCGGCGGTACTTGTGGTGGTTTCCCTGCTGCGCATGGGTCTGCTCGAATGGATCGACCAGGATCCGGGAAGGGTCTTCATCAAGCTCATTCCTTTTGCGATATTGTTCTTCCTCACGGGCATCCTGATCGAACGGCTCCGGCATCCAGCGGACTCGCGCTACTTCTACTCGGTGGCGGTGGTGGCCACTTTTGTCAGCTTGAGTGGGGTGGCGCTGTACCACGAACCCTACGCCGAGTGGCTAAAGCGGGTGGTGCCGCGGACACGAGGACAACTCGAGTACCTGTTCATCATCAATGCCGGAATTTATCTCCTGCTTCAGTCCGTCTGCGAAAAACTGCCCTTGGCGCAGATGCGCGCCGTTGGGAAGTCGTTTCGCTTCGTGATTCCCGGGCACGTGCTGACGTCACTCCTGCTGCTGGGATTGGCGGCGTCAGACCTCTGGGAGAAATCGCCCTCGAGTATCGCGTTTCGACACGAGGCTCGATTTTTTGAAATCCTTTTGCCAGTGGTTGCCTGCCTGTTTGTCTTCGGAAGTATCCCCAAGCAGATGAAGAATTTTCTGGCCACGGGCCTGCTGTTTCTGGCTATCGGCATCGTGCGCTTGGAACAGGACTTCTTCAAAGGGCGCGCCACATGGCCCATCAGCCTGCTCCTCGCCGGCCTTCTGCTGATGCTGGCGGCCGCCAATTACTCTCCTCTGAGGATGGCTTTTACCAGGTTCATCAAGCGCAAGCCCTGATTTGCGGACTTCGCTTCTCGAATTTCACCTAACCATGTTATTTCGAATGGATTCCCGCTTTCGCGGGAATGACAAACAAAACGCGGACGCGTTGTGCAATTCCGAGCTGGGAATATCGCTGTACCGTATCAGGAGGCTAAGAGAATGCGCAACGCAAAGATGCTTTTTCCGCTCGTGCTCGTTCTGCTCGCAACCGCCTGCGGCCCGGTCGAGTGGTTGAATCCTTCCTTCAAGGAAGAGAATCTGGTTCTGGATCCACGACTTGGCGGCGTATGGAAGGACCCAGATGGTACGAGCATTCTTAAATTCCGCGCGACAGGCGGCAAAGGCTACGAACTGCTCGAGACCGAAATCCAAACCGATAAGGCCGAGCCCGAACTGAACAAATACGAAGCACATTTGGTGAGGGTGGGAGAGTATCTTTTCCTCGACTTGGTCCCCGAAACCCAGAGAATAAACCCCGGCTCGTTCAAATTCCCTTTGGCCCCGGTCCCAGATGGAACCCCAGTTCAGCCTCACTTGGTAAAGGTCGGGGATGGGCTTTACGCAACGCTCGTACAGGGCCCGCAAGTTTCGGAAGCAAACCAAGAGAGCGGCTCATGCGAGGTTCGCCTAAGCCAGGCCCACTGGGTTTTTCGGGTTTGGCTGGATGACAGCAGTCTACGCCTCGCCGACCTCAGCGAGGATTGGTTCAAGCAAGCGGTTGATCAGGGGAGGGTCGACCTCGGCTTTGACCGTATCGACGACACCGTGGTCGTTACAGCGTCCACTGAAGAGCTTCAAACATTCCTAACGGAATTCGCAGGAGACAACCTTGCTTTCCCGGAAGACGCCGCGCTGGAATACCGCCACCAGGAGTGAATGCCCACAGCCGCGGAACAACGCGGACAAGCCGCTGACATCACACTGGTCATCGAATCAGTTCGCCGCGGGCAAGGCCTCCAAGTCTTTCCCAAGTATACCTTCGACATCGGAAAGTTGCCCGGCATGAACAAACTGGATTTGACCGAAGCGGTCGATCACGACGGTCGCGGGGGTTCCAATGACGCCGAATTCCTGGGGCCAGCCGTTGCTTACCGCGACGCGC
>Ga0326727_10023435_pt1 | contig 11778 bp, 9 predicted proteins | sample MB2enrmetagenome_FD_207643 | JGI IMG/M metagenome (GOLD analysis project Ga0326727, IMG submission 207643) | Lab enriched peat soil microbial communities from McLean, Ithaca, NY, United States - MB29MY | ecosystem: Environmental > Terrestrial > Soil > Wetlands > Peat | place: USA: New York... | reverse complement strand
CCCGGCCGGGCTCCAGTTTTCTCTGTCCGGGAAGCAACCCGAGCGTTGCGAGCTTCTGTGGCAGCAGCTCCCAATTGTTCCGCACCGGCTGTACCATTTGCGCTGGTGGTGGCGGACCTCGGGCATGCCGTCCGACGCCGGCATCCGCTGGCGGGTACTGGATGCGGCCACCTCGCAACCGCCGGGCGAGAACTGGCAGGCGGCGGAGCTGAGTTTCGCGAGCGGAGAGGCGGCGCTGGCTCGTTTGTCCCTGGTGTGCCAACGCCAGGAGGGAACGGCGCGGGCGATGGGTACGGTCTTCGTGCGGAACGTGGAACTGGAGCCGGCGCCATGATCGCATTCTCCGCCGTGGCGCTGGCTGGCCTGCTCTACCTCTCGATTTTGCTGGCCTGGGCGCCCGAGAGGTGGGCCGTGAGCCTGCTCGAAACCGGCGCATTCGCACTGGCGGGCGCCTGGGCCATTCGCCTGGCGATTCGCCCCCTGCGCCTGGAGCGCAGCCTGGCCATCCTTCCGCTGGCCGGCGCCGTGCTGTGGGGCATCTTGCAGCTCCGGATGGGAAGCAGCGTCTACCCGCGCGAGACCTGGAATGCCCTGCTGATGTGGACCACCAACCTGGCGGTCTTCGCCGTCGCGCTACAGGTCTTTTCCGACGCGGGGACTCGAGAGCGGTTTCTCCGCGCCACTTTGCTGTTCGGCTTTGCCTTGAGCGTGGTTTCGACGCTCGCCATGTTCACTTCCAGGACCAACGTGTTCTGGATCTTCCCGGCGGGTTCCGATCGAGTGCCCGCGGGGCCTTTCCTCTCGCCGAACCAGTACGCCGCTTTCATCGAGCTGGTATTGCCGCTGGCGCTTTTCCGCGCTGCCAGCGACGCCCGGAGAAGGGTGCTGTTCGCGCTGATGGCGGGCACCATGTACGCCTCGGTGATCGCCAGCGCTTCGCGGGCCGGCTTCGTTCTGACTTCTCTGGAGATGGTGGCTGCTCTGGCCCTGGCGCTTCGCGCGCACGGCGCCACCCTGCGCGGCATCGCCCGGCTGGTGTCCGTGCTGGCCGCGTTCATCCTGCTGTTCACAGCCTTGGTCGGCTGGGAGACGTTGTGGAACCGGCTGAACCGGGCGGATGCGTTCGCAGGCCGGCGCGAGATGCTGGATTCGACCCTGGACATGATCCGGGATCGTCCCTGGACGGGATTCGGCCTGGGAACCTGGTCCACTGTATACCCGGCGTATGCGCGCTACGACGACGGGTTGTTCGCGAATCAGGCCCACAACGACTGGGCGCAATGGACCGCCGAAGGCGGCTTCCCATTTCTGGCGCTGCTCGCGGGCCTCGCCTTGTGGAGCGTACGGCCGGCGCTCCGCAGCCTCTGGGGAATAGGCGTGATAGCGGTCTTTTTGCATTGTCTGGTGGACTATCCGCTGCAGAAACCTGCTCTCGCCGCATTCTTCTTCGCCGTTCTGGCAGTACTCGCGTGCTCGGCGAAGGAGGCAAAAAATGCGAAAAATGTATCTTGACTCTGTAATCGAAACGTATACAATGGCAGCTTAGGCATTCGCATTGGCAAGACCAAGTTGGGTCTTGCCGCGCGGAAGCTCTGGGCGATTCAAACCCCCTCCCCCGAGACAGAAAACCATGCTCGCGGCCAGTTCGCGCGCTCCCTGGTACGCGTTGACGGTCAAGCCCCGGCACGAGCGGGCGACCGCACGCAGCCTTCGCTCGAAAGGCTTAGAGGAGTTCTCGCCGGTTTACCGCGCCCGCCGGCGCTGGTGCGACCGCATCAAGGAACTCGAAACGGAATTGTTCCCCGGATACGTGTTCTGCCGCTTCTCCTACGAGCAGCGGCTGCTGGTGCTGAACACGCCGGGGGTGACCTCGATTGTCGGATTTGGAAAGCGCCCGGTTCCGGTGGACGACCGGGAGATCGAAGCTCTCCAAACCGTGGTGGCCTCCGGCTTGCCGATCCAGCCGTGGCCGTACCTGCGGGCCGGGCAGAAGGTCCGCATCGAACAGGGCTGCCTGGAAGGCGTGGCTGGCACCGTGCTGCGGGAGCGAGATGCGTTCCGGGTGCTGATCAACGTGGAGATTCTCCAGCGCACCGTGGCCGTCGAAATCGATCGCGCCCTGCTCACGCCCATCCAGCAAGTAGCCTGATCCTCATCACCCTCCCATGCCGTTTTTGAAACGCAGAGACCGCGCCGTCATTTTCCGCCTTACGCAAGACGAATACGACAATCTGGAAACCGCCTGCCGCCAGCGGGGCGCTCGCACCCTCTCGGATTACGCGCGCTCGGAGCTGCTGCGGGCGGTGGAACGGGATCAATCCGAAGTGATGCGAGGACTCTCGGATCTGAGGTCCCGCCTGGAGCGATTGGAGGGACTGCTCTCCAGTCTCTTCGGCCGAAACCGCAAGGCCAAGCGAGGTCTGGCATGAGAATCGCGATGTTCCTGTTGGGTTGTGGATTGGCATTGGCCCAAAGCCGGATGCCGGGGGTGGTGGACTCAACCGTCGCCGGCGTTGCCAACCTGCCGGCGCAGCGGATCGCGGGCAACGATCTGATCGCCGTCTCGGTCTACGATGCGCCGGAGCTGACCCGGACCGTGCGCGTGGGAGAGGACCGGTTGCCGATGTTGAAAAAGCGCGTCCAGGCGGAGGGATTGCTGCCGGGCGGACTGGAAAACGCGATTGCAGAGGCTCTCAGCGGCGAGCGGATACTAGTGGATCCGATCGTGACCGTGACCATCCTGGAGTACCACAGCCGGCCCATCAGCGTGGTGGGCGCGGTGCACAAGCCAGTGACGTTCCAGGCGGTCGGAAAGGTGACTCTGCTGGACGCTTTGGTCATGGCGGAAGGGGTGACCAGCGACGCGGGACCGGATCTGCTCCTGATGCGGCCGCAGCCCGCGGATGCGGACGCGACCGCTCCGCCAATCGAGCGCATTCCGCTCCGGGCGCTGCTGGCCGCGACCGACCCGAAACTCAATCAAACCCTCACCGGCGGAGAGGAAATCCGCATCCCGGAAGCGCGCAGCATTTACGTGGTGGGGAACGTTAAGAAGCCGGGGGCGTTTCCCGTGCGCGACGGTTCGGAGAACACGGTGCTCAAGCTCCTGGCGCTGGCCGAAGGCCTGGTTCCGTTTTCGGCGCACCGCGCATATATCTTCCGCGCCGGTGCGGAATCGGCCGACCGGCAGGAAATCCCCATCGAGCTGGATCGAATCCTGGAGCGCAAGACGGCCGACGTGGCGCTTCAGGCCGACGACATCCTTTACGTCCCGGACAACAAGGGCCGCCGCAGGACCGCCGACATCATCGACCGGGTTTCGGGCTTCGGCACGGCCACGGCCTCCGGGGTGTTGATCTGGCGCCACTAGTCCGGGCACGCAGGAGATAGGGATCACATGATCGAGGAAAAGGTGAACGGGAAGCCCGCCGCGATTGTCGAAGTTCGCCGTCCGGCTCTCCCCCTGCCGGCGCCGCCGCCCGAGCCGGAGCCCGCGGAACCCGCGGTGCCCCTGTCGCAATACCTGTGGATCCTCAAGCGGCATCGCTGGAGAATCCTGGGTGCGGTCGCCATCTGCGTGATCGGCACCGCCATCGTCTCCGCCCGGCTGACACCGGTCTACGAGGCCACGGCGACCATCGACATCGACCGCAGCGTTCCCCCCGGAATCCTCGGCCAGGAGGCCTTGCAATCGGCCATCAACGACGCCGACCAGTTCATGGCCACCCAGATGAAGCTGATTCAGTCCGATTCCGTGCTGCGCCCGGTGGACCGCCAGTTTAACCTGCGCAAACGCGAGGCGGGCGAGAAGGATTCGGGGCCGCTGCGGACCGCCGAGGCCGAGGGAGCTCCGGTGGTGCTGAAGAAGCTCAAGGTGACGCGGCCTCCGAACACGTACCTGCTGCTGGTGAAGTATCGCTCGCTCGACCGCCAGGAGGCCGCGGACGTTGCCAATGCGATTGTGCGGTCCTACCTGGAACACACCTACCGAATTCGCTATCAGGCGGCCGCCGACCTGTCCCAGTTCATGGAGCGCCAATTGGAGGAGTTGCGGGCCAAAATGGAGCGGTCGAGCGCCGCGCTGGCCCACTTCGAGCGGGACCTCAATGTGATCAACCCGGAGGAGAGGACTAACATCGTCTCCGCCCGCCTCCTGCAGTTGAACACGGAATACACCAGCGCCCAAGCCGAGCGGATGAAGCGCGAGACGGCTTTCAACTCGGTGAAACTCGGCACGCTGGCGGCGGCCCAGATCTCCAGCCAGGGCGGGGATCTCGAGAAGCTGACCGAAGCCCTGAACGAGAGCCGGCGGCGCTTCGTGGACGCGCAAACGCATTACGGCGACAACCACCCCGAGTACCGCAAGGCGCTGGCGCAGGTGACGGAGGCCGAGCGGGCCATCGAGGAGACCCGGGGCAGCATCGCGCAACGCGTGGAGATCGAGTACCACCAAGCGGTGGAGCGCGAGTCCATGCTGCGGAGCGCGGTCACCGAAACCAAGGCGGAATTCGACCGGCTGAATGCGGGTTCCTTCGAATACCAGACGCTGAAGCGGGAGGCGGAGACGGACAAGAAGCTCTACGAGGAGCTGGTGCGGAAGATCAAGGAAGCCGGCATCAACGCGAGTTTCCAGAACAGCTCGATCCGCATCGCCGACCTGGCGCGGCCCCCGCTGAAACCGGTGTTCCCGGACATGCCTTTGAACCTCACCCTGGCCTTTCTGTTCTCGACGCTGCTGGCCATCGGCGCGGCGGTGGTCAACGACGTCCTGGACAACACCGTGCGCGATCCCGAGCAGGTGCGGCGGACGATGAAGATCGCGGTGGTGGGCAGCCTGCCGGTCATCAAGAACTGGCGCGGCCAGCTCAGGCCGGTGCCGAACCCGGGCAATGGCATGGGCCTGGCGCCGGCGATCGGCCCGGGCGAGCGCGACCCGTCCCCCTTCGACGAGGCCATCCGGACGGTCCGGAATTCCATCCTGCTCACGGCCTTCGACCGGCGGCTGCGCTCGCTCCTGCTGACCAGCGCCTCGCCCTCCGAAGGCAAATCCACCGTGGCGGTGCACCTGGCGATGACGCACGCCGGGCAGCGCCGGCGCACGCTGCTGATCGACGGGGATTTGCGCCGCCCGAGCATCCACAAGTTCATGGACATTCCGAACAACCTGGGCCTTTCGAAAGTGCTGATCAACGATCTGCCATGGCGGGAGGCGCTGGTGCAGCCGAAGCCGGGGCTGGATCTTTACGTGCTCCCGGCCGGGCCGTCCTCGCCGCGCGCCGCCGACCAGATCGGGTCGGTGCTGCCCCAGTTGCTCGAAGAGGCGTCGCTGGAGTTCGACCTGGTGATCCTGGACGCACCCCCGCTACTGGGCTTTCCGGAGCCGCTGGAGATGGCGGCGGCCGTGGATGGCGTGATCGTGGTCACGCGCGCCGGCCAGACGAATCGTACCGCAGTGGCTTCCGTGGTCGCGACCCTGGCCGACCTGCGCGCGAGCGTGGTGGGCCTGGTGCTCAACGAGGTCCACAAAGAGATGAGCCGCAGCTATTACTACTACCGGCACTACGATAAGTATTACAGGCAACCCCAGGGGGAAAATTGAGAAGTGCCGGCGCACGCACAAGCGGCGCTCGAATCCACGCGAACGCCGCTTGGAATTTGGCGGGCCTGGCTACGCCCCTCCTCCTGGCGGCGGTGGCCGTCCCAAGGTTGATCTCCGCTATCGGGCCGGATGCGTTCGGGTTGCTGACTCTGGCCTGGAGCTGCATCGGCTACTTCAGCCTCCTGGACCTGGGATTGGGCCGGGCGCTGGCGCAGGTGACCGCCGCGGACCTCGCGGGCAGCGAAGGGAGCAGGATACCGGCGAGGTTCTGGACGTCGCTGTGTCTGATGGCGCTGGTGGGCGCCCTAGGCGCGGTGGCTCTGGCGCCCATGGCCGGATGGTTTGCGAGCCATGTATTCCATCTGCCGCCGGAGCTCCAGGCCGATGGCCGCCGGAGCCTTTACCTGATCGCTGCCTCCATCCCCGCGGTGACCTTGAGTGCTGGGCTGCGCGGATTCCTGGAAGCGCACCAGCGGTTCCCGGCCGTGAGCGCGGTCCGAATCGGGATGGGGCTGCTGACCTTTGGTGCTCCGCTGGCGCTGCTGCCGTATTCGCAACGCGTGACCACGTTCGTTGCGGCACTGGTGCTGACACGCGTCCTCGGCTTGGCCGTGTACTTCGCGCTGTCGGTGTCCACCATGCCCGCGCTGTGGCACAACCGATCGCTGGGCGTGGCGAATGCGGGCGGCTTGCTGCGACTCGGGGGCTGGATGACGGTCAGCAACGTTGTAAGCCCCCTGATGACGTACCTGGACCGCTTCCTGATCGGCGCCATCCTCTCCGTCGGCGCGGTGGCCTACTACGTGACTCCGTTTGAGATGGCGACTAAGCTCCTGCTGATCCCTAGCGCCCTTGCAGGCGTTCTGTTTCCGGCCTTCAGCGGAGCGCTGGTCGGCGACAGAGCCTCGGCTGGCGCGCTCTATCGGAGATCGCTGGTTTCGGTCGTCTTCATCCTGCTTCCACTATCGCTGGCCATGGCCACCTTCGGAAGGATGGGGCTGAAGCTGTGGCTCGGGCCGGTTTTCACGAACAACACCTGCCACGTCCTGCCGATTCTGAGCCTGGGAGTGTTCGTCAACGGGCTGGCGGGCGTTCCATTCGCCCTGATCCAGGCAGCCGCCCGGCCGGATCTCACCGCCAAGCTGCATTTAGTCGAAGCCCCGGTTTTTCTCGCGGCTTGCTGGTACCTCACCAAACGTTTCGGGATTGACGGCGCCGCAATGGCCTGGGCAACCCGGGCGCTCTTGGACGCCGTCGCCCTGCTCCTCCTGGCGCGCCAGTGGAATTTCAGCGTTGCGCCCCGGTTGGCCGTGCCAGCTTTTTCCGGCGCAAGATCGTCATGAGGCTCGGCACCCGATGATTTTGGCGGCTATCATACTCTTGGCGCTTCTCGCCGCGGTCAACTACCGCCTCCGCCGCTCGATGTTCTACCCGCCCGCTCTCTATTCGGCCTGGTGGGCGGTCCTCCTGATCGTGCTCTGGCTGTCGGGGGACGTCTTTTACCCGCTGTCGATGAAGACGCTGGCCATCTACATCCTCGGCGCGATGGCGTTCACTCTGGGCGGCCTGCTCAGGTTGCTTTCCCACCCCTCAGACTCGCCAGCGCCCCCGCTCACGGAAACCCAGAATAGGGCGGCCGGCCGGTTCCTCATTCTGACCGCCGTGGTCCTTGTGGCCGCGTTCCCGTTTTACTGGCAGAGGCTTCAGGAGCTCCAGGCCGCATCGGTTTTCAACGACTTCTGGCGCGCGGTAAGAGAGCAGACGAGTTCGGACCCGTCAACCAGTAATCCGCTCGGGAGTTTTAAATACCTTCTGGGGGCGGCATCGTTCATGGCAATGGTTGCCGTCTACCAAAATGACGGCTCGCGCCGGGCCCGGATCCGGACGGCGCTCATCCTGGCAATCGCTTTGCTCTACCAGTTCATGACGGCGGCCCGTCTGGGCGCGATGATGACGCTCTTCGGCGTTCTTGCGGTGTCTCGTCTCCGCTCAGGCAGGATCCATTGGAAATCCTGGTGTGTGGGAGCGGTGCTGTTGGCCGTCGTGTTTACGGTGCCGGCCGTTCTGCTGAATAAGGGTGGGGACCCTCTGAAAAGCGTCGAGGAGAATGTCAGCGGCGTGCTGGAGAGCCTGCGGCATTACACGGTGAGCGGACTGGTCGCGTTCAACGACGTGGTGGATGACCCAAACGTGTTGCCACATTGGCTGAGTTTTCGATTCTTCTTCGCACTCGGGCACAGCTTTGGCATGGGTGTCGATGTGCCACCTCTCGTCTTGCCTTTTACGCCCACACCGATGCCTACAAACATTTACACCATCTACGCCTCGTACTTCGCCGATTTCGGCTTGATAGGCGTCGCTGTGCTCATGTGCGCGCATGGGTTCGTCGTCACGATGCTCTACCAGGCAGCCATCCGTGGACGGCCCGAGGCGGTCATCTTGTTCGGCCTCGCGGTCTCGGAGCTGATGGTGAGTGCGGCCGGGGACGGTTTTTTGGTCGGCTTGAGCTACTGGCTCCAGGCCGGGCTATGCACGTTGATCGTGTATCGCTGGCCATTGCTGGCGCGCAGCCGAAGTGGGAAGAGACCGAGCATGGCGGTAGTCGAGATGGCCGGCGCATAAATGGCTCCAGCGCTTAACATAGCCATCGTGAACTGGAACTCCGGCTCCGCGCTGGCGGACTGCCTGAGCTCGATAACAGCCGCGCAGAGCGGCAGCTTCGTCCTCGCCCAGGTAGCTGTTGTCGATAACGCCTCCGAAGACGATTCCCTCGACTGCGTTCGCGAAAGCCGGCTGCCCTTGAGGGTGCTCCGCAATCCCGAGAACCGGGGATACGCGCGGGCCTGCAACCAGGGTGCAGCCTGCGGCGCGGCCGATTACCTGCTGTTCCTGAATCCGGACGTGCGCTTGTCGGCGGACGCTCTGGCGGAGCCGATCGCATTCCTGGAAAAGCCGGAGGCCGGCGCTGTTGGCATCTGCGGAATCAGGCTTACCGACGCGGAAGGAAGGGACAGCACCTCCTGCGCGCGCCTGCCTCGTCCGGCCAGCATGGTGTACCGGGCCTTCGGGCTCGACCAGTGCTTTCCGAAAGTGTTCACGCCGCGCTTCCTGTCTGGCGAGGAACTCAGGGAGAGCGGCTCCGCCGAGCAGATCATGGGGGCGTTCTTCCTGGTGCGGCGGCAAGTCTACGACTCGTTGCAGGGGTTCGACGAGCGCTTCTTCATGTACTACGAGGAAGTCGACTTCTGCGCGCGGGCGAAGGCGCAGGGATTCTCCTCGTACTATCTCAGCAATGTAACCGCGGTTCACATTGGCGGCGGTTGCAGCCAGTCAGTGCCAGGACGGCGTCTGTTCTACTCCCTCGAAAGCCGTCTGGCTTATGCGAGGAAGCACTTTTCTTGGAGCGGTTTCTTCTGGGTACTGCTCGCGAGCATTGCGGCTGAGCCCCTGGCCCGCATCGTGCGGGCTTGCGCGCATACTTCTCTTGACGAAATGAAACACACCGTAGAGGCCTACGGCGCTCTCTGCCGCTCCCTGTTGCGGGGTCGTCTCGCTGCTCGCGGCGGCAGTGAGCGGGAGCGCTTCGCGGTGAGCGGGGACTGATGCGAGCGCTGTTTCTGACGAAATACGGAGCGCAGGGGGCGAGCACCCGCTATCGCGCGCTGCAGTATCTGCCCTTTCTGGCCGCGCGGGGCTGGAATGTGGAGTGGCAGCCGCTCCTGCCGGATCGTTACCTGCAGCGGCTCTACCTCAACGGCCAGCGCTCCTTCCTGGAGGTGTGCCGGGCGTACGGAAGAAGGCTTGCGTATTTGTGCAAGGGCGATTTGGGAAGCTTCGATGCGATCTACGTGCAGTATGAGGTCTTTCCGTACATCCCGGCCTGGTTGGAGTCCGCGCTGCTGGCGCCAGCCGGGAATGTAGTTCTTGACTACGATGACGCCGCGTTCATCCCCTACGACGGGAGGCCGTTCCTGCGCGGTAAGATTCCCTCGCTGATGCGTCGGGCGCGCACCGTGATCGTCGGCAACGACTATCTCTCGCAGTACGCGAGCCGGTACAGCGAACGCGTCTCGGTAATTCCAACTGTGGTCGATCTCGCCCGGCACAGCCCGAAACAGGACTATGAATGCCGCGACGAGCGGGGCCTCGTGATTGGCTGGGTTGGCACACCCGTCACGGCACGGTACCTCTCCACCCTGGCTGGAGTTCTCCGACAGCTTGCGCGCGACCACGCGGTGGTAGTCCGTTGCGTGGGCACACCCGCCGGCTTCTCACTTCCGGGCGTACTGGTCGAGAGTGTGCCGTGGACCGAAGCCACAGAAGCCGAGATCATTCAGACCTTCGACATTGGTGTGATGCCGCTTGCGGCGGAGCCGTTTGCCGAGGGCAAGTGCGGCCTGAAGTTGATTCAGTACATGGCTTGCGGAGTGCCCGCCGTTGGCGCAAGGCTCGGAGCCAACACCGAGATCATCCGGCATGGCGTAGAAGGATTCCTGGCATCCCGGGACGAGGAGTACGTGGAAGTCATCGAGCGCCTCGCCGGAGACGCGGCGCTACGGGCCCGCATAGGCCGCGCCGGCCGGCGAAGAGTGGAGGAGCGCTACTCGCTCCAGGCCAGGGCCCAGGAGTTCTGCAGTGTCCTCGAGAGGGCAGCCAATGGGTGAGAACAGACCCGCCGAGCCCCCCCGCGTCCGCATCCTCCGCATCACCACCTCGCCTTTGGCGCTGTGGTCGTTTTTCCGGAACATGACCGGGTTCCTCGCCGAGCACGGGTTCGAGACCTTGGCGGTCAGCTCGCCGGGCCAGAAACTGGACGAGTTCCACGCCTGGGCCGGCGTGCCCGTTCAGGCGGTCGAAATGAAGCGCCAGATCAGCCCGTTCAGCGACCTGCCCGCGCTCTGGCGGTTGTGGCGGATCGTCCGCCGGCACCGGCCGGACATTGTGCACGCGCACACTCCGAAGGCCGGGCTGCTGGGCATGCTGGCGGCGTGGCTGGCGTTGGTGAAAGTCCGCGTCTACACCATCCACGGGTTGCCCCTCCTGACCCGCACGGGCTGGCAGTTCCACGTCCTGCGGCTGGCGGAAGCGCTGGCGTGCCGGCTGGCCACCAGCGTGAATTGCGTCAGCGAGTCGGTGCGCCAGGTGGTCCTCGACCTCGGGATCTGTCCCCCGGCCAAGGTCCGGACCCTGGGGTACGGTTCCTGTTCCGGAGTCAATCTCCAGCGCTTCGATCCGGCCGCTTGCGGCCCCGAGGACCGCGCCCGAGTTCGCGCGCAGTACGGCATTCCCGAAGACGCGCAACTGCTCGGTTTCATCGGCCGGATCGTGCGCGACAAGGGCATACGGGAACTGGCCGCCGCCTGGCAGGGGCTGCGGGTGGAGTTTCCAAACCTGCACCTGCTGTGCTGCGGCGAGTTCGAACCGCAGGACCCGGTTCCGGCGGAAGTGCGCGAGTGCCTGCAAAACGACCCGCGCGTGCACTTCACGGACGGCTTTGTCGCCGACATGCCTCCGGTCTATGCGGCGCTGGACGTCTGCGTGCTCCCCACCTACCGGGAGGGGCTGCCCACGGTGGCGCTGGAATGCGGCGCCATGCAGGTTCCGCTGGTTGCGACGCGGGTCCCGGGATGCACCGACGCCGTACGGGACGGCGTGACCGGCCTGCTGGTGGAGGCGCAGTCCGCGGACGCGCTCTCCCGCGCGATAGCACGGCTGCTCCGCGATCCGCGGCTGGCAAAGGAAATGGGACAGGCGGCCCGCGAGTTCGTCCAGGCTAAGTTCTCCGAGGAAATCGTCTTCGGGAACGTGTTGGAGGAATACCAGAGGCTGTTGCGCGAGAGCCGGAGCCGGCCCGGCTGGCGGGAACGGCTGGTCGATGTTTGCGGCGCCCTGGCGGGCTTGGCCGTTTGCACGCCGCTCCTGGCCGGGGTGTGGATGGCCATCCGAGTGCGCATGGGCCGGCCCGTGCTGTTCCGGCAACTCCGCGCCGGCCGCGGCGGGCGCCCATTTCTTCTGTATAAGTTCCGCACCATGCTGGATGCCAGAGACCGCGCCGGCGCGCTGCTGCCGGATGCGCAGCGCCTCACGCGGCTGGGGCGATTCCTCCGCGCCACCAGCCTGGACGAGTTGCCGCAACTCTGGAACGTCCTGAAGGGCGAGATGAGCCTGGTCGGACCGCG
>Ga0326727_10023434_pt1 | contig 11778 bp, 7 predicted proteins | sample MB2enrmetagenome_FD_207643 | JGI IMG/M metagenome (GOLD analysis project Ga0326727, IMG submission 207643) | Lab enriched peat soil microbial communities from McLean, Ithaca, NY, United States - MB29MY | ecosystem: Environmental > Terrestrial > Soil > Wetlands > Peat | place: USA: New York... | reverse complement strand
ACCACAAAATCGTCGTTTTCCGATCTAATTCAGATATGGCCAGTTCGAGTTAGATTGTGGATACCGCTACCGGTGCCTTCGGTCCCTTCCCGCCCTGGTCTGTTCTCTTTGCCAACTTCGCTTCCGGCTTGTTTCGATCCTCGTCCTGCCGGAACCGAAAGATCCTGTTCCGCCTCGGTATTGCTGGACTTGAGAGTAAAAGTCTGAGAATCCATCTGCATTGTCGGCCAGGGTTGATATGAGCCCGTTGAGTCTCGATCTCGCCTCGTCGGAAGCATTTTCATCCCAAGCCTTGGAATAAACCTCATACGCAAGATGGAACTTGAAATCCTGCGGCCGATCAATCGCTAGCTTGATCGGGGTCTTCTTTTCCTCGTTCCCTTCTTCCATATCGCACAGTTCCGCGTATCCAGATAGCAGGTCGAGTTATTTAACGCCACAGGAAAGCCGTCAACGAGCCCTGAAAGCTACGCTAGAAGATCGTGATCGTTGATGCCCTTCGTTCAGCTTGCGTCCTTGGTTATGCGTGAGTCTACGACCTCTTTGTCCATTTCAGGCAGTTCGTACCATTGTTTCTTTTCGCCTATTTTCGATCTAAGCTTCCAGCGAGTACTCTTAGGGGCATTGTCTATTCGCGTCTTCAAGTCTTCAATGCGCTTTCGGACAGTTTTCTCTCCTTCTTCGTCGAGTTGATACTGAGCGAGCGCGTTCAATATGTTTCCCAGATTGATCGTGAAGGTCTTGTATATCCCCCAATCTTCGGCGCATAGCTTGGCAAGATATTGACCGTTAATCGCATCCGGAGTCTCTGTATCGGTAATCTCGTGGTCGTGGACGAGCGCTATTATGTCCCGGTACTCTCTCTCGGTTATTTCCACCACCTGAAGCTTCGTCGCCAGGAGGTCCGCGAGGGGGATCGTATATTTGTCGATTAATAGACGGTCTTTGAAATCCAGCTTATGGCACATTTCGAATACGTCCAAGAAAACGTCGACTCGTCTTCCATTTTCAATGTCATTGAAGATGAGTCGTGTGTCTCCATGCAATGCGTTGAAGATATCCCGCGATGTGTATCCGAGGTCTACAAACAACTTCTTCATGCCCCGCGCCTGCTTCTTCAGGCCCATGAAATCGATGTCGGCGTATTTACGAGACAAGGCCCTGTGCGTTGCGCTTGGGCAGTGAAACCGAACCGCTAGACCACCGAACAGTCGCAGAGTTATCTGTTTTTTCTCGGCTTCGTCGATTATCCGCTGGGCCTCTTTGACTATGTCCGTGGCTGGCGTTGAATTCGGCACTGATTAATCACAGGAGGGTGCCTATGCCGCGGAGAGTCAATATAAGGAGTTTCGTGGATACAATCGGGGTCATTCAACCATGTGCTCCGTAAATTTCGGAGAAATTCTCCAGGCCTATTCAAGAAAGGATTTGTGCTAAGCTTTCTTATGATCGGAGCCTATTGAACGTCCTAACCTAGTTCTCTTGTTCCCTGATCGCTTCAAAGGTTTAATTATAGCATTCGCTCAGAACACACTGAAATCGACCTGTATGAAAGCTACAATTAGGTTCCTAGTCACCATAGCAGTCCTCGTCCTGACCGCTTCGATCCTAAGTCAAGTGCTTGCTCAACAAACTCAAGCTTCGTACACTGTTAATCTAAGCTCATTGACTCTGCAGGTAACGTACCCTTCGGAAGTTATGCCTGGAGAAAACATCACGGTGAACGTACAAGCCACTCCCAAGACCACCGGCATCTATCTCCAGACCCTGGCCGCAACAGTCTATTACGGTGACACGTCGGGCCTCCATACTATTACAACCCAGACCATTGTTAGCAACGCCGGGAATAGTTACGGGCCTTACAGCACCGGAAGTTTCAGCAAGAGATTCACTGTGAACGTGCCACAGAACGCGCCCAGAACCTCACTGATCGCGTTATTCTCCGAAACCGTCCAGCCTAACTACTACTCTAACAACTACTATGGTTACGGACCTTACTACGGATGGAACGGCTGCTACGACCCAATTCTCTGCGCCTGGTACTACCCATCCTCCGGCTACGGCACAACGACCGACGATGCGATAGCACCCTTATCCTACATCAAAGCGACTACACCTGAATATGTCGCTCTTCAGTCTGAGTATCAGATGCTTCAGCAGCAACTAAACCAAACGCAAGCTCAAAACCAACAGCTACAGACAACCATCTCACAACAGAGCACAACCATTAACCTACTCGGACAGCAACTCGCCTCCGCAAACAGCATGGCACAAACCTACCAAGACCTTGCCATAGGCGCCATCATCATAGCCGTAGCCCTAGCAGCCTTCGCAGGTTTCACCTACTACAAGAGAAGTAAAGGAAAGGATCAGGGGTCGATCCCAAAGCAAGCCAGCACCGAGAAGGCTGAAACTGAAGCGCCCAAATAGATTCAAAAATCCTACTTTTTCCGCTGCTCGAACCTTGCTGAGTAGAACAAATTCATTGGCTCCTGTCTTCGTCCTCGCCGCCTCTGCTCCCTACGCTTAGCCTTGAAGACACGAAGTGATGTACCTAACTTTGGCAAGTGATGTGCATCACTTGACACCCGTAGTTCCCGATGAAGCGTCGGAAGTCTAGGTGATCAAAGTGATCCCGCGAACACAGCCAAAGCAACCCCATAACCAACCCTAGTCGAAGCCGACCAACCCTCCATCCGATCCTAGAAATTCTGAAAAGCCAACCCGACCCGAAAGCAGAAAAACACCCCAAGACTACTAAAATCCTACGGGGCCCGTAGCTCAGCTAGGCTAGAGCGACAGAATTCGAATGTCGAAGCTCATATGGCGGATCGGAGGAACCTGCTGGTCGAGGGTTCGAATCCCTCCGGGCCCACCACTTTCATGGGTTCGAGCAGTAGCCTGTTGAAAGGCTGCCCTACGCCTCATTTCCGCATTCCCTCGCAAACCCTACTGACATTATTCTGAATCGCAATCGGCAGCTGATAACGAGGCCGTCCATGTGCTGGAGGGTGTAAGATACCCCCCTGCCGACTGTCCTACAGCCGCAGCTCCTTCACACCCATGCCTGGTCCTAGTCGTGGCAGCAGTTATCCTCTCCCACGATGGCTCCTGCTCCATAGTGCTGCAATGCGACAGGGGCTAGGGTGCAACATGAAAACACAACAACGCCTTCGCGTGGGGTCTTGGTGCGATAGCGAAGCTATGTCAGACTAAGATAATGAAAGTGAAGGTCTTCATGTCGGGCGGACCGAAAGCTGCGTCGGAAGCTGACTTCGCTGATCCTTAGGAGGTTGAGGTGGTTTGGGGTAAGCGATATGATTGGTTGGTGGGGGGTTGGTTGAGAGGGTTGGGATGGCGAAGACGTATGTTGCGGTGTATTCTGCCGGTGCGGTCACTGTGGTGGGCATCGGTACGTTTGAGCCGGTTGAGTTGCGCCAGTTTGTGAATTGGAAGAACGTCATTATGGTCTGGTTGGTGGTTGGGTCAAGTGTCTGGCCTTGGTTGTACCAGGCTGAGTAGGGTTGGGTTGGGGTGATCGGGTGATTTTGATTATTCACGTTTAGCGTGACAGATGTGGAGTTGGGTAGGCCGGAGACTTTGAATGTGATTTCATATTGCGTAACCCACTCCGCTACAACGTTCAGGGGTTTGTTAGCGGTTAACGTGAGGCCGGTGCTGGTGGCGGAGACGTCCCCAGTCCACCCCGTGAATATTCGACGGGTTTGATTATTATAATCCACTTCAGGTTGAATTGAGAGTTGCGCCGAAGACCCAGCATCATACCACCCCGCTCCAGAAGCGGAGCCGTATTCAGATTGGACCGTGACTAGGTACTGCGTCTTCCACGCTGCGAGTAAGCTGGTGGGTGAATTAACCGTGATTTGCGCAGTCGGACTATTTCCAAGCGTAGTGGAGCTCCAGCCGTTGAATATCATACGCGTACTGTTCGGGTATTGGACTGTGGATTGAACCCCAACCGTGACTACGGAGCCTGCATCATACCAACCCTCACCGCTCGGAGAACCGGTTAGTGAAATTATCGCTACGTAATACTGCTTAACCCAGTTCGCTTGCAACGTCACCGGCTTACTCATCGTAACAGTTATCGTACTTGAAGTCGAGGAGAAGTCACCACTCCACGAGGAGAAGACGTTTCTGGAAGCGTTCACGGTTACGTTCGATGGGTTGACGGCCGAGACGGTAACGGTTGCGTTAGGCTGGTACCAAGCGCTGGGCGTTGCGGTTCCCCCGTTCGGGTTGACGGAGAGAAGATACTGGGTCGCGTACACTGCCTGGATTGTCATATTCGAGGTTACTGTCAGCTGCCGAGGGTTGGACGAGCTTCCATCCGACCACCCCGTGAAACTTTGCCTGACGCCCTGCGACGTGTTGATCAGGGATTGGATTTGCACCGTGACTAGTCCGGTTGGAACGCTCGCTACCAATTGGGTTGAAGTGAAATTGTACCTGACGCTATTGATCAGCACCCAGATGCCCGAGGGCACGATGCTCGCTGGGATGTTGACGGAGAGAATAGGCCCTAGAGTAGGCCCAACGTTCACGTTAAACGACGCGACGTTGTTCGCCCTGCTCGTTTCATTTATCGTGTGATTGGGGTCCAGGGTTACTTGGAAGACGTGACTTCCAACCGTGGAAACCCAAGTGAAGCTGGTCTGCGTTGAGGAACCTGCAGCCACGTTCGAGACTTGTAGGTCCGTGAAGATCTGTCCGTCGAGCGTGACTTGGACTGGGACGTTAGTTGCCGCCATGGTGCCGACGTTCGAGATTTGAATGCTAATCGTAACCGTCGTGTTCGGGTTGATTATGACTGTGGGTTGGGAATTGATACCAGTTATGGCGAGTTGAATGAACGCGGAGGTCTGGTTTTGGTTCTGGGGCTGAGGAGGTTGAACACCACCTCTATTCACGGTGACTTGGTACGAGTTCCCGTTCTTGCTTGTCACCGTGACGGCCACGTTGTTCGCGCTGTCCGTGAACGTTTGCCCCACCGTCCAGACGGCGTCGTTCAAATTGGAAACGCTGGGGTGGCCATCTATGACGTGCACTTTGCCCACGACAAGGTTTTCATTTACAAATGTGATTAGGACCCCGGCGGCGGGCAGGGCGGTGTCGAAGCCGATCTGTGCTCTCACTTCGACTAGGTAGTATTGGCTTGATTCGGCGAGCGGTATCTTGACCGCGTGGGTGTTATTTGACGCGATTTCTGTCGGGTCGACCGTATACGTGGAGGTCGTTCGATCTGGGGCGGTGGTTAGTGTGGGGCCGCTGATGTAGCCGAGTTGGATTTTGTCCCATGCGGTCATGTGGGCGGGGCTTGATCCTTGGGGGTTGCCGTTCCATGCTCCTTTATCCATCAGTTCCCATGGGCCGAGAATTGTGTGCCCTGTGTTAGTGTTATACAAGTCTGGTAGACCTAGGTCGTGACCGAATTCGAGGCAGTAGACCCCAGCTGGGGAGGCTCCGCCGGCTTCCAGCTCTGGAACGATGCTAAACAATGTGATGCTTATCGTCTTTGTTACGACGTAAGTGCCACCCATGTACGTGACCGACCAAATGTCGTTCTTCACTCCGCTTGATTCTTGGCCGTAGCCGGAATGGATGAAGATGAAATAATCATACTTGCTGAAGTCAACGTCCTTCTGCGCTAATGCTGCGGCGTCTTGAGCAAGTTGGAACGACTGGTCCTCCCCACTGCAGTCGGAGGAGTTGATCCCGTTGCAGCTCAATCCGTAATGCGATTCGGGATACGGAAGCTTGTACCACCCGTAAATGTTGCCCTCAACAGTCAATGCACCATACGATACTTCGTGGTAGTATGAGGCGACCGGACCAAACCAATCCTGTTTTACTTGAGGGATAGTCAACGTGGCGTTGACGTCGGAGAAGGCCGCCGCGATTACGAGGACCCGTATGACCCCCGAGACGGGATGAGGCCATATTGCTCCGAATTGAGGTGGAGCGTAGCCGATAGCTGGAAGCGGCAGTGAGGGCGTCAGGGAAAACGTAGAAGCCGTCGTCGAGTGGGCCTCGTAAGCATTCACGTTCGAAGGCAGGTTCGGTGCAATCAAAATTAGGAAAAACAGGATAGCGCCCGCTATTTTTACTACTGATCTTAAGCGCATTCGCACGCAACCAATCTTTTGACGGGATTTTTGAAAGTTCTGATAAAGTGTTTAGACGCAAGGAAGAGTGTACGCCCAGAGATCCTTGGCAACTCGAATTGACAACAATCACGCAACGTTACCGTTGATGAGTTTCTTCATAATGGAAGTGCTAGGGCCGAATCGTGTCAGAATTGTGTACACGTCACAGTAAGGTGGTCTTCGAAATTCCATAAGACGTCGGGTTCGATCCAGTACCCCTGAATCGTACATCCCATCTTGCAGTCTTGTCATCTGTCCTCTGAGATTCCGATGATCAGCCGGCTCACATGCAACTTACAGGACGTGTGCTATGTTGACGTTCACGGCAAGCGTTTCGAATTCCGTCACGAGTACTGTCGTGTCCAGGTTAATCGATTTTGGAGCCATCGATAACGCGCGGACCTGGATGGATTGTATCGTACCCGCATGACGGCTGCATTTGTCAATCTTGGTAAGCAGTGACAGGCGTAATAAGGGCACATCGTTTTCGCAAACTTCGGCGGATATGTCAAGTAAGAAAGCTGATCTGGCCGGTCCTGGAATCGGAAATTACGAGGACCTGTACAAGTTTCTTCCTGACGATTATAGTTCTCTGCTCAATCCAAAGGACACGCAACGAGCCATTTTCGCCGTAAAGAACTACATTGAAGGGAACCTTTGCAAAGAGCTCAATCTGGTGATGGTTCAGGTTCCGTTGATAGTCGATGTGGAAAGCGGCGTCAACGATATGCTTGACCGCGACGGTTCAAGAACGCCGGTTCAATTCCACATCTCTAACGACTATGACAAACACCCCATTGACGCACAGATCGTCCAGGCCGCGACGAAGTGGAAGAGGGGGGCGTTGAAGCAGTTCGGTTTGAAGGTGGGGGAAGGCATCTGCACCGATATGCGGGCTGTTCGTAAGGACTACTTCCTCGACCACGACCACAGCGCCTACGTGGACCAGTGGGACTGGGAGAAAGTTGTCACTGAGAACGAAAGAAATCTCGGCTACCTGAAGGATACGGTCCGCAAGATCTGGAAGGTTCTCAAAGGCGCGGAGACCCATGTGCAGAATTCATTCCCTCAGCTGAGGACTAACAAATACCCGAACTTGCCAGATGAGATCACATTTCTTCATGCCGAACACATTCTCGACAAATACCCCGATCTGCCACGGAAAGAGCGCGAGACAGCCATCCTCCAGAAATATCATGCGATTTTCATTATTGGAATCGGTTGGGTTCTGAAAGATGGTTACCCACATGAAATGAGGGCGGCTGACTACGACGATTGGGTCACAGAGACACGATCGGAAGATGGAAGGCCGATGCACGGGCTGAATGGCGATATCCTTGTCTGGAACCCTGTGACGAAGCGTCGGCACGAGCTTACTTCAATGGGTATTCGCGTCAATGCGACCTCGTTGAAGAAGCAACTTGAACTCTCAGGACAATTGAACTTCCTGAACTTCCCATACCATCAAGGAATCATAAAGGGAGATCTGCCTCTCAGTATCGGCGGCGGTATCGGGCAGTCCCGCACATACATGTTCCTTCTCCGGAAAGCGCATCTTGGCGAAGTCAGCGTTTCTGTCTGGCCGAAGATTCTGAAAGAGATGTGCGCCAGAAAGAACATACACGTCATAGAATGAGCTATTACAATGGGAACGCCTGGAACCGCTTTAGTGTTTCCGCCATCTCCCTCAAGCGCTTGTCAACGAGCCCGTAGATAGTATTTTCTTCGTAGCCGCCATTCGGAACCTTTTTCCCAGCAGGGACGCCGGTCAACACCTCAATCCCTTCCTCGATCGTTGATACAGGATAGATGTGGAATTTCGCGGCTTTCACCGCGTCAATAACCTCCTGTTTCAACGTGAGGTTGCGAATGTTGCTTCGGGGAATCACTACACTGTGTTGTCCGTCGAGGCCCCTCGCCTTGCACACTTCGAAGTATCCTTCGATTTTCTCGTTGACGCCTCCAATCGGTTGGACCTCCCCTTTCTGGTTAACTGACCCCGTCACGGCGAAATGCTGTTTGATCGGGACACCTGACAGTGCAGAGAGAAGTGCGTACAGCTCTGTACTAGAGGCACTGTCTCCTTCCACTCCTTCGTAGTTCTGCTCAAACACTATTCTGGCGGATAACGTGAGAGGTTTGTCCCGCGCGAATTTCGAGGCGATATAGCCAGCAATTATCATAACTCCCTTACCCTGTATCGGGCCGCTCATGGCTACTTCTCTTTGAACATCGACCAACCCCTCCTTCCCTAATCCCGCGGCTACCGTTATCCGTGAGGGAGCGCCGAAGGAGAAATCTCCTAAACTGAGAACCGAAAGGCCGTTAATTTGTCCGACCGCCTCGCCATCGGTGGATATGAAAATAATGTTCTTCTCAATGTATTCACGCAGTTTTTCTTGTACCAAGTTCGAGCGATAGATTTTGGCCTCGATGGCTTTCTCCACGTGGTTTGCCGTGATATACGTTGAATTGTCCTGTTGAGCGTAGAAATGAGCTTCACGCACAACATCGCCGACCAAACCAAATTGCGTCGAGAGTTTATCCTGATCCTCGGCAAGCCTGCAGCTGTGTTCTATTAGACGAGCGATCGCTGAGGCGTCCATGTGTTTCAGGTTTTCATTCATGGCGAGGGTGGTAAAGAAACCTGCATAGTACCGTACATTGGCCTCAGTATTTGCCATCGTCGAGTCGAATTCCGCTTTTACTTTGAATAACTCTCTGAATTCGGGATCGTACGCATACAGCAACTGGTACATAGTCGAGTCCCCGATGAGGATCACTTTCACATCCAAAGGAATGGGGTCGGGGGCAAGTGACCTGACGCTCGCGTAGCCAATCCTCTGCGGCAAATCTTCTATACGAATCTCTCCAGATTTCAGAGCTCGTTTCAACGAGTCGTAGACGATTATGTCGCGAAGAAGCTGTTCGGCGCGCATTACTAGGAAGCCGCCGTTCGCACGATGTACTGAACCGCCGCGGATTAGTGTGAAATCAGTTGTTAAAGTTCCAAGCTGGCTTTCTCGCTCTATCCGCCCAAGCACGTTGTCATAAGTTGGGTTGTGCTCGACGACAACGGGAGCACCCTGCGTCCCAGAATTATCAACGATAACATTGACCTCGTAAACGCGGAATCCCGTTTCTTCCAGGTATTCTTCCTGTGCATCCTTCTTTTCGCCGCTCCGTCCGCGAAACCTATCCAAATCGTCGGCGATGTGTGCTTGAATTGTGTGCAAGAATCGTACAATCTCCTCATATGGTTTGTATTTCTCGAATAGAGTGGACATTAGGTGGTCGATCGCGTACAAGGTTACATCCCTATCGAACTCCGTGATCTCGTCTCGCGCCGTGACCTCTAACTCGCGGAGTTCTCGTACCAACGGCTGTAGCTTCTCTGTAAGAGCATCCCGTTGCTGACTGAGCTTCTGTTGCGTTTCCTTGGGCAGGGAAACAAACTCATCCGTCTTCAGTGGGCGACCCTTGATTACAGGTACAAGTGACACGCCAACTGGTGTCAGTTGAAGGATAAATCCTGCCTCTTCTGCAAGCTGTCCCATGCGTGTAATTACATCTTCCCGTTTTGTGTTCACCTTCTTGATTATTTCCTCCCGTTTGGTTGCATAGTCTTCACCTTCGAACACTTGATGAATCGCGATTCGCGCTGCTTGAATGAGCTCTCGCATGTCCTGTTTGAGTTGTTTTCCCAGTCCAGGGGGGCACCTTAACATGTTCGGTTGGTACGCGTTTTCAAAGTTGTGAACGTAACACCAATCCATCGGCGTCGGCAGTTTCTTCACGATGTCTTCCAGAAAGTCTGTAACGGCGGTCGTTTTTCCAGTTCCTGGAGGACCGGCTACGAAAATATTGAAGCCAGCTTCTTTTGCCGAAAAGCCTAGATTTAGAGCTTGATATGCACGAGGTTGGCCAACCATCATTTCTAGGGGTTTCAGTTCCTCAGTTGACTTCGCTCCGATCATCTTAGGGTCGCAAATCCAGCGAAGACTATTGGCCGGAAGCTCAGATACCATGAGAGTTCAGCAAGGTGCGCTCCTGCGTTCCTAATTACTTTTTGTAGAAACCGACTGTGACCGGCTGCAGACGACTCGGATATTCACGAGAGTGGGAATTCAACCTCGTCAACTCTAACAGGTCGGTGGGTTGCGGGGTCGATCCACAGGTACGGTTCTTCCCATCGGTCTGTAAGTTCAACGTTCACTTGGTGGTCGCATTTGGAGCACCGAGGCCCCCTGGCCTCGAATATAGTTTCACGACATTCGCAGCCGCAGTCAACGCGGTCCAGAATTAGCTTGGTCCCCTCATATCGAGGAATCCTAGGCGGACTGCAAGCTTCGCAGAAGGTTCCCACTTCCCTAGGCCTCACGATTACAAATTGGCCGGTAATACGGTAGAGAGATGAGTGAAAGTTCTCTTAGACCATCGGCAATTAACAGTGAAGGCTCGGGGAGCCCTTAGCTTGGTCTATGGGCCCGTTCTAGCCAGTGGCTTTTCCAGCTTCAACCCGTAGCGTTCACGTATCTTTGTAGCCAACTTCATCATGTCGAATCCGAAGATTTCCTTCAGCTCGTCCAATGTTAGTTCTTCACTCTCAGTCATGTCACTCACGGTGACCTCACGGAATAACTCTCGCTTTCGCTCCAGCACCTCGCGCACGTGCTCCTCGATCGTGCCCTTCACGACGAAGTTCACCGCAAGCACCTTGTTGGTTTGCCCAATTCGGTGAAGCCGCGCTATCCGCTGCAGCAGCCTAGCAGGATTCCAAGGCAAGTCATAATTGACGACCACATCAGCCGCCTGCAGGTTCAACCCAAACTGTCCAGCGTCTGTGCTCGCGAGGACTCTGTAGCCGGCTTGCTCTGTAAAGCTGTGCAGATTAGCAATTCGTTCGTCGCGCGAAAGCTGCCCATGGTACACAAGAGTGGGGATTCCCTTGCCCTCCAGTTCTTCCTGTATCAGATTAACAACCGGAACAAATTGCGAGAAGATTACCATTTTATGGGATTGTTCCGTCAAGTCCTCAACGAGTTCCTTTAGCTCGACAAGCTTTGCGTTCTCGGGTTCAAGCCTAGCGACCGCCCGTAGTAGCTTTCTAAAGATTGGCGATTCACGGAGTAACTCGGCGTCACGAGTGTTCTCGCGTTGCTTGCGACGTAGGTACCCAGCTATCATGCTTATGTCGGCGCAGGCTTCTCGGAGGAGAGTGTAAAGTCTAATTCGATTAGATGTGAATGGATTCGGCCCTTCGTGTTCGCTAGTGCTGAAAGCGTATTCCTCAAGCACCGTTTCACTGAGACTCTCTTGGAGTATGTCGTAAATCATGCGTTGGTTTCTGGCTGGTTCGGTGTACACATACTGCATTGTTAGTGTCGGCAATTGCCTCAGCACTTGGGCCTTCGTGCGGCGGATCGAAACCGTCTTGAGCTCTTTCCTAAGCAAGGGTAAAGTTTCAGGGTTAATGATTGGTCGAGAAGATTGCCATCCCTGCCCTGATAACTTCAAGGTGAACCTGGCTAGGAAGTCTTCATGGTATCGCCCGAAGAAACCTGGCCGTACAATATTCACTATGTTGTAGAGTTCGCCGAGGTGATTTTCG
>Ga0326727_10023433_pt1 | contig 11778 bp, 7 predicted proteins | sample MB2enrmetagenome_FD_207643 | JGI IMG/M metagenome (GOLD analysis project Ga0326727, IMG submission 207643) | Lab enriched peat soil microbial communities from McLean, Ithaca, NY, United States - MB29MY | ecosystem: Environmental > Terrestrial > Soil > Wetlands > Peat | place: USA: New York... | reverse complement strand
GCTTTGTCGGGATCTTTCTCCAGGCGCGCGTAGCGAATCAGGATTGCCGCATTCCGGCTGCCCGCCGCGACGGCTTTGTCCAGATACTCACCGGCCTCGGCGCTATCGTTGCGGCCGAGCGCCAGCAGCGCCAGTCCTTCGTAGCAATCGACCAACCGGACATGCTTGGCGATCAGCTTCTTATAAATAGCCTCCGACTGCGGAGTGAGCAGATCGGCTTGTTCCAAATCGGCGACATCGGGATCGAGCTGGCGAATATCGAAATCGCGTTGCGCGTTGAGCGGACGGCTGGGCGCATCCACGGCGGCGAACTGTTTGGCGGCCCAGAAGCGATCGACGTCGGCTTCGATTTCGGCTTTGGTCTTGTTGAACGCGTTGTGGTACGCGGGGACGTCCGCGGCGCCCTTCTGCAAATTGAACAGCAGGATGCCGGCCCGCCCCGCGTACTCCGGACGGGTGGCGAGCAGGGCGATGCGGGCCCAATCGCGGTCCGGATTGGCGGGTGGCGCGCCCCATTTCACGTGCGCGCCATTAACCTCCAGCGTAGTGAGAAAAGTTTCCAGGCCGCGTTCAAACTCCGGCGGCAAACGTCCGGTATTGCGTTCCACAAACATCTTGGTGAGCTGCCGGATGGTATCCGCCGCCAGCTTCTGTCCCGAAATCAAGACGAGGGCGCGGCGATCGCGTCCTTCGACCAGCGAAGGCGAAGGTGTGGCGCCGGCTTGCGAGGCGTCCCGCGCGTCCTTGAAGATGACCAACCGTACCTTGGGACTGGCTTGCAGATCGTCGATTCCCAGCAAACGGCCTAATACGAAGCGAAGCTGTTCCGCTTCACCTAGCGTAATCAGCGACTTCTGCTGTGGCGCATCGGAGAGCAACTCGATCGGCCCCGAACGGCTCTCATACCAACGGTTCTCAGCTTCGCAGGCAGCGGAGATCAGAAATAACAGCAGAAGGAATCTCCCCATTGTAGTGTCCTGCTTTGTCTGTGCTCATTATATATGCAGAGGACGACGGGGGCATGGGGTAATTGCCTTCTAAGCGGGAGTCGTCATGACGGTCAGGCTGGAACTGAAACCGGAACTTGAAGCCGCGTTGAACGATCTCGCGAAGGCGCAAGGTCTTCCGCTCGACGCATACTTGCAGCGTCTGATAGAGGGACTTGCACGAACACAACACGCGCTCGACAGATTGGCGGAGATGGGACGGGGATTGCCTCGAGTCCTATCGTCGGCATTTAGCCGCGAAAGTATATATGAGGATCGCAACTGAGGCGCGGACCTGCCAGTCCTTGCTGATACTAATATCCTTCGGCGGCTTGCGGAGCCATCCGATCCTGAATACCTGATCGTTCGTACCGCCGTAGATACCCTTGTGGAGCGCGGAGAGGTGGGTTTGTTACGCGGCGCAGAACCTGGTCGAGTTCTGGAACGTGTGCACGCGGCCAGCCGCCAAGAACGGCTTTGGCTTGACCAGCACGGAGACTGAAGCCCGCGCTCAGATTATCGAGACCACCTTTCGACTCCTGCCCGAAAGCGAAAGTGTTCACTCCGAATGGCGCCGCCTCGTCGTCCTTCACTCGGTAGCCGGGGTGCAAGTGCATGATGCCCGGCTTGTCGCATCGATGGTAGTTCACGGGGTGTCGAGCATACTCACTTTGAACGATAGAGACTTCGCGCGGTATTCCAGCATATTAGTTATCCATCCGAGGGATCTGGTAGCATCCACATAGCGGCCGGCGGCGTCCTTGTCGATGGCCCACCAGCACCGCAAGATCGCGGATGCGGACCAACAAGGATTTCGCTAATATACTAAACAGTTCCTATTATCCTTTTCGCGAGGAGGTCGAAGCATGTTGCGACGCTGGCTTTTCCTTCTGTTTGTAATTCCCTTCGCCGCGCGACCGCAACCGAGTCAACGCTTTTCGTTGACCGGACAAATGATCGACGGCATGACTGGAAATCCTCTTGCGGGCGTGCCCGTCACGTCCTGTGAATGTTCGCAGTCCAAGCTGCCTCGCGTCGTATCCGGACCGGATGGCCGGTTCGCCTGGCACAATCTTCCGGAAGGTGTGTACGGTTTGCAGGCTGTCGCATTCGGCGAAACCATTCGATATGGTGATTTTTCTGATGGCGGATATATCGGGATTGACCTTGGGCCGCGCCGCGGAGATCAAGCTATCACCTTCGTTGTCCGGCCCAGGCCCTCCATATCCGGGACAATCCGCGATGAATTCGGAGACCCGTTGGAGGACGTAGACGTGGTTGCGTTCCGCCGGGGTTGGATGGACGACCATGTGGGCTTTGTGCGGGGAGGGGGCGGTCGAACCGATGACCAGGGCCGCTACGAACTCAAACCCTATCCAGGCGCGTATTTCCTCGTCGCCGGCGTCTCCGGGATCCGGCGTTTCGATCGAGTCGCGCCGCAGTCCGCAAAGGGCGATTTCAATGCCCGGAACGACCAACGCTTCTATGCGCGTTCCTTCTACCCCGCTGATCCGCCAGCCAGCTTTCAGATGAATTGGGGCGAACACCGGCAGGCCGATTTCACGATTCAATCCGCCCCTGCCATTCGTGTGCATTGCCGGATCGCCAACGGGCCTATGCAAGGCGGGAACGTACTGCTTTTACCGGTTGAAACACCGGTCCCCGGAGTCGGGGGGATAACCGGAAAGCTCGCCGCTGATGGAACCTCCGAGTTGTATGCCTACGAACCCGGCCGCTACCGGATCGATGTTTCGGGCAACGTTACCGGTCCGCCAGGCTGGTATGGCGCAGCCAGTCAAGCCGTCATTCTCGATGCTCAAAGAGACCAGGAGGTAGAAGTCGTTCTTCAACGCATGGCCTCGATCGAGTTATCTGTGCATGGCGACGACGGAAGGGAATTTCCGTCAGGGAGCGTCGGAATCGAGCTGCGGCCGCGAGGAGTCGGCAAGACAGAAATCGCAACCTCTGGTTACCCGATCCCGGCCGGGGAGTATTGGGTAGCGCCGCGGACTGAGCCAGGCTGCATTGAATCCGCCAAGGTGGGCAACCAGGACGTCAGTCAAGGTCCCATCTCACTTGCCCCCGGTGTGGCGACACATCTGGACGTCACCGTTTCACAACACTGCGCCGAGGTTGCCGGCCGCGTCATCTATCGCGATAAACCGGCCGCTTACGCCATCGTCGCGATTCTGGTCACCGGTACCGCGAAATCTCCTGGCAAAGTCCTCACTGTTTTTGCCGATGATGAGGGCGGATTTTCCGTTAAGGAACTCCCGGCAGGCCGGTACCTGATATGGGCATGGAACACGGACGATCCCTTATATCCTGGCCCAACCACGTTGGCGGAAGTCGAGAACCGGGCCAAGGTGATCGTGGTGAACAAAGGCGAACAAAGCCACGCGGGCGATATCCACGTGCTGGAAGAGGCGGAATCGAAATGAGACACATCCGAAATCTCCTCCTATGCCTGCTTTCCGTCGGAGGCACGCTTCAAGCAGAAGATGTCAACGGCAAGGTGGTCGACTCCGTCACGGGCCAGGGCATACCGCAAGCTAGAGTGACCATCTCGCTGCAGGCGAGGCCCGATTATCCGGATTCCACGAATGAGATCAACTACCTGGTGCTCCTGTCGGGGCCCGACGGCAGCTTCGCGTGCCGCAACGTACCGGAAGGCAAGGTCTGGTTGATTCCGCAGAAGGCCGGCTACCTGCGTGAGGCTACTGCCACCGAGACCGAAGCTCCGGCATCAGTCACGCTCAAGCTCACGAGACAGGCGAGAATTCATGGAAAGATAACTGACGAGGAAGGCCGCAGCCCGCGTGTGACGTTGACGTTGCTGCCCTCGGAGCCAAAGCCGCATGCGCGGGCGGACTATTCCCTGTCCCAGGAAGACGGCCAGTTCCGCTTGACCGGACTGAGGGCCGGCCGCTACGCGCTCCTCATCGAGCCCCGTCCAGACAGTTACGGCAGGATTTATGGCCTGCAATCTCCTGGAACGATTGACCTCGTGCCCGGCCAGGACGCAGAAATCGAAGTGCGTATACAGCAGTTGCCGGTGTATGACGTTCGATGGAAAATCACGTGCGCGAGCAAGCCTACGGCCTCGCTTCGCCGCGAAGCCCGGTCGGAAAGCCTTCCCTTTGTCTACGATGGGCAGTGGGACGACCAGTCAAACGTGCTCACTTTTACAGGCGTGCCCTCTGGCGTGTACAGCTTGATCGCAGCTTGCCCGGACAGCGGCGAGAGGATCTCCACGAAACTTACCGTCGAGGCCGCCAATGTCGAGGGACCGCGATAGCCAGTCGAAGCCCCCGCTTTCCCCCCAAAGCCATTCCAAGTTAAACTAAATAAAGAGGCAATCCTCCCCTAAACCCATGACTTCATTCGCCGAGCGCCAGAAGGCGCTGTATGACGCTCTTGCTACCCGCATTCTGGTCCTCGATGGCGCCATGGGTACCATGCTGCAACAACGGCATCTGACCACCGAAGACCGCGGAGGCGCGATCCTCCAGGACTGCCCGGAGTATCTGGTGAAATCCCGTCCCGACGTCATCAGCGACATCCACAAGGCTTACCTCGCAGCCGGCGCGGACATCATCGAAACCAACAGCTTCGGCTCAACGCCGCTCGTCTTGGGCGAGTTCGGCATCGCCGATCAGGCTCGCGATTTGAATCTTCGCGCCGCCAAACTGGCGCGCGACGCGGCCGACCAGTTCTCCACGTCCGCCAAACCGCGCTTCGTCGCCGCCTCCATCGGTCCCACCACCAAGACGCTGTCCGTCGCCGGCGGGATCACTTTCCGCGAACTCGAAGAGAATTTCTATCAACAAATCAGCACCCTGGTGGAAGGCGGCATCGACATCATCCTGATCGAAACCGCCATCGATACGCGCAACATCAAAGCCGCTCTCATCGCTGCGCAGCGCGTAATGAAAGAGGCCGGCCGCCAGATCCCCATCATGGTGTCGGGCACCATCGAGCTCATGGGCACCATGCTCGCCGGACAGCCCGCCGACGCGCTCTGGGTCTCGCTCGAAAACGCCAATCTGCTCTCCATTGGACTCAATTGCGCCACTGGACCCGAATTCATGACCGACCATATCCGCACCCTCAGCGATATGGCCACCACCAATGTCTCCTGCTATCCCAACGCCGGCTTGCCCGATGCCGACGGCCAGTACCTCGAAACACCGCAGTCGCTAGCCGAACACCTCGACCGCTTCATTCGCAACGGCTGGCTCAACATGGTCGGCGGATGCTGCGGCACCACCGAGAAACACATCCACGCCATCGCCGAAATGGCCGAAGGACGCAAGCCGCGCGAAATCAAACCTTCGCCGCACCGGACCTATTTAAGCGGTACCGAAGTCGTGGAAGTGGAAGAATCCAGCCGCCCGCTGATTGTCGGCGAGCGCACCAACGTCATCGGTTCGCGTATCTTCAAGAACCTCATCGCCGCGGAGAAATTCGAAGAAGCCGTCGAGATCGCGCGGCGGCAGGTGAAGAATGGCGCGCACATCATCGACGTCTGCCTGCAATCCACCGAGCGTGACGAACTAGCCGATATTCCTCAGTTTTACGAGAAGTTGATTCGCGCCGCCAGCAAGCCGCCCATCATGATCGATACCACCGATCCCAAGGCGATCGAACTGGCGCTGACTTATTGCCAGGGCAAAAGCATCATCAATTCCATCAATCTGGAAGACGGCGAGGAGAAGTTCGAAAAGGTCTGCCCTATCGCCAAGGCTTATGGCGCGGCGCTGGTGGTCGGCACCATTGACGAAGATAAACAGCAGGCCCAGGCCTTCACCCGCGACCGCAAACTGGCCATCGCGCAACGTTCGGTCGACCTGCTGACCACCAAGTACGGTATCGCGCCCGAGGACATCATCATCGATCCGCTGGTCTTTCCCTGCGGCACCGGCGATGCCAACTACATCGGCGGCGCGATCGAAACCATCGAAGCCATTCGGCTGATCAAGCAGAATATCCCGTACGTGCGGACGGTGCTGGGGATCTCCAATGTCTCTTTCGGACTCCCGCCGGCTGCGCGCGAGGTCATCAATTCAGTTTTTCTGTACCACTGCACCAAAGCCGGACTCGATCTCGCCATCGTCAACGCCGAGAAACTGGAACGCTTTGCTTCCATTCCGGAGAAACATCGCACGCTGGCCGAAAATCTTCTCTTCAGCCGCGACGCCGCCTCCAGCCAGGCCGCCATTCACGCCATCACCGAAGAGTTCCGCCACGCCACCACCAAAGAAAAGGTCAAGCCCGCCGACCTTCCGCTCGACGAACGTCTCGCCAATTACATCATCGAAGGCAGCAAGGACGGCCTCATTGCCGATCTCGATCTGAAGCGCGCCGAAGGCGTAGGCCCGCTCGATATCGTCAACGGTCCTTTGATGGCCGGCATGGCGGAGGTCGGACGGCTATTCAACAACAACGAACTGATCGTCGCTGAAGTGCTGCAGTCGGCGGAAGCCATGAAGGCTGCCGTCAGCTACCTCGAACAGTTCATGGAGAAGGCCGACATCGCGACCCGCGGCAAGATTATCCTCGCCACGGTCAAAGGCGATGTACACGATATCGGCAAAAACCTGGTCGAAATCATCCTGAGCAACAACGGCTACGAAGTCATCAATCTCGGCATCAAAATTCCGCCTGAGAAACTGATCGAAGCCTGGACTACGCACCGCGCCGACGCCATCGGCCTCTCTGGACTGCTGGTAAAGAGCGCGCAGCAGATGGTGATCACCGCCAACGATCTGAAAGAAGCCGGCATCCATGTGCCTTTGCTGGTCGGTGGCGCGGCGCTTTCCGAAACCTTCACCAACACGCGTATCGCCCCAGCCTATGGAGAAGCCGCGGTCTGCTACGCCAAAGACGCCATGACCGGCTTGCGCATCATGAACCAGCTCATGGATCCGGCGGAGCGCGAAAACCTCCTGGCCGAGCTACGGAAGAAGCCCGCCATCTCCGTCGTATCGCGTCCGGCGGAAGAAGACGCTGTCGCTGCGCGCTCCACTGAACGTAGCAGCCGCGTCCGCATTGACCTGCCCATCCCGCCGGTTCCGTACCTCGAACGCAAGATCCGCGCCGTTCCGGAACTCCCCGAGATCTGGAGCTACATCAATCCGTTCATGCTCTACGGACGTCACCTGGGATACAAAGGCCGCTTCGAACAGGATCTCGCCGCACGCGTTCCCAAGGCCCTCGAACTCTTCAGCATGGTGGAAGAACTCAAAGAATTCGCCAAAGGCTTCATGCAAGTGAAAGTGGTATGGCAGTTCTTCGAAGCGGAGCGCGATGGCAATTCGATTCAGCTCTTCGCGCCCCAATCCGCCCAACCGATGCACACCTTCCACTTCGGCCGGCAGCCGCGCGAAAACGGCTTGTGCTTGAGCGACTACATTCTTCCTCCGTTGAATGGCCGGCGCGATCACCTGGCCTTCTTCGTCTGTACCGCCGGCGCGGGAATCCGCGAACGGACCGATGTGCTCAAAGCTAATGGCGAGTACTTCAAGGCCCATGGTCTACAGGCGCTGGCCATCGAGTCCGCCGAAGGTTGCGCCGAATGGATTCATCGCCGCATCCGCGAAGATTGGGGATTTGCTGATGCGGCCGACATGACCATGCAGGAGCGATTCACTTCACGCTACCGCGGCAAGCGCTACAGCTTCGGCTATCCCGCCTGCCCCAATCTCGACGACCAGCAAGGCTTATGGAAGCTTTTGCATCCCGAAGATATCGGAATCGAATTGACCGAAGGTATGATGATGGAGCCGGAGGCCAGCGTCAGCGCATTCGTATTCCATCACCCGGACGCTGTCTATTTCACCGCCAGCGACACAGGAGAAGCCGCCGCGGCCGACTAAATGATCGTCAACCCGCAGTTGGCCAGCCTGTCCCGCTACAACAACTTCACCAAAGAAGCGTGGAGCCATCTGCGCGGCGACACCCCGCTCACGCTATCGGAGTCGGATCTGGCGGCGTTGCGCGGCGTCAATGAAAATGTATCGCTCGATGAAGTCGTCCATGCGTACCTTCCGCTCGCGCGCCTGTTGATCCTCTATTTCCGCGCCAGCCAGAACCTCTTCAAAGCGACCGCCGAATTCCTCGGCACCAACACCGCCAAGGTCCCCTACATTATCGGATTGGCGGGCAGCGTCGCGGTGGGCAAGAGCACTACGGCGCGCATTCTGCGCGAATTGCTGGCGCGCATGCCCGCGCGTCCGAAGGTCGATCTGATCAGTACCGACGGCTTTCTCTTTCCTACCCGGGTCCTCGAGGAGAAAGGTCTGATGGACCGCAAGGGTTTCCCGGAAAGCTTCGACATCCACGCTTTGGTGCGCTTTCTGCACGACGTCAAATCCGGAAATCACAATGTGCGCGTGCCGGTTTACTCACACGTATCCTATGACATTATTCCCAACCGTTATCTGGTGGTGGATCAGCCGGACATCGTTATCATCGAAGGACTGAACATTCTACAATCCGGCAGCACCAGTCCCAACCCGCATGCCCGCATCTTCGTGTCCGATTTCTTCGATTTCTCCATTTACGTGGATGCCGAGGAAGCCGTCATTTACCAGTGGTATGAAAAGCGCCTTTTGACCTTCCGGGAATCGGCGTTCAAAGATCCGTCTTCTTATTTCCACCACTTCGCCAGCCTGTCGGTGGAGGACGCCCGCGAGACGGCGGCTCACATCTGGCAAACGATCAATGGCAAGAACCTGGTCGATAACATCTTGCCGACGCGGGAACGCGCCGATTTGATCCTGTATAAAGGCCCGGACCATTCAGTGCAGTCGGTCAAACTGCGCAAGCTATAAATCAACACGAATTGAAACAAAGATTTTTTCACTTCACCCTAAAAACGGCAGTTGCAGGCAAGCCTTCAGCAATCTCCCGTGGGGCAGACCATCGTTTTTCGTGGTCTGCCCGGATACGCAGCAGCCGCTTACGGATCTCACCCGGAAGGTGAATCCGCGGAGCAGTCGCAGGTTGTTGCAATCAAACGCTGTTTCGGACCACCTGGCATCCGAGTTTTTGGTTCACACCTTCTGAGGGAGTGGGCTGATTCTACATCTCCTCCGGGTGCTGCAGCGGATCGGGACCCGGGTGGGGTTCGTCATTCGGGTGAGTGGCGTACGAGTGGCGCGAGTACCCGGCTTCCTGCACGGTCGGACGCTCCTCTAATTTCACCTCGCAATTGCAGCAATCGCTGCACGATCCGCACTTTTCGCACAGATGGTTGGAACAGGTGTCTTTGGTACACGTGGCGCAGATACGAGTGGACTCCTCGCCGCAAATACTGCAATTGAACGCCATTTTGAGTTAATGCCTTCCTCTCATTATCATTTCCCGGCAGCGCTGGGCTTCCTTATCGGCCACTTCAAACTGCTGTTCCTTGTGGCTTGCCAGATCCACCACGTATTCACGGAAACGGTCCCGGTTGCGGTTGCCTTCGGCCAGCAGGCTGCTGATCAGGTCCGCCAGCGCGGGGTTCTGATACTTGCGCAAACCGGGGTCGAGGGAGATGAGTTCCATCTCCATGGATTGGATGCGGAACAGCGCCGACAGACAATCCGACAGCTTCGAAGGATGCTGCACTAAATCATGCATGGCCTGCACGATCGCCTTGTTCTGCGCCAGCGCTTCGTCGCGTAATTGACTATACGTTGGAGCCGCGCCCTTGGCTAGCCAGTCCGGCGTATTGATCTGCTCGATCATCGGTCCGAGCTTCTGCGTCTGGTCGGCAATCGTGTTGAACAATTGGGCTGCGTCGTAATCGGTCATGATGCTCGCCTGTTGCGCAAACGTAGGAGCGGCGAGCAACAGCATCATCCAGAAAAACTTCACTCCTACAAAGTAGCATCGCCCAAACAGAAGGCTGCGCACTGTTCCCATATTGCGTCCAAAACATCCAACAATTCGTGCCCGGAGTTCATCTCGACGACGCGCGCGCCCCGGTTCGCCCGAGCCCAGCGTTCCGATGCCGCGATAGGGACCACGTTGTCCTCGATGCCGTGAAAGATCAGCGTAGGTTGCTTGCACGCCGGATAGCCTGGATGCACGGCGGAATCGTGCAGCAGATCCGCTGAGAGGCGTTGCATCCCGCCGGCCGAGTAATGGTACACATCGGCGTACCCGCGCGTCCTCCACGCCGCCACCTGCTCCACTCCGAAAACTTCATCCCAGCGCTCCCCGAACCCAAACGCCGGTGCCAGCAGAACCATGCGATCTACCTCGTAGTGCTGCGCCGCGTACAATGCTGCCAGGTACCCGCCCATGCTGGATCCCATGATGACCGCCGGTTGTCCCGCGAGGATCCGCGTGATCAGATCCAGTTGCCGCGTGATCGTCAGGTGCTCGAAATCGCCTTCGTCGAGCGCCGGGATCTCCAGCGAAATGCCCGCCGCAGCCAGTTTCTGGCGAAAGAACTGCGCCTTGCGGGAGAGCGGACCCGAGGCGAAGCCGTGTAGATAAAGGTAGCGCATAAAAAAGTTGTCAGTCGTCAGTTATCAGTCGCCGTCAAAACTGACAACTGATAACTGATAGCTTCATCCGGGCGTCACCGCGGACTCGAAGTCCTCCTTTTCAGATGGCTCCTCGCGCGGCGGCTCGGGCAGTTTGCCTGCCAGATCGGCCCATAACCAAAAGATCGACGTAGACGCGCTAAAGCAGCCGGCAATTACGCCGATCGTGCGGATGGTGCGAATCTCCATGTGACCTGTCGCCATACTGGCCGCGCCCATCGATAGCATCATCATGGCGTTGAGCATCATCTCGGTGGTCGAGAAGATACGGCCGCGCAGGCGGTCGGGGACATGTGTGAGCAGCATGGTCCGGTTGAGAACATTATTTGAGCCCATGGCGATGCGCGAAATCCCGATGCACAGCGAGGACAGCCAGATGCTGGGCATCAACGCGTAAAAAATGTAAGCCAGGCCGTGGATGAAGTAGCCGATGCTGATGGCGTTCTTGTAGCCGCGAAATGAGAGCCGCTTGCCGATGCGATGTGACATGACGCCGCCGATCACCAGCCCCACGCCCGCCGCGCTCCAGATAATCCCGATGCCGGCCGAACCGCGTTTGAACACCAATTCACCGAAGAGTGTGAACAGAATCTGTGCCGCGCCGCCGCCGCTGGCCCATCCCACGTACGCCATCCCAATCGCGAAAATCAGAGGCGTGGCGCGCATGTAAGCGAAGCTTTCCCGCAGGTCCTTGCGGAACTCGCCGAAGCTGTGGTGCGCGACGATCTTTCGTTCCGGACGGAAATGGCCCTCCGGCGTGCGCAGGTGCCAGATGGCCCAGGCGCTGAAGGCGAAGGAAAGAGCATTAGCCACGAACGCCCACTCGTAGCCAAACTGCATGGTGCTCACGCCGCCCAGCAGAGTGCCGATTGAAAGCGTCAGCCACGACGTCGTCTGCGTGAGCGCGTTGGCCGTGTGGAGCTCTTCGGGGCTGGTGATGCGCGGCAGCACGGCCGACCGTCCGCTGGTGAAGAAGGGCGATGCAAACACCAGCAATCCGCTAAGCAGATACAGCAGCCAGCGCTGCTCGTACCGCAGAATCAGGATGAACGCCAGCGCGATCACGCTGCGTACGACGTCGCTGGCCAGCATGATTTTGCGCCGGTCGAACCGATCCAGCGCCACGCCGGCGACCGGCCCGGCGAGAATAGCGGGCAGCGTCCGCGCAATCATCACGGCGCCCACTGCGAGGCCGGACCCGGTCAGGTGAAGCGTGAGACTGAGGACGGCGATGCTGTTGAAGTGGTCGC
>Ga0326727_10023431_pt1 | contig 11779 bp, 6 predicted proteins | sample MB2enrmetagenome_FD_207643 | JGI IMG/M metagenome (GOLD analysis project Ga0326727, IMG submission 207643) | Lab enriched peat soil microbial communities from McLean, Ithaca, NY, United States - MB29MY | ecosystem: Environmental > Terrestrial > Soil > Wetlands > Peat | place: USA: New York... | reverse complement strand
CCGCGGACCAGCAGATGGGCCTGCCCGCGGATCAGCAGGCAGGGCTGCCGGGGAATCAGCAAGCGGGTCAAGCGGCGGAACAACAGACAATGTCCGCGGAGCAGATTATCGACATCCTGCAGCAGGAACCGGACATCCTGGACAGTATTAAGATGCAGGCTGCGCAACAGTCGGGCGTGGATCCGGGCACACTGAGCGATGACGTGATCTTCGACCGCATCCGCCAGGATGCGACCCTGCGAGATATGGCGACCAAAGAGCTGGTCAAGCGCGGCTACAGCATCAATCCAGCGGCGCCAAACCAGAATCCCGCCAATGCGCTTCCCATGAAAGGGGCATTGCCGCAGGCGCCAAGACCTCCAGCCGCCCAAGCCCGCCCATATTATGAGGAGCCGGACAATCCCCGGGTCCAGCGCCGGCTTAGTCCTTATCCGAACCTTCCATCGCTGAGCCAGCTTTACTCTCAGTTTCCACCTATTGAAGGCAGACTTCGCCGCTTCGGGAGCGACACCTTTGTTCTGGGCACAGGGAACGCAAACCAGCTGCCGATGGACCTGCCGGCTGGTCCCGATTATGTCCTTGGACCGGGAGACAGCCTGGTGGTGAATATCTGGGGCGGCCAGTCCAGCCGGTTCGACAGGCTGATCGATCGTCAGGGCCAGATCGCACTGCCTGAGGCAGGCACCATTGCGATCGCCGGGCTTACGATTGCCCAGGCGCAGATTAAGATTCAAGAGGCTCTTGGCAGACAGTTTCAGAATGAGCATGTCGAGATTTCCCTGGGCCGGGTGCGCACGGTGCGGGTGTATGTGGTGGGAGATGCGCAGCGGCCTGGCGCATACGACGTCAGTTCCCTCTCCACGCCGCTGAACGCGCTGTACGCCGCGGGCGGCCCGACCAACAATGGGTCGCTTCGCACCCTGCGCCAGTACCGGGGCGCGCAGCTGATCCGCGAGATCGATCTTTACGACTTTCTACTGCGGGGAGTTCGTTCGGAGATCGACCGGCTCCAGCCCGGAGACACTCTTCTGGTTCCCCCGGTCGGTCCGCAGGTTTCAGTGAATGGATTGGTGCGCCGCCCGGCAGTTTACGAACTGAAGGGTGAGCAGGGGCTCAATGAAGTCCTCGATCTTGCCGGCGGCGTGCTGGTCTCCGCGAGCTTGAAGCAGATCAGGGTGGAGCGGATCGAGGCCCATCAGCGCCGCACCATGTTGAGCCTGCAACTGCCGGCCGGCGCCGGTGGGGCAACGCAGGATTTGGCGTCCTTCCGGGTACAGGACGGGGACAGCGTACTGGTCTCGCAGATTCTGCCCTACAACGAGCAAATGGTTTACCTGGATGGCCACGTCTTTCGTCCCGGCAAATACCCGTATCGGGAGGGGATGACCGTCAATGATCTGTTGCATTCCTATCAGGACCTGATGCCGGAGCCGGCCGACCATGCCGAGATCGTTCGTCTGCAGCCGCCGGACTTCCGCCCCGAGACCATCGGCTTCAGTTTGCCGGAGGTGCTTATCGGCAACGATTCGATCGCCCTCCAGCCCTACGATCTGGTCCGTATCTTCGGCCGGTATGAGATCGATTCGCCCAGGGTCTCCATTGAGGGGGAAGTCCTTCGCCCTGGACGCTATCCCATGTCTCAGGGTATGACCGTGGCCGCGCTGGTGCGCATGGCCGGAGGCTTCAAGCGCAGCGCATTCCGCGAGGAAGCCGATCTCACCAGCTATACGGTGGAGAATGGCCAGAGGGTGATCCTGACCCATAGCATCGTCGCCGTGGACAAGGCGCTGGAGGGCGACAAGAGCGCGGATGTCGCCCTCAAGCCCGGAGACGTTGTCAGCATCCGGCAGTTGACCGGTTGGGAGGATATCGGGGCTTCGGTAACCATAACCGGCGAGGTCGCGCATCCCGGCACCTACGGAATTCAAACCGGAGAACGCCTCAGTTCGTTGCTGAAGCGCGCCGGCGGCTTTCGGGATACTGCCTATCCCGCGGGCGCCATTCTGGAACGCGTGCAGGTTCGCAAACTGGGCGAACAGGCTCGCCAGGAGATGATCCGGCGAATCGAAACCACCCCCATCACCTTCACCGCCGGGGTGCTGTCTACGCAGGATCAGGCTGACCTGCAGAAGGCCGCCGAGCAGCAGCGCGACCAGGTTCTCGCCGCGCTTCGCACCCATTCCGCCAGCGGGCGATTGGTGATCAGAATATCCTCAGACATAGGTAAGTGGGAAAACACGCCGGCCGACCTAGAAATGCGCCCGGGCGATACGCTGACCATTCCCAAGCGGGAGAATTTCGTATTGGTCAGCGGCCAGGTTTACAACCAGACAGCCATAAGCTATACGCCGGGAAAGGATGGCGGATGGTATCTGCGCCAGGCCGGCGGAGTAACCCGATCCGGCGATAGGGGAGCGGTATTCGTGGTGCGCGCCAACGGTTCCGTCGTCGGTCGCGCAAACAACTGGATAACCGGCAATACCCTGACTATCCGCATGAGACCCGGCGATACGATTATCGTTCCCGAAAAGGGCATCGGCTCACAGGTCTGGAAAAACCTGATCGCCGCGGCCCAGATCATGTCCTCGGTGGCCATCACTGGCGCCGTTGCGGGAATCTTCTGACAGGGCAGGGAGCGTCTTTTCACTGGCTCCGACGATTCCTTCTTATGCGCAGGCATTTACCGGCAAGGCGGCGCGTTCGCACAATGGGTAGAGACGCGCATCCTGGGCCGGCTAATAAGTCCGAAAGACGATCCAGCTCTCAGTTGAGGAAACCTTACGCCGCATAGTTTCCCGGAAAGTGACTCTCGAATGGACGATCCTCACAGCACAATGACGGGTTTCGAACCTTGGGCCCAGGCAGATGACGTGGAACCGGGCAGCGATGAAGTGGCGAGTGAACCTCTGAGTTTACAGATCATTCGTTTTCTGCGTTCCTGCTGGGTAAGACGGAAAATGGTCCTGGGCATTCTTGCCGCTGGCATTCTGCTCTCCTTGCTATATGCCCTGCGTTTACCGAATGTGTACACATCGACGACAACTCTCATGCCTCCGGACAATACCTCCCCCAATGCCGGCCTGATGGGCCTGCTTTCATCTGCCGGTCCCGCCGCCGCTGTCGGCGGCGCAGCGCTGGGAATAAGGACCCCTAGCTCGATATTCGTCGGCATCCTGGAAAGCCGGAGAGTGAACCAGAGCCTGGTCGCTCGCTTCGACCTGGTCCACCACTACAAGACGCAGTTCACCGAGGATGCCTGCAAGGCATTGACGGCCAACACCGACATCCGGGAAAACATCAAGAATGGGATCGTCACCATAAATGTCAAAGCCGACAGCCCCGCGCTCGCTTCAAACATCGCGCAGGGATACGTTGAAGAACTTGACAGTATCGTAACTCATAACAGTACTTCCGCGGCTCGACGGGAGCGGATGTTTCTGGAAGCGCGCCTCAAGGAAATCAAGCAGGACTTGGACGATTCCGCCATGGCCCTCAGCCAGTTTTCCACCAAGAACAAGACGATCGATATCCCTTCCCAGGGAAAGGCAATGGTGGACTCGGGGCTCAAGCTGCAAGACCAGATGGCGGTGGCCCGCTCCGAACTCGCCGCGCTGCGGCAGAGCTATTCGGAAGACAACGTCAGGATTCGTGCCGCGAAGGCGCGCATTGCGGAACTCCAGCAGCAAATGGACAAATTGATCGGATCGACCGGCGAAAGCAGACCCGATGCGAGCGATTCCGCGTACCCTTCTGTCAGCGAATTGCCCGCTCTGGGGCTTACTTATTACGATCTGGAGCGAAAGATGCGTGTCGAGGAGGTGCTGTGGGAGGCCCTGACCAAGCAATATGAGGCAGCCAGGGTTCAGGAGGCAAAGGAGATTCCCACGGTTCGCGTCCTGGACGCGGCCAATGTGCCAGAGCGTAAGTCCTCGCCTCATCGAACCATGATCATAATCTATGGCTTCCTTCTTGCTCTGATCGCGGCATTCATAGCGGTGCTCACAAGCTCCGCCTGGGAAAAGATGGATGCGCGGGATGAACGCAAGAAGCTTGTGATGGAGGTTGCCGGAGTTATGCTGAATGCTCAACAGCGGCTCTGGAGTTGGCCTGGAATGAGCTGGGTTCACAAGCGCCTTGCGGGTTCGGAGCGGCATCGGTGATCCCTCTTGGACTCCCAACGAGGAGGAATCGGCAGCGACCTGCGTGCAGGTTCCTTAATCGCCAGTTTGGGCAACCCCGCCCGGCAAAGCTTCAGGGGTAATCCAACAGCCCATGCCAATCAATGTGCTCTTCATCTTCGGCACTCGCCCCGAGGCCATTAAACTCTCTCCGGTAATCCGGCGGATGAAGTCCCTGCCGGATGACTTCGATGTCCGAGTCTGCGTCACCGCGCAGCACCGCGAGATGCTGGATCAGGTTCTGCACGCATTCGACCTGACTTCGGACCGGGATCTCGACATCATGCGCCCCGGGCAGACCCTATATCAGTCCACGTCGCGCATCATCGGCGCCCTCGAAGCCGTTTTTGCCGAGGAAGAACCCGACATAGTCCTCGTCCAGGGCGACACCACCACGACCTTCTGCGGCGCCTTGGCTGCCTTCTACGCTAAGATTCCAGTCGGCCATATCGAGGCGGGACTCCGCACCGGCGACTTATATGAACCGTTCCCGGAGGAGGTGAACCGGGCCCTCACCGGGAGGATCGCCACCCTTCACTTTGCCGCCACCGAAGGCGCCGCCCAGAACCTCTACCGAGAGGGCGTAGACCCATCCACGGTCACCGTTACCGGCAACACCGGCATCGATGCGGTGCTGTACATCAAGCGTTCTCTCGAGACAGGCAAACTGGCTGGCTTCAACGGATTTCGCCTGAATGCATCGAAGAAGCTCATTGTCGTTACCGCCCACCGCCGCGAAAGCTTCGGTGAGGGCTTCGATCGGATCTGCGCGGCCCTCCTCCGCCTCGCTCGCCGAAACGATGTCGAAATCGTCTACCCTGTCCACCCCAATCCGAACGTCCGTCGAGCAGTCGATAGGCATCTGCGAAGCCAGCCGAATATCACGCTTCTCGATCCTCTGGATTACGTCCCGTTTGTAGACCTGATGTGCCGGGCATATCTCTTGCTGACCGATTCCGGGGGGATTCAAGAAGAAGCGCCTTCTCTGGGCAAGCCCGTGCTGGTGCTGCGCGAAAAAACCGAGCGTCCCGAGGCTGTCTCAGCCGGAACAGCCCGGATAGTCGGCGCCAATGAGCAGAGGATCGTGGATGAAGCCGAGCGCCTTCTCGACGACCAGCTCGCCTACCGAAGCATGGCCCGCAGCCACAATCCGTACGGCGATGGCAATGCGAGCGCGACGATCGCTTCTTTTCTCACTGAGCGCCTGACACGGCCAAAGGGGACAATTCCGTCGCGTGAACTGGTATCTCCCAGCCCATCGTGAGTAACGAACAAGAGACGCCGAGTCCGCTAACCCGCGCCCCTCTTGAGGGGTACACGGGCCCGGTCTCCGGGGGATTTCTATGACCGAATTGAAAACCAATGTCGAATGGAAGCGGTGGGGAAAGTCCGACCCGTTGTGGGCAGTGGCTGCAAAGGCAGACAAACAGAAGGATGGGCCCGCGCCGTGGACGGAGGAAGAGTTTTACGCCCTGGGGGAATCCGACTGGCGGGACTTCCTGCTTCACTGGCAACAATATGGAATCGACACGCGGAGTTGTCTGGAGATCGGATGTGGCGCGGGGCGCATAACAAGACAACTCGCAAGATCGTTCGACCAGGTTCACGCCGTTGACGTCTCTGAAGAGATGGTCGGTTGCGCCCGGAACGCGGTAGACCAAAAGAATGTCGAGTTTACCGTCATTGACGGCTTGCACCTTCCGCAAAGCGATTGCTCGGTCAAAGCTATCTTCTCCACCCATGTTCTTCAGCATCTGGACAGCGTGGATATTGGTTTCTCCTACTTCCGCGAGTTCTTTCGCGTGCTCGACGCGGGCGGAACCATGATGATACATCTGCCCCTTTATCAGTTTCCAAACGAGCCGGGAAAGATTGCGGTTCTTATGCGCTTTCTTTACGCCGCTTTTCGGCAATTCGACGGCATTCGTTCAGACGCAAAAAGGCGTTTGGGCAGGAAGATCATGAGATGGACGCCATATCCAATTCGGCATTCCAGCCTCTATCTGGCAGATCTCGGCTTCAAGAACATCGAATTCCGGATTATCTCGCCGAAGAGCGATGGGGAACCTCACGCATTCGTTTTCGCCTCCAAATAGTTCGGCACAATCCAGTTCTCTGTTGCTTTGTTCCAACGGTTCAAAACCCTCCAGCTTAAGTTTCGCGAATCCTCCCGCGAATCCGGAAACCCGGTGACCCATCATGAGTAACGCGCAAGCGGCGTCAATTCCGATTGAATTCTCCCATTTCACCAGCATTCGCAAGCAGCTGTTCATTAACAGCGGGTTGCTGGGTCTGTCGAGAATCCTGACGACCTGCACGTCATTGGTCACGGTGCCGGTTGTCTTGTCCAGGCTCGGCCTGGGCGGGTACGGAAGCTGGGAAGCGATGATGGCCATCGCTGCGCTGGTAATGGTCTTCCAAACGACGATCAACGGAACTCTGGTGTGGAAGATGTCGGGGGCGTACGGGAACGGCGACTTCGATGGGATACGGCGGCTGACGGGAATGGGCATCGGAATGGTCCTGGGCATGTTCGCCCTGGTTACTCCGTTTGTCTGGGCAGCGCGTTACTACCTGGTGGGCCTTTCGAACATTCCCCCGCAGTACCGGGATGCGGCCGTATGGGTTATCCCGATTCTGGTCTCGCAGACGACCGTGGGAGCGTTGGGCGAGACGTTTTCCGCCGTCCTGACCGCGTACCAGCGGGCGGGCGTTACAACGTTGATCTCCACAGCCGCGCTGATGGCCAACAGCGCGTTCGCGATCGTTGGACTTCTGCACGGGTGGCAGATTTGGAGCCTGCTGCTGGGCAACACGGTGGGCGTGGTCCTGGGCATCGCGGGCCAGTACCTTGCGGCTGTAAGGATATGCCGTATCTCGAGCCTTCTACCGTGTCTGCCGAGTTGGAACGAGGCCAAACCGCTGATAAAGTACGCCGGCTTTCTCGCCATAGGGCTGATATCCGGCGCTTTGCGCGACTCGACCGACAAATTCGTGCTGGCAAGCGTAGGCAATACTGTATGGACGGCATGGTTCGGTCTGGCTTCCAGGCTCGCCAGCCTTACCCTGATGGTGTGCAGTTTCTTTTATTTGCCCCTGGTTTCGGCCGTTGCCGCTCTAGCCGCGCGGGACGACTGGGCAGGCGTATGCAGACTCTACACAAACACCATGATTCTGATGCCGTTCCTGGCCGGGGCCTTCGTTGTGCTGGTGGCGACCACGTACGACCGCCTGCTCATGATGTGGATCGGACAATCGATTCCGCAGGTTGGACCGATTCTGTTCATCCTGCTCGCCGGCAATATCGTTGCGATCGCGCTTACGGGCGTCGGCACGTCGTTGTGCAAGGGCATCGGCAAAGTAAGCATCGAGACCACGTACATCATCATCTGCGTGGTGGCGAACGTCATCCTCAAGCTGACGCTGGTGCCATGGCTCGGCCCGATCGGCACGGTGCTGGCGTCGTCCGGCAGTTGGGCTCTGGGTTCTGTAGTTTTCGTGATCTTGATGCACCGGGCCGTGAAACTTCCAAATACCGCTCTCCGGGCAGCGGCTATGCTTCCCATGATGTTCATCGCTATCCTCATCAGTCGCGGCCTGACGGGGTTTGTGCCGCCGAGTACGACGCGCTGGAACGCGGTACTGGCGGCGTCCGGAATCGGTCTGTTCTCGATGGCGCTTTTCTCCGCTCTGCTGATCGCGACGCGGATTCTTCCCTGGGCGACTCTCAGGCGCGCCGGCGACGTATTGCGAGCCTTCGCGCTGGCTCGACTCGGAGCCCGCTATGCAATCTGAAGACATGGACTTCGGCCGCGCGCCGAATCGTCGTGCGGCTACCCACGGCGGCGGCGAGCAAAGGCTCCCGATGGAGCAACAGCGCATCACCGCGGAGGGGAGGAGACGCATCTGCCTTTATCCGATCGTCTTCTTTCAGGTGTACCTTGCCGCATCGGTTCTGGCGTTCGCATTTGGGCCATGGCCCTGGCCAGTCTCGAATCCCGTGCAGCTCTATTCGTTCCTCATCCTGGCGCAGGTTGCCCTGCTCGCAGGTTATCTCCTGGCGATCGGGAAACAGCCGCGTCCCGCCTCGACCAAGCTCCGCGTTCCGTTCATGGTCACTGTGTCCCTGGTAGTCAACTACCTGTGGATTGGGGAGACCTACCAAATGAGAACGGGGGAGGCCTTCAGCTTGGGAAGCGCCAGCGCGGCGGCGATCGCGGGGATCACAAACCCCGGCCTCCAGTACGTCACCAAACAGGCGGCCCAACAGCTACTGAGCGCGCAGCCGACCACTCTCATGGGTTACGCAAACTTCCTGGCGTTCCCCGTCATGTGGATCGCGTTTCCGCTTGGGGTGGTCTTTTGGAAGCAGCTTTCGGTGTCTGTCAGGGTAGCTCTTGTCGTGTTCATCGTTCTCGACCTGTTGTCCTGGGCGGCGTCGGGGATGAACAAGGGCATTGCCGATTACGTGATCCTGCTGCCGTGCCTGCTGGTGGCGCGGAGACCGGCCATCTTGTTGAACCTCAAGCGCCATGCGGTGCGGATCGGACTGATTGCGATCCTGGGCGCAACCGCGCTGTTCGCCTTTTTCTCGGTCGGCATGGTGGGACGCTCGAGCACCGCGACCATATCGGTGGCCATGCCTCGGATCGGCATTCAGGCCGATCTCGACAGTCCTGCTTTGAGCGTTTTTCCGCCCGATCTGCGCGCGCCGGTCGTCGCCCTCGCGAGCTATTTGACCCAGGGTTACTATGGCCTTTCGCTTTCCCTCAAGGAGCCTTTCGTCTTTTGCTACGGCGTGGGAAACTCGTTTTTTCTCGAAGGGCTGTCGCGACACCTGGTCGACAAGCCATTGTATGACAGCACCTATCCCGCGCGGATCGAGGCGAGCGGGTGGGACTCCCACAGCCAATGGCATTCCATCTATCCCTGGATTGCCAGCGATCTGTCCTTTCCGGGTACGATTCTCTTCATGTTCCTGCTCGGCTGGCTCTTCGCGCTGGTCTGGCTCGACGTGGCGTTCTGCAGAAATCCATGGGCTGTCTGCCTCCTTCCCCTGCTGCTGACCATGTTGATTTACATTCCGGCGAATAACCAGGTGCTGGGATTCTCGCCCATGCCATTCTGGGCGATGTTGTTCCTGTGGTCTTTCTCGCGCGCGCGGGGCAGCACAAAGCAAAGGGCGACGCAGACATCGTGACGGAATTCGGATCCTGGCGCCAGTTGGTTAGCCGGCCTATTTCGCGGCATCGGCGGAGGCGGGTTTCAGGCGCCGCATAGCCCTATGTGCCCGCAACAGCTTGGGTGACCGTAATTGTTACGTTGTCCCATTTTGTCCGCCATGGGAACCCGGCAAGAACTTATGCCTGAGGAGCTTACATACCCGCGTGTTCTGGTCATCGACGGTACGCCGTTCAGCCACACGTGCAACGGTGGGATCGTGAAGTCCCAGCTTTTCTCCGGGTGGCCGAAGACCCGGCTTCGCCAGATTCTGTACTCCAATATGGAGCCTGGTTTCGACGTGTGCGGCCAGTATTGGCAGCTTTCGAAGACCGGCGTCCTGCTTGGCGCTCTGGGTCGCGCGCCGGGCAGAGCGCAATGTGAAAAAACGGATTCCGGGCAACCGATCTCCACCGACGCGCCTTACGAGAGCAGGCCCGGCATCGAGCGGCGGTTTAGCTGGTTGAGCTCGCAGATTCGCGTGCCTTTGGGCGAGGCAATCTTCTGGCTGCCGTCCGTCCTCTCCGGGCCTTTGCGCGAGTGGATCGACGAATTCCACCCGGATGTCATCTTCTCGTTCCTGGCCTCGGGAGTCGTCCTGCGGACCGTCGCGCTCGTCGCAAATCGCTGGAAGCTCAGTGTTGTTCCGTACTTTACGGATGATTGGATCGGCACTATCTATCGTGAATATGCGCTTGGTTCCCTGCTGCGTCGGAGCGTGGAGCGCGACCTTCGCCAATGCCTCGCGGTTTCGCCGATAAGACTGACGCCGAATGACGCGATGGCGCGCGAATACCGGCAAAGATTCGGCGGGAGGTTTGAGGTCATGTATTGCGCGGAGGTTGTGCGCCCTTACTCGCTTCCCGCCGGCAGGCCTCTAGTGCGATTTGTGTTCACGGGCACTCTGGCGCCGAACCGGTGGTCAAGCCTTAAAAGAATTGGCCAGGCGCTCGACTTACTCGCCGGCGAGGGTCTGCGCGGTGAATTGATGGTCTACACCCCCTATGGCGAGGCGGATGGAATTCCCAAGCAGGACGTGCCGCGATCTGTAAAGCTCGCAGGCACAGCCGCGCCAAAGGACGTGGCGGGGATTCAGGCTGACGCGGACGTTCTTGTCCATGTGGAAAGCTTTGATGCCATCTCGCGCGCCTATACCCGGTTGTCATTGTCGACAAAGGTCTCTCAATACTTCATGGCCGGACGCCCGGTTCTTGCCCTGGGGCCGGCGGAAGCGGCTTCCATACAGTATGTCTCTGAGGCCGGCGCCGGAGTGACGGTGACGGAGGACACCCTCGATGCAATCAGGACCGCTCTCCGGCCCCTGTTGAGCGACGAATCCTGGAGATGCGCGCTGGGCAAGAAGGCGCACTTCACAGCGATGGAGCGCAACGATGAGTCGCGTCAGCGGCAGCGATTCAGAGAATTTCTGTGCGCCGCGCGCCATGCGTGAACTGGGCAGCCTCATCTTGCGATGCGTGGTGTTGGAAGGCGTGTGAAAAGCGTGCCGTACCGGGTACTCCATGTTCACGGAGGAGGAGGTCTGGGAGGGGTTGAGCTCTGGCTCGCCAATCTGGCGCGCCTCACCGATCCCGCGGAGTTTGAACTCCACATTGCCGCCGCGGAATTCCTGCCCCACGAGCCAATCGCGTTTCAGAGATATGGAGCCGCAGTCATCGATCGGCGTTTGCCCCGCCGCCCTCCCGGCCTCGTTGTCCAGTTGCATCGCATCTTACAGCAACATGGCCCTTACGACGCCGTTCACGCGCATCTTAGCTTCAATAACGGCTTTGTTTTGGCTGCGGCCAAGGCGTCCGGCGTTCCGGTTCGCATTGCCCACAGCCACCTGGATTCCGGCCCATTGTCGAAGACCATTGGCCGACGCCTTTACAATGCCTTCGGCAAGAGACTGATCCAGTTAACTGCAACCCACGGATTGGCTGCCAGCGCCGCAGCGGCAACAGATTTGTTCGGACCGCATTGGATCTCCGATCCGCGATGGCATGTGCATCCCTGCGGCATCGATCTGGAGCCATTCGCATGCGCGGTCGATCGAAAACTGGTCCGCTCAGAACTCGGTATCCCCGCCACCGCTATCGTCGTCGGGCACGTGGGCAGATTCAGTGAGCAGAAGAACCACCGTTTCCTCTTTCAGATAGGAAAGCTCTTGCTGCGGCGGCGTCCGGATGTCTACTTTCTACTCGTCGGAGATGGCCCCGCCCGGCCAGCAATCATGCGCGCTTTCTCAGAATCCGGTTTCGCCGGGCGTGTCATTCTGCCGGGCAACCGGCGCGACGTCCCCAGGCTTATGCGGGGCGCGATGGATGCCTTTGTCTTCCCGTCCCTTTATGAAGGTTTGGGACTGGCAGTGATCGAGGCCCAAG
>Ga0326727_10023430_pt1 | contig 11780 bp, 8 predicted proteins | sample MB2enrmetagenome_FD_207643 | JGI IMG/M metagenome (GOLD analysis project Ga0326727, IMG submission 207643) | Lab enriched peat soil microbial communities from McLean, Ithaca, NY, United States - MB29MY | ecosystem: Environmental > Terrestrial > Soil > Wetlands > Peat | place: USA: New York... | reverse complement strand
GCTTCGCCGGAATATCTTGCCGGGCGACGTTCTTAAGGCCTGCCTCGATGAATGGGAGCGTTCCTTTACCCACGGCGCGGACAATCTTGCTTCCCTGACGCCCGAGATCAAAGAGATCATTGCCGCAGACGAGGCCCTGCCACGAGGGAACCGCAAGCCAGCGGAGGCGTACCGCAGGATCAGCGCCCTTGTCATGGCGCGGCGGGCCTTTCGCCTGTCGGATCACACGCGAACCCGCGGCTCATCACCGGAATAAGGAGGTATCATGGATAGCACGATGGATCGGTTGCAGGAGGTGCTCTCCCGGGCGCGGGAAGAGGTGGCCAAGGTCATCATCGGCCAGCGGGACGTGGTGGACCAGGCGCTTATCGTGGTTTTCACGAACAACCATGCCTTGATCGAAGGTGTGCCCGGCGTGGCCAAGACCCTCCTGGTGCGCACCCTTGCCCGCGTGCTCGGGTGCGAGTTCGGCCGCATCCAGTTCACGCCGGACCTCATGCCCGCCGACATCACGGGTACCAACGTATTCGACCTTAAGAAAGCAGAATTCACCCTGGTCAAGGGGCCCGTCTTCACGACCTTTCTCCTGGCCGACGAGATCAACCGGGCGCCCGCCAAGACCCAATCGGCCCTTCTGCAGGCAATGCAGGAGCGGGTGGTGACGATCGACCGCGGGACCTTTCCCCTGCCGAAGGACTTCACGGTGTTTGCGACGCAAAACCCGGTGGAATACGAGGGAACCTATCCGCTTCCGGAGGCACAGAAGGATCGCTTCATGCTGAAGATCGTGATGGACTATCCGGCGCGGGAGGAAGAGTTGACCCTGGCCCGGCGCATGCTCGGACAGGAGTCCCCGGAAGAGGTACTCGACCTCGGCAACGTGAAGCCCGTCATCGGCGCTGAGGAGCTTCTTTCCCTGCGCCGATGCCTGGACGCAGTCGCTCTGCGACCGGAGATCATGGACTATCTGGTGGACATCATCCGGGCCACTCGCACCCACGAAGGCATTCTCGTCGGCGCAGGACCGAGGGCGACCCAGGCCCTGCTCCTGGCCAGTCGTGCATACGCTGCCATCGACGAGAGGGATTTCGTCACGCCTGACGATGTCAAGGCTATGGTGCGTCCCGTACTGGAACACCGCATCCTGCTCCGGCCCGAGTTGGAGATCGAAGGGTACGCCAACCCGGAGGTGATCGAGCAGATACTGAAGGCGGTGGCCGTGCCGCGATGATCGTACCCACCTCGCGCCTGCTCGTCTGCTACGGGCTGGTGATCCCTCTGCTCATGCTCCTCCCGCTCCTCGGCGGAGGGCTCTTTGCCCTTGCCTCCGGGGGATGCCTCGTTTTTGCCTTCGTTGCGCTCCTTGACTGCGCCTTGGCGGGTGTCCGCATGCGTTCGGTCACCGTCGACCTCCCCGCCTTTGTGCGCATGACAAAGGGCAGGGAGGGCTCCATCGAGATGGATGTGCGGAGCAGTCGCATGTCGCGGACCGCCATTCGGCTTGGATTGCCCTTTCCGGAGCATATCTCCAGTCCTCATGACACCCTCGGCGCGCTTTTGCCTGAAGGGGGGTCTTCCATGCGCATGGCGTGGCCCTGTACCCCCTTGAGGCGCGGCCGGTTTCTGGTCGATGGCTGCCACGTGGAGACCAGGTCTTTTCTCGGATTGTGGGCCTTCAGAAGACGGCATGACAAGGTGTGCGAGATCCGCGTCTACCCTGATTTGGCGAAGGAGGGGAGGCAGGTTGCCGCGCTCTTCCTCAACCGCGGCAGCTTCGGCGTGCACGCGCACCGCCAGCAGGGCAAGGGAAGGGAATTCGAGAGGCTGCGCGAGTACGCGCCTGGTGACGGTTATGACGAGATCAACTGGAAGGCCACGGCAAAACGGCATCATCCGGTGACCAAGGTCTGTCAGGTCGAGCGGACCCAGGAGGTGTACGTCTGCATCGATGCCTCGCGCCTCAGCGGCCGCCTCTGGCAGAGCGGCGCCGGCAGCGCCGATAGTGTCGAGGGCCTCTCAGGGGACGGTCATGTCACGCACCTCGATCGGTTCATCGGCGCTGCCCTGGTTCTCGGCCTGGCCGCCCGGAAGCAGGGTGATCTGTTCGGCATGGCAGCCTTCGACGAATCGGTCCATGCCTTTCTCCGGGCTGCGGGGAGCAGGTCGCACTACACCGCCTGCAGGGAGCACCTCGTCAATCTATGCCCCAGGCCCGTCAATCCCGATTACGAGGAGCTTTTCACCTTCATTCGCCTGAAACTGCGGCGCCGGGCACTGATCATGATGCTCACGAGCCTCGACGATCCCCTCCTCGCCGAGACATTCATGCGAGCCATGGAACTGGTCTGCCACGATCACCTCGTGTGCGTGACCATGTTGAGACCGGAAGAGGCCCGTCCCGTCTTCTCCAATATTGATGTCCCCTCGCCGGGAAAGATTTACGACGAATTGAGCGGCCACAGCGTGTGGCATAACCTTCGCGAACTCGACGCCGGTCTGAAAAGCCGCGGCGTTCATCTGTCCCTTGTGGGCCACGAGCGGCTCTGCGTGGATATGGTCTCCCAGTACATGAACGTGAAACAGAGGCAGCTCCTGTGATCATCGACCTTCGGCGGTTCATTGAAGAGGAAGAGCACTATTGGGAAGAGCTCGCGTCCGTTCTCGACAGGCAGGATGCTGACCCTCTCCGCAGGCTGACCCTCTCCGAGGTCAAGCGGCTCCTCTACCTGTACCGGCGCACGTCGGCCGGCCTTGCCAAGGTCGCAGGCTTTTCCGCCGAGACCGATATCCGGCGCTATCTCGAATCACTCGTGGCCCGTGCCTATGCCCAGGTGCACGAGGTGAGGGGCGATGCGCACCGCTTCCGTCCGCTCCGCTGGTTCTTCGAGGTCTTCCCTGCCACCTTCCGAAACCACGGGTACGCTTTTCTCCTTTCCCTCGCCATCACACTCTTCGGCTGCGCAGTCGGCGCAATCGTCCTCTCTGTCGACAAGGAGGCGAAGCGCGTCATCATGCCCTTTTCTCATCTCCAGACCGACCCGGCCCAGAGGGTCGCGCATGAGGAGAAGGACGGGGCGGCCCGCGACCGCATGGAAGGGGTCAAGACCACCTTCTCCGCCTATCTCATGACGCACAACACGAGGGTTTCCCTGTTCACCTTTGCCCTGGGTCTCACGTGGGGAGTGGGCACGGCGATCTTCCTTTTCTCCAACGGCATCATGCTCGGCGCGGTTGCCCTCGACTATGTGACCGCCGGACAGACTACGTTTCTCCTGGGATGGCTGCTGCCTCACGGGGTTGTGGAGATTCCTGCTATCCTGGTGGCAGGCCAGGCTGGTTTCGTGCTCGCAGGGGCGATCATAGGGCGGGGCGCCCGTGTTTCCACGAAGGCCCGCCTGCGCAAGGCCGCACCTGACGTGATCACCCTTGTGGCCGGCCTCATTGTCATGCTCGTATGGGCCGGGTTGGTCGAGGCGTTCTTCTCTCAGTATCACGAGCCCGTGCTGCCCTATGGGGTCAAGATTGGATTCGGTGTTCTCGAGCTCTCCGCCCTGGTACTCTTTTTCGGCCTATCGGGCAGGCAGAAGGAGGCTGATCGTGGGAAGGGTGAATAGCGTCGTTATCAGGACACCCGAGAATATCGCCTTTGCCCTCCTGCCGGCAGGGCCCATTGCCAGGTTCATCGCCTGGGCCATCGATCTTGCGTGTGTATTGGTCATCCTCATACCCATGAACATCGGCCTGCAGCTCGTTGCGCTGCTCACGCCCGACGGGGCCCGGGCAGCAGGGATCATCTCGTATTTTCTTGTCTCCCTGGGCTATGCCATGGCAGCGGAATGGCGGTTCAAGGGTCAGACTGTCGGGAAACGGCTGCTTTCCCTGCGCGTGGTGGATGCTGAAGGCATGTCCCTGCAGCCCAGCCAGATCATCACCCGCAATCTCCTGCGATTCGTCGACAGCCTGCCCCTGTGCTACCTGGTAGGCGGTACTTCGTGCCTGCTCACCGAACGCTCGCAGCGCCTCGGGGACATAGCCGGAAGCGCCATGGTGATCAGGGAGCCCAGGGTCCGCAAGCCCGACCTGGAACAGGCGATATCGCACAAATACAACTCTCTCCGGGAACATAGAATTGTAGCGGCCCGCCTGCGCCAACGCATCTCCCCTCAAGAAGCGGATATCGCCCTCCGGGCCTGCTTCAGAAGGGCGGAACTCGATCCGTTATCGAGGGTAGAGCTCTTCGCGGAGATTGCAGCCCACTTTACGGGGCTGGTCCCGCTTCCCAGGGAGGTCACGGAGGGGATCAGCGCGGAGCAGTTGGTCCGAGACGTGGTAGACGTGCTCTTCAGGCCCGAAAAGTCCTTGGAGGCGTTGTCTCCTGGCACGCGTTAATGTTTCCGGCCCCACCTTCCATCCTCCTCATCGCCCGGAGGGGAGGCCGGTCCCTTACTTTGTCCCCGCAACGCTCTCCGGGGCCGTGCCGTAGAGCTCTTGACGCGGAGGGCCGCAACGGTTACAATAGTTTCGATGGTTCGAACAAACAAAGCACCGCAGCATTCGGAAGCCGACCTCAGGGTGTTTGAGCTGCAGGCCGAGATCTGCCGGACCCTCGCAAACCCCAAGAGGCTCCAGATACTGAGCCTGCTCAAGAACGGAGAGCTTTCTGCCGGGGCAATAGTCAAGGCCATGGGTGTGCCCAAGGCCAATGCCTCGCAACACCTCTCCATCATGCGGCAGAAAGGTCTCATTATCGCCAGGCGCGAAGGGACCGCCATCTACTACCGGCTGGCCTCACCGAAGATCACGGAAGCGTGCTCGATTATGCGCGAAGTCTTGCTCACCTTGCTTGCGGGCCAGGAAACACTGTCAAGGAACATACGCCGCATCGAAGAGAACGCGTGACTCCGCCTAAACGCGCCCTTCGCCGGCTCCTGGCACCTTGACGAATAGTTGCTATATATTGAAACTTCGAAAGTAAACTGTTATAGTAGGGTCGGAGTGATTATGCGAACGGGGGTGTACTATGACGAAGTTTGAGGCAGCTCACCGGGATTATCTCGAACAGAGCTTCGGGAACAGGGTCACTTTCGATAGGGTCGAACGGAAGCTCTACGGCCACGATATCGCGGTGCTCCCGAGCCTTTTCAGGCCGCTCATCGGGAAGACCCTGCCGGACGCCGTTGTCCAGCCCGAGAAAGAGGAAGAGCTGGTGGCCTTGGTTAAATGGGCCAGGCAGCATCACGTTGCCCTCACCCCGAGAGGAAAGGCCTCGTCCGGCTACGGAGGCGTTCTGCCGGTGAAGGGCGGCCTTGTGGTCGATTTCTACAGGATGAGCAAGATCATTCGTATTGACGGCGACAAGCTCTCCGCGACGGTAGAAGCGGGTGTGGTCTGGGAGAAGCTCGACCGGGAGCTGGCGAAGCAGAAGCTGGCGCTGAGACTCTATCCGACGAGCTATCCCTCGTCGACGGCCGGAGGATGGCTCGCCCAGGGGGGCGCGGGCATAGGGTCCTACGAGTCGGGTTGGTTCAGGGACAACGTGATCAGCGCGAGGGTAGTGACACCTCAGGGAGAGGTGCGGGAGTTTGCCGGTCCGGATCTCGATCTCATTTCGGATGCCTGCGGCATTACCGGTTTCATCACCGAAATGACGATACGCGTGCAGCCTCTCGATGAACTGGACGTTGTCGCCGTGGGAAGCCCGACTTCCCACGATCTCCAGGGCCTGGCCGAATTCATCGTCGGGAAGCATATGCCCCTCTGGTCCCTGTCTTTTATCAACCCGAAGATGGCAGAGCTGAAGAACAGGACCCCGGTGGCGGAGCACAACGGTCATCCCGTCGAAGAGAAGCTGCATCTCCCGGAGACCTACATCGCCATGCTCGCCTTCAGAAAGAAGGACCGCCAAGCCGTCATGGGTCCTCTGGCCGAAGGTCTGAGCGCGACCCATTCGCAGCTGCTCGGCGATGAGATCGCCCGCCACGAATGGCAGAACCGTTTCAAGCTTATGGTCGTGAAGCGCCTCGGCCCGAGTCTCGTACCCGCAGAGGTCGTTATCCCGCTGTCCTCCCTCGGCAAGGCCATGGCTGAGATCGAAAGCAAGGTCAGGCAGCCCCTCGTCAAGGAAGGAGTGGTCATTCGCACGAGTGCCGACGGGAAGCCGGAGGCAGTCATCCTCGGGTTCATCCCGGCCGATCAGAGAAAGTTCAGCTTCAACTTCGTCTTCGGCCTCGTCCTCACCATCATTCGCATAGCCGAAAACAACGGAGGCCGGGCCTATTCGACAGGCCTCTACTTCTCAAGTGCCGCGGACAAGGTGCTCGGTTCCGGCCGCGCAGCGCGTCTCCGGTCTTTCAAGGAACAATTCGACCCGAAGTCGCTGATCAATCCGGGCAAAGTGGTTACTCCCCAGCTCGCCGCCAGGGCCATCGGCTTTGCCCGGAAGTTTGAGGCCCTTCTGCGTCCCTTGGGCAACGCGATCTCCCTCGAGGTCGGCGAGAGGCCCACAAAGCCGGTGCGCCATATCCCCGCAGACGTTGCGTGGTATGCTTACGGCTGCTCCCAGTGCGGGTACTGCATCGACCAGTGCGATCAGTTCTACGGGCGCGGGTGGGAAAGTCAAAGCCCCCGGGGCAAGTGGTACTGGCTGAGAGAATACATGGAGGGCAGGGAGAACTGGAATCAGGCCATGGTGGACACCATGCTCGTGTGCACCACGTGCGAGCTCTGCAACACGAGGTGTTCGGCCTCGCTGCCCATAGAGTCTTCCTGGATGAAACTCCGGGGCATGCTCATACACGAGGAAAAGAGGATGACCTTCCCGCCTTTCGAGATGATGGGTGCCGCCCTCGACAAGGAGGGGAACATCTGGGCCGGCTTTCGGAAGGACCGTGATGCGTGGTTCCCCGAGGACCTCAAAGAGAAGCACGGCCCGGCGTGCAGATCGGATACCGCCTACTTTGCCGGGTGTACGGCGAGCTACGTGGAGACCGATATAGCCATGGCGAGCGTCCGTCTTCTCGACGCTGCCGGGGTCGATTTCACGTACGTCGGCAAGAAGGAGAACTGCTGCGGCATACCGATGCTCGTGGCGGGGAAATGGGACCTCTTTGCCGATGTGGTGAAACGCAACCTCCAGGTCATGAGCCATGCCGGTGTCAGCACCGTGGTCACTTCCTGCCCGGCCTGCAACCTCATGTGGAGGACGGTCTATCCGGTCTGGGCCAAGAAGCTCGGGCTGGAGTTCGCGATTACCTCCAGACACTACAGCGAGGTGATCGCGGAGAAGATCGAGTCCGGTGAGTTCAGGTTCCCGGAAAACAATCGCACGCCGCCTATTCGGGTGACATGGCACGACTCCTGCCATATCGGCCGGGCATCCGGCGTCTATGAGCCTCCCCGGCAGTTGATCAGGGCCATCCCGAACGTCGACTTTGTGGAAATGCCTTACAACCGCGAGGAAGCCCACTGCTGCGGCAGCGTGCTTACCCTTGTAAAAGACCCGGCAGTCGCCGCGGAGATCGGAAAAACAAGGCTCGACGAAGCAGCCGAGGTGGGCGCGGAAATGGTCCTCGCCCTCTGTCCCTGCTGCCAGTTCCAGCTCCGGGTGGCAGCCGACAAGAAGCACTCTACGGTGGAGGTCCAGGACCTCGCCCATTTTGCCGCGGCAGCCCTCGGCTTCGAGTTCCCGAACCCCCATCCTGAGGCACTGCGCCAATGGGCCGTGTTCGATGCGATGATTACCCTCATGACCCCCAAGGGCTTCGCGGATCTTATGGGCACCATGTGGCCGGAGCTGATCGACGCCATGCCCTTCGGCATGGGTCCCATGATGCGCATGATGGGAAAGATCCCCGGAGCACTTACCGTGATGAAGCCCATGTTCCCCGTGCTTTTTCCACGGCTGCTGCCCATGATGATGCCGAAGGTGATGCCTACCATGCTCGCCCGGGTAGGCGGCCGCATCGAAATGCCCGCCTCCATGCGCGAACAGATGCCGGAGCTCATGCCAAAGGTCATGGACCGGCTCATGCCCCACATGATCGGCGACGTCGTGCCGCTGGTGACGCAGCCCATGATTGATTACCTTAAGGGGGAAGGGCCGGACAAAAAAACTGATTGACAGGTAACCGTGCATCACATAACATTGCTCTAGAGATCGGACCTCCATATTACACGCCTTTGAGGAGAACCGAGTAAGCTCGACGCGCCGCCGGAATCGTTGTCACCGCAAGAAGCGGAGGGTCGAATAGACCCCAGGGGAGGTTATGGTGATGAAGCATATATCGAGGGGAAGTGTGGCGATTTGTGCCCTCCTTGCTCTGCTTGTCGGGCCTGCGTGGGCCCAGGAGAAGCCGATCAAGCTGGGTGTGATGTTCGTCAGCTCAGGACCCATGGGGGGCTACGGCAAGCACGGTTTCCAGGCAGTTCAGCTTGCCCTTGATGAGATCAACGCCGCCGGGGGCATACTCGGCCGGCGGGTCACGGCCTTGACCTCAGACTCAAAGATGCAGCCGCCTCTGGGCGTTGAGATCGCAAAGAGATATATCCTCCAGGAGAAAGTCGATTTCATGATCGGGCCGACATCGAGCGGCGTAGCCGCTGCCCTTTCACCGGTGATCACGGAGCATAAGATGATCCTTGTGCTGACCCAGGCCGCTGCGGATTCGCTCACCGGGGCACAGTTCAACCCGTATATGTTCAGCACTTTGAGCAATGCCATGATGCACGCGAGGGCCGGCGCGTATTTCGTGGCGGACAAGCCTTACCGACGCTGGATGTGCATCGGGCCGAACTACAACTATGGCCGAGATTCATGGGCCTCGTTCAAAAGCAAGCTGAAAGAGCTGCGGCCGGACGTGGAGTTCGTGGGTGAGCTCTGGCCGAAGCTGACCGAGCCGGACTATAGGGAGTTCATCAAGAAGATCGCCGAAGTCAAGCCGGATGCGGTCTGGGCGCCGCTCTGGGGCATGGACGCTGTCAACTTTATCAAGCAGGCTTTACCGATGAAGTTATTCGACAAGGTAAAATTCGCCTTTCCGGACGGCGCAGCCTTGGAGACGCTCGCCCCCCTGGGCAAGGACATGCCGGAAGGCATTTATGCGGCCTCGCGCTATTTCTTCCTGACCCCTGACGCAGAAATGAACCGTAAGTTCGTGAAATCCTATTATGACAGGTTCAAGGAATGGCCCGATTACATGGCCGAAGAAACCTATGCAGGCGTCTACTTCATCAAAGCGGCGGTCGAGCGTGCCGGCACGACGGATACGGAGAAGGTGATCCGCGCCGTCGAGAGAGAGCCCCTTGCCTGGGAGACCCCGGAGGGCTGGAAGATCATGCGGGCGCAGGACCACTCGGTAGTCGAGGATGTGGTGTGGGGTGAGACGCGGTACAGCGACACGTACGGCTTTGCCATACTGAAGAATATCCAGGCCATACAGGCTGAACAGATCTGCCGCACGCCGGAGGAGCTGAAGGAGGTGCGGGCAAGTTACGAAAAGCGGTTAAAAGGGGACAAATAAGCGCCTATAGCTCCTGCCTCGTGGACCGGGAAAAGAAGCGCGGCCACCCGTAGCTTCCCTTGAGGAGCCGCTTTATCTGCGAGGCGACGTCCACTTTTTGGGTGATCAGGTTGATGTAGAGACCGACGCTGGGCACCTCGCCGATAAAGACGAGACCCTTCAGCACGCCCTTTTCGAGCACGATCTTCCGGTACGACCGATGGTCCTCCTCCCGGTAGACGCCCGGCCCTTCGTCCCTGCTCCTGCCCGCGGTAAAAAGGGAGATGCCGAATACGCGGAGGATATTTCTCGCCAGGCTCCCCCCATAGGCGGTCCTTATCCCGCACATGTTGAGGGCGGCCGTTCTGCCTTGTTCCACGGCGACCGGCCACAGGGCGTTCACCCGCGGCTCGTCGTAGACGATGTCCCTTGTTTCGGCGGCATCACCCGCTGCGAAGACGCCCGGCACGGTCGTCTCCTGGCGGCCGTCGACCGAAATACCCTTTTTCACTGCGATACCGCTCCCCGCGAGGAAATCGACGCAGGGGTTCACCCCCTTTCCGAAGATGACGACGTCGGAGGCCCTCTTTTCGCCGGACCTCAAAGAGACTTCCCCGTCGTCCGCGATCCTGGTAATCTCATCACCCGTCAATATCTCGATCCCGAGCGCGTCGAGCCTCTGCCGGACCGGCTCCGCGGCCGGACGGTCGAGCATTGAGGAGAATATGCGGTCCGATGAAACGACGTAGGTGATCTTCATGCCAAGCTTGTGGAGGGCATCTCCCGTTTCCATGCTCACCGGACCGGCGCCCGCTATGACGGCGCGCCCGCATCGGCTGTGGAGGAGGTCTCTCATGTGGAGGAGGTCCGGAAGGTCCCGGACCGCAAAGACAAAGGGCAGATTCATGCCCTCGATGCGCGGTTTTTCGGGAACGCCGCCCCCGGCGATGAGGAGCCTGTCGTAGGTGAAGGTTTCACCCGCCGTCGTCCGGACGCGGCAATGGTCGGGCTCAACGCGTGCTACCTCACGGCCGAGGAGCAGTGAGACGCCTTCGGGGACCGGCAGAAACAGGTGCTTTTCATCCATCTCCCCTGAAAGACGGTAGGGCAGGGCCATCTTGGCATAGGGGTTGACCTTTTCCTTTGAGAGGACGGTGACGCGGCCCGTCGCATCCAGGCGTCGCAGCCACGCCGCTGCGGTTATTCCGGCGGGACCCCCGCCGATAATGAGATGGTTCATTGGGTGCACCCTGCTCAAATTGCCCGGACCCGCCTTGCCTCTGCCTCCGGCCCGGACTTATCTCCCTAGAGACCCAGTTCCGCCAGTGTCTCCCTCTTCGGTATGCCCGCTTCGTCCCATCCGCGCAGCGCATAGTATTCGGGCAGCATTTTCGGAACTTCGCTCACATGCCCCTTTGCGCCGCCTTCGGGCAGGGGGACCTTGAGAAGACGCTCGGGCAGCGTATCATCATTTGTGGTGAAGCCCGCCCTCAGGTTGTAGAGCCGCTCCAGGTTCCAGATGCGCTCGCCGGTCTTCATGAATTCCTCGGTGGTGTACCCCACCCCGGTGGCTGTGCTCGTCAGCTCGGTCAGCTCATCGGCGCCGAGACCGAAGGTGGCAAAGAGACACATACCCGTCGAATCGAGCGCCGCCGTCAGGTTCTGAAACGTGATAACCCACTGGGCCTTCCCCTTCGTGGCCAAATTATCGATCTTTACCGGATTGCCCAGTATCTCGACCGCCGTGGTGTAACCCCGGACGTGACAGCCTCCCCGGTTGCTGGTCGCGTAGTTGAGGCCAATCCCCTGAACGGCGCGGGGATCGTAGGCGGGCATCTCTTGCTTCTTCGCCGTCATCGAGTACTCCGGGTGGCCGTAGCTCGCGGCGAGCCGGTAGCTGCCCATGGCCAGTTTCTTGCCGAAGCCCTCGCCCGTGGCCGTCAGACGCACCATCTCCACCATGGCTTCAGCATTGCCGAAATTCAGGGGGATGCCTCCCGTCTCTTCCAGGGTGATAATGCCGTCCTCGAACATCTCCATGGCGCATGCCACCGTCGACCCCATGGAGATCGTGTCCATGCCGTACTCGTTGCAGAGGTAGTTAGCCTTGGTCACGGCATCGAGATCGTCGACGCCGCACGCCGGTCCGAAGGCCCATGCCGTTTCATACTCGGGGCCTTCCCCGTACCCCGCATACTTCGGGTTGGTGACCCGCGTCGCGCGACCGCAGCTTATGATGCAGGAGAAGCAGCCCCTCGGTCGCGTGAGGAGATATTTCGACAG
>Ga0326727_10023429_pt1 | contig 11780 bp, 13 predicted proteins | sample MB2enrmetagenome_FD_207643 | JGI IMG/M metagenome (GOLD analysis project Ga0326727, IMG submission 207643) | Lab enriched peat soil microbial communities from McLean, Ithaca, NY, United States - MB29MY | ecosystem: Environmental > Terrestrial > Soil > Wetlands > Peat | place: USA: New York... | reverse complement strand
GTGTTCGATGAAGCACGCAATCTTGCTTACCGTGGCCAGTTGGACGACAGCCGTCCGGGAAACGGCAAGCCGGTGACGGGCCGCGATCTTCGGGCAGCCATCGACACGCTGCTGAGCGGCGGCAAAGTGGACCCCAATCAAAGGCCCAGCGTGGGCTGCAATATCAAGTGGAAGAAGTAGCCTTCACGGGATCAGAGCTTTCCGTATCGGCTCGACCCAGGCGTCCTTGTCCATGTCCCAGACAATGAAGTCGGAATCGAACTGCCAGTAGGTCCACGCCCATCCCAGCGATTCGGCCGTGCGCGCCACCCAGGACGTGTAGAGCACGCGCGAATCCAGCGGGCCTTTGTCGTACGCGCCGAACTCACCCAGCAGGATCGGCCGGTTGTGCGCCTTCGACCATTGCCGCACCCCCGTGAAATCGTCGACAATCTGCCGCTTTTCGGCGTCGGTGCCCCAGTTCACGCCGGATAGATTTGCCGTCGTTTTGCTCCAACTCGCGCCCTGATGGGTGAACGACATGGGCAGATAGTAATGCACGGTGACGATGATGTGGCGGTCGTCGTCGGGCAGGTCGATCTGGTCCAGGTGATGGATACCGTTCCAGAAAGCGGGCCCGATAACGACGTTGCGCGTGGGGTTGGTTTTGCGAATCACTGCCAGCGCCTCATGCATGAGCGCGTTCCAGCGGGCGTCGGTTAGCTGGCCGTTGGGCTCATTCAGAATCTCGAAGATTACGCTGGGCGGAGCATCCTTATAGATCTCCCCGACCTGTTGCCAGAAAGCCAGTAACTTTGTCTGGCAGGTGTCGGCGTGCTCGCTGCAGTATTCATAATTGTGCTCGTCAAGGATGACCGTCAGGTTGTTGGCGAGGGCGTTCTTGACCACCCAGTCCAGGGTCTTCAGCCAAACCGGGTCGAGCCGGTTCTGATCGTCTATGTGGCTGAATGCCTCCAGATTGACACGAACGGTTTGAAAGCCGGCGTCGTGGATGAGCTGGAAGTGGCGCTCGTGGAAGCGGGCTTTCGTGAAGTCGTTCCACAGCGGATCGTAGCCGAGGATATTCAATCCCCGGCCCATTTTTTCGACTTGCGCGGCGGGATCGATTTGTGCGCTTTGAGCGCTCAGGCCGCACACGACAAGCGCGGCGAGCGCAATCAATCGTGAAAATGAGTTCATTCGGTTACCATTCTCACACCGCCGAATCGCCGACATAGAGGGCTTCCATGCCAGCGCGCACCGAGATTCAGGGAATCAACGCCTTCCGGATTGGTTCAACCCACGCTTCCTTGTCCATGTCCCAGGCGATGAAGTTGATGTCGAACTGGAAGTAGGTCCAGGCCCAGCCCATAGACTCCGCGGTGCGCGCCACCCAGGAGGTGTAAAGGACGCGCGAATCGAGCGGGCCTTTGTCGTAGGCGCCGAATTCACCCAGTAGAATGGGGCGGTTATTCGCCTTTGACCATTGCTGCACCTTGGCGAAATCGTCGACCACGCGCTGTTTCTCGACGTCGGTACCCCACGTCACGCCAGAGAGCTTTGCCGTCATTGGGCTCCAGCTCGCGCCCTGGTGCGTGAACGCCATGGGCAGATAGTAATGCACCGTGACGATGATATGGCGGTCGTCGTCGGGCAGATCGAGCTTGTTCAGAAGGAAGGGCATCGGACTGTTCCACATAGCTCCACCGATAACAACATTGCGCGTGGGATTTGTCTTGCGGATCATTGCCAGAGCTTCTTTCATGACAGCGTTCCACCGCGGTACATTCAACTGGCCGTTGGGCTCGTTCAGAATCTCGAAAATGACGCCAGGAGGTGCGTTCTTATAGATCTCCCCGACCTGTTGCCAGAACGCCAGCAGCTTCGTCTGGCACGTGTCGGCGTGCGCAGCGCAAAAGGTATAGTCGTGTTCGTCGAGAATCACGATGAGGTCATTGGCCAGGGCATTCTTCACCGCCCAGTCCAGCGCCTTCAGCCAGGCCGGGTCGAGACGATTCTGATCGTCCATGTGGTCGAAAGCCATCAGGTTCATGCGCAAGGTATGGAAGCCCGCCTGGTGGATGATCCGGAAATGGTTCTCGTTGATGCGGGCCTTCGTGAAGTCGTCCCACAGCGGATCGTACCCGAGGATGTTCAATCCCCGGCCCATTTTTTCGACTTGCGCAGCGGGATCGATCTGTGCGCTCTGAGCATTCAGGCCGCACGCAACGAGCGCGGCAAGCGCAAGGAATCGAGAAGATGAGTTCATTTGGTCCCATTCTCACACCGCGGGCAGGGCCGTATGCTGGAATCGAATGAAGATTTTCACGATAGGGTTCACGAAAAAGTCGGCTGAGACGTTCTTCACGGAACTGGAAGACGCCGGCGTGAAGCGCCTCGTTGATGTTCGCCTGAACAACACCTCACAGCTTGCCGGCTTCACGAAGAAGGACGATCTTGCGTACTTCACCCGGGCCATTTGCGGCCTTGAGTATGTCCACATGCCGGAGCTTACGCCGACTGCCGAGATCCTCAATGCGTTCAAAAAGCGAAAGGGCGATTGGCGGCAGTACGAGGAGCAGTTTCTGAATCTCATGCGATCGCGCCGAATCGAAGAGACAATCTTGCCCGGCATGATCGACGGAGGCTGCCTGCTGTGCAGCGAAGAAAAGCCCGACCATTGCCATCGCCGCCTTGTCGCTGAATATCTGAGAGACAAGTGGGGCGATGTCGAGATCAAACACCTTCCATAGCCGCGTCGCGCCGGTTGGCTATTCTAAGTTCAGATGTCCCTCGCCTCCATCCCGGATGCCATCGAAGATTTCCGCGCTGGCCGCATGGTCGTCATCGTGGACGATGAGGATCGCGAGAACGAGGGCGATCTCACCATCGCGGCGGAGAAGATCACGCCGGAAATCGTCAATTTCATGGCGAAGCATGCGCGCGGGCTGATCTGCCTCGCGCTGGCGCCGGAACTGTGCGACAGACTCGGCCTCCCGCAGATGACGCCGCACAACACGTCGCAATTCGGCACGGCGTTCACCGAATCGATTGACGCGGCCGACGGCGTGACCACGGGAATATCGGCTGCCGACCGCGCTCACACCATCCGCGTGGCCATGTTGCCCGACACCAAGCCATCCGACCTCGCCAGGCCCGGTCACGTATTCCCGCTGCGCGCACGCGAGGGCGGAGTGCTGGTGCGCAGTGGTCAAACCGAAGCTGCGGTCGATCTGGCGCGGCTCGCGGGATTCAGCCCCGGTGGCGTAATCTGCGAGATCATGAACCCGGACGGCACCATGGCGCGCGCTCCGGAGCTCGACGAGTTCTGTGCAGAGCACGGGCTCACCATGATCTCCGTGGCCGACCTCATCCGCCATCGGCTGCGCCACGAACGCTCCATTGTGCGCGAGTCGGAATCCTGCCTGACCTCGCCGGCGGGTGCTTTTCGTGTGGTCACCTATCGCAGCACCATCGACAACGAGCGGCATCTCGCTTTGGTGCACGGCGAGGTGGCGGGGCGCGAGCACGTGCTGGTGCGCATGCAGTCGCACTGCCTGGCGGGGAACGTCCTCGGCGGTCTCGATTGCGATTGCCGGGATCTGATGCAGCGCGCTTCCGAGCGCATGGTGAAGGAAGGCGCGGGCGTGATCGTCTATCTGCACCAGACCCGGCCCGGCTTTCGCGATCATCGACCCTTGACGTCGCCGGATCGCCAGCTTGCCCTGCAACACGAAAATGGGCTGGGCGCGCAGATTCTTTCGGATCTCGGGCTGCATCGAATCACGCTGCTGACGAACCATCCGCGAAGGGTGGTGGGTCTGGAAGCGTTTGGAATCGAGATCGACGACCAGATCGCCTTTTGACGTTTGCGGAACGAATTGGCCCGGCCGAGCGTTACCTGAAGTGAGGAATTCAAGATGAATATACGGATGATCGCTCTGGCGGCTCTGGCTGCGGGATCGGCGCTGGCCACGGATGCTACTCTGCTCGGCCTGATTCCGCCCGATGCGAAGGTGGTTGCCGGAGTTCGCGTTACCCAGGCGATCGCTTCGCCGCTGGGCCAGTTTCTTCTCTCGCACCTGCCTGCGGGAGGAGAGGGATTCGACAAGATGATAGGGGCGACTGGATTCGACCCGCGCCACGACGTATCGGAAATCCTAATTGCCAGCTCCGATCCAAGCAACCATAACGCGGGCCTCATCGCCGTGCGTGGCGTCTTCGATCCAGCCCGCATCGAGAGTGCCGCCAACACGCATGGCAGCTCGAAATCCACCGTTCTGGGTGTGACTGTGTTCACAGCCGATGGCGCACAAGGCGCGCTGGCTCTGCCGAATGCCACCACAGCTATGTTCGGCGATCTCGATTCCGTGAAGGCCGCGATCGGGCGATACCGCAGCAAGGCCCGCCTGGGCGATGACCTGCAAACCAGGCTGCAAACCGCAAGTCTCGACTCTTCTGGCGCGCCGAACGACGTCTGGTTTGTAACGCTGGCGCCGCTTGCAGATGTTCTCCCTCAGCAATCGGCGGCGGGTGGCGAACATCACCAGAACATGAACATGTTCCAGGCGGTGCAGCAGGCATCGGCGGGCATTCGTTTCACTGCGGAGAACGTGCGTCTCGCGGCGCAGCTCGTGGCGAGGTCGGATAAGGACGCTCAGTCCATTGCCGACGTCGTCCGTTTTCTCGTTACCATGGTGCAGTCCAACCGTCAAAAGAGTCAGATGGCAGGTGCCATGGCATCGCTGCTGGACACCCTGAATCTCAGCACGAACGCCAATGTGACGCAAGTGGCGCTGGCGCTTCCCGAAGCGCAGGTGGAGCAGTTGATCAACAGCCTGCAGCAGCACAAGCGTGCCGGCGAGCCCGTCGCCCCGGTGAACTGACCAGCCCGGGGAACCGTAAGTCCTCCAAATTAAGGGAGAAGAATCGTCTTCGCCCGACACCGTTACGCTGGGCATCGGGACAGGACGGTATGGTGCCTGCATGACCGAGTGCTTTTTGCGCTGCGGACGGCGCGGACCGGTGACATCGGATTCACCGGTGACCACCAAAGAGCACAGTGGGTCTAATGGTTTTTCAGGTGAAAGTCGATATGGGGTTGATACTTAGCGGAGCTGGTGGCATGATGATGAGTCGCGGGGGCACCCTGCCGCGTCTAATTTTCCGTGGCACTTGAATTGCTCGCGGGATGTGGTATGATTTGTGGAGCCAGTCTGAACCCTCGGCTTTCCGCCTCCGGGCTTTACGCCTGCACAAGGCTACAATTCATATCCCGCAAGAACGGATTGAACTTTTTCGAGGGTGTGCGCGTCTAACCGTGTTGGCTGGATAAGTATAAGAAACAAGGAGATTTACAATGACGAAGACCGAACTTAACAAATACAGGGAGATTCTGGAAGCGAAGCAGGCCGAGCTTGCTCAGTTCATCCGGAACCGCGAAGGCATCACGATCGAAAAGAGCCCGGACGCACTCGATGAAGTGCAGAATGCGGCCGAGCGGGAATTGGCGATCCGTAACCTCGACCGCGAATCGAATCTTTTGCGCAACGTGCGCGCCGCCCTCCGTCGAATGGACGACGGGGCGTTTGGCGTCTGCGTGCATTGCGAGGAAGACATCAACCCCAAGCGTTTGAACGCTGTGCCGTGGACGCCCTATTGCATCCGTTGCCAGGAAATGGCCGACCGCAACCAGGAAGTCAACGGGAGCGAAGACTTCGACGATCTGCTTGTGCACGCGGCCTAACCAATCTCTCCGGTCTTCGCAAAAGGGCGCGGGTTAATCCCGCGCCCTTACTGTATCCGGAACCCGTTTGGGTCCAGTGCAAATCGCCCGGTACGCGGGTGAACACGGGTTAAATGGCGCTACCGAACCCATCCGATTGCCGTCACCATCCTGCCTGACTGCTCCCTGTCCCTCCGATATGAGTGAAATTGCGTAGCCTCGCAACGGGTGCAATCCCCGAGCACTTCGATCCGGCTTCCGGGAACTCCCGCTCGCAGCGCTTGTTGCCGGTTTGCATCCACCAGATCGATGTGCGTTTTCTCAGCCGGGCGGCCGAATTGAACCGCCACTTCGGGTCCCACTTCGAAACAGCACCAACCAATAGCGGGACCGATCGCCACCAGCAGGTCCGCCGGGACCGTGTCGAACCGCTTCGACATCTCGGCCAGAGTCTTCGGCAGGATTTCGGCGGCGGTTCCTCGCCATCCGGCATGAACGGCGGCGATGGCGTGGTGGGCGGGATCGGCGATCAGGATGGGAACGCAGTCGGCCGTGCGAACCGCCACGGCAAAACCGGGTAGGTTCGTGATCAGCGCGTCGGCCTCGCCGTGAAGGCCGGGACCGTCGGCAAAGACGACACGGTCGGAATGGACCTGGCGAACCGTGGCGATCGGCAAGTCCGGCCAGCTCTCGGAGTTGCGAGTGCCAAACCCGTGCACCAGGGCTGGAATCGCGGACAAAGCTCCGGCGCGAAGCACGCCGTGGGAATCCAGGGCGAACACTAGTGGCCCTTCAGAACCTCGGCGATGTCCTTCTCGGAGACGCCGCCCTCCCGGATTATTTTCCACCACGGTTCGGTGATGTCGACAGTTGTAGCGCCGGGGCCGGCCGAGACGCCGCCATCCAGCACGAGGTCCAGCCGGCCGTCCATTACGCCGAACACATCGATTCCGCTGCGGCAGGTGGGCGTGCCGGAAATATTCGCACTGGTGGCGATGAGCGGCTGGTCGAGAAACTCAAGGAGCGCGTTCGCCACTTTTCCCTTAGAATGGCGCATGGCCAGGCGTCCCGTGTTTCCCGTGACCTTCAACGGCACGCGGGCCGAAGCGGGTACGATGACGGTCAACGGGCCGGGCCAGAAATGGCGCGCCAGCAAATGGAAGCGCCCGGTTAGATCGCGGGACAGGTCTTCGGCCATCAGCGTACCGCTGATGAGCAGGGGCAGGGAGCGCGTGGCCTCGCGGCCCTTAGCCTCAAAGACGCGGCCGACAGCGCGTAGATTGAACGGGTCGGCAACCAGGGTGTACAGGGCGTCGCTGGGGATGGCGATGATTTCGCCGCGCCGGATAGCCTTGGCGGCGCGCTCGATCACTTCCGGCTGTGGTTGTTCGGGGTCGATCTCGACAAGGTCTGTCGCCAAATCAGTTCTCCGCCTCCGCCTCGATCGCTTCGGCTACCTCGATGGCCATGGCATAGCGGCCGAATGGCGCGCTGAGCTGGACCCCCTGCACCATGGGGCGAACGCGCCGGACCATCTCCTGGGCGATGGCGATGCCTTCGTTCCGCGCAGCCTCGGCGTTATCGGCCCGGCGCATGCGGTCCATGTACTCGTCCGGCACGGGGACGCGCAGTTCGTTCACCATGAATTCGGCGTTGCGGAAGCTGGTGAGCGGCCAGATGCCGGCGATCACCGGAATGCGCGCGCCTTCGATGCGGCGCAGGAACTCCTCGAGTAGATTGAGATCGAATACCGGTTGAGTGACCGCATACTCGGCTCCGGCCTGCACCTTCCACTCGAAGCGGCGAATCTCCTGATCGAGGTTCACGGCGCCCGGGTTTGCGCCCACGCCCAGCGCGAGCGCGGTCTGCGATCCCATGGGATTGCCGCCGATATCCAGCCCGTGGTTCAGATTGTTCACAATGTTGGTGAGACCGATGGCGTCGACGTCGAACACGGCAGTGGCATCGGGATAGGTACCCATGCGCGGTGGATCTCCGGTGATGCAGATCAGGTTGCGCACGCCCGCGGCATGCGCGCCCAGCAGCTCCGACTGTATCCCGAGAATGTTGCGGTCGCGGCAGCAGAAGTGGAGCACAGCCTCGATTCCGGCCTGTTCCTGGAAGATCTGGCAGGTCACCTGGGCGCTCATGCGAGCGCTGGCGCGCGGCCCGTCCGGGACGTTGATGCAATCGATGCCATGAGCAGCGCAGAGCTTCGCGCCGGCCACTTCTTTGCTCGCGTCCACTCCACGCGGCGGAAGAATCTCCACGAAAGAGACGAATTTCCTGGCCGCGAGCTTCGCTCCCAGTTTGCTCTTGCCGGCGAGCGGCGCAGCGGCAAGCGCTTGGCCGACGGTCTCCGTAGCTTCCACCGTGGCGGTCAGACCGGGTTGCAAGGGTTGCAGCGACCGAACTTCCGAACGAATGGCTTTGATGTGCTCCGCGGTGGTGCCGCAGCATCCGCCCACAATGCGCACGCCCGCCCACAAGAAACGCCGCGCGTACTGAGCCATGTACTCGGGCGAGCACAGATACATGTTGCGACCGTCTACGCTCACTGGCAAACCGGCGTTGGGCATCGCGCTGAGCGGCTTGCTGGTGAGGCGGCTCATCCGCTCGATGGTCTCGAAGGTGACCTTGGGGCCAGTGGAGCAATTAAGGCCGATGACGTCAGCGGGCCATTCATCGAGCCTGGGTGTGAAGGTTTCCGGCGCGGCCCCATCGCGCATGTTACCGGTATCGTCGATAGTGACATGCGCGACGATCACCATCTCCGGACCAGCCGCTTCGCGCGCGGCATAAATCGCCTCACGCGCTTCGTTCAGATCGTAGAAGGTTTCGAGGATGAGCAGGTCCACACCAGCTTCCACCAGCGCTTCGGCCTGCTCGCGGAAAATGTCGCGGGCCTCGGCGAAAGAAGTGGGGCCCAGTGGTTCGATGCGCACTCCCAGCGGGCCCATGGCCCCTGCGACGAACGTACCGCTCTGAGCGGCCTCCCGCGCCAGCCGCACACCCGCATGATTAATGTCTTTGAGCTTCTCGGCGAGACCGAAAGTGCCCAGCCGCACGCGATTCGCTCCGAACGTGTTCGTCTCAAGAATCTCAGCACCGGCGCGGGCATATTCTTCGTGGACTTCCTTCACCACCGTGGGTGACGAGAGGTTCAGTTCGTCGTAGCTGCGGTTGATGAAGATGCCCTTCGAATACAGCACCGTGCCCATCGCGCCGTCGGCTACGAAGACGTGGTCCCTGAGTTTCTCGCGGAACTCAGCGGCTCGAGACCGGGCAATGGAAGATTCGGCAATGGGCATGATTTGGGACGCCGATGCCTGGCGCTGGCAACGCAAGGCCGTCCGGAGTCTGCGGGAATCTTCCCTGGCGCCCTTATGGGCGATTGTACCGCATCGTAACATTATTGCCGGCACAACGGAGCGGACCGCTGGCTTTCATTGGTCTGTTTTGATGGCGGCTCCGCCCTGTGTCGGCGAGCCAAGTTAACGCAGGCACAACGGATCGGGCCACCCCGCGCCGGCTGGTCACGAAGGCCGGAACTGGCACGAAGGGGCGGCGCCGCGATACGGTTCCGGGACGCTGTTCAGATACTCCGGGTTGCGACGGATGAACTTTGCGATGAAGCTGCAATGGGGCACGATTTTCAGGCCCGCTGCCTGGGCATAGTCCAGACCTGCTTGCGCCAGTTGTGTTCCGTAGCCTCGGCCCTCGAATTCCGGTGGAACGAAGGTGTGCGTGAAAAACATGGAATCGGCGGTGCGGCGGTATTCGAGAACCGCGATCTCAGCGCCCAGTTTCAATTCGAACCGCGACTCGGCTTCGTTGTGAACCACCATGCCTTTATCTTGGCACCAATCAGAGGCTACAGACACCTACAGGTGTTTCAGCATCTCTTTGGCCTCACGATAGCCTTCGAATTGCTTCTCGGCTTCCTTGAATTCGGGCGTGTGGACGCAGCGGCGGACGCCACGATGATCCACCGGGAAACGCAAATGCAGCATCTCGTGAAACAGCACGTACTCGACGGCAAGCGGCGGCACCTTCTCGCGGTCCAGAATTGTGCTCAGCACGATGGCGTTGTGCGAGGCGTCGTAATGGCCCAGCGTGGTTCGCGAAGTGCGAATGCCCCATCCCAGCGCGGGCTGCGCCATCAGCCCGTGAAAATAACGGAAGTTCAGGTCTTCGAAGATGCGGTCGAGATCGTAGACGCTGCCCCGCGGCGGCAGTATCCGTTTCCGCCCGCGTGTTTGCCGGACCAGGTGCAGGGTGCGCCGCATGTCCTTACGATTCAGGTAGCGGCGATAGCGTTCGTTGTAGGTGCGCGGCGTGGCCTTGCGGTAAAGCTTGCCGAGCAGGATGTGTGCGAGCGATTCAATTATCAGGGCGGGCGCGCCTTCCAGCACATCGGTGATGCGCACCTGGAGGCGGCCTTCGGCCAGACGGATGAAGCTGTTGGCGTTGGCGAAAGCGCAGAACTCCACCGAAACTGCGGGCGGCGCCGTGCGCGGCCTGAGCTCTCGAAACACGCGGACGAAGATCTGCTCCGGAGTCTCGAACAGGATGAGGCTTTCCAGCGCCACTTCATTCAGCATAAACGGCCCGGCATAAACCGAACGCTCGTATAATGGCAGCGTCGTGAACGACAGCTTCTCGCTCTACCGGCTGTGCTTTTCGTTTCGCGCGGTCGATCGCTTGCATTTCGGGAAGACGGCGGCGAATATGTTGCGTGGCGCGTTCGGATATGCTCTGCGCGAAATCGCGAGCGACGAGGAGTTCGCGCGGATCTTCGCACCTGCGGCGGCGGGCCGGCACCCCAGCGGGCTGGCCGATCTGCCACGGCCGTTCGTCTTTCGGTCGAGTCATCTGGATGGCGCCACGTTCGACGCGGGCGAATGCTTCCATTTCGATGTGCATGTTTTTGAGTTGCGGCGTCCGGTGAACGGGATTATTGCGTCCGCGTTCGAACAGATGGCGGTCAAGTCCGGTCGAATGGAGATGTGCAGCCACACCGCCGAGCCAGTGATCCTGTCCCTGGAGCCGGGGCCGCAGGCCGTCCAAGCGATTACAGTTGAATTCCTGACCCCAACCGAGCTGAAGTCTGGAGAACAGGTGGCCCCGGAGCCGGCCTTTCCGATCCTCTTCGCCCGCGCCCGCGACCGCGTCTGTACGCTGCAGGCGCTGTACGGCAGCGGACCCATGGACATCGACTTTCGCGCCATGGCCGAGCGGGCGTCGCTGGTCCGGATGACCGCTTCCGATGTTCACCTGCGCCGCGCCGCGCGCCGTAGTTCCCGCACCGGGCAACGTCATCTCATTGGTGGTTTTGTTGGCTCCGCCGAGTACGAAGGCCCTCTCGCCGAGTTCATCCCCTGGCTTCAGGCAGCCGCCTTTACCGGTGTTGGAAGGCAGACCACCTGGGGCAAAGGTGAGATTCGGGTGACGGTCAGGTAACATTCCACTTGAACCGGACCCTGTATTCAGCTACAGTTACGGAACGGAGGCAAAACACAAGGATGGCTTTCTGTGCGAGTTGCGGTGCCGAAGCGCCAGGCAATTTCTGTCCGAGATGCGGGGCACCGATCACGGCCGCGCCTGGAGCCGGAGCGAATCCGGCGTACGCTCCCCAGCCCGGTCCCGCGTATGTTCCCGCGCCGGCGGCGGCGGGTTTGCAGGAAAACGTTGCGGGAGCCCTTTGCTACCTCGTGGGCTTCATTACGGGGATTCTTTTTCTGGTGCTGGAACCGTACAGCAAGAATCCGAGGGTGCGGTTCCACGCCTTTCAGTCGATCTTCTTTCACCTGGCATGGATTGTTCTGTGGATCGCGATGACCATTCTGCAGATCATCATCCACGCGGTGCTGCCGTTCGGTTTGCACCTGATTGTGAGCCTGTTCTCGGGGCTGGTGTTCCTGGTCGTCTGGCTGGGCGGCCTGGTGCTCTGGGTCATGCTGATGGTGAAGGCTTACAACAACAGCGCGATCGTGTTGCCAGTGATCGGACCTCTGGCCCAGAAGCAGGCTGGCGTCTAGCAGGAGCGGACGCGGGCGGACCTTCGCTAAGACAC
>Ga0326727_10023427_pt1 | contig 11781 bp, 7 predicted proteins | sample MB2enrmetagenome_FD_207643 | JGI IMG/M metagenome (GOLD analysis project Ga0326727, IMG submission 207643) | Lab enriched peat soil microbial communities from McLean, Ithaca, NY, United States - MB29MY | ecosystem: Environmental > Terrestrial > Soil > Wetlands > Peat | place: USA: New York... | reverse complement strand
GCTCGCTCTCCCGCAGCGCCTGCTCCGCCCGCTTGCCTTCGGTGATGTCCTGTATTTGTGTGATGAAATGCAGTGGCTTGTTCTGGGTGTCCCGAATCAACGTAGAGCTTACCAGCCCCCAAACCACGGTTCCATCCTGGCGCAGATAACGCTTTTCGAGATGAAACATCTCCGTTTGACCGGAAAGAACCTGGTCTGTGAGTTTGGCGCCAACCGGCCGGTCTTCCGGCAGGGTCACGTCCTGAAAGGTCTTTCCTACCAACTCCGATTCGCTGTAACCCAGCATTTTGCAGAACGCATCGTTGACCTGAAGAAAACAGAAGTCGGGCGACACCAGCGCCATGCTCGTCGCCGAATGCTGGAACATGCGCCTGAACCGCTCTTCGCTGGCGCGCAGCGTCTCCCCCGCCCGGTCAATGGCATCACCGGCCCGGCGGGCGGCCAAAAAGCTGACGAGCACAATCAAGGCGCCGCACACCAATGCCGTCAGCGAATGCAGCAGCGCTGGATTCAGGGACGCCTCAGTCCGGAATTGCACCCAGTCTTCAATCAGAATGAAGAACAGCATCGCCGGCAGGAAAGCGCGTACAAGCATGCCGCGGGTAGAACCGCCGATCCAGGCACGTACCGCTGGCACCCCGCGCAGCGCCAGGGAGATCTCTCCCGCGCCCAGCAGCACGAAGGCCAGGGCGCTGGGCAGAGGCACTGGAATGGTGGCGCCACCATACAACAGCGGAGCGCCGTAGGCATACCCAACCAGGAAGACCAGGCTGCCCGCGGTGGCCAGCAGCGCGGACAGGGCGGCGCCGGAGGCGGCAAAACGCCAGCGGGTGGCGTGGAGCAAAAGTATGAGCGCTCCACTTTCAAGAAGGAGCATCCCGACACCCAAAGGCGACATTCGGCCCACCGGGATGCGGCCAACGGCTTCGTTGGTCCGGGACAGCACCCACTCGACCCCGAAATTCAGGCCGGTGAAGAAGTGTGCGAGAATCAGCAGTCCCAGCAAAGCGGGGAGGCCGGCCAGGACCAGCACAAGACGCCGGCTCAGCCGGTGCGCGGACCAGTGCTCATGGCTGAAGACTCCGCTGCTAAGAAGCAGCAAGGCCAGCGCCGCGCTGGGAGGCATCGGGATGTACCCTCCCCACTGCCCAGCCAGGAACCGCGCGTGGAATAGCCAACCCGCCTCGGCCAGCAGCGCAATGGCAAAGGCCGATCCCGCGCACAGCCCGGTGAACCGCCGCTCCTGCGCGGACGGGCTTGCATCCCAAGAGGTCGATTGCCCGGGCAACGTCTCCTCCTCTGCTTCAGGCACGGCGCGGGAGACGACCCCGCTCCGCGAGCCGGCCGAGAGCTTGTACCATGATACGCCGTCGTTGTCCGCAATTCACCGTTTTGGACTCCGAAGTCCTATCCGGTCCACGGGCGGCGCCCACCGAGTAGCGTGTTAGCGAGCCGGCGCGGCCCTGCCCGGAGCGGGGAAGTTCTTCGAGGCGTCGTCCAGCACCAACACCCAGTCGTTGCCGGGGCCGCTCGAGGGCGGGGTGAAATCGTGGAAACCGGTCTTCTCGAATTCGCGGATGGCAATGGATGTTCCTTGCCGCGGATCGTACCACCAGCCGCGGATAGTCTTACCCGACAGCTTGGGGTACGGTCCGTCGATCAGCCGGATTTTGAGCTTCTTCACGGTGGCCGTATAGATGAACGCGTAACTGCCGTCCGAGGCGCGGCAGGCCTCGATGCGCTCCGTGGTCCCCAGGGGGTCGTTGGCGATCAGCCATTGATCGGGAATGCGCGCCAGCATGGGCCGCGATTCGAGGAGCGCCCGCAGATACTGCATCTGGCTGGCGCCGGGTAGTTGCAGCGCCTGCTTCCAGGGCGGAGCGGGGCCGTGGCGCGTATCACCGCCTGCCGCCTGCTTCTTTGGCGCAGCCGGCGGCGGTCCCGCGTTGGCTGGACTTCGGTAGCCCCACACGCCGTGGCCGCCGTAGGTGTAGCCCGCCGCGCCTGCGAACAGCGCGCTGTAGGCGATCCGGCGCACGTCGTGAGTGGCAATCGTCAGGCCTGGCACCAGTCCATCGGCGATCCCTTCGTAGCCGCCCTCGCCATCCACCACCGGCTTGGCCGGAACGCGGGCCCAGTCCTCGGCCACCAGGTCGTAGTTGCGGTTCAGAGTGGTGTGCCCGGTTTGCAGCATATTGAAATCGATCCACTTTTCGGTGTGGAACCACTGCGCCGAGCTGCGCGGCGACTTGGGATGGTAGGTCTTCAGGTGAATGCCGCCATCGCCATCGGAAATGCCCGCGGCCATTTGCCGCCAGATGTCCTCGAAGCCGGTGGCGAAGAAATCGCCCCCCAGAATCCAGATCACCGACGTGTCCCGATAGCGGGTTCCCAGGTACTTGCCGTAGCTGAAGGCGGTTGCGTCGTTGAGCACGTTGAGTTCCGGCCTGACGTAACCGTTGGACCACATGGGGACCAGGGCCACGTAGAGGCCCAACGACTCGGCCTTGCGCACCACGTAGTCGAGGAACTGGAAGTACTCGTCATTGGGCCGCGCGGGATCGCCATCGACAAACATCTTCTTCAATGCATCGAAGCCCGCCACACTGATCTGGACCACCGTGAACTTCTTGGCCGCCCGGTCCGCCAGGTAGGTGTCCACATCGTCTCTGGTGCACTGGAGCAGCGTCCATTCGGTGTCCCCAAGGTACAGGAATGGCGCGCCGCCCTCTTTGACGAAGAACCGGCCGTTTTCCGAGACCCGCAATCGCGGCAGCACCGCGGCCTGCGCCAGGCTGGCGCTCAACACCAAAAGGGCAATCGTCCGCACTGTCTCACCTCAGATAAGAAACCGTGGAGCAAGCGTTTCGCTTGCCATGCCGGTATTCCAACCGGCATTCCTCCGAAAAACGTCGGCACGGACGCCGACGTGGCAGCCTGGAAGGCCGCTCCACACAACTATCGCGCCACCAAGCGTACCGGGCCTATCAAGCCGGAAGCTACCGGCGAGAACATTCCCCGCAGGTTGCCGCCGCCGGGAGCGTTGATAGCCGTAGCCGAACCCGTGGGGCCGACCTGGCCTGCTCGCCCGCCTGCCGCAGCCGAAGCGGCGCCGGCCGGCACAGCACCCCCGCCTCCGCGGCCCGCCGGGGAGGCGTACACGTTGATCTGCAGATCGTTGGAGCCGGCTTGCAAGCTGCTGGTGATGTCCCAGCGGTAGGGTTGCCAGGCTTGCGCGTCGAAGGTTGCCCCGTTCACCCTGATGCGGGCGTAGTCGCGCACATCGGCGATTTCCAGAAACACCTTCTTCCCGGCGGGCACCGTGGGAGCGGTGAACTGCTTGTGATAGATGGCCGGCCCGACGAAGGATTGCGTGCCCAGATCCTCCCACGATTTTAGAGGCGTGGTCAGGTGTTTGCCGTTCAGGTCCAAGCTCCAGTCTCCGCCCAGTTCCGCGAGTGTAGTGCCCGACACCAAAGACACCTCCGAATCGCGAGCTTCGGGGGGAAGCGGCCCGACCACGACGACTTTCGCTTCGTAGGGTTCGAGGACGAGCGGAAAGCGCACGGAATCGTTCTCGGCAGTTGCGCCGGACATGGCATGAATCCGTTCCGAGCCCAAGTCCCAGACCTGCGCCTGGCCGCGGCCGGCGATGGTTGCCATGCGCGATTCCTCTTTGTTGCTCTCATTAAAGAAGAAGTACATCTCCCCGTCGCGCCAGCTTCGGTGCATATACGTAAGCCGCTGCCACGGGCTGTCCAGCGCCACATCCGGCTTGGGCAGCGCCGCAAGCACGCGCGCCGTGATGTCGCCCGAAGGCTCGATCAGCGTGGCGAAGCTCAGGTCGGGCGCGGCATTCTTGGCGGCATCTTTGAACGTCTTGTCCACCACCAGCGTGGGAGTCTTGCCCACGAAAATAACCTTGCCGCCCGCTTTGACGAAAACCTGAAAACGCTCGAGGCCGGTGCGCGTGATCACCGTCGAGGAGGGAACCACGATGGCGCGATACACCTGCCCGCTGAGATTCTTGAAGCCGCCCTCGGCGATGGTGGCCACCGAACTGAGCGACTGCTCGTCGAAGTAATCCCAATCCACCTGGTGCTCGAGCAACTGCCAACCCAGCTTGGTGGTGCTGCGGTCGGCTTCCTCGTCTCCCATCCACATGCTCTGGGCGGGATGGTAGAGGCCCACCTGCGCGGCGGGGCGTCCGATAGACATCAGATAGCCGGCCCGGTTGGTGTACGACGCCAGCATCTGGGCCTGCGGAGGCGCGTTGATTTGACCAGCCCGCGATGCACCCGGCTGATAACTCATGCCGTCGCGCACCAACGGCAAGCGGATCTGCATGGTATTGACGCCCCGCACCAGTTGATAATCCAACTGGTACTTGCCGTCGATGCCGAGACCACCGCCGCCTTCGGCCCAGGCCTTGGGCTTGCCGAAGAGGTGCGCGGCGGAGGAGGCCAGTTTGGGAAAGTTGTTGTTCACCTGCCACGTTCCATCGGGGATGTGCACCGTGAGCGGCAGCAACTGGCTCAGGTTATCGATGCCGGGCACCTGCACGTACCGCTCGTCGCGGAAGAAGTCGCCCTCGGTCTTGGTCAGGTGCATCATGACCTCTTCGCCAACCAGGTGCACCAGGTAATCCAAATTGTTCTTGGCGCACCACTCGGCCTGGACACCGAAGAAGCTGTTCTGGAAGATGCCGCTCCACACGTCGTAGTAGTCGGCTTTGACGCGTTTCGCCTCATCGGTCAACTGGCGGGCGAAGAACAGGGGCAGGTAGGGCTGAAGGTCGTAGCCTTTCTGCTTGCGAAACTCATCCAGCAGCGCGGGCGTCCAGGGTATGGCGCTCGCGTAGTCCGGCTCGTCGCCGAAGAAACCCAAGACGGTGGTGCCGAAGTCCGCGCCGAAAAGCTGCTTGTAGACCTCGTGGGTGGTGGACATGAAGGCGCGCGTGGCGTTCGGGTCGAGGTAATCGATCATGGGATACAGGGCATCCTTGCTGTAGGTGCCGTCTGCCCGATTGATGTAGCGCGTAGGGGAACTGCGGTAGACATGCCGCACGAACACCACGTCCCAGAGGAAATTCGGGGAATACGGATCGGAGCCGGTATTGGGCGCCGTCCAGGTGAGGTGGCCGTCCTTGGGCATGGGGATCACCGAGGTGGTGTGGTCCGAGCCATTCTCGACGTAGACTCCCAGGGTGTCCGGCGGCAGGGGGATGGAGATGGTCTGGCCGGCGGTGAGCGAGACGCGCGTGTCGGCGACGATCCCCTGCATGGCAAGCTGCGGGAACTTCTGTTTGATCAGGCCTCCGGCAAAGCCGCTCGGGTAGGTGCCTTCGTCGGCGATCCAAACCTTCATACTGCGCTTGCGAGCCTCTGCGACGGCGAACTTTATGAGGTCGAAATATTCCGGCGACAGATACTTGGGGGTCATGCCGCGGGCGGGGCCGAAGTTCACAACGTAAACGCCGTTGGCGTAGAGCGAATCGAACTCCTGGACAATTCGTTCCCGGGTCAATTCGCCACCCCAAATGGCCCAATGAATCGCCCCGTACTCGCGCGGCGGAAATCTGAAGTTGGCGGCCGCCTCGCTGACGGTCGGCGCCGTCATCTGCTGCCAGGGCCGTTGCGCCATTGCCGCAAACGAAACCAGGAAAAGGATGCTGAACCGGGAGAGAGTTCTCATGGTATGGTCCGTATGGAGATATCATTATCCCTTACCGGCGGCCCTCGAGCCACTGGAATTTTAAAGCCTCTCACGAAACAAACGCGGCTCTGAAGCGCTTTCCGAGCCGCGACCGTCAGGGAGCGATTAGCCGGCTATCGAAGTCGGAAAGGAAGTTTCCAATGCTGAAGCAGAATCGGCGGGAGTTTCTGAGCATCGGTGCGGCGGGCCTGGCATCCGCCCGTCTCATCGGCACCGGACTGGCGGCGGGTAGTTTCCTGCCCCAGGCCGTGGCCGCTCTCAAGGGCAAGGCGCAATCGGTTACGATTTCGACGCATGAGTTCTTCGGCGACATCGAAGAGCGCATCGACCTGCCCGCTTCCTGGGAGGTCAACGTCATGAAGATGGCGGGCCATGACGCGGCGCCCCTGACCCCGGATGAGATGCGCCGCCGCATCCAAAGCCCCATCGGGACGCCCCCGTTGCGGGAGTTGGCGGCGGGCAAGAAGCGGGTGGTGATCACCTTCGACGACCTGGAGCGGCCCACTCCCGCTCACGAGATTGCGCCCCTGGTGCTCGATGAGCTCAAAGCCGCCGGCGTGGCGGACGACAACATCCTCTTCCTCGCGGCCCTGGGCACGCATCGCGCTCTGCCGTCCGATGAGGTGGTCTGCAAGCTCGGCAAAGACATCGAACAACGCTACGCTTGGATCAACCACAACTGTTGGGAGAACCTCAAGGAAATTGGGGAGACCAGCCGGAAGAACCGCATCAAAATCAACCAGAACTACGCGGCCGCCGACCTGAGGATCACCCTCAACGGCATCAAGGTCCACCAGCGAGCCGGCTATGGCGGTGGCGCCAAGTCCGTGTTGCCCGGTGTGGCATCCATCGATACGGTCAAGTACAACCATGAAACCATCGGCGGGGGGAGCCGGGACAACGCGCTGAAGGTGTTCCACAACGACGTCCGCTTGGACATGGAGGAAGCCGCGCGCCTGGCGCGCATAGACTTCTCCGTTCAGGTGGTGTACAACCGCAGGCGGCGAACCTGCGCGCTCTTCGCCGGCGACATCAACGAGGCGCACCACGCGGCCTGCCGCATGGCCAACTTGCATTACCGGACGCCGACCTTCAAAAACGCCGACATCGTCATCGCCAACAACTACCCCCAGAACATCCAGAGCGAAAAGGGGCTGGATTGGGTCAACCGCAGCCTCCGGGATGGCGGCTCCGCCGTGCTCATTATCCAGAACCCGCATGTCATGACCAGTTGGAACTACTGGAATGAGAGCGTGGCTTACCGTAATGGCCGTACGTACTGGGATGTTCTCGCGGCCCGCAAACCCAGGCCAAATTCGGCGGTGATCGTTTACTCCCAATACCTGGACCGGCGCTCGATGAACTATCCCCAGTTTCCGGCGGGCGCCATCCCGGCGCGGACTTGGGAAGAGGTCGTCGCCCAACTGCGCGCGCGCCATGCAGGCGACGCCCGCGTGGCCGTCTATCCGTACTGTGCCATTCAGCACGTCGAAGCCGGTCTCGACGAAACCACCGGGCATACGAACGGATAGACCCCTCTCCGGCTAAGGGATTTGGAATCTTTAACGGCCCCGCCCGCAAGCGCCGATAGTACGTAGCCAGCCCGCGGATATGGTCCCCGGTTAACCTTCGGTAACTTGTTACACCCCTACTGGCCTTGTTATCCACAGATGAGGAGAAACCTCTCAGTAGTGGGGCTTCTCCGTGGGCGCCAAGATTCTGGTGGCGAGTCCGGGGTAAGAGGTTGGAGGTCTGGTGCAATGACGCAGTCTGAGCTTGGGACCGGACAAAAGAGCGGACGCCGGCCCCGAGGCTTTCGTTGTAGGGGTGCGGAGCCGCTGGAATTCACGCTGGTGCTGCTGCCCATGCTGGCGATGGTCACGGTCCTTCTGGACACTTCGTGGGCCGTTTACACGAAGGCCACGTTGCAGCGCGCCGTCCGGATCGGCGTACGCACCGGGATCACCCTCACCGCTTCACAGATGGGGACAGGGGCCTGTCTCACCGACACGGTGAAAGGCGTAGTTCAATCCAACGCCATGGGCCTGCTTGGCAGCGGGACCAGCGCGTCCAACTACGCCCTGATCAAGGTCCACTACTTTCAGCCGCCGGCGGTTAGTTCCAGCAGCGCGGCCACCGACGTCTCCAACCAATCCGACGGGGACCAACCGGGGAACATCATGCAAGTCTCGGTCCAGAGCTTCTCCCTGAACCCCTTGCTGCCCCGAATTTTCAAATGGCAGACCGCGCCGGACAAGACTCCGATGGTGATACAGGGCGTGTACTCCGCCGACCTGATCGAGCCGGCGTCGATCAGCGACCGGCCGTGCATCGGGACGGCGCCCTAGGAGGATGGTTGTGATACGTAAGGGCTTCCGAGGATCGTCATCTATTGAATTCGCCTTCATCGTGATGGCGCTGGTTCCGTTGTTGCTGGGCACGGGAGCGGCCGGAATCAACCTGATTCTCACGCTGCAGACCGTCCAGCTCGCTAGGGATGCCGGGCACATGTACGCGCGCGGTCTGGATTTTTCGCAACCGGGCAATCAGACCATTCTGGCGAACGTCGGCTCGACTCTGGGAATGAGCGCCACCTCCGGCTCGGGTTCCGCGGTGGTGATTCTCTCGGCGTTGACCTACGTGGACGACCCCACGTGTGTAGCCGGGGGTGCGAAGAATTCAAACGGCGACGCGGACTACACTAAATGTTTGAACCATGGCAGGTGGGTCTTCACACAGCGGCTGACGATCGGGAATTCGAACGTCCGTTCGAGCAATTTCAGCAGTCCGTCGGGGGTAACAATCAACGGGACCACGGGAAGGATCGCTATCGCGGATTATGTAACCAATACGGGCGCGCGGGCCACATTCAGTGGGGTGAACCCATATACCGTCACCAACAACACTGTATCCGGCTTGCCATCCGGCCAAGTGCTCTACATTGCCGAGGCCGCGGCGACAGCCTTCAGCATGCCACCTTTCATAGCACCGAGTGCGACGTATTCATATGGGCTGTTCTGACTTTTTGAGAGGAGGAACCATGGGTGCAAGTTTCCATCGCGGAGACCGCCGGCGCGGGTCGGCCCTGGTGCTGTTCATGACCTTGCTGCCGGCGCTGCTCATTCCGCTCGTCGGCCTGGCAATTGACGGGACCAGGCTGTACATTGTGCAGGCGAAATTGTCGGGCGCCGTGGACGGCGCCGCGCTGGGCGCGGGACGCCTGCTGGGCACCAACGCGAATACCCAGGAGATCGCCGGAGAGTTTTTGAGCGCGAACTTCCCTACCGGCTTCTGGAATACCCAGAACTTTCAGTCCAACATTCAGTACACCCAGACGTTCATCATGAACAAGATCACGGTCTCGGCGACGGTCGATGTGCCGCTCATGTTCATGCGTCTTTTCGGGCAGCCTACCTCCACAGTGACGGCCAACGCCGTGGCTACTCGCAAGGAGACGCGGGTGGAACTGGTGATCGACCGTTCCGGCACCATGTCGAATGAGCTGTCCAGCGTCCAATCGACGTCGACCCAGTTCGTGCAGTCGTTCATCTCCGGGTACGACGAGTTGGGCCTGGTGGTCTTCAGCAACAGCGGGGTGGTCGCGTACCCCACTACCAGACCTTACGTTAACAGTTCCACCGGCGCCGGCGGCCCCGATACCAGCTTCGAGACCGAGCCGACCGGTTACACCTGTTGCGACATGGTGGACATGATCAACAAGATCGGGACTGGCGGCTGGACGAACATGTCCGAGGGGCTGTCCCTGGCTTACCAGGAACTGCAAAAGGCCAACAACAGAGACAACGACCCCACCAGGCTCAATGCGATTGTCCTCTTCACCGATGGCTTTCCGACTGGGCTTTCCCTATACGCGAACAACCCGGCCAGCGGTGCGAACGCGCTCAAGGCGAAAACCTCGATCACCTGCACGAACAATCCGGCGACGGCGACCGACTCGACCACTCAAATGATTGGCTGGGTGGGGGGGAGCAACTCGGGGTCGGGGAGTGCGCCAGGCCTCTATCCGATGTCCCTTTTCGACACCACCGATACCGCGCTTTACTGGGTGCAATACGCTGGCAACCCGCACCCCGACCAAACGACCCCCGCCAATAACTACCTGAAATCGCCAGTCGCTGGCTGTAGTACTACCGGTCTGAATTCTGGAAGCAACACTCCGAATTTGAGCGAACTCCAGAAGATCCCCTCGTTTGACTACTGGAACAACAGCACAGACGACAGCATTAGCAACACGGCCTACAAGGGTTCAAGCTACTACGGCGGGCTCACCTACGCGTCAGGCACTCCCAATAACGTCAGTAACATCGGGGTTGCAAGCTGGAACGCCACCGATAGCGCGGGCTGGAGAATCCACAACGACGCCGGCCTGAAAGTTACGATCTACGTCATTGCCTACACCGGCACCGGCGGGACTCCCGACACGGATCTGCTGAAGAGGCTCGCCAACACGGCAGATTCCACGAGCTATAACACCAGCTACCAGGTTGGGCAATACGTGGAAGCCAGCGACACCGCCGCACTGGCACAGGCATTCCAATCCGTGGCCGCGTCGATTTTACGCCTGGCGCAATGATCCCGCGCGCGCCCGGCGCTACAGTTCTGTCCGGGACCAGTGGCATAATATGGCTCTAGGTCCCGAATGGCCAACCTGAAAACGCAGGGCCTCAAGCCCGGGCTGCTTCGGCAACTCGGCTTCTTCAGCGCGACCGCGCTGGTGATCTCGAACATGGTGGGGGCGGGCATCTTCGCCACCCCTGGTCTCATGGCGGGCCAACTGGGCAGCGCCAGTATAATACTGGCGTGCTGGGGCGCCGGCGCCCTGTTCGCCTTTGCGGGCGCGTTGAGCTATTCCGAGCTGGGCATTAATTTTCCCAGCTCCGGCGGAGAGTACGTCTACCTGACCCACGCCTATGGTCCGGAGTGGGGCTTCATGACCGGTTGGGTCTCGTTCTTCGCGGGCTTTTCGGCGCCGATTGCGGCCGCGGCACTGGCGTTCTCCGATTACCTGGGATACTTCTTCCCCAGCCTGAAACAGGCCAACGCGACGCTGGTGGTTGGCTCGGGCGCGTTTTCGCTGCGTTTGGGCGGAGGCCAACTGGCCGCCTGCGGGTTGATCGCCGCGTTCACCATTCTGAACTGCTTCGGCGTGGGCCGCACCGCCAAGGTGCAGAACGTGCTCACATCCACCAAGCTGATTGTGATCGCGGCTTTTGTGCTGCTGGGCTTCGCCGCCGGCAGCGGGAGCTGGAGCCACTTTTCCGAGCACGCCGTGCGCACCTCCACGGTGAGCTTGCCGGCGCAGTTCATCGTGAGCCTGCTGTGGGTGATGTTCGGTTACAGCGGATGGAACGCCGCCACCTACGTGGCGGAGGAGGTGCGCCGGCCGGAGCGCACGCTGCCCGCGGCGCTGGCTGCCGGGACTGCCATCGTGGCTGTGCTTTACCTGGGGCTGAACATGATCTACATTTACGCCACCCGGCTGGAGGACATGAAAGGCGTGATGGCCATCGGCTCGCTTTCCGCCTCGAACCTGTTCGGGACCAAAATAGCGGGCACCTTTTCCGCGTTGATGGCGATTTCGATCGTCTCCACGGTAAACGCCATGGTGACCATCGGCCCGCGAGTGTACTACGCCATGGCCAAGAACAAGGCGTTCTTCCGCGCCGCGGCGTCGGTGGACGCGCGCTGGCACACGCCGGTCAACGCGATCCTGAGCCAGGGCCTGTGCGCCATGCTGATGACGCTCACGCCGTTTCCCCAACTGGTGTATTACATCGGATTCAGCCTGACGCTGTTCACGGTGTTGTCGGTGGCATCGGTGTTCGTGTTTCGGCGCGGGCGCCCGGAGTGGCAGCGGCTGCGCGCGCTCCAGTTTGCCTGGCCGCTCATTCCGGCCTCCTATATCCTGGTGGGAATCTGCATGATGGTCTACGGCGTCATCTGGCAGCCGGCGGCGTCGCTGACCGCGCTGGCGACCGTGGGCGCGGGCGCGCTGGTGTACCACTTCGGGCTTCGCGCACGGCGGGTCTGAGCTTCGACGAAGGT
>Ga0326727_10023426_pt1 | contig 11781 bp, 11 predicted proteins | sample MB2enrmetagenome_FD_207643 | JGI IMG/M metagenome (GOLD analysis project Ga0326727, IMG submission 207643) | Lab enriched peat soil microbial communities from McLean, Ithaca, NY, United States - MB29MY | ecosystem: Environmental > Terrestrial > Soil > Wetlands > Peat | place: USA: New York... | reverse complement strand
ACGCGAAGGACGCAGAGGAGATTAAAAATTCTCTCTTGTCCTTGGCGTCCTTGGCGTCCTCTGCGTTCCAGCCTCTTTTAAATCGTGCTAATTCTTGCGCTCGACCAGGAATCGCGCCAGTTCCTTCAGCGTGACGCTACGTTTGCCGAAGGGTGCCAGTTGAGCGCAGGCCTGATCCACCAGTTCGCGGGCCCTGCGCTCGGAAGTTTCCAGGCCGTACAGGGCCGGATACGTGGCCTTTTCCGCCGCCATGTCCTTGCCGGCGGTCTTGCCCAGTTGTTCGGACGTCTGCGTAACATCGAGTATGTCATCGGCAATCTGAAAGGCCAGACCGGCAAGCTTGCCGAACTGGCGGACGTACCCGAGGTGATGCTCCGAGGCGCCAGCGTAAAGCGCGCCGGTCACCAGACAGGCGGTAATCAACGCGCCGGTCTTGGCGCGATGGATGTAATCCAGTGTCGTGGCGTCAGGCCGGGTATGTTCCGACTCGATGTCCACCACCTGCCCGCCGATCATACCCTCGAGGGTGCCGGTGGCGCGGGCAATCTCCGCGATGAGGGCGACACGCGCCTCCGCCGGGCAGCGGAGATTTGCCAGTACCTCGTAAGCGTAAGTCTGCAAGGCGTCGCCGGCCAGGATGGCGATGGCTTCGCCAAATGCCTTATGGCAGGTGGGGCGGCCACGGCGCAAATCGTCATTATCGAGCGCCGGCAAATCGTCGTGAATCAGCGAATAGGTGTGCAGCATTTCCACCGCCGCGCCCAGATCCTCGATTCCGGGGGGCAAGCCGCCGTCTATCATGCGCGCCGCCTCCATCGCCAAGATCGGGCGCAGTCGTTTGCCGCCGGCAAAGATGCTGTGGCGCATGGCCTGGTGAATGGAAACCGGATATTGCGCCGCCGGAGGCAACAGGCGCTCCAGCGCGCCATCCGCTAACGCGCGTCCTTGTTCCAGGGTTTCCTTGAGCATCAGAAAAGCAGTATAACAATTTGCCGGGCGCGGTTGCGCCGGCGCTGCGCGCCGGCGCAGCGTCCTATTGGCCGTCTGCCATTTGCTGAGACAAATAATTCGCGATGCCCATTTCCTTGATGGAGTGGAGTTGGGCCTCCAGAAAGTCGACGTGCCGCTCCTCATCGCGGATCATGCTCTGAAACAGGACGCGCGAACCTTCATCGCCGGCTTCGGCACATAACCTTGCGGCGTCGTTGTACTCGCGCACGGCATCCTGTTCGTCTTTCAAATCAATTTCCAGCTGCTGCTGCACGGTGGCGCCGATCTTGGGAGTCAAGGCAACCTCAATGGCCGGGGCCGCGTCCAGGAATATAATCCGTTCGATCAGTCCTTCCGCGTGCCGCATTTCCTCGATCGCGCGGGCCTTGGTCAAACCTCCCAGGCGGGCGTATCCCCAGTTGCCGCACATTTCCGATTGCGTCATGTATTGCACAATGGCGCTTAACTCCGAGCTAAGAGCCGCGTTCAGTTGCCGTATGACTTTTTCGTTTCCTTGCATGTCTGACTCCGGTCTGGAAGATGAAGATTATGTCACCAGCATCTTACAACGTAAGCCCGTTTCCCGTCTCCCCTCCCCCGTCTCCCGTTTTACGTTCCAGCTCTTGTCCGCCGCGACACGGATCTCTCGCAATTCCAGAGGATGATGGCAACGCAAAAGGAGTTCCCGGCGCAAACGAGAAGCGGAACTTGGCAAGCAGGAAGGGACCACTGGAGCGGGAAACGTAAAACGAGGAACGTGAAACGGATGTAGAAAAAAGGCGCGCTGAAGGCGCGCCTGGGGGAGTCTATGCGGAGAACGCTTCAAGCCGCGGATGGCTGATGGTATTCGCCGGCATCGGAAATGGCCCGAACGATTGCGCTTACGTCCAAACGGCCGCAGACATCGAGTGCTCCGGCTTCCATGGCCGCGGTCCAAAGCTCTTCATCGGGGATGCGGTGTGTGCATACCACCGGGACGTGAAACTCGCGGAGGAGGCTGGCAACGTCCGCCAGACAGACGGTTTCCAAATCGGCAACGATGGCGTCGGCGCGTATACGAGGAATGGCAGATCGGAGTTCGTCCACATTATGGACGGTTTTGACGGAGCGGAAATGCGTGCCCAAGGATACGGCCAAGGGACGCGCTACGGTGGAGTCATTTTCGGCGAGGAGAATGGTGAAGGAGGTTTCCATGACAAGCCCCTTGTCCGGCTAGCGTCCAGTCGGATGGTTGTGCGGTTAACGCTTGGCTTCGGCCTCGAAGGACTCGGGCTGAAGCTTTCCATCTTGCTTGAGCAGGATTTCCACCTTGCCTTCAGCTTCCTCCAGTTCCTTTCTGCAGGAATTGGATAATTGGATGCCTTCTTCGAACAGGGTCAGGGCCTTTTCAAGGGGCACCTCCCCCTTTTCGAGTTCGCCTACGATTTTCTCCAGGCGCTGGAGACATTCTTCAAATCCAGGCAAGGACGACCTCGTTTTCTGATTCTAGAGCAGTTCCCTCACAACGCCGGGGAAAATTTCTACTTAGTGACGAGAGTACTACATCGGCCACTGCCGGAGGACATGTCCTTAGGTAACCGGAAGCAAAAATCCTCAGGCAACTCGATTTTCTGCCAACCGATTACTTGCTGGCGCCGCGCGAAGAGTTCAGCACTTCCAGCACGTCCACCGCCAAGGCATATCGTCCGAAGGGGGCGCTGAGCTGAACGCCCTGGGTGCTGGACCTCACCGCCGCCAGCATTTCGCGCGCGATGGCGATGCCCTCGGCGCGTGCCGCGTCGGCACTGCCCACTCGTTCCATGCGGTGCATGATCTCGTCGGGAATGGCGACCCGCAACTCATTCTTCATGAACTCGGCATTGCGCGCGCTCGTCAACGGCCAGATGCCGGCGATGATCGGGATGCGGCAATGCGCGATGCGCTTGAGAAACGTGTCGAGCAGATCGAGGTCGAACACCGGTTGGGTGACGCAGAATTCGGCGCCCGCTTCCACTTTGTACTCGAAACGGCGGATTTCCTCGTCGATATTGGGAGCCCCGGGGTTGGCGCCGACTCCGATGACAAACTGCGTAGCCGTGCCAAGAGCATTGCCGCCGATATCCAGACCGCGATTGAGGTTGTGGGCGATATTGACCAGTCCGATGGAATCCACGTCAAACACGGCGGTGGCATCGGGATAGTTGCCCAGGCGCGGCGGGTCGCCAGTGATGCAAATCAGGTTGCGAATTCCGATGGCCGCGGCGCCCAGAAGATCCGACTGGATGCTGAGCACGTTGCGGTCGCGGCAGGTATAGTGCAGCACCACTTCAATGCCCACCTGCTGCTGGATCAGGATCGACAGCGCCTGATTGCTCATGCGCGCCGAAGCACGCGGGGAATCGGGAATATTGGCCGCATCCACCCCGACCGACTTCAGGTAGCGGGCGCCCTCGATTTCCCGCCGGACGTCAATGCCGCGTGGGGGGACAATTTCAATCATGGTGACGAACTCACCCTGCGCGATGCGCGCGCCCAGACGGGTGCGTTCCGCCAGCGGCGCCGTGGGCAGTACTTCCACCTGAGGCTTGGCTTCCGTCGCCACCTGAAATGATCCGGTGCGGGCTCCGCCGGCGCGCATTTCCGACTTCATGGCGCGGATGTGCTCGGGCGTGGTGCCGCAACAGCCGCCCACCACCTTGGCGCCGGCGGCCAGGAAGCTGCGGGCGTAGTTCGCCATATATTCGGGAGAACACAGGTAAATATTGCGGCCCTCCACATTACGCGGCATGCCGGCATTGGGTTGTACCGATAGGGGAAGCTTGGTGACCTTGGCCAGGCGTTCGACCACTTCCAGCATGGCCACCGGTCCCACGCTGCAGTTGCAGCCCAGCGCATCCACTCCCCAGGAAGCCAATTTTTCGCCGAAGCTCTCCGGCGTGGAGCCATCCAGGCAATTACCTTCCTCGTCGATGGTGACCTGCGCGATGACGGGCAATGCCGGATTTACTTCGCGCGCCGCCAGAATGGCCTGATGCAATTCCTCGACGTAGCCGAAGGTTTCCAGGATCAACAGATCGATGCCCCCTTCCACCAGCGCTTCGATCTGCTGGCGAAATGCCGCGCGGGCCTCGTCGAAGCTGGTCTTGCCCAGCGGTTCGATGCGGACGCCCAACGGACCGACTGAGCCGGCAACATAGGCATCGAACGCCTTACAGGCCTCGCGCGCCAGGCGTGCCCCGGCGATATTGATGGCCGCGAGGCGATCCACCAATCCGTGCCGGGCGAGACGAAAAGAATTGGCCCCGAAGGTGTTGGTCTCGACGATTTCCGCGCCCGCCTGCAAATACTCGTGGTGGATGTCGCGGATCAGGTCGGGCTGGGTCAGGTTCAGTTCATCATAACAGCGGTTGATGAAGATTCCCTTGGCGTACAGCAGGGTGCCCATGGCGCCGTCACACAGGACCGGACCACGGGACAGACGGGATAGAAAACTCTCTGGCATTTTGGGAACACAGCCCTTCAGCCTTTCACAGGCAAGGTTGATGAAAACTTTAAACGACTGCGGTCAAAATGAGAAGCCCCCAGCCGGCCGCCGGTCATCGGCTGTTGACCTTCGGCCGGAAAAATCGCTTCGTCCCGCGTGCGATCTCGCGGCCCCCAAACCTTGCAACTTTAAAACCTTGAGACCTTGAAACCTGATCTGGCGGCGAGGCTTTGTTATACTTGCGTCTTCGCGAAGAAAAACGAAATTTATGGAGTCATGTACTTGAAGCATGCGATCTTAGGCGCGGTCATAGCGGCGATGCTTGTGGGGTTGTTGGCGTGCGGTGGCAGTTCCACCTCGGCGCCAAGCGGACTCTCGAACCGGGTGTTGGTGTCGAATTCGTTGAGTACAGGCACTTTTTCCGAAGGCACGATTCAAATCATCGATGCTACAAACAACACTTTATCGGGCAGCACGATCACCGCGGGATCGGCCCCGGGGCTGATGGCGGTTTCGCCGGGGCTGGATCGCACTCTGGTGTTTGACAGCGGGTCGAATGACGTGAGCATTCTGGACAATTCGACGGAGTCGAACGCGGCGTTCGTATCGCTGACCGGTTTTACCGAGAGTCTGATTGCCAAAGACACCAATACGGGCTTTGCCGCCGTTCCCACGGCTGGCCTGTCCAACCAGGTGAGACTGGGGGCGGTGGAAGTGTTGGACCTCGTCAATGCGGTTGTGGCCACAGTGGACGTGAATGGAGTGGGCCTCTACGGCATACCGGTGCCCGGCGCCCGCCGTATGGTGATGAATAGCCAGGGCACCAAGTTGCTGGTATTCAGCGACAATTACAGATTCACGCCTCTAGGCGCACCCTTGTGTTCCGACGGTTCCTCCGCGATGACGGTGATAGATGTTTCCGAGGTGACGCTGACAGGTTCCGCCATCATCCCGACCTACCCTTCCACGGTTTGCGGCTTTGACCAGGCGGTCTGGGGGGTATTCAGCAGTGACGGTAATACGGCCTACATCCTGAACTGCGGTCCGGAATGCGGCGGGACGAAACTCACAGCCAGCGTTCAGCCGTTCGACCTGACCACGCTGCCATCGGCTTCTTCCACGACTCCGGTACAGCTCAGCAAGCAGTTGCCTAGCCCGGTCACCGTACCCGGCAAAAACATAGGGGCCACCATCGGCATGCTAAGCGGCAGTACGCTTTATGTAGCCGGAACTCCTGGAGGAACCACGGGCGCCGGTGCCGGCGTTTTGAACGTCTTCGACGTGAGTGCCACCAGCAGCACCACGCTTACGCCTGACCCCAACGTCCAGAGTAATCTTCCCATCAGTGACGGCTACCACACCCGAATGGTAATGGGCGCCAATAACAAGCTTTTTGTGGGCGCCATTAACTGCACCAACGATGCCAGTTCGAGCCAGCCAACCGGGTGCTTGTCAATATACGATACCGGCGCAAATACCAAGCCGGTCATTGACGCGGCCAAGGGCTATGTTACGGGAATGGTGCCCATTGCCACCAGCGACCTCGTTTACGTGATCGAGGGAAATAGGCTGAACATTTACGACACCACCACCAGCGCCGAATCCACCACCTACACCATTAACATTGTGGGCACCCTGGTGGATGTAAAAGCCATCGATCAGCCGCAATAGGAGTGCCTTCGGCCGTTGGCCCCCGGCCTTCGGCCAGAAGGGCCGCAGTTCCGTGTCGAAGGTGGTTTTGGGGTCAGCGCAGATTTCCTCACCAGCGTTGCCAGCCCTTTCAATCAGACCAACGCATGCAGCTGGGTGAAGGCCGTTCTGGCGGACAGCCGAGGGCCGAAGGCCGACGGCTGCAATCGCAGCTTTCGAAACTTCCCAAACCTTGGTATCTTAGTCACGCCACCAGACCGGTTTACGCCAAGCCATGTTGCAGAAGCGCATCGACGAAACCTCCATTTCCCCCGCCATGGTGAAAGAGGCGGAGGATATTCTGCATAAGCATCTGAAACGGGTCGGGCTTAAGCATTCCGGCCAGCGCGATACCATCTTGCGCACGTTTTTGGAGACCAGCGATCACCTCTCGACCGACGAACTGCATCGGCTGGTCCGCAAGAAGGATCCCCGTATTGGCTTCACCACGGTATATCGAACGCTGAAGTTGCTGGCCGATTGCGGGCTGGCCAGCGCGGTGGCGTTTCAGGATGGGGTGTCGCGCTATGAACATCAGTACAACCGGCGCAGCCATCATCACATGGTGTGCACGGAGTGCGGCACTTCGGTGGAGTTCTTCTCGCCGGAGGTTGATCGCATGGAGCAGGAGATAGGGCGCCGGCATCGCTTCATTACCACCCGCCATTTGTTCCAGATCTATGGCATTTGCGAAGAATGCCGGCACAAAAGCGGCCCGCGCCGTTCCAGATAGGCTTTATTTACCACAAAGGACAGAGAGGGCACAGAGGCAACAAAACCCTTTCAGCCGCAGATTAACGCAGATAAACACAGATCAAAGCAAAACATCATAAGCCCGGTGTTTCCGCCATCGTTCCTCTGTGTTGATCCGCGGCTGAATGGTTTTGGCCCTGGTTTGGTTTTCCTCTGTGCCCTCTGTCTCCTCTGTGGTGAATTCCGAAACGGATTTACTTTTTCCCCCTGAATAGTGATAATCTCGGCCATCAACGGACCCCGTGCCGTCAATTCTTGTCAGGGTAGGGGAGGGCGCTATGCCACGTTTTTGCGCTTCGTGTGGCGCGCAGGTTGCAGAGGATGCCAGTTTCTGTTCGGGCTGCGGGAAACCCACAGCCCAGGCCAACGGCCATCCCGCGGCGGGTACCGCCGCGGGGCCAGCGGCAACGCCGGTTCCAGCTATGCCGGCCGGTGGGGAACTGGCGGACAATGTTGCGGGAATGCTGGCCTACATCACAATTATTCCCGCCATCATCTTCCTGGTGATGGAGCCGTATAACCGGAGGCCGTTCGTGCGTTTTCATGCGTTTCAGTGCTTGTTTCTCGCGCTGGCGTCGATAGCGTTGAGAATCGCCCTGATGGGTTTCTGGATGATCCCGTTTCTTGGCTGGTCGCTGTTCTTTCTAGCGCCGCTGATCTGGCTGCTGATTCTGGCGGTGGTGATCATTTGCCTGATCAAGGCATATCAGGGGCAAATGTGGAAGCTGCCCGTGATCGGCGATCTGGCGGCGAAACAGGCAGGAGTCTGAAAATCCGCAATTGGCGGTTGGCTTATACACGGTTCACAGTTTACGGCTTACAGCTTGCAGCCAGACCAAACGCCGCTTGACCACGAACGAATTACCGGCGGCCCACGTCGAGATGCAGTTTGGCGGCAAACCGTGAGCTGCAAACTGTGACCCCTTTCGGGGTTGAGGCAATAACCAATCGCCGATTGCCGCTTCTTCCCCCTTGACTTTCCCGTCGCGGAGCTTTATTCCTATTTGCTTTCGGTAACTCCATGCGCACGCGTATCCTAAAGTGTTTCGCGTGAGGAAAGGGCTTCGTGAAGATCCGGGTATTCTTCCACGATAAGTGTTTTGATGGAGCGTCTTCGGCCTCGCTGTTCTCGCGGTTCTATCGCGAGCGCATCCGGGCCGATGTGAATTTTCAATTCACCGGCCTGGTGCATCGGGCGGGCGCGCTGTTCGAGGAGAGCCAGTTTGATGGCGACGAAAATGCCGTCGTCGATTTCAAATATTCGCCGTCACCGAAGATTACCTGGTGGTTCGATCATCACGAGAGCGCGTTTCTGACCCCGGCCGATGCGGAGCACTACGAGCGCTCACAAAGCAACACGAAGTTCTACGATCCCGATTTCAAGAGCTGTACCAAGTTCCTGGCGACGGTCACCGAGCAGCGCTTTGGCTTCGACCCCAAACCGGTGGCGGAACTGATCGAGTGGGCCGACATCATTGACGGCGCGATGTACCAGGATGCCAAGACGGCGGTCGAGGTCGCCCATCCCGCCATGCGGCTCACCATGGTGATCGAAACCGCCCCCAATGCGGAATTCGTGACCCGCCTGATTGAGTTGCTGGCCTTCCAGCCGCTGGCGGAAATTGTCGAGACGCCCTGGGTTGCGGAACGGATTCCGCCGTTGCTGGAGCGTCACCGCAAATCGATCGATTTGCTGCGCGGACGTTGCGAGTCCAGGGACGGCACCGTCTTCTTCGACATTACCGACCAGGAACTGGAGGGCTACAACAAGTTCATTCCCTACTATTTGCACCCGGAATGCACCTACACGGTGGGACTCAGCCGGAGTAGTTTCCGGAATAAAGTGGCGGTGGGCTCCAATCCCTGGGCGCCCGCGGTTCCGACGGTGAATCTGGCCAAGGTCTGCGAGCGCTATGGCGGAGGCGGGCACGCCCGGGTGGGAGCAATTTCCTTCGATCCGGCCCATAAGGAGCAGGCCCGTCAGGCGGCTGCGGAGATCGTGGCCGAACTGCGCCGGGCCGGCCGGTAAGGTTTACCTTCCTGGTTGTTGTAAACTTAAGGCGAATTCGGGTCCCTGTAGCTCAGATGGATAGAGCGACCGCCTCCTAAGCGGTAGGTCGGCAGTTCGAATCTGCCCAGGGACGCCAGCCTCCTTCGTCCATTTTTCCTGAAAGCTTTAGTAACCCAGGTAGCACGTTCGTAACCGGCCCGGTGAAGGTAAGGCTTCGCAACGCCATCGCCAGCGTTTACTATGAGGCGGAACTATTAACCGTATGGGCTTTATACAGCAAATAGCGGCGAGAACTGCGGTTGGCATACGCAAAGACGAGCGTACCTCGGTGCGCACTCCCCTGGAACTGCGCCGGTTTGGGCACTCCCGTTGGGAATATCGTGGCGTTTCCACGGATGTCTCCCCGGCAGGGCTGGGCGTAGACGTGGGCGCAAGCCTTACCGTGGGCGAGGTCATCGAACTTCGTTTTCTCGATTCCGATTCGCAGACGTGCCATCGCGTGCGCGTGGTATACCGCAATAACCAGCACCATTACGGGGTCAAGTTTCTCGACAGTCACTAGATGAGTGGCGAGCCTCGAGTTGCGAGTCGCGAGTTCATACATTGGCTGAACGGAAGTTTTCCCTTTCCCTCAAAATCCTGTTTCCGGTCTCTCCTATGAAAATTGACGTCGAAAATTAGCGTTGCCGATGCGGCGCTGGCGCTACCCTGCGAAACTTGCTTCCTGACGGTCCCGCGGCGCATCAACAAAGGCAGGGAGTAATCGGAGCGCAAGGAGGCAGGGGCCGCGCTCGTCTATAATCGGCGTTTGCGTCCTCAGTTTGCGCTTCAGGGGAAGGAGTTTCACTTGGCTCACATGCATGGTTCGTCAGTAAATCCGCCGGGGCCACAGCCGATTCCCGGCGTGGATGCCATCATTGCCGTTGGCAGCGGCAAGGGAGGCGTCGGCAAAACGACGATTTCGGTAAACCTGGCGGTTGCTTTGGCGCAGCTGGGACATAAGGTCGGCCTGTTGGATGCCGACGTATACGGCCCCAATGTGCCGCTGATGCTGGGCGCCAGCGCGACTCCGCGTGTGGTGGGCGAGAACCGTATCGAGCCCCTGGAAAAGCATGGGGTCAAGGTAATTTCCGTGGGCTTTCTGAATCCGGGTGACAAGCCGCTGATCTGGCGCGGTCCCATGTTGCACTCGTTGATCAAGCAGTTTCTCGAGCAGGTGCAATGGGGCGAGCTGGATTACCTGGTGGTCGATTTGCCGCCCGGCACTGGTGACGTTGCGATCTCGCTGATCCAGACTGTGCCTTTGACCGGTGCCGTCGTGGTTTCCACGCCATCGGATGTCTCTCTGCAGGACGCGCGCAAGGCCATTGAAATGTTTCGTCAGGTGAAGGTGGACATCCTGGGCCTGGTCGAGAACATGAGTTCTTTCCACTGCCCCCACTGTCACAAGGAAGTCGACATTTTTTCGAAAGGCGGCGGAGAACGTACCGCCCGGCAGTTCGATGTGCCTTTTCTGGGCGCCATTGAACTTGATCCGGAAGTGCGTCAGCGAGGAGATGCGGGCAATCCCATAGCTCTCGAAGGCGAATCCTCGGAGCACGCCAAATCGTTTTTCGATTTCGCCCGTAAGGCGATCACTCGCACCGAGGAAGTAAAAGCCGCGGCGGGAGAAAGTGTCATCGAGATCCAGTAAATCAGGAGTTAGTACCTAGGCGTTAGGAGAACCGTCAGGCTACCAAGCTGCTTGTTTCCTGCCACAGGCCGGGAGAGCAGGAAACTCGAAAACTTGAAACTTGCTTTAAGTGGTAAACATTCCTACAATTCCAGTAGTGACCAAGAATCTGGAATCCTAATATAAGTTTTTGTATCTAAAACACTTAGATTGATTCTGAACTTCCGGGTGCCATGTCGGATTCGTCCCAAATCGGGCCACGAGAACGCGAGATTCTAACCGCGATCGTGGAGACGTTTATTGCCACCGGGGAACCGGTGGGTTCGCGTACGCTGGCGCGGCATAGCCGTGAAAGCCTGAGTCCGGCTACGGTTCGAAACGTGATGGCCGATTTGTCCGAAGCGGGCTTCCTCGAGCAGCCGCATACGTCCGCCGGGCGGGTGCCGACGGCCCTGGCGTTGCGCTATTACGTGGACCGGCTCACGGGGCAAGCGCGCTTGTCGGTCGAGGACGAAGATCTGATTCGTAATTCTCTGCGCGGAATTACCGAGGTCCAGGAATTCATGGAGCGCACTTCGCACGTGCTCTCCCTGGTGTCGAGCAGCGTAGGCGTGGCGGTGGCCGCTGCCGGGCCGCGGAATGCTCTGGATCACCTGTATTTTTCGCGCCTGGGTGATCGTAAAGTGCTGGCAGTGGTGGTGACCAAGGCGGGATTGGTGCACGATCGCGTGTTGCGGCCGGAAAGCGATCTCTCGCAAAACGAACTCGATCTGGCGGCGCGTTATTTGAATGAGAATTTTCGCGGCTGGACGATGGAATCCCTGCGCCAGGAAATTGCGCACCAGGTGGAACAACAGCGCAGCGAATATGACCGCCTGATGAATTCCATTGAACAGCTTTATAAGCAAGGCGCCCTGGCGGCGGATGCCGGACCCAATGTGTACGTGGAAGGCGCCTCGAACCTGCTGGCGGGGGAAGAGGATCGGGAGCGGCTGCGCAATATGCTCAAGGCCCTGGAGGAGAAGCAGCAGGTAGCCAGGCTGTTAAGCGCTTATCTGGATGCCCGGCAGGAGGCCGTTCGCGTGGTGATCGGGTTGGAGGAGGCGGCGCCCGACCTGCGTAATTTCGTCCTGATTGGCGCCCCGGCCCATGTGGGCAACGAAGTAGTGGGCTCGCTGGCGGTAATCGGCTCCACGCGCATTG
>Ga0326727_10023425_pt1 | contig 11781 bp, 7 predicted proteins | sample MB2enrmetagenome_FD_207643 | JGI IMG/M metagenome (GOLD analysis project Ga0326727, IMG submission 207643) | Lab enriched peat soil microbial communities from McLean, Ithaca, NY, United States - MB29MY | ecosystem: Environmental > Terrestrial > Soil > Wetlands > Peat | place: USA: New York... | reverse complement strand
GTGTCCGCAGCAAAGGTGGTGGCCACCATGGAGGTTCCCGCCAGCCACCAGGAGACTTCGCGGCCGGACACAAAGAAATCGTCCGTGCTGGCGCTCGCCTTCTTGCGGTAATAGAGCCCAATGAGGAGATTGAGCAGGAAGTAGGCGACGACCACCAACCAGTCAGCGAGAGTGAGTTTCATGAGGACAAGATCCTTTTTAGGAAATAGCTGACAGCCAACAGCTAACAGTGGGTGGTAACTGTAAGCTGTCGGCTGTAAGCTGTCAGCGTCTTCGTCTTGACAGCGCGAGCCCGCGAGTATATAGCAAAAAGGTTCTCCGTAGAGGGGCAAACTATTGGAAGGAGTAGAATGTGATTCGTCATTTCGGGACTCCGATTAAATCTGTGGTGTGGTGCCTTTGGACCGTGATTCTGGCAACGGCGGCCGCACACGCCGCGCCAGACTTGAGTGAAAAGCGCCTGGAGGGAATTCCTCCGCTCGTTGAAGCCGCGATTCAGGCCAAGAAGATTCCCGGCGCTGTGGTCCTGATCGGCCACGAGGGCCAAGTGGTCTATCGAAAAGCCTTTGGCGAAAGCTCCCTGGTGCCCGAACGGCGGGCGATGACCGCGGACACGATCTTTGACTTGGCCTCGATGACCAAAGTGGTGGCCACTACGACGGCCGTGATGCAGCTTGTGGAGCTGGGCAAAATTGTGCTCAACGCGCCGGTCAGCGATTACTGGCCGGAATTCAAGCAAAACGGCAAAGAGTTGGTCACCATCCGGGAACTGCTGACGCATTATTCCGGCCTGCCCCCGGACCTGGAACTGAAACCCGCTTGGACGGGCTATGACACCGCCATGCAGATGATCGTTGACTCCAAGCTCGATTTGCCGCCCGGCACGCGCTTCGTTTACAGCGACATCAATTTCGAGACCTTGGGGGAAATTGTGCGCCGCGTTTCCGGCGAGCCGCTGGGCGTCTATTGCGCGGAGCACATCTTCAAACCGCTGGGCATGAAAGACACTCTGTTCACGCCCCCCGCCTCCCTCCGCGGGCGCATTGCCCCCACGCAATACGAGCACGGCACGAGCGGACCGGTGCTCTTGGGCGTCGTGCATGATCCCACAGCCCGTTTCATGGGCGGTGTAGCCGGTCATGCGGGCCTCTTCTCCACTGCCGACGATCTTTCCATCTTCGCGCAGATGCTGCTGAATGGCGGCGCTTACAACGGCGCGCGCATTCTCAGCCCGCTTTCGATCGAAAAGATGACGACGCCGCAGACTCCCCCCAACGAGATGGCGTTGCGCGGGCTGGGCTGGGATATTGACTCGCCTTTCGCATCGAACCGCGGCGAGTTGTTTGAAGTGGGCTCGTTTGGACACACCGGTTACACGGGAACTTCCATCTGGATTGACCCCGTAACCAAGACGTACGTGATTCTGCTGGCCAACCGTGTGCATCCCCTCGACATAGGCGAGGTCGTGACCGTGCGGTCGGCGCTCGCCACCCTGGTAGCGGGGGCGCTGGGACCGCTCTCCGCACAGCAGATTCTGGACAGCCGGCGCTCCCTGACCGGCTACTTCGAGCTGATGAAGGGTTACCGCGAGCTAGGGCTGCGCAATGGCAGTGTGAAAACCGGAATCGACGTGCTGGAAGCGGCACACTTCGCCGCGCTCGCTGGCAAGCATGTAGGGTTGATCACCAACTCGTCCGGCCGCGCGAGCGATGGCCAACGCACCATCGACTTGCTGGCGCATGCTCCCGGCGTGAAGCTGGTGGCGCTGTTCAGTCCCGAGCACGGGCTGGAAGGCTCGGTAGCGGAAGGGGCCAAGGTGGACTCCTCCCGCGACGCCTCGACCGGCCTGCCCATCTACAGTCTGTACGGTGACGTCGAGCGGCCCAGCGCCCAGATGCTGGAGGGCATCGACACTCTGGTTTTTGACATTCAGGATGTGGGCGCGCGCTTCTACACTTACACCACCACGCTGGGATATTGTCTCGAAGCGGCGGGGGAAAAGGGAATCGAGTTCTACGTCCTCGACCGGCCGAACCCCATTAACGGCGCCGCGGTCGATGGGCCCGTGCTGGACCCCGACTTGCTTTCGTTTATCGGCTACTTTCCCATGCCCATTCGCCACGGGATGACGGTCGGCGAACTGGCGGAAATGTTCAACCGCGAAAATCATCTGAACGCCAAGCTGCACGTGATCAAGATGCAGGACTGGCAACGCACGGACTGGTTTGATGAGACGGGACAAGCGTGGATCAACCCCTCCCCGAATCTACGCAACCTGACGGAAGAAACTCTCTACCCCGGAGTCTGTTTGCTGGAAGGCGCAAACGTCAGCGTGGGCCGCGGCACCGACACGCCCTTCGAAATAGTGGGGGCTCCTTGGATCGACAGCCGAGCCCTGGCCACGTATCTAAACGGCAAGAAAATTCAGGGAGTGCGTTTTCTGCCCATGGATTTCAAGCCGCTCTCCGGCATTTTCGTGGGTGAGGTCTGCCATGGCGTGCAGATCGTTTTGATCGACCGTCAAGCCCTGGAGCCCACGGAAATGGGAGTGGAACTTCTCGCGGCTCTGTGGCGGCTTTCCCCCGAGAACTTCAAATTGGATGGCACGCTGCATCTGGTGGGAAGCCACAAGGTCCTGGAATCCCTCCGCAGCGGCGAAAGCCCCTCGCGCATCTGGTACGACTGGCAGGAGGATTTAGAGAAATTCAAGAGGGTGCGTGCGCAGTATCTGCTCTACCCATGAGGAATTGGCGCTCCCTCTAGCCGACATTTTGTCATGCTTGTTGGAATTTCTACAATTTCTGGTAAGTGGCTTTATTTTCAGTATGTTCTCAGCTTCGTTTTACAAAAAGCCCTCTGGCGACCATTTGTTTTCAATATGTTCTCAGCTTTGGGCTCGTGCCCGCCTTAATGTCACCATCACTTGTCACCTGTGAAGACAATGTTTCTAGCCTCGTACCTGCCTCCCGCCGAGGCGCGGGCGGGAATCTTCCCTGGGCATCAGCAGTTCCGGTTGGAAACCCGTGGGCCCCATCATCGCGTCGTAGTGAAAGGCAGAATTGAATCTTCACATCTCCTCGCCGGGGCGAACTTCCTGCCGGGTTCCCGGCCGTACCCGGAACGCACTTCGCCGGCCGTCACCAGCCATCCTCTCGGTATTTTGCCCACGCGTGGTGGGAGAATCCGAGAGGCGCCCAGCGCCGGCAGGATGCCAGGACTCACAGTAATTATAGCCTATCAATCTAAATTGTCAAGAACTATTTCGAGCCTATCCGCTCAGCACCCTAGCACGCTGCGCGGGTTGCCGCGTCGCTGACTTCCCCAATCGCAAATCACAAATCACTCAATGGCCCGATGACCCGATGAACAAATGACCCGATGGCCTCACCGGATGGGCGGATTCCCGCGCAGGCGGAACTCCGCATCTTCGTCGGCGTAGGCCGCCACGATCTCGCCGAAGTAGACGCGGTGGAAATTTCCTTCCGGGTAGGCTTCGTCGCGGACGGCTTGCGCCAGCGCCTCGGGGACCACATCGTTGCGGTGTACGGTGCGGCACTCATAGTGCACAATGCATTCCTGGATAATGGGCGCGCGCACCTCGCGGCTGGGAACGGCGGTCAAGTGCATTTCCTGAAACTTGTCGTGATCCCGCCCGGAAACCGTTCCGCAGTGGCTGGCGGCCGCGGCCAGTTCCCGCGGAGGCACGTTGACCGTGAAGTCGCTCATCTCCTCCAGCCGGCTGTAGGTGTACCGCGAGGGCCTGACCATCACGATGAAAATCGGCCTTGACCAGATTGCCCCCATCGTTCCCCAGCCAATCGTCATGACATTGGGTTTTCCGTCCGCGCCCTGCGTCACCAACAGCAAGCCGTCTTCGCGCATTCGCTGGATCGTTTGAGCAAAATAATCGGTGTACCGCACGCGTACTTTGGCCATGCGCATTTCACCTCCATCAGAATTGCGAGGCGAGACTCCGGGGTCCGAGGATTGGGATGAATGCTGCAACTCAGCGGGCCATTATAAATGGGAACGGCTCCATTTTGAAAATGTGTCACGCCTGTTAATGCCCGACGCCGAAAAGCCGCGGAGCAATTCCGCTCGGACCGGAATAACTCCGGGCTCCCGCTAACCCTGTCCCCGCCTGGTGCGCAACGCCGCCTAGTACAGTTCCGCACTGGCTAGGGCGGAGATGGGGGTCCCGAGAGAATTAGAAGAGTTGCTGCCTCCTGTGATGAGCACCAGGCCATTGTTCAACTGCGGTGCGAGGCCAGAGCCGAATACACGGCCCCCGAAGTTGGAAGGGCGCTAATACAGCTCCGCGCTGGCGAGCACACCGCTGGAGTTCTCCCCGCCCGCAATGAGCACCATTCCGTTGTTCAGCAGCGTCGCCGTGTGCCAGTAACGCGCGGTGTTCAGACTGCCGGTGGGGGTGAAGGTCCCGGCGGCGGGATTATACAGCTCCCCACTGGCTATAGCGCTGGAGCCGTTATAGCCTCCTGCTATCAGCACCATGGCGTTGTTCAGCAGCGTCGCCGTGTGATAGTAACGCGCGGTGGTCAGGCTGCCGGTGAGGGTGAAAGTCCCGGCGGCGGGATCGTACAGCTCCGCGCTGTCTATGGCTGGACCGGTTTTGCCCGCCGCCCCCCCCGCCATCAGCACCATACCGTTGTTCAGCAGCGTCGCCGTGTGATCGGCCCGCGCGGTGGTCAGGCTGCCCGTGGAGGCGAAGGTCCCAGCCGCGGGATCATACAGCTCCGCACTGGCTAGGAAGACGTGGCCGTAGGCAAAGCCTCCCGCCACCAGCACCGTGCCGTTGTCCAGCAGGGTGGCCGAGTGGTTGGTGCGGTCGGTATTCAGGCTGCCGGTGGCCGTGAAGGTCCCGGACGCGGGATTGTATAGTTCCGCACTGGTTGTCGGGTCAAAGCTCGAGTCATCGCCGCCCGCGATCAGCACCATGCCGTTGTTCAGCAGCGTCGCCGTGTGGAAGACGCGCGCGGTGTTGAGGCTGCCGGTGGCGGTGAAGCTCCCGGTGGCGGGATTGTACAGCTCCGCACTGGCAAAGACCACGTCGCTGCTGCTGTTATAGCCGCCCGCGATCAGGACCATGCCGTTGTTGAGCAGCGTCGCCGTGTGGCCCGCGCGGGGAGTGTTGAGGCCGCCGGTGGTGGTGAAGCTCCCGGTGGCAGGATTGTACAGCTCCGCACTGGATAGGACGCCGCTGGAGTTCCCGCCGCCCGCGATCAGCACCAAGCCGTTGTTGAGCAGCGTCGCCGTGTGCAGGTCGCGCCCGGTGTTCAGGCTGCCGGTGTCAACAAAGCCGGTGGGGCGCACGGTCAGCGTGGCCGAGCCACTGACGCTCCCGGCCGCGGCCGTAATGGTAACGTTAGTCGGGACATCCGGTCCCGGCGCCAGGGCCAGGCTCGTTCCGCGGTTGGTCACATCGTTGCTGATCTGCGCCGAAGCCGTGTTCGACGAACTCCACGTCACCGCGGCAAGCTGCTCCGCGCTGCTGTCGCTGAAGGTGCCCGTGGCAATGAACTGCTGCGTGGTCCCCGGGGACAACGTGGGCGTTGCGGGGGTGATGGCAATCGACTCGAGGTTTGGCGGCGTCAGGCTGGCCGGTTCGTACAGCTCCGCACTGGTTGTAGCAGCATTGCTGGAGTCGAGGCCGCCCGCCACCATCACCAGGCCGGTATTGAGCAGCGTCGCCGTGTGCCCGTTGAGCGCCGTGGTCAGGCTGCCGGTGGGGGTGAAGGTCCCGGTGGCGGGATCGTACAGCTCCACACTGGCTAGGGGGTCGCCGTTGACGTCCGCGCCGCCCGCCATTAGCACCATGCCGTTGTTCAGCAGCGTCGCCGTGTGAATCCAGCGCGCGGTGTTCAGGCTGCCGGTGGTGTACGAGAAGGTTCCGGTGACGGGATTGTACAGCTCGGCACTGGCAAGGTTACCGCTGGAGCCATTGCCTCCCGCCACCAGCACCAGGCCATTGTTCAGCAGCGTCGCCGTGTGCCAGTCGCGCCCGGTGTTCAGGCTGCCGGTGGTGTACGAGAAGGTCCCGGTGGCGGGATTGTACAGCTCCGCACTGGCTAAGTAACCGCCGGTGCCATAGCCGCCCGCTATCAACACCGTGCCGTTGTTGAGCAGCGTCGCCGTCAGCCCGTTGCGCTTGCTGTTCAGGCTGCCGGTGGGCGTGAAGGTCCCGGTAGTGGGATTGTACAGCTCGGCACTGGCTAACCAAAGCGAGGAGCCAAAGCCGGCCGCCACCAGGACCAGGCCGTTGTTGAGCAGCGTCGCCGTGTGATAGTAGCGCGCGGTGTTCAGGCTGCCGGTGGGGGTGAAGGTCCCGGTGGCGGGATTGTACAGCTCGGCGCTGGCAAGGCTACCGCTGGGGCCCGTGCCGCCTGCCACCAGCACCATGCCGTTGTTCAGCAGCGTCGCCGTATGAAGTGCACGCGCGGTGTTCAGGCTGCCCGTAGGGGTAAAGGTCCCGGTGGCGGGATTGTACAGCTCCGCACTGCTGGTTAGGTAAGGGCTGCTGGAGGTCTCGCCGCCCGCAATCAGCACCAGGCCGTTGTTCAGCAGGGTCGCCGTGTGAGAGAAGCGCGCGGTGTTCAGGTTGCCGGTCAAAACAAAGCCCGCGGTGACGGTCAAGGTCGTCGAGCCGCTAATCGGGCTCATCGGCGGGCTGTAGATAATCGGGGTGCCCGGTGTCACTCCCGTCGCCGGACCGAACGGGGTCATCGTCAGCCAGGTGGCGGTGATCGTGGTGCTGCCCGCCGAGAGGCCGCTCGCCAGCCCCGCCGCCGTGACCGTCGCCACGCCTGGCACGGATGAATTCCACAGGACCGAGGACGTCAGATTTTGGGTGCTGCCACTACGATAATGGCCCATGGCGGTAAGTTGCTGGGTGTTCCCCATGGCAATCGAGGCATTCGCCGGGGTCACGACAATGGAAATTAGTTCATTGGTGTTGCTGGCGGCGCTCCCGGGAACCCTGCCAACGGTCGGGAGGCCATTGCCGGTATTAGCGCTGGGCCTCGTGGGACGGCCACGTACGGAGTCTTCCCTGGGCGCCGTGCCCGAAGATGTCCCTGCGCCGTTTTGCTGATTGGTGGGCGTCGCCGAGGGCGGCGCGCTGCTGTTGCCGGCGGCCACGAAATTCCCACTGTCGGCAGCGAGGTCAACCGGCGCCACGCCCATCCCCGTCAAGGCCACAGTCGACGGATCGGGGCGCGCGTCGTCCGTAACCGTCAGCGTGGCGGTGCGCAGACCCGGCGCCGAGGGGGTAAACGTTACGGCAATGCGGCAAGCCTCCCCCGGGCCGAGCGTGCTCGGGTGAAGAGGACAGTTCCCGCCCAAAACGTAATCGCTCGCGGCGCTCCCGCCGCTGATCGCGATGCTGCTGATGCTCAGCGGCACGGCCTCGCTGTTCTTGAGGGTCGCGCTCATCGCCGCGCTCGACTGGTTTACGGCTTGATTGCCGAATGACAGCGTCGAAGGAGTCAGCGGCGTCTGGGCAAACAGCGACCAGCCGGAAACAAGGAAAGAAAGTAAGAGGACAGTCCCGCTCATGAAGCGTTTGGTTCCATACTTCGCGGACTTTAAACTGCAACTATGGAAATCACTTGAAGGTCGAGAACAGGCAGGCGCGCACATCACATCCTCCTCGCAAGCCCTTCGGATTCGGTTGGTCGCTTTGCGGGTGTGCGGTGGCGCTAGGGATTCATGCTCCCGTAAGGGTCAAACCGTTCGGGCGGGGCGTTGGTCCGTCGGATAAATAACCGCAGGCTCGCCCGTAGCAAGGAGGGACAGGGCAGTCAGGCGGTTACCGAGCACAAGTGCGAAGGCGGAAAACTCGCCTCGCGCAGGCCGATTAGACGCGCATTTAATCAGAATGTCAACGTATTCCTTGATTTTCTATTTTCTTCTTCTAAATACGTCACCAATCAGTAAATATGCTGACAAAGGGCAGGAGAGAGGCCGGGATTGGTCAAACGAAGCCCCTCGCCGGGGACAGAAAGTCGCCGCGACAGCAACTTCACTGCTAGGCTTGGCGAGCCGGGCTCACGATGTCGGAGGGGCTTCGCCGAGCGCGGAAACGTGCTGGCCCAAGCTCGTCACGAAAGGGGGTAGAAGCGGGTTAAGGCTTGTAGAATCAGTCAGGCGGTTGCCGAGTTTAGACTACATTCCTCAAGGTCGGCGCTATGTGTAAACTCAAGTTCCGAACTGAGCGTTTAGTGATGTCCGTTGTCTCCATGGGATGAAGATGTTTTGCTTTTGCTTTGCTCCTTGGCAGGGTGGGGAATAGCCTCCTTGTCCTGCATCGGCCCGGCGGGCTTTCCCGCGCGCACGTTATTCATCTGTTGAGGCTCCAGCGGCCGTCCGGGATGAGATGAATAGGCGTCCTGCCGCGCCGCATAGGGAGCGTTCGTAGGGGCAGGCGCATTACGAGTGAACATCTTCGGAAACGGAGTGTTGGGCGGACCACCGGCGTGAGCCGCCGCGCCAGATGCGGGCGCAGAGGTTCGCGGGCCTGCGGGCTCGGCGGGCGACGCAGGCCTCGTGGCTCCAAACCTTGCCGCGGGAACTGGCGGGGCCGCCACTGCTCTCGCTCCGAAAACCGCCCGGCTCGTGGGGTTAACCTCCGGATGGGGGATGACCTGCGCGCGGGCGAGTTGGTCCGGGGCCACATGCACCAGTCCGCGTGCCACCGGCTGCCCGCTGCGAAAGACATCGCCGGAAACCGCGGTGACGGCGACCTCTCGATTCACATAGTGAATGTTCGTGACATTCGTCACGTTGACAACATTGATTTCACGAATATAGTTCGGCCCATAGTGATACCAGGGCACAAAGGGCTCCCGCGGCCCCAGGGGAAACCAGGCCTGAACGCCTACGCCAATCCCCATGCCAAAGCCCGGCCCGCCGACAAACGCCACCAACGCCGGAGCATACACCGGCGCCACCACGACGGGGCCCGGCACCCAAAACCACATCGGTCCGATGTGCGCCCAGCGGCCATAGTGGAAGGGCGCGTAGCCCCAGGGCTCAGCCTCCACCCAGGTCCAGCCCCAGGGTTCGATAAAAGCCCAATACCCATTCCGATAGGGAACCCAGCCCGGGGGCACATTGGCAGGAACCCATACCGGGCCGTAGCCGGGCTCGGGGGTCCACTGCCCGTAGGCGTCAAGGTCTTCATCACCGGGGACGGCGGGGCCCACAGACTTCACCGAAGGGGAATTTTCAATGCGGCGATCGCGCCCCGCGCACCATTTGTCGAAGTCATCCGGCGGGGGCACGGAAAGGTTCGAAGCCACCACGGGCCCCGTGCCCGTCAACTGCACGGCCTGCCCGCTTTGTAGGGTCTGCGAAAGGTCTCCGGCGGCAATTTGCAGGGTGCCGGCATTCACCGTAACTTGCGTGGAGTTGCCGTCGGCAGCGGTATCCACTCGATAGGAGCCCGTCGTTTGCAAGAGAAGCGCGCCGTTGGGAGTATCGATCTCCACGGAATTGTTTTCGGGCATTTCATAAATGGTTACGCGGAGGGTGCCCTGCCCAACTCCCAGTTGCATGAGTTGGTCATTCAAATTGGCCAAGGTTACATCCGTGGCCTGCGACATGCGCACGGCAAAAAGACCAACCTCCAGCTCGGCCCGAGCGCCTTGGTCAGTGTAAAGACGGTCGCCGGTGGTGACCGGCCGATTCACCGAAGCCTCGCTCCACTCGGTTTCGCCAGAAGGCTGAAAGGTGACCTTGCCTTGGGCAAGACTCAGGCGGGCAACCCGCCCCGGGGGATCACCCTCGTCCCCGTAAACCATCGAGACAAAAAGCCCTGCCAGCAAAAAAGAAAGCAGCAGCACCAAACCCCGTCGCCAAGTCTGCATTTTCATATACGCTCCTAACACCCATGCTTTGGATTCGAAATCTCCCCCGGCGCGTTGCCAATGTCCACGGTATATTTCGCGATCAGTTCAATCGCCAATCGGCAATGAATCTACAAATCTTTCCCCTGCGTGGTGAGCACGAGCTTGCCGTGCTTGACCCCCCGCAGGCTCAGAATCCGGTCCGCGATGTGGCTCACCTCAGAACTGCGCCCCCTCATGATGATCACTTCCGGGCAATTGTGGTGATCCAGGTGGACGTGCGTGGCGGCCAGCACTTTGTTCTCGGCGTGGTGCTGCGCCTCGATCAGTTGCTCCGAAAGCTTCGGCCGGTGGTGGTCGTAAACTATGGTCAAGGTTCCCACCACCGTGCGGTTTTCTTCCACGTCCTCGGCCACCGCGTAGTCCCTCACCAGGTCGCGAATGGCTTCCGAGCGGTTCTTGTAGCCCTTCTTACGAATGACGCGATCAAACCGCTCCAACAGATCGCTTTCGAGCGAAATACCGGTTCTCACTAAATGGGCCATGGGTCTGCCTCCTTACCCTCCAGCAAAAAGCCGCGCCGCGCGGTAGTGGTGTCATTTGGAATCGGATCCCTTTCGAAACACCAGTCATTCCCGCGAAGGCGGGAATCCAGTCCGTCGGCGGCGTACTTCCAATGGCTTGCGGAGTGGATTCCCGCCTTCGCGGGAATGACGCGGGTTTCAACGGGGATCCCAATCCAAATGACACCAGCACCAATCGCCGCGTCGGATTGATCCTTGCTGGGCGTCCTGCGATATTGTACAATTTGTACAGAGGAGATTAGTTACATGGCTCGACGACTCAGTGCCAGCCAAGCACGAGCTTCTTTCGCGGAAGCGATTAATCGCGCAAGTTTCGCAGGCGAGCGCACCGTCATTCGGCGCCACGGCAAGGATGTCGCTGCGGTCGTCTCAGCGGAGGATCTGAAGATTCTCGAAGCTTTGGAAGACCGGCGGGATTTGAGAGAGGCGCGGCACATCATGAAGAAGCCAGGCCGCCTGGTTTCTTGGGAGAAGGTTAAGAAAGACCTGGGGCTCTAAGGTGCCCCCCTCACGTCCTATTCCATCGGGTATAGCCCCCCGCAAATTGGGCCCTTCTGGTTCTATTCTTATGAGACCAAAGGGCGTCTCCCTCATGCCCTATTCCATCCGGTTTACGCCGCGTGCTCTGCGCGATTTCTCCGCCCTAGACAGAACTGTTCAGCAACGGTTGCAGCTCCATATTGATCGCTTGGCGGAAAACCCTTTCCCACCCGGCGCCAAGAAGCTCCATGCGGAGGAGCCTTACTATCGAATCCGCGTGGGCGATTACCGAGTGATCTACCAAGTCGAAGCCCACCAACTCGTGATCATCTATTTGATACTAAACCCCCGCGGTGACCACGTTTCCAGGACCGGCGTTAAATGTGGCGCGTCCTGCCAGCCTTTGGCGGAACCGCAGGTGGCGGAGGCGTGTCAACTCTACCAACGGCCGCCATACGGAATGCACCAAATCATGCTTGATCAGCAGATGCCAGAAACGGTTGGATCGCTTATAGAGGTATGACATAGCGAGATACGGCGCCACGGCTGGCCAATCTTCCGGGCGGCGACGCCAGATGGACGTATGCGAGAACAGGCGCGCGTACATCCACGCGTGACCTTGCTCCAGCTCCTCCGGTGTCATGTGTTTCGGGCGGAACACGGCGTGCGCGGTATCGTAAAGGCTCCAATCGCGGTGCAGCAGACGGCCCTCTGCCTCCATTTGCCGGAAGAGGGGCGTGCCAGGGTAGGGTGTAAGAATGTGAAACGTGGAGCACTCGAGGCGATTCTGCTCGATCCACTCGGCCGTGCGCGCGAAAACATCCTTGTTATCGTGGTCGAATCCCAGCACGAAC
>Ga0326727_10023424_pt1 | contig 11781 bp, 17 predicted proteins | sample MB2enrmetagenome_FD_207643 | JGI IMG/M metagenome (GOLD analysis project Ga0326727, IMG submission 207643) | Lab enriched peat soil microbial communities from McLean, Ithaca, NY, United States - MB29MY | ecosystem: Environmental > Terrestrial > Soil > Wetlands > Peat | place: USA: New York... | reverse complement strand
AGCAGTTCGATAAACGCCTTGTCGGCGCCGTCGCCCTGCTGGAAGCCGGTGCGCACGATGCGCAGGTAGCCGCCCTGGCGGTCGCTGTAGCGCTTGGCGACCTCACCGAAAAGGCGCGCGACAGCCGCATCGGTCTGGAGGAAGCTGAGCGCCTGGCGGCGGGAGTGCAGATCGCCCTTCTTGCCCAGGGTGATCATCTTTTCGATGTGGGGCCGGACAGCCTTGGCCTTGGCCACGGTCGTCTCAACCCGGTCTTCAACAATGACGGACGTAACCAGGTTGCGCAGAAGCGCGCGGCGGTGGCTGGTGTTGCGTCCGAGCTTGAATCCTGCATTGCGATGGCGCATGTTACTACTCTCTTTCCAGGGGTCAGGGGTCAGGGGTCAGGGATCAGCGTGCCGGGATCGTGAGTTTTTCTGATCCCTGTTCCCTGATCCCTGTTCCTTGCCTTTAGAAATTCTCCGTCTCGGTGGGCAGTTGCAGGTCCACTGAGTCGAGTGGCTCGTCCTCTTCGTCGTACCGTCCGTAGCTGGCTGCCAGAGCAGTGGCGGGCGGTATGCTGGTCGGTCCAGGCACCGCGTTGCCCTGCTCGTCGATCTTCATGCCCAGCGAGAGACCCATCTGCGCGAGGATTTCCTTGATTTCGTTCAGGCTCTTGCGACCGAAGTTCTTGGTCTTCAGCATCTCCGCTTCAGTCTTCTGCACCAGCTCGCCAATGGTTTGAATGTTGGCGTTCTTCAGGCAGTTGTAACTGCGCACCGAGAGCTCAAGCTCTTCAACCGAGCGGTTGAGATTGTCGTTGCGCAGCAGCACGCGGCCTTCTTCGCCGCGGGCTTCGGACTCAATCTCTTCCTCAAAGTTGATAAAGATGTTCATGTGGTCCTTGAGCAGCTTGGCTGCCAGTCCCACGGCGTCCGCGGGCAGCACTGCGCCGTTGGTCCACACTTCCAGCGTCAGCTTGTCGTAGTCGGTGATCTGTCCCAGGCGGGCAGCATCGACCACGTAGTTGACGCGGCGCACGGGCGAGTGAACCGAGTCGACGGGAATGAAGCCCAGGCCGAGATCGGCGTCAAAGTTCTTGTCGGCCGAAACATATCCGCGCCCGCGCTTCAAACGCATCTCCATGTCCAGCTTGCCGCCTTCAGAGAGCGTGGCAATGTAGATTTCCTTGTCCAGGATCTCTACGTCCCCGTCGGCCTCGATCATGCCCGACGTCACAACGCCGGGCTGGTCGGCGCGAAGATAAAGCGCCTTGGGACCTTCGCCCGCGAGCTTGAAGGGAACCTGCTTGAGGTTGAGAATGATATCGGTCGCGTCTTCCACCACGCCGGTGATCGACTGGAATTCGTGCAGCACGCCCTCGATGCGGATGGCGGTCACCGCCGCGCCCTCAATGGAGCTGAGCAGCGTGCGGCGCAGGGCGTTGCCGATGGTGGTGCCAAAGCCCCGCTCGAATGGCTGGGCGCTGAACTTGCCGTAGGTGTCGCTAAGCGTTTCGGCTTCAACTGCAAGCCGCTTCGGTTTCTGAAATCCTCTCCACAACATCATCATCTCTCGTTTCTGGCGCGGCATGTACGTCGCGATGCATTTTGCGGCGGCCGCGCAAGTTCTCCTTTTGTTGAGGTTTCAGGTTTCAGGTGTCAGGTGTCAGAGATCGAAACGATCGTGCCGCGGAAGCAGCCGTATCTGACCCCTGAAACCTGAACCCTGATCCCTGTTACTTGCTGTACAGTTCGACGATCAGCTGTTCGTTGATCGGCAAATTCACATCGGCGCGCCTGGGCAGATGCAGAACGCGTCCCGACATATTCTCAAAGTTGGCCTCGAGCCAGGCGGGGACGGGGTTCTGGGAAGCAAACTGCGTGCCCTGCTCCACGATCACCATCTTCTTGGCGGTATCGCGGACGGCGATTTCGTCGCCGGCGTTCACCTGGTAGGAGGGAATATTCACCTTCTTGCCGTTCACCGTCACGTGCCCGTGCCGAACCACCTGGCGCGCCTGGCGCCGCGAGATGGCGAAGCCCAGCCGGAACGCCACGTTATCGAGCCGCCGCTCGAGCTGCTGGATCAGCAGTTCGCCGGTCACGCCCTGGGCGCGGTTGGCCTTCTCGTAGTACTCGCGGAACTGGCCCTCGAGGGTGAAGTACATGCGCTTGGCCTTCTGCTTCTCATGCAGTTGCAGGCCATAGCCCACGATCTTGGCTTTGCGGTCTTTTCCGTGCTGTCCCGGCGGGAAGTTGCGCTTCTCAAGCGGGCAACGGTCTGAAGTGCACTTGGTGCCCTTCAAAAATAACTTGGTGCCTTCGCGACGGCAAAGGCGGCATACTGCTCCGGTATAACGAGCCATTTCTTCTCCTGACTTCGGATGTCGGCCGGTTTACGTGCGACGGTGCGCAGGTCGTCCCGGCCCGGTTGATTCGAAAGTGTGAGTGCGAGGTGCGAGTGTGGTTGCTTCTCACACTTCACACTCACACTCACACTGTTCCTACACGCGCCTCCGCTTCGGCGGCCGGCAGCCGTTGTGCGGCACCGGCGTAACGTCGCGGATCGACTTCACCTCGATGCCGGCGGCAGCCAGGGCGCGGATGGCCGACTCGCGGCCCGATCCCGGTCCTGCCACACGCACATCCACTGAGCGCAGGCCATGATCGCGGGCCATGCTGGCTGCGTTCGACGCCGCCTGCTGCGCCGCAAACGGCGTGCCCTTGCGCGATCCCCTGAAGCCCAGCGAGCCCGAGCTCTTCCAGCTCAGCGTGTTGCCCACCTGGTCGGTGATAGTCACGATGGTGTTGTTGAACGAGGCTTGAATGTGCGCAACACCGTAGGGCACATTCTTGCGCTCGCGCTTCTTGAACTTCTTGTTCTTGCCAGCCTTTCCGGCGCCGGCTTTCTGTTCTGGTTTTGCCATTAGGTCTTCGCCGTCGCTTTCTTCTTGCCGGCAATCGTGCCCTTGCGCGGGCCCTTCCGAGTGCGGGCGTTGGTGTGGGTGCGCTGGCCGCGCACCGGCAGCGACCGCCGATGGCGGGTGCCGCGGTAGCTCTGAATGTCAATGAGGCGCTTGATGTGCATCGAGACGTCCTTGCGCAGATCGCCCTCGACGCCTCCCTCATCCTCAATGACCTGGCGGATGCGGTTCACCTCGTCCTCGCCCAGATCCTGGACCTTCTTGTAGGCGTCGACATTCGCCTTTTCCAGAATCTTCAGCGCGCGCGGATTCCCGATGCCGAAGATATAAGTGAGCGCGATCCTCGCCTGCTTGTTGCGGGGCAGATCGACGCCAGCAATACGTGCCATTCGAGTTCCTTTGCTTCTGGTTGTGTGCCCTCCGGCATAGCGCCGGTCCGCACGGGTTATCGGGATCGCTTCCAGAGGTTCATCGCAAGCCTTGACTCAAGCTAACTAGCCTCTTGGCAGGTTTCAGGTTTCAGGGGCCAGGGGTCAGTTCGATCTTGCCGCTATCGTCGTCCTTAACTGACCCCTGAAACCCGATCCCTGACCCCTTCCGCGGGAGCGTCCCTTCCTGCCAGGCCTTGCTTATCCCTGGCGCTGCTTGTGCTTTGCGTTCTCGCAGATCACGCGCACCACGCCGCGGCGCGTAATGACCTTGCACTTCACGCAAATCTTCTTTACCGATGCCCGAACCTTCATTGCTTTTTACTGCTCTTTTCTGCGCCTCAAAAGCCGGCACTGAATCGTCGTTCAAGCTCTTAGCTATTAGCTTTTAGCTCTTAGCTTCATCGTGCAGCGATTGAAAACCTTCACCCTGCACGAACAACTGACCACTGATCACTTGTATCTGTACACAATCCGTCCGCGATTCAGATCGTAGGGGCTCAGCTCCACCGCTACGCGGTCGCCCGGCAGAATGCGGATAAAGTTCTTGCGCATCCTGCCCGACACATGGGCCAGCACCTCGTGATTATTCTCGAGTTTTACTTTGAACATGGCGTTGGGAAGCGTTTCAAGCACCGTCGCCATTACCTCAATCGCGTCTTCCTTCGACAAACTGCATCCAGTTCCGCCGGCTTTCTTGCCTTCCGGCTGTTGCGCCGGGCTTTTACCCGGCAAGGGTCAACTTCCCATTCAGCTTCCAGCTCCTCGCCTGTTCAATTCAGCACGAAAAAGCTGAAAGCTGAGAGCTAACAGCTAAAAGCTGTTTCACTTATTCCGTCAAAATCCTGGCTCCGGTCGCGGTTACGGCAACCGTGTGCTCGAAATGAGCACTCATGCTTCCATCGCTCGCCACGGCAGTCCATCCGTCGTCGAGCACCTTCACGTCCGGCTTGCCGGCATTCACCATCGGCTCAATGGCGATCACCATTCCCGCCTTCAGCTTCATGCCCCGGCCCGCCTGGCCAAAGTTCGGCACCTGCGGATCCTCGTGCATGTTCGACCCGATGCCGTGGCCCACAAAATCGCGAACCACTGAAAACCCCTGGCCCTCCACCACTCCCTGCACGGCCGCGCCCACATCGCCCAGCGTGGCGCCGGGACGAACTACGGCGATTCCGGCCTTCAGCGACTCTTCGGTCACCTTCAGGAGCCTCTGCGTCTCAGCAGCAACTGAGCCCACCGGCACGGTGATGGCGGCATCGCCATAGTAACCGTCGATCACCACGCCAAAATCAACCGAAACAATGTCGCCCTCTTTCAGCACCCGCTTCGGCGAAGGAATCCCGTGAACCACCTCGCTGTTGACTGAGGTGCATAGCACGCAGGGATACCCATGGTACCCCTTGAAGGCCGCCTTCACGCCCAGTTCCTTGAGCCGCGCTGCGGCGGCTTTCTCAAGATCGAAGGTAGTGGCCCCGGGCTTCACTTTGACCCGCACCAGTTCCAGCACCTCGCGAACCACCTGGCCCGCGCGACGCATCTTCTCGATCTCCTGGGACGACTTGATTACGACAGCCATAAAAACAGTGGTCAGTGATCAGTTGTCAGTGGTCAGTTTCATCGTTCTGCTGCCAACCAATCCAACTGATTCAAGCCTTCGGTTCGGCGGTTGCAAGTTCAGACAGCCCTGGACCAGTCGATGCCGCGAGCCCCGGCAAAATACAACTGACCACTGACCACTGTTCACTGACAACTGCTGTTCACGCGCAAACCCGCCGCGTCGATCACGCTCTTTCGCGCAATCGCTCCACGGCGGCAACAATTCCGGCCGCGATCTCAGCGATCGGCCGGTCTCCATCCACTTCAGCGAATCTTCCCTGTTCCCGGTAGTGCTCCACAACAGGCGCGGTAAGAGCCGAGTAAGCGCGCATGCGCTCCTTGAAGACCTCTTCCGTGTCATCGGCTCGCTGGGTTAGCGCAGCACCATCCAAGTCACAAATCCCCTCCGCCTTGGGAGGGTTGACATAGATGTTGTAGATGCTCTGACAGGCAGGGCACATCCTGCGCCCGGTAATACGGCGCAATAACTGATTATAGTTCACTTGGATGCTTACGGCAATCACCGGAAGCGCGGCGGCCTGGGCGGCGATGCGTCCGTCGATCCAGCTGGCCTGGCCGAGCGTCCGGGGAAAGCCGTCGAGGATGTAGCCGTTCACCGTGTCCGGCTCCCCGAGCCTGACGGCCACCATCTCATTCACCAGGGAGTCGGGCACCAGTTCGCCCCGCCCCATAATCTCCTTGGCTGTACGGCCCAGCGGCGTGCCCTGGGTCACATTGGCGCGCAGCAGGTCGCCGGTTGAGATCTGCGGAATCCCCCACATCTTCACCAGCTCCTTGGCCTGGGTCCCCTTCCCCACGCCGGGCGCGCCCATTAAAAGGATCGGGCCGGGCTGAGTCTTTCGACCCGTCTCCCGGCCCTGTTCGACTTCGATTGCTGTCAATGGCATTACCAGGTTTTCCTTCCCCTGATGCGACCGGAGCGCGGGGAAAAGCCGTCATAGTGACGCATGACGAGCTGCGATTCGATCTGGTTGATCGTATCCATGGCCACACCCACCACAATCAGCAGTGAAGTGCCGCCAAAGTAGAAATTGACCCCCATACCGTGAATCGCCCAGTTCGGCAGGTTCTCAAACGCCCTGCCAATGAGCCATATCTTGTCGAATCGGATACCCGAAATGAGGAAGGTGGGCACCATTTGCACCAGAATCAGGTAAAATGCGCCGACCAGCGTGATGCGGGTCAGAATGTCGTTGATGAATTCCGAGGTGCGCTTGCCGGGCCTGATTCCGGGAATGAACGACCCAGACTTGCGGAAATTGTCGGCAATGTCATCGGGACGCATCACGATCGACACGTAGAAGTAGGCAAAGAAGATGATGCCCAGGATGTTGAGCAACTCGTACCAGGGGTATCCGGGCGAAAGCGCCGTGAGGATAGGCTGCACGAAGCGGTTGTTCTGCATCGCGGGGAATTGGCCGAGGAGCAGCGGGGCCGAAAGGATAGAGCTGGCGAAGATGATGGGCATCACGCCGCCCGAATTCACCTTCAAGGGCAGATGGCTCGACTGGCCGCCCATCATGCGGCGTCCGATAATACGCCGCGCGCTCTGGATCGGGATGCGCCGCTCGCTGCGCTCCACGAAAACAATAAATCCCACAACGGCCACCATGCCGGCGACCAGGAACAGCACCACGATTAGGCTCAAAGAACCCCACGCATCGGTCTGGACCTTTTGAATCAGGTCACCCACGCCCCTGGGCAGGCCGGCCACAATGCCGGCAAAGATCAGCAGGCTCATGCCGTTGCCGATTCCACGATCGGTGATCTGCTCGCCCAGCCACATGATGAACGCCGTTCCGGTAGTAAGCGTCAGAACCGTCATCAGCATGAAGCCGGCGCCCGGGTGAATCACCAGGCCGCCCTTGGTGAGCATGAAAGCAATACCGATGGACTGCAGCGCGCCCAGAACCACTGTCATGTAGCGGGTCCACTGCGTTATCTTGCGCCGGCCCAGCTCGCCTTCCTTCTGGATGCGCGCCAACGGCTCATACACCACCGTCAAAAGCTGGAAGATGATGGACGCGGTGATGTAGGGCATGATGCCCAGGGCGAAGATGGTCATGCGGCGCAGGTTGCCGCCGCCGAAAAGGTCCATAAGGCCCAGCGCCGACCCGCTCTGCGAGTTGAACAGCGCCTCGAGCTGGCGGTAGTTCACGCCGGGTGTGGGGATGAATGCGCCCAGACGGTAAACCGCCAGAATGCCCAGCATGAAGAGCACCCGCTTGCGCAGGTCGGGAACCCGGAAGATATTGAGGAACTTCTCAAGCATAATGTTTGATCCGTCGCGGGCAAAAATACCCAGCTGTGTACTTCATCTTACGGTAATTCCCGTAGTTCAGGCTATCGGACCGGGAGGCGGTGAGCCTATGCGTTGCGTCACATCCCTTGAGTGGCCACTGTCCACTGATCACTGACCACTGACCACTGTCTTCCTACGCCGCCGCCGGAGCCTCGCCGCTGGCCAACACGGCCTTGCCGCCGGCCTTGGCGATCTTCTCGGCCGCGGACTTTGAAAACTTGTGCGCGTGGATGGTGATGGCCCTGGTCAGCTCGCCCGCGCCCAGGATTTTGATCAGCGCCTTGCGGTTCGAAGCCAGGCCCAGCTTGCGGTAGTCGTCGAGCCCGATCTCCGCGACGTCGAGCTCCGCGATGCGGTCCAGATTCACCACCGTGTACTCGGTCCTGAAGATGTTGGTAAAGCCGCGCTTGGGCAGGCGGCGGTGCAGCGGCATCTGGCCGCCTTCAAAACCGCGCATCAGGCTGGAGCCCGAACGCGAACCCTGGCCTTTGTGGCCGCGGGTCGAGGTCTTGCCCATGCCGGATCCCATGCCCCGGCCCACGCGCTTGCGCCCGGTGTTGGCTTTCCTGGGCGCGCGCAGATTCGATAAGTTCTTTGTCATGTTTTCCTCGCTATAGCGCCGTCTGCACCGGAGTGCTGCCGACTCGCGTTACGACAGGGGTCAGAGATCAGGGGTCAGGGGTCAGTTGTTCGTGCTGATTATTGCTGCTTCAACTGATCCCTGATCCCTGAAACCTGATCCCTACTTCTCCAAAATGCGAACCAAATGCGGCACCGCTTTCACCATGCCCCGCACTGACTGGGTATCTTCGCGCTCCACGATCTGGTTGAGGCGCGTAAAACCTAAGCCTTTGACGACCAGCTTGTGCTTGGTGGGCGTGGCGATGGCCGAGCGGTAGTACTGAATGCGAATCTTCTTCGGTTCCGCCATGGGTTACATCTCCTCCACGGTCTTGCCGCGCATGGTGGCCACTTCGCCCCGGTCGCGCAGCTGAACCAGCGCATCGAACGTCGCCTTGATCACGTTGTGCGGGTTGGGTGAGCCCAGGCTCTTGGTCAGCACATTCTGCACGCCGGCCGAGGTCATCACCGCGCGCACCGCGCCGCCGGCAATCACGCCCGTGCCTTCCGGCGCCGGCTTCAGCAGCACCTGGCCCGAACCGAAACGCCCCAGCACCTGGTGTGGAATCGTGGTCTGGGTCAGATTCACCTTCACCAGGTTCTTCTTGGCGCTCTCGATTCCCTTGCGAATGGCCTGGGGAACCTCCTTGGCCTTGCCCGATCCGTAGCCCACCACGCCCGAAGCGGCGTCGCCCACAACCACAAGCGCCGCGAACGACATGTTCTTGCCGCCCTTCACCACCTTGGTCACGCGGTTGATCGCCACCACCTGATCCTTCAGGTTGTACTGGTTGGCATCGAGTTTCTTCTTCAATATCGTCATTGCTCTCTCGTTTTCTGAGCTTCCAGCTTTCAGCTCTCAGCTTTCAGCTTCATCGTGCTTGAAGCAAATCCGTCAACACTGCACGCACAGGCTGATAGCTGAAAGCTGACGGCTGAAAGCTGCCTTTAGAACTCCAGTCCCGCCTCGCGCGCCGCATCGGCCAGTGCCTTGATGCGGCCGTGATACAGATATCCTCCGCGGTCGAAAACCACCTGCTTGATGCCCTTGGCCACGGCCTTCTCTGCCACGGCCTTGCCGATCTCTTTGGCCGCCGCCACGTTGCCGCCGGTCTTCAACTTGATGGTCGAGGCCGAGACCAGCGTCTGCCCGGTCTGGTCGTCGATAACCTGCGCGTAAATGTGGTTCAGCGAGCGGTAAACGTTTAGCCGCGGCCGCTGGGCCGTACCCGAAAGCTTCTCGCGGATGCGCCTGTGAATCCGCTTGCGGATTTCGTTTCTCTTGGTCTGCGTAATCATCTGTCTCTCTCACCTATCAGCGGAACCGCCCCGCGATTCCGTTCGGATGTTTCAGGGTTCAGGTTTCAGGGGTCAGGGATCAGATGGCCGTGCTTAAGCTCTGCTCTTCTGCTGATCCCCGAAACCTGACCCCTGACCCCTGACCCCTGCTTTACTTCGCTCCCGTCTTGCCGGCCTTCTTCTTCAGCTTCTCGTTCGAGTAACGCACGCCCTTGTTCTTGTACGGATCGGGCTTGCGCAGCTCGCGCATATCGGCCGCCACCTGGCCCACCTTCTGCCGGTCGATGCCGGTGATGGTCAGGTGCGTCTGCTTGGGGTCGATCGCAACTTCAATGCCGGTGGGCAGCGGGAACTCGATCTGGTGCGAGTAGCCCAGCGTGAACACCACCGTGCCCTTGCCTTTCAGCTCGGCGCGGTAGCCGATGCCGACGATGTCCAGTTCCTTGGTCCAGCCCTTGGTCACGCCCAGCACCGCGTTCGCCACCAGCGCGCGCGTCAACCCGTGCACGGCGGCCTTGTCGTCGCCCGAGCGTTCAAGTTGCAGATGACCGTCGACCGTCTTCAGCGCGATGCCGTCGGCAACCAGCGCTGTGACCTTGCCCTTCGGCCCCTCCACCAGAACGGTGTTCCCCTCAACCTTGTACTTCACACCGCCGGGGAGCGGAATCGGCTTCTTTCCAATACGCGACATTTCTCAACATCCTTGTTGGCTTGCGAGTCCCGCGAAGACAATTGGCCTTGCGTTCCACTGCAGCCGGAAAACAGGGTTCAGGGGTCAGAGATCAGGGGTCAGTTTGTTTCCTGCCTCAGCGATCGATGTGCCAATGCGCCGGCTGATCCCTGAAACCTGATCCCTGATCCCTGTCTTTACCACACTTCGCACAGCAGCTCGCCGCCCACGCCTTCGCGGCGGGCCTGGCGGCCGGTCATCACGCCCTTCGGCGTGGTCAGAATCGAGATGCCAAGGCCGCCCTGCACGCGCTTGATCTCGTCGCGGCCCACGTACACGCGGCAGCCGGGACGCGAAACCCGCGCCAGGTCGCGAATGGCCGCCTCGGTGCCGCCGTACTTCAGGTACACGCGCAGCACCAGCTTGCCGTCCTCATCCTGAACTTTGTAGTTCGAGATGTATCCCTCTTCCTTCAGGATGCGGGCAATCTCTGCCTTCAGCTTCGAAGCCGGCACATCCAGTTTCTGATGGCGCGCCCGGATCGCATTCCGGATCCGCGCCAGAAAATCTGCTACTGGGTCGGTCAGACTCATTCCTTCTCCTTCATCCCCCGTTCGTCCGCCAAGGCGGAAACCAGCGGGAATGTTGTTCCAGATTTCAGGTGTCAGGTTTCAGGTGTCAGTTGATCGTGCGACATGTCGCTGCTTCAACTGACCCCTGACCCCTGATCCCTGACCCCTGTCTTGCTACCAGCTCGACTTGTTGACGCCCGGAATCTCGCCCTTCAGTGCCAGAGACCTGAAGCAAAGGCGGCAGATGCCGAACTTACGCAGAAAGCCGCGCGGCCGTCCGCACAGCTGGCAGCGATTGTGCTTCCGGCTGCTGAACTTCGGCTTGCGCGCGTCTTTCACCCTTTTTGCAGTAGTTGCCATAAAACCTCTTCAACCCGAGCTACTAGCTTCTAGCTACTAGCTTCTAGCCCGCTCTGTGGGGCATCATTCTGTTCGCCTCACGAACCAGCCCAGACTTGTTTGCCCCCGAAACGCGCTTCTCGATCAAGCTGGAGGCCGGAACTAGTCCCTGTTCCCTAGTCCCTATTCCCTGTTCTTACGCCCCCTGCCGGAACGGCATTCCGAAGTGCTTGAGCAACGCTCGCGCTCCGTTATCGTCCTTGGCCGAGGTAACGATCGTGATGTTCATTCCCTTCAGCTTTTCCACCTTTGCGTAGTCGATCTCAGGAAAGATCAGCTGGTCGCGCAGGCCGAGCGTGTAGTTGCCGCGCCCATCGAAGCTTTTTGTTGAAACGCCGCGGAAGTCGCGCACTCTCGGCAGCGCAATCGAGATCAGGCGATCGAGAAACTCGTAGGCCTTGTCGGAGCGCAGCGTCACCATGGCCCCAATCGACATGCCGGCGCGAACCTTGAAGGCCGCAATCGACTTCTTGGCCTTAGTGGTCACCGGCTTCTGGCCGACGATGTGCGTCAAATCGGCCACCAGCGGGTCAAGCAGCTTGGTATTCTGCGTAGCCTCGCCCAGGCCCATGTTGATCACGATCTTCTCAAGCTTCGGCACCGCCATGGGGTTCTCGATCCCCAACTCCTTCTGCAGAGCCTGCTTGATCTCCTTCTGGTACTTCTCTTTCAGCCTTGCCGCCATCTCTCTGCTCTCTTTCTTCCGGTCTCGGATTGGCCCGCCGCGGCGAGCCGTTTACCGTTTCGGAAGGGACTCAAAACCAGTGGTCAGTGCTCAGTTGATCTGCCTTTGTTCTGCTGTACGCCGAACTGATCACTGGCCACTGTTCACTATTTTTTCGTGGGCAGCTCCTGCCCGCACTTCTTGCAAATCCGCATCCGCGTCTCGCCTTCAGTCTTGTGGCCCACGCGCGCCGGCCCGCAGTTGGGGCAAACCAGCACCACGTTCGACACATCGATTGGCG
>Ga0326727_10023423_pt1 | contig 11782 bp, 13 predicted proteins | sample MB2enrmetagenome_FD_207643 | JGI IMG/M metagenome (GOLD analysis project Ga0326727, IMG submission 207643) | Lab enriched peat soil microbial communities from McLean, Ithaca, NY, United States - MB29MY | ecosystem: Environmental > Terrestrial > Soil > Wetlands > Peat | place: USA: New York... | reverse complement strand
TCACGCTCGATCCCCATTGAAGTGCGCCCCAAAAACGAAGCGCAGGCCCAAGCGTCTTCCCCGGCCCCAAAAAGGGCCAACCAGCCAGACACAGGCCCTAAACAGTACGGGAGTACCCTGATTGGCAACAGCAATCGAGCTGAACTCACCAGTTCTTCTGCGAGAATGCGAGAAGCGCAGCTATGCACGCGCGTCGCGGCCCATCAGGTCGAGCGCGTACTGAAAAGCGGGTTGCCCTGCAGCAATCGGGCAGTCATCAGAGGCAGAAGAGATGGCGGATTTGTTGAATTTGGCGATGTTGATCTGCGCGACAGTGGGCTCGCTCGCGTTTGGAGTGCTGGCAGCCTATGGCATCCTCCGCGCGGCCTTCGCGCTGATGCGGCCAAGGCGCTCGAGGGCCGCCGTCAAGGTGCAGGCGGAAGTAGCGCGCGCCTCGTAGAGGCAGCTATCAGCCGTCAGCCTTATGCGAAAACAGTCTGTACTGCTTGCTGAGAAACTCTATGCGAAGGGAGACGGGGGTTGCAACCCCCGTGTGAAGCCAGCGGAATGAGGCTAGGCTTTAGCCGCGGAGGTAAGCCTCCCTCAGGTTTCTCCGGGATGCGCATTTTTCCGCAGCCTCTGTAGACCGAGACGCTAGGCCTATCGGTCAACGGCGTTCCCCACCACAGAGAGTTGTTTCTGGCTGCCGATAGCTGACGGCTGTTGGCTGAAAGCTGCCTTCAGTTCTGCGGTGGGGTCGGCGTGCTCTGATTATTCAGCCGCTGCTGCATCTGTTGCTGCCGCATCTCCTGCATCTGCTGCGGATTCCGGCCCGGACCGCCGGGTCCAAACCCCGGCCGCATGGGCATCGGCTGCGGCTGCACCGGTGGCTCTTCCGGCTCGTTATCTGCCGAATCCTCATCGGCGGCGTTCGCCGCGCCCTTGCTGTTGGCTGCCGGCGTGTCGCCTGTGTGCCGCATGCTGAGCAGAATCTCCCGCGGCGCGCCCTGCCCCTGGTCGCCGATCATCATCACGTTGTAGCCGGCGCCTTGCAGAAGTTGCGAGAGCACATCGCGCGCCAGTCCCGGACCGTAGGCGCCAAAAACCCGCTCATCCGTGCCCAGTCCCTCCACCTTCGCGCCGGTAGCCGTGGAAACATCCTTCAAAATCTGCTGCAGGCTGGAGTTGGCTGCGTCGATGCGCAATCCTTCGCTGTCCCACGTCACCGCTGCCTCGCCCGGCTCGTCGTTCACCGGCCAATGCGGCATCTGCGGCTCTGGCGGCGCAACCGCAGCCGGAGGCGCTTCTGGAGCCTGAACCTGCGGCTGGGCCGCCGCGAGGCGTGCGTGGGCATGGGCCCTGTGGATGGAGGGCGCGGGCGCGCCGGTCGCGGGTGCCGCTTGCGCTGCAACCATCTGCGCTCCCAGCAAGGCCAACGCGAACACCACGGCCGCAGGACGAACCGCGGCGGTCAAGCTCATGCATTTGCGTGTGATCGATCTGCCCATGGGATCTGGCTCCCCTTGTCCGCGTTCCTGCCGCCTGCCCGGACCGGCGTGAGGGGGCGGCCAACCGTTGCCGCTCTCATGTACTAGACTATCAGTGGCTCGCGGACGCTCACAATCAGCCGCCGCGGGCAGAGAGGATGTCTTCTCGAGATGCGCCTCTTGGGGAAACATTGGGCTGCGCCAGCCATCTTGCCGGGGATTTTGTTGGCCATGCTGGCTGTGCCGCGCCCGGGCTTCGCCGCCAGTTGCACCTCGCAGGCCGAGCTCCTGCCCCAGGACCGCGACTTGCTGGCGGCCGCCGGGCTGCGCCTGGCTGTGAACGTGGCGCAGCAGGACTACACCGCCCTCCAGGCTGCCCTGTTGCCGGCAGAGGCCGCGGCGTGGGATGGCATGCGCACCGCGGTGGAACAGGCCGCTCCCCTGCTCAAGGGCGGGCAGATCCAACTGCGCAATCTCTACCTGCTTGACGCTTCCAGCCTCACTGCTCCCGCCGATACCCAGTTCTTCTGTTCGGACTCCACCGGCGCGCTCACCGTTACCCTCACCATGCGCGCGCTGCCGCCCGGCCGCTACGGCGTGGTCCTCGCAGATGCGCCTGGCGCACCCCTGGCCGGCCAGTTGAGCTTCATCCTGGGTTGGGTAGGATCGGGGCCCTCCGCCGGCTGGAAGCTGGGCGGGTTGACCGTGCGCCAGGGCCGCTTCGACGGCCATGACGGCGTCTGGTACTGGAGCCGCGCCCGCGAAGCGGCCCATTCCGACCTGACCTGGAGCGCCTGGTACTGTTACGAGGCCGCGCGCTACCTGCTGGTCCCGATCGACTTCCTGTCCTCGCCCAATCTGGAGAAGCTGGCGCAGGAGCAGGCGCAGCTCAAAAACTCCCCGCGCGATGCCTTCCCGTATTCGCTCGCCGACGGTCCGCGCAGTTGGAAAGTGGACGATATTCATCTCGACACCACCCTGAACCAGGCCGACCTGGGCGTTACTTTTGAGTCGATCGGAGTTGGCGACCCCGCCGCCGCGCGCACTGAGGCCGTTGCCGTGCTCAGCGCGCTGCTCAAGGTGCATCCGGGGCTGCGGGAGAACTTTCATGGCCTGTGGGCCTACGCGCAGAAGGATGGCAAGCGCACCTTCGCCATCGAGCTGCCCATGGCGCAGATACCATAAAGGCAGGGGTCAGGCATCAGGGATCAGGAATGCGGCCGGGTGCCCCATCCTTGCGACTTGTTTCTGGCGCAAGGGTGGGAGACCTCGACACCTCGAGCCATCTCCCCGTCGGCATGGGATTCTCTTCGACTTGAAAGGAACACTTCATTGGCTCATCTTATCGACCTCCGTTCCGACACAGTAACCCGCCCCACGCTTGAAATGCGCGCCGCCATGGCCGCCGCCGAGGTGGGCGACGACGTCTACGGCGAGGACCCCACCGTCAACCAACTTGAGAGCCGCGCCGCGGAGATCTCTGGCCGCGAGGCCGCGCTGTTCGTCCCCACCGGCACCATGGGCAACCAGATCGCCATCCGCCTCCACACCCAGCCGGGCCAGGAAGTGATCTGCGAGTCACGCGCCCATATCCTCGACTGGGAGATGGCCACCACTGCGGTCTTTTCCGGCTGCCTGGTGCGCTCCGTTGTCGCCGAGGGCGGCATCCTCACCTGGAAACACATCGAGCCGGTGATCTACGGGCTCAGTTCGTTCCGCGCCGCCACCGGGCTCATCGAGATTGAGAACACCGCCAACCTGGCCGGCGGGCGCGTCACGCCTCTTGCCGTGATGGAAGAGATTTGGGGTCATGCAAAAGAGCGCAAGCTCCCCGTGCATCTCGATGGCGCACGCATCTTCAACGCCGCCACGGCGCTGGGCCTCGATGTCAAGACCCTCACGCGCGGCTTCTCGACCGTGATGTTCTGCCTCTCCAAGGGATTGGGCGCCCCGGTCGGTTCCATGCTCACCGGATCGGCCGAGCAGATGGAGCGGGCGCGCATCTACCGCAAGGCGCTGGGCGGCGGCATGAGGCAGGCAGGCGTGCTGGCCGCGGCAGGCCTGATTGCGCTTGAAAAGATGCCGGCGCGCCTGCACGAAGACCACGCCAATGCGCGCCTGCTGGCCGAAGCGCTCAGCAACATGGAAGGCGTCGCCATCGACCTCGACACCGTCGAAACCAACATCGTCATCTTCCGCATCACTGCGGGGATGACCGCAGCGGACCTGGTGGCGCGCCTCAAGGCTCGCGGCATTTTGATGAGCACCGTCGGCCCGGACGCCATTCGCCTGGTCACACACCATGACGTGAGCCGCGCCGACTGCATGACCGCTGCGGAAGCGCTGACCGAGGAGATCGAATCGGCCTGCGCTTCCTCATCCCGCACCGCATAGACTCGATTGACCTTCCGCGCCGGCTGCGCGACGCTAAGCAACTAATCCCGCCGCCACGCGTTCATATGGATCATCAAGACCGGAAGGCACGACGATTTCCGGAAATATCGAAGCTGAAGGAGTCGACCCGCCGTGAAGAAATCTGCGTTATCGGTTTTGCTCGCACTCACTTTGCTCCCTGCGGCCTCTTTTGCGCAGGTAATTGTCCGCATAGCTCCACCGCCTCCCGTCGTTGAAGTCCGGGGCCCGCGCCCTGGGCCTGAATTCGTATGGGTCGGCGGCTATCACCGCTGGGAGGGCGACCACTACGTCTGGACTCCCGGACACTGGGACCGTCCGCCCCACCCCGGCGCCCATTGGGTCGCGCACAGGTGGGTGCATGTTCACGACCATTGGGAACTGCGCGAGGGTCACTGGCGCTAATGCGAAGTTGAGCCGAAGGAAATCGCGAGTCGATTGCGCTCTTCTGAATCCACCTGGCCTCCATCGGCATGTCACTAGCCTGCATTTAACACATTCGTCAGAGAACCTGTAGCGCCCGTCCCCAGACCGGCTGTCGCGGGGGTCTCCAGACCCCCGTTAAATCGAGCAGTGCCTAAGCCCCACCCCCAATACGACGCGAACTTCAGAGTAACCGGATCAGCTGATCTCAATTACGTCCGTGCTCGCCGCCGCGGCCTGTTCGGCGCGCTCCATCACTTTTTGCGCCAATGCATAGAACTCCGCTGCCTGCGGGCTCTTGGGCCCGGCCAGCGCCACCGGCAGACCGCGGTCGCCGCCCTCGCGAATGGCCGGCACCAGCTCGATCGATCCCAGAAACGGCGTATTGAACTGCTGCGCCGTCCGCTCCGCCCCGCCCCGTGAAAAAATATCGATCTCCTGATGGCAATGCGGGCAGGTGAAGTGGCTCATGTTCTCGACGATCCCCAGCACCTCCACGTTGACCTGCGCGAACATCTCCAGAGCCTTGCGCGCATCCTGCAGGCTCACGTCGCTGGGCGTCGACACCACCACCGCGCCGGTCAGGGGCACGGTCTGCACCAGCGAGATCACCACGTCGCCTGTGCCCGGCGGCAGATCGACAATCAGGTAATCGAGCTCGCCCCACTCCACCTGCTGAATGAACTGGCGAATGATCTGGTGCAGCATCGGCCCGCGCATCACCATCGGCTTGTCGCCGGGTGAGATATAGCCGATCGAGATGGTTTTGATGCCGTGCGTGAGGTTGGGCTGGATGCGGTTGTCCGGGCCCACGCGCGGCGATTGGCTGGACCCCATCATCAGGGGCACGTTAGGGCCGTAGATGTCGGCGTCGATCAGGCCCACACGCTGGCCAAGCCGCGACAGCGCCACGGCCAGGTTGACGGCGACGGTGGTCTTGCCCACCCCGCCCTTGCCGGATCCGATGGCAACGATCTTCGAGACCCCCGGCAAAGCTACGGGTGAAGGCATGGCATGAGAATGCGCCATAGGTTTGGTTTGCTCCTTTTTCAATCTTGCTCGGCTCGCTTGACCTCGCCGGATTCACTTACGGGTTGGGATTCTCCGCCGCCTTCAGCGGTGCGTACTCGTATTTGGCCTGTTTGCGCCGCGCCGCTTCGGCTTCGCGATACTCGCGCCGCCGCAGCGCGCCCTCGTAGCGGCGCTGTTCGTCGGCGGTAATGGGATTCAACTGCGGCACATGCACCCGCCGCCCATTCTGGTCGATGGCCACAAACACCAGGTAAGCGCTGGCCACATGCAGCAGAGAACCGGTCTGGGGATGCTCGACCCACACCTTGACGCCCACCTCCATTGAGGTTGTGAACGCGCGGTTCACACTCGATTTCAGAATCAGAAGATCGCCCACATGCACCGGCTGGATAAAGTCGATGTGGTCCATGGCCGCGGTCACCACGTGCGTCCGCGAGTGCCGGTAGGCCGCCATCGCGCCGGTCAGATCGATGAAGTGCATCAGCCGCCCGCCCAGCAGATTGCCCAGCGTATTGGCATCGTTGGGGAGGATGATTTCGGTCATCTCCGACTGCGAATCGGCCACCGTGCGCACGGCCTGGTTTGTCTCGCTGGAACTCATTCTTCGCCTGCTCCGTTCATGCAACCACTTACCTGCATTTTCAACCGGCTTTGCTCCGGGCTACAATGGGACTGACAATCCCACTTTTTCCGAGGTACACTGTTCCAGTTTCGGCAATCCCCGCCAATTACGCAAATCAGCCGAGGGTTCAGGCCACGCGGATATGAGCACCATGGACAAGATCGCAGGACTCAGGGAGATTCTCGCGCTCGACCCTAAGAGCAGCTTTGCTCGCTACGGCATTGCCATGGAACTGGTAAAGCGCGGCGATACTGCTGCCGCTCTCAAGGAATTCGATACCCTGCTGGCCACCGATCCCGATTACACGGCGGGCTACTTCATGGCCGCGCAGACGCTGGCCGGCGCAGGCCGCACTCCCGAAGCCATCACGCGCCTCAAGGCCGGCATCAATTGCGCCGCCCGCAGCGGCAACCGCCATGCCCTCAGCGAGATGCAATCCATGCTCGACGAACTCGACCGGTAAGCCGGCCTTGCGCCGGATGTGCTGCCGGTCGCCTCAAGCAGGCCGCGTCAAGGCATTTTCCATCCCCAACTTTATGCGTCGTTTTCATCCGCCAAGCGTCTATACTAGTGAGATGCCGAAATACTCCATCGTCGTCCCTTTCCATAACGAAGAGGAAAACGTAACTGCCCTGTATGCGCGCCTCAAACAGGTGATGGAACAGGTGGGAGACACTTTTGAGCTGGTCCTGGTCGATGACGGCTCCAGCGACCGCACCTACAAGCTGCTGGAGGAGATCGCCGCGGTGGACAGCCGCGTCCTGGTTGTCAAGCTGCGCCGCAACTTCGGCCAGACCTCGGCCCTGGCCGCCGGCTTCGACAATGCCTCGGGCCAGTTCATCCTGGCCATGGATGGCGATTTGCAGCACGATCCCAACGAGATTCCCAACTTTCTTGAGAAGCTCGAAGAGGGTTACGACGTAGTCTCCGGCTGGCGCAAGGAGCGCATCGACAACTTCATCATGCGCCGCATCCCATCGCGCTGCGCCAACTGGCTTATGGCCAAACTCTCGGGCGTCGACATTCACGACTTCGGCACCACCTTCAAGGCCTATCGCCGCGAAGTCATCCAGAACATCCCGCTCTACGGCGAAATGCATCGCTTCATTCCCGCGCTGGCAAGCTGGTATGGCGCCTCCATTTGTGAGATCCCCATCAAGAACATCAATCGCGAACGGGGCAAGAGTCACTATGGCATCGGCCGCACATTCCGCGTGTTCTTCGATCTGCTCACCATCCGCTTCCTGCTCCAGTACATGAGCCGTCCGTTGCACTTCTTCGGCGGCTTCGGCGCGCTCGGCATTCTCTCCGGCAGCTTCATCTCCGCGGTCCTGCTGGGGATCAAAGTCATGAACCCGCACCAGAACGTGATGGATCAGCATGGTCCCTTGTTTGTGATTGCCGGGGTGCTGATCGTCGCCGGCATCCAGATGTTGGCTATTGGCCTGCTGGGCGAGTTGCAGGTGCGCCACTATCACACCAGCCAGCATCGCGCTCCTTACACCATCGACCGCCTGGTGCGGCTCCGCACCCCCGAAGAGCCGAGCATGCTGTCGGAAGAGCGCGACGGCAACTTCTAGCCCGATCTACGGGGAACCGAAAGCCCACCGTGGAATCGTCCTGGTGGGCTTGTTTTTGCCCTGAAATGACTCGTGAATCCAATCGGGCCTCCGTCTTTCCAATACTCATTGATTGCAGACACGCCGTGCGATAGTGCATCCTGAATGCGGCATGAAAGCGATCCAGATTCACAAGACTGGCGGGCCGGAAGTTCTTCAACTGGCCGAATTGCCCATTCCGCAACCGGGGCCTGGGCAGGTGTTGATCCGCGTGGAAGCCACCGGCGTCAACTTCATCGAGATCTACTTCCGCAAGGGTGTTTACAAGGCATCCCTGCCGCTCACCCCGGGCAGCGAGGCCGCGGGCACGGTGGAGGAGCTGGGCCCCGGCGTCACGGGATTCAAGGCGGGCGACGCGGTGGCTTCGGTGAGCGTGCTGGGCAGCTATGCCGAGTACGCGCTGGTTCCCGCGGCGCAGCTGATTAAGGTGCCGGATGGGCTGACGCCGGAACAGGCCGCTGCCGCGCTTTTGCAGGGCATGACGGCGCATTATCTGGCCTACTCCACCTTCCCGCTCAAGGCAGGAGATACGGCGCTCGTCCATGCCGGGGCCGGCGGCGTGGGCCTGCTGCTCACGCAAATAGCGGCGCGCATTGGTGCGCGTGTCATCACCACGGTATCCACTCCCGCCAAGGCCGAACTCTCCCGCGAGGCCGGCGCCAGCGAGGTCATTCTATATACCGAGCAGGACTTCGAGGCCGAGGCCAAGCGTCTCACCGGCGGCAAGGGTGTCGATGTGGTCTACGACTCGGTGGGCAAAACCACGTTTGACGGCAGCTTGAACTGCTTGCGTCCGCGCGGCCTGCTGGCCTTGTTTGGCGGCTCTAGCGGCCCGGTTCCGCCCTTTGACCTCATCCAGCTCAGCGGCAAGGGTTCGCTGTTTATCACCCGTCCTACGCTGTGGCACTATGTGGCCACGCGCGCCGAGTTGGAGTGGCGCGCCGGAGATGTGCTCGGCTGGGCCGCGAGGGGCGAACTCAAGCTGCGCACCGAACATATGTATCCTCTGACCGAGGCGGCGCAAGCGCAGACCGATCTCGAGGCCCGCAAGACAACCGGCAAAATATTACTGGAACCTTAAGAGCAGGAGTCAGGGAACAGGGATCAGGGATGAGTGGTCAGGCGGACGGGCCGGGTGCCCCAGGTCCGGATTTTCGGACCTGGGAAACCTCAACTCTAACTCCGATCCGTGTTTGCCCGAGCAATTCCATGTCTACCATTCCCATCTCGGCAACTGATCGCGTCTTCGTCCTTACCGGCGCAGGCATCAGCGCCGAAAGCGGGCTGCCCACCTTTCGCGCCTCCGACGGCCTGTGGGAAGGCCATCGCATCGAGGATGTATGCACTCCGGAAGCGCTGGAGCGCAACCCCGCGCTGGTCTGGGAGTTCTATTCCGCCCGCCGCGCGGCTGCCAAAGCAGCGCAACCCAACCCCGCGCATCGGGCGCTGGCAGACCTTGAGGCGCAGCTCGGCGACCGCTTCTTTCTCTGCACGCAGAACGTCGACGATCTGCATGAGCGCGCCGGCTCGGTGCGGCTCGTCCACATGCACGGCGAACTGGCCAAATCCCGCTGCGAGGCTGAGTGCGGCCGCCTGCCCATCGAGGACAATGCCGTCTATCGCACCTTGACCGAGGTGGGCCGCTGCGCCTGCGGCAGCCGCCTGCGCCCGCACATCGTCTTCTTCGGCGAGATTCCGCTGGAGATGGATCGCATTCAGCGCGAGATTCGGCGCGCCACGCTGATGCTGGTCGTCGGCACCTCCGGCTCCGTCTATCCCGCTGCCAACTTCGTCCATTGGGCGCGGCAAGCCGGCGCGCGCACCGTCTACATCGGCCCCGAGCCGCCGCTGAACGCCGCGGCATTTACGCATGTGGTGGAAGGCAAAGCGGGCGAGGTGCTGCCGGGACTTTTCCAACTATAGGGCTGTCATCCTGAGCGAAGTCCGCCTCAGCGGACGGAGTCGAAGGACCTGCGGTTGCACTTCGCCAGCCGTCCACGCCGCTATCGCGCCTTAATGTACTCCACTCGCCGGAACCGCAGCCCGCTCCAGTCCTCATCGATGGCCACGGCGCGCACCGTTTCAAAACCAGCCGCCTTCAACACCGCCCAGCCCGTATCGCGGTTGAAGTCGCACTTGTATTTCTTCGATGTGCCCTTGGGATAGGCGAACCACACAATCGCATCGCCCTTGGCGCGCGCGGCGATGGGTCCTGAGAGCGCGTCCACCTCGCTCTGGCGCGTGACAAACGCCAGCGAAAACTGGATCGCCTTGACGGACTTCAGCTCGCGATGGATCTTGACCCCGACGAGCTTCGCGAGTTCCGGCTCGAAGCTTTTTGGGGCATTCAAGACGACGATCTCGTCGTGGTCTTTGAGGTTGAGTTTTTCAAAAGTGGTAGCCATGGGTATTTATCCTATCCGATTTGCTGAAGAACACTGGAGAACTTTAGATAGGTGGAGCTACCCCGCCTTAGGCGCGATATAGCTGCGCCGAAGACGGGGCGCCCTGCTCAATTGCCGAGCCCCCGTGGGGAGCTGTCATTCTGCCGCGAACTTTTCTGGGGCGGCATCGAACATTTGTTTGTGCTCTTTCACGCAGAAATAGTAGGTCTTTCCCTTGTAAGTTGACGACAGAGATCGATCGATTTCCATGCCGCAGACGGCGCAGAGAGGATGATTCGCCGTCTGCTTGATGCGTGCGGCAAACTCGGCGTTGGAAGACGGGTTCAGCCAGCCCTGGCCCTGGTATTCAAGCAGAGAGGCAGTCTGGCTTGCGACATCCCGGCCGAAGTAGCGCTCCACCACCCGGAAGGCGAGATCCATTCCAGAAGTGAGGCCGCCGGCGGTCGCTAGATTGCCCGATTCAACCCAGCGGGCTCCACGCTCAACATGAATGTCCGGATACTGCATCGCAAGGTCGACATAAGCGCCGTGATGCGTGGTGGCAGACTTGCCGGAAAGCAAACCGGTGCTCGCAAGCACAAACACGCCGGTGCAGACGGACATCGTAACATCGGTGCTCTTGGTCGCATTGCGAATCCAGGCTTTGGTGGCCTCGCTGGCAGGGCTTTGTGCTGGGATAACGATGACCTTGGGTGCGGGGGCATTGGCAATGGTATAGCTAGGCGTGATCTTCAATCCACCGCCCGCGGTAATGGGAGCCGCAGTCTCCGCCACCGTATAGAGACTGAAGGCATCGTACTTCCTGTCGGGAAGGTAGACTCTTTCGAAAACTTCCCATGGGCCGCAAAAATCGATAACGACGGCGCCCTCGGAGATAAGGAAAGCCACCGGAATGGATGCATTGGCCGGAGGGGTAAGCGGATTGGGCGCGGAGCTTTCTCGGCCTGCGTCAAACGTCGCGGCGGCCGCGCCAGGTAGAGTCAACGAGCCGGCCGCGGTCACGCCGAAGGCTGCGGAACGCTTAAGGAGTTCTCTGCGATTCATTTGGATGACCTCTGCAATTGGTTTGCTGCGAGCGGTTTGTGTTTCAAAGATGATGCTTCGGATGTGATCGATGCCTTGCTGCGGTTCATGTCGGACATAATGTCTTGACGCCTGAGAAATGAGCTCTCAACGTGACGTAGGTTGAGCGCGGTTGAACCAATCGATAATCATGCGATTGCGGTCTTCGCGATTCAGCGGCAAGGGATGGCCGTCGTGTTCGTAAATGTGAAGAGAGTACACTTTGTTCTTTTCCTGAAGTGCTTCTGCCATGCGAAGAGCTTGAGTGACCGGAACCAGTTTGTCGGTGCGGCTGTGGAGGATGAGAACAGGCACGTTGATTTGGTCGGCCCAATAGACAGCCGACCGCGCTCGATATTCTTCCTCGGCCCGGTGCTCATAGTCCGGCCAGATCTTGGCGAAGCCGTCGATGAATTCATTGCCATTGACGATGCCCATCTCGGGCGTAGCGTCCACCCATGCTTTCAAGTCTGAGACGCCGCCGATGACGGCGGCGGCCTTGACTGGGATGCCTCGTTTGATCGCTAGATAGGCCATGGTGCCGCCTCGCGACAGGCCAAGCATATAGATACGCTCTGGGTCCACGAATTCGAGCGACCTCAGCGCAGGCACGAAATTGAGAACATCGTCGACTTCGACTCCGCCCCACTCATCGCGTTTTACGGTGGCGCCTTGATAGCGGTAGTCGGACGCGATGACCACGAACCCAGCCTTGGCGAACTGGTAAAGATCAACCATGTC